>MPMA02207895.1_pt1 | contig 28975 bp, 26 predicted proteins | sample 1617361 | NCBI WGS metagenome assembly MPMA02 (sample SAMN05944807, study PRJNA350692) | marine metagenome | biome: marine; feature: ODZ; material: water; isolation source: 180 m water sample filtered on 0.2 um supor filter | place: Pacific Ocean | collected 2012-04-08 | depth 180m m | reverse complement strand
CTGGGCGACGCCGCTCATTGTCGAGCACGAGGGGCGAGCGCAGGTCATTACCCCCGCGATGGACCGGGTCTACAGTTACGACCTCGAAACCGGGGAGGTCGTCTGGCAGAGCCGCGGCACGACGATGAACGCGATCCCATCGTCGGTCCACGCTAACGGCATCGTCTACGTGCTGAGCGGCTATCGCGGCAGCAACCTACAGGCGATCCGGCTGGCCGGGGCCAGTGGTGACATCGCCGGCACCGACGCCATCGTCTGGCAGCTCGACCGCGACACCCCGTATGTGCCGTCGCCGCTGCTCTACGACGATGCGCTCTACGTCATCAAGAGCAACGACGGCATCCTCTCCGTCTTCGACCCGCTGACGGGCACGCCGCATTATCAGCGGCAGCGGTTGCAGGGGGTCCCGAACGTGTTCGCCTCGCCGGTGGGCGTCGCCGGTCGCGTCTACATCCCGGGTCGTGACGGCACGACGCTGGTCATCAGACACGGGGACTCATTCGAGGTGCTGGCCTCGAACACGCTCGACGACGGTTTCGACGCGTCGCCGGCCATCGTCGGCGATGAGATTTATCTGCGCGGCTACCAGTATCTCTACGCCATCGCCGAGCAATAGCACCGTGGTCGTGAGTGAGCCCGGCCTGACAGCCGCCGTCCTGACTGATCACGATCTGCGCCGGCTTCACGAGGGGCGGCACGTCCGCGCCTATGAGAAGCTGGGCGCCCATCTGGCGTGCGTCGACGGCGTGCATGGAGTGCAGTTTGCGGTAGTTGCGCCCCACGCCGAGCGCGTGTCGGTGGTGGGCGACTTCAACGGGTGGGAGACCGAGGCGCACCCGATGGACGCGATCCGAGACAGCGGCGTGTGGCAGGTCTTCGTGCCGGGCGCCCAACCAGGATCACTCTACAAGTATCGGATTAGACCGCACCATGGATACGCCGACATCGACAAGGCGGACCCGTTCGCCTTCGCGGCCGAGGTCCCGCCACGGACGGCGTCGCGTGTCTGCGATCTGTCTGCCTTTGCGTGGGGCGACGATCGGTGGCTGACGAATCGGGCCGACCGCCAGAAACAGTCCTCGCCCATCTCCATCTATGAGGCGCACCTCGGCTCGTGGCGCCGCGCGCCGGGCGACGGCCGCTGGCTGAGCTACAGGGAGCTGGCAGACACGCTGACCGACTATCTCGTCGAGATGGGGTTCACCCATCTCGAGATGTTGCCGGTTGTCGAGCATCCGATGGACGCCTCCTGGGGGTATCAGGCCACCGGATACTTCGCGCCGACGAGCCGGTTCGGGACACCGGAGGACTTCCGCCACCTCGTCGACACGCTGCACCAGGCCGGCATCGGGGTCATCCTCGACTGGGTGCCGGGGCATTTCCCGGACGATCCTCATGGGCTGGCCACCTTCGACGGGACGCCGCTGTACGAGCACGCCGACCCGCGCCAAGGCCGGCATCCGGAGTGGCACACGCATCTTTTCGACCTCGGTCGTCCCGAGGTGCACAACTTTCTCCTCAGCAATGCCCGGTTCTGGCTCGACCACTATCACATCGACGGCTTGAGGGTGGACGCCGTGGCGTCGATGCTGTATCTCGACTATGCGCGGGCCCCCGGAGAATGGGTGCCCAATGCGGACGGCGGATCTGAGAATCCGGATGCCGTGGATTTCCTGCGGACCCTGAACGAGACGATTCACCGTGACTTTCCAGACGTGATGACAATCGCCGAAGAGTCCACGGCCTGGCCAGGGGTGTCTCGGCCCATTGAGACCGGCGGGCTCGGGTTCAGCTTCAAGTGGAACATGGGGTGGATGCACGACACGCTCTCGTTCGTGGCGAGGGATCCGGGCCGCCGTTCGTGTCACATGGACGAGCTGACCTTCAGCCTGGTCTATGCTTTTTCCGAACACTTCGTGTTGCCGCTCTCGCACGACGAGGTGGTGCACGAGAAGCGCGCGATCGTCGGCAAGATGCCGGGCGACGACTGGCATCAGTTGGCCAACACGCGGCTGCTCTACGGGTATCTGTACGGACATCCGGGGAAGAAGCTGCTCTTCATGGGCAACGAGATCGGCCAGCGGAAGGAATGGGACCACGACGGCAGCGTCGACTGGTCCCTGACCACCGCGCCGCTCCACGCGGGGCTTCAGCGCTGGGTGCGAGACCTGAACGAGATCTATCGGTCGGACGCGCGTCTCCATGCGCTCGATTCCGAGCCGGACGGTTTTGACTGGGTCGAGCACACCGACCGGAGCGCCGGCATCATCAGCTTTCTACGACGCGACCGGAGTCACCGGTGGCCGCTGCTCTTCGTGTGCAATTTCGGAGCGGTCGTTTGCCATCGGCATCGCATCGGGGTGCCGGTCGGCGGCTGGTGGGCCGAGCGGCTGAACAGCGACGCGACCTGTTATGGTGGCAGTGGGCAGGGCAATCTGGGTGGCGTCGAGGCAGATACGGTTCCGCGACACGGGTACCCGCACTCGCTCGAGGTCACCGTGCCGCCGCTTGCTACCCTCGTGCTCGACTCCGCCGGGGAGTCGGCCATGCACGCGCGTGGCGTTGGCGAGGGTCCGTCACTATACTGCGCCACATGACTTCCACGAAGGCCATCCTCGTTCCGATCGACTTCAGTGAGACGTCAGCTCAGGCGCTGGAGTACGCCAAGGAGTTCGCGCGGCGATTCGAGAAGGGGTTGCATCTGCTGCATGTCGTGTCCGATGCAGACGTCAGTCCCGGCACCGAGGCGTTCTGAGGCTTCTCAGACCAGGACGTCCAGCGACGATGGAACGAGGTGGCGACGGCAAAGCTCGAGGGGCACTGTTCGGATCAGGAGCAGGCCGAGTTCGGCCTGCGGACGCCGGTCGAAATCGGCACGCCGTTCGTCGAGATCATCCGCTACGCGCGGACTCACGAGATCGACCTGATCGTGATGGGGACGCATGGACGGGGCGCCGTCAAGCACCTACTGATGGGCAGCGTCGCTGAACAGGTCGTCCGGCAGGCGCCCTGTCCGGTGCTGACGGTCCGCCATCCCTCGCACAAGTTTGAGAGGCTCTGACCGCAGGGTCGGCTGTCGGTCAGGAATGTTTCCAGGAGTGTCGTTGCAGGTTCGAGGGGGAGATGTGATGAAGCGGATAATCCGTTGCACCGTGACCGCCGGGCTCGTGCTGCTCGGCATCGGGCACCCGGTTGCCCAGACCGCGACCGTGTCGGGAGACCTGCTGACCGACTGGCGGCAGCAAAAGCAGACGATGATGCGCATTGCCGAGGCGATGCCGGAGGCGACGTTCGATTTCAAGCCGACGCCGGCGCAGCGCACCTACGCCGAGCAGATCCTGCACATCGCCGGTGCCAACGTGTTTCTCATGCAGCATCTCGGTGGCGCCACCACGGCCCCGGATGTGGACACGACCGACTTCACGGTGTTCGGGCTGACCGCGACCGCCAAGGCCGACGTGCTCGCGGCGCTCGCCGACGGGTATGACTATGGCATTGCCGTGCTCGAGGAGCTCTCCGACGAGCAGTTGCTCGAGACCATTGCCGGCCCCCCCTATCTGGGCAATGTCACCCGCGTGAAAATGGCGTATTTCACCCTGAGCCATGCCATGGACATCTACGGCCAGATGGCGGTCTATCTAAGGCTCAACGGTGTGACACCACCCGCCAGTCGTCGCGGCGGGGTGTAGCCGACGGCGTGTCGCGGATGTGATGGTTGGCGAAATCCAGCGCTCGCTTTGGCTGGCTTTGTGGGCAGGCCTTCAGGCCTGCGCGGCAAGGCTGAAGCCTTGCCCGGATTGTTCGAGGACATTGCGGAGGGGGTGGCAGTTCAGCGGAGGAGGCCGCGATCAGGAATCGGGCCCTGGTTCCGCGATGCGGCCGGCTGCTCGCAGACGACCGCGCGCGTGCCGGCGACGTGCACGCGGTGGATGCGCTCTTCGTTTTCCATCGCCACGGCTAAGGTCACCCGAAACCCGGACATGATGATCTGGGCGTCAGATCGGCCCGGTTCCGGGCAGCCGAGGCTCGCATCTCGCCAGTCGACGGCCATCACCTCGTCCAGAGTGATCGTCTCTTCGTCAACGGCGAGGTGCTCGCTCAGTGTCCGAATGGCCAGCCGGACCGCCTCCGCCTCGGCGTCGTCCTGACCTGCGCCGGTCCCGATCACCCCCGCACAGAGGATCAGCATCGCGAGCACACCCACCCGAACACGGTGGCGTCCCATCCAGACCAGCGTAGCACAAGGGGGACTGGTAAGATCGGTCCTGTTTCCGACGTTGCGCCATGATACAGACATCCACTCCACCCCTGTGGAAGCCGAGCCGCCGGATGTTTCTTCAGGCACTCCCGCTGCTCAGTGTGGCGCCATCGCTGGCCGCGTCCGCGCCAGCGACGGCAGCCATCCTACAGCGCGGGGTCGCCGCGAGCCGCGGGCTTCGTATCAGCAGCATGGAGCTGATCGTCGTGCGTGCCACAATGCGGACGACCTGGCTCTTTGTGCGGCTGTCGACCAACCAGGGGCTGACCGGACTGGGTGAGGCGTCGCTCGGCCGACGCACCGAATTCCCTGAGCTCGAGCCATTTTTTGAGCTGGTCCGCGACGAGTCGCCGTTCCAGATCGAACAGTATCGGCAGCGCGGATGGGACCGCGCCTCGTCCGGCGACCGGGTGTCGGCCACCGCGTTCAGCGCGCTCGAGCAGGCGCAGTGGGATCTGGTCGGCAAGGCGCTCGGCGCGCCGGTGTGCGATCTGTTCGGCGGCCGCCTGCGAGACGCGCTGCCGGTCTACGCCAATATCAACCGGGCTACGGCGAACCGGATGCCCGACGGGTTCGCCGCCAACGCGCGGGCGGCAGCCGAAGAGGAATTCGATGCCATCAAGGCGGCGCCGTTCGATGGGTTTCCGGCCCTCACGCAGCCAGCGACCGAGGTGGCGGCGGCCGCAGATCTCGGCGTGGCGTGTGTGGCAGCGATGCGTGAGGCCGTTGGCCCGGACGTCGCCATCAAGATCGACGCACACAGCAATTTCGACGTGCCGTTGTCGATCGACGTCGCGCGCCGGCTCGAGCCGCACCGGCTGTCCTGGTACGAGGAGCCGATTCCGCCGCAACAAGTCGACGACACCAAGACGATCCACGACGCCATCGAGCAGCGGATGGCCGGTGGCGAGTTCCTGTTCGGCATGGAGGGGTTCGCACCGCTATGTGAGCAGCGCGCCGTCGACGTGGTGATGCCAGACGTCAAGCACTGCGGCGGGCTCGCTGAGGCGCGGCGGATCGCCGCCGTCGCCGACCTGTATGGCGTGGCCGTGTCGCCGCACAACCCGAGCGGGCCGGTCGCCACGGCCGCCAGCGTCCAGCTCTGCGCCGCCATGTCGAACTTCGACATCCTGGAGTTCCAGTGGGGCGAGGTGCCGTGGCGTGGCGACCTGATCGACCCACCGGAACTTTTCGAGAACGGCCAGATCCGCGTGCCCGACGCACCCGGGTTCGGCGTCGAGTTGAACGAGATCGTCGTGCGGGAACACGCCTGACCAGGATCCCCGCCGACATTTTCATTCGCCGGAGCTCGTCCGAAGACGATTCCCCCACCCGGGCAGGACCGAGAGCGTCTTTCCTGACGAATCCCAAGTAGCCAGACGATCTCTTCAAACTCGACCGGCAGCTGGCCCGCGCCAAAGTCGTAGAGGTTCTCTTGGAGGTCAAGTACACCAAAGGTTCGGCATGGGAGATCCGTGACGACCACGATGTAGAATCAGTCAAAGTGAAGGAGTGCGAGTACATCACCATGGCGGCCGCGCACCCTGCGAGAACTCGTGCGACGGCGCCGCGGGTGAGCTCCACGTCCGTTACATCACGAAGGCGATAGTCTGTTCAGGATCTGCACTACGGATATGGGCACGATGACGCAAAAGGCGGAGCTGGAACAGCTGGCTGAGATTCATGATGGCTTTGAGATGCGGCGGGTGATCGAGAGACTGCCTGACCACATCGAGATTGCTCTCAATGAGGAGATGCCGGAGCTGCCCAGGGGGCAGTTCGATCGCGTGGTGCTGTTCGGCCTCGGCGGTTCCGCACTGCCGGCGGATGTCGTGAACGATCTCTTCGCAGATCGCCTCGAGGCGCCCGTGGAGGTATGGCGCAATTATGGCCTTCCGCGGGCCATTGATGACTCTACTTTGATCATTGTGAGCTCGTTTTCTGGTACTACAGAGGAAGTGCTCACCGCTCTTGATCGGATACAGAAGGAGCACCCGACCGTCTGTCGGAACGTGGTCGTCATCACGTCGGGAGGACAGCTTGCGGACCTGGCAGAAGGTCGTCATCCGCTGATCAGGATTCCGATTCACAAGGAGCCTCGTGGCTTTCAGCCGAGATCAGCTATTGGGTACATGGTTACCTACCTCGCGCGAATTCTTCACTCGGCGGGTCTGATGTCGGAACCGACGGAGAGCCTCGAAGCCGTCAAGCGCTTCCTTGCCCTGGTCGATGTGCAACCGGCGGCCTGGGATGCTGCGCGCTGGCTTGGGGCTCGGATTCCCATGGTGTACACGGACGAGATTCATCAGCTCTCCGTGGCACGGGTCGCAAAGATCAAGTTCAATGAGAACTCGAAGAGACCGGCGTTCTTCAACTCGTTCCCGGAGCTGAATCACAACGAGATGATCGGGTTCAAGTCACCTCTGGGCGAGTTCGCGGTGCTGTTTCTCGACGATCCAGAGAGTCACCCGATGGTCAGGCGGAGGTTCGAAGCCATGAAGCGTGTGTTTGAACGCGACGGCTTGAATCATGTCGGTTTTCGCAGGTGGGAGATGCCGGGGGACTCAAACGTTGCCAGGGTATTCGCGGCCTTGATGTTCGCCGACTGGTGCTCGTATTCCGTCGGCTTGATGGCCGGTCTAGACCCGACACCGGTCGGCCTCGTGGAAGACTTCAAAGCGCGACTGGACTCGGAAGGTGAAGACAGGTGAAGGCGCTGGACCTGGACGACCGACATGTCTTGTCGAAGGCGGAACACGTAGCCTTTCAGGACATTGATGACGCGTTCCCTGTGACTTTGGAGTGCCACGGTGGGAGGCGCATGCACGGGCTGAGGCAGATGCAGTCGGCCCTCGCGCAACGTCGACACACCGCGCCGCCACCGCGCTATGATTCCTAACGCATGCCGGACCGCGCGTCTGTACCCACCCCTACCCGCGTAGCCGACGGGCGCCTGGCCACGGCGCTCGACCTGCTCATTTTGGCGCTGCCGGCCTGGATCGTGAGCGTCGTCCTGGTGGGAGGCTTCGACCGTGTCTGGATCGCGGATCACCACGTGGCCGAGCCGTTGCTCGTGCTACTGCTGGCGGTGCCGCTACGGGTCGTGCTCGGTGGGCCGGGACTGCTCGCCGGCCCCTGGTCTGTCGCCGCGAGCCGGGTCGGCGCGTCGGCCGAGAGATGGGGGCTGCGCAGCCACAGGGTCGTCGACGTTGTGCTGGTGCTCTCCATCACACGGATTCCAGAGCTCGCCGTGGCGTTCCTGGCCAACGTGATCCTCCCGGCGAATCGGCTGCGCAACTTCTACATGCCCTTCGATGCGGAGAAGTTCGCCGAGATCTTTGCGGCGTGGGACTCGGGGTGGTATTACGCGGTGGCGCGTAATGGCTACTATACGAGCAGCTTCGGGCAAAGCGACGTGCCGTTCTTTCCGCTCTACCCGGTGCTGATTCAGCTCGTGACCTGGCCCTTCGAGGAGCGGGTCGACCAGGCGATCTGGGTCACCGGCGTCGTGATTTCGTGCGCCGCGCTGGTCGGCGCGATGTTCGCGTTGTATCGGCTCGCCGAGGACTGGCTTGGGAGCCGCGCGGCGGCGAGGCGGACCATCCTGTATCTGGCGGTCTTCCCATTCTCCTTCTTCTTCACCCGCGTCTACACCGAGTCACTGTTTCTCCTGGTGTCGGTGATGGCGGTGGCGGCCGCCTATCGGGGGCGCTGGTGGTCGGCCGGAATCTGAGGCGGACTCACCGCCCTGACCAGGCCCAACGGCATTCTGATCGGGCTGCCGTTATTTCTTATGGCGGTCCTCGACCGGCCGGAAATGCCACGCCTGCGGCGACGCCTGTGCGCTCTGACGCTGGTTCCGATCGGACTGGGGATCTACTGTCTGTATTGCTACGACCTGACCGGCGACCCACTCTACTGGATGCATGCCGAGGAGCACTGGGACTATACGGTCGGCAATCCGCCGTGGGAGCAGGTGGCCGTCGTCATCGAGGCGCTGGTTCGCGACGGCGTCTACGCGTTTCTCACCAGCACGGCGGTGGCGCCCTATCAACTGGTGCACGGTGTGGTTGGTGTGGTCGGCATCGCCCTGACGCCGCTGGTCTTCAAGCGGCTGGGGCCGGCGCTGGGTGCCTATGTGCTGGTCAGCTTGCTGGTGCCGCTGAGCGGCAGCGAGCTCGAGGGTATCGGACGCTACACGTTGGTACTGTTTCCGCTGTTCATGGCGCTCGCCACGGTTGAATCCTCCCGTCTCCGTGATGCGGTCGTCATTGTGTCCACGCTGTTCCTGGCGCTCTTCTCCGGTCTGTTCGTGACGTTGCATCGGATCTATTGACGGCCCTGAAGGACCTTGCTACCGGTTGTCGGCTACCTTCGGTAGCCAGGGCTTTCAGCCCATTCGGGTTGCCGCCACCTCCGGAGACAGCGGTGCTGCATTAAGATTGCGTGCATGGAGCGCCGAAGATTTCTCGGGCGAGCGTCGCATGTCGCCATGGCTGCCGGACTTGCCGGTGGGTACGGCGGACTCGGTCTGATTGCCGGTCGCTTTCTCTCTCCCTCCGGAGATACGGGTCGAGTCTGGCAGTTTCTCGTCGAGACCGACCAGATGGTCGTGGGCGAGAGCCGGGAGTATCGGGGACCCGCGGGCGAGACGGTCAACGTCACGCGGCGAGGCCGCGGCGCCGGCGCCGAGGATTTCATCGCGCTCTCCAGCACCTGCCCACACCTCGGGTGTCAGGTGAACTGGGAGGTGCAGAACGATCGGTATTTCTGCCCCTGCCACAACGGCACGTTCGATTCCTCCGGTCTGGCGACCGACGGGCCGCCGGCTGACGCCGGTCAGAACCTGCCGCCGTATCCGCTACGTGTCGAGCGCGGGATGCTGTTCATCGAGGTACAGGTCGACCGTCTCGTGTCGACGGCGCCTCACCGGTTGTCGTCCGCGTCCGCGTCGACGCGACTGGTGTGACCGTGGAGACCGTCTCTGCCTGGATCGGCCGTCGCGTTCCGCTCTCGGGCCGCGAGCTACGCGAGCTGACGAACGAGCCGGTGCCTCGCCACCTGTGTGGCTGCACGCCACGATGAGGACCGCACCACCGAGCCTCGAGAATTGACAACACACCAAGGGCACCCTCCACGGGGGTCGGGCACGGGCTACCGGATCGCACAACTCAGGCTCGCGGCCATTGTACTCGAGACTGCGAGGCTCTTGCCTCACTCGTCAGCTCGCCGCCTGTCATAACCGATTCTGATCCGCGGGCGATCGGGCCTCCCTGACCCAGGGGTCTCGGGAGCGAACGATTGACATACGGCTAACTTTATATTTTGATATATAGAAGTCTCATGCGGCTATCTCTAAAGCTGTTTATTTCTACGTATGGAAAAGCACGATCCTCACCCGCGCCCGTGGTCGGGAGGTTCGCGATGGCGGTGCTCGTGGCCGGAGTGGTTGCCCCGGTCGCCACCGCCCAGGCGCGTCCAGAATCGCCGATTCTGAGCGATCACGACATATTTGGTGAGTTGACAGAATGGGCGGCTGGAGGTTGGCGGCTCGGCGATTCGGCGAACCGCTCCAACTCCAGCATGCCAGCGGCTCCAGGCCTTCGACTCGAGCGTTCCGTCGTCCAGGTGCGGTCCCAGACGCCCTCGGCATCGTCACCGAGCGCGATCTCGGGGTACATGGACTTCCACTTCAACAATGTCGAGCATCAGGACGCCAGGCTCGATTTTCATCGGTTCGTCTTGCTGTTCACGCACAGCTTCTCGGACCGGGTCCGGTTCGTCTCCGAGCTCGAGCTGGAGCATGCCTTTGTCGAGGGGCTCGAAGAGGCAGGGGAGCTCGAGCTCGAACAGGCCTACATCGACTTTCTCGTCACCCGCGAGCTGAACTTCCGCGCCGGGATGCTCCTGGTGCCGGTCGGCATCATCAATGAGCGGCACGAGCCGCCGGTGTATCACGGCGTCGAGCGGCCGTTCGTCGACTCCGTCATCGTGCCGAGTACCTGGTTCGAGGCGGGTGCCGGCGTGCACGGTGAGGTGGGGCGTGGTCTCCGGTACCGGGCCTATGTGATGGCGCCGCTCGATGCGACTGGCTTCAGCGCCGACGAGGGGCTTCGTGGCGGACGGCAGAAGGGGGCACAGGCGAACGTCCGGAACGCGGCCACCACCGGTCGGATCGAGTATGTGGGCGTGCCCGGGCTCTGGACCGGCGCCAGCTTCTGGCGTGGCAAGACCGGATTCCGCTTTCCCCGGGTCGAGACCCAGGTGACGATGGCGGAGGTGGATGCACGCTACCGGGCTGGCGAGCTCGAGGCGCGCGCGCAGTATGCCCATTCATGGCTCGACGGGATGGGGGAGCTCAGCCGGACGCTGCAGCGGACCATCGGCGTCAGTCCAAACATCGCGCGTCAGATCCGTGGGTTCTATCTGGAGGCGTCCTATTTCGTCCTCCCGAATCCGGCCCCCCGTGAGGCGGCGGTGTTCGTGCGCTACGAGAACTTCGACACGCAATTTCGGATGCCGGGCGGCTTCGAGGCCCTTCCGCAGTTCGACCGCGACGCCTGGATGGTCGGGTTCTCGTATTACCCGGACCCGGACGTGGTGCTGAAACTCGACTACTCGATTGTGGGAAACCAGAGCGATGTGGTCGAAGCACCAAACTCGCTCAACATCGGACTCGGATGGTGGTTTTAGCAGGCTGTCGTTGAGCCCCAGCCTGCGGGCTTCAGGCTACGGGCTTCAAGTGCTCGGATGCGGAGGCTCCGCGTGCCAGTAGGGTATCGAGCCTGCGAGTTGGGTCACGCGAGGGGTATGCCGATGCAACGGAAGGTGATCAGTAGGTTGACGATGGCTGCGCTGAGTTTGCTGGTGCCGACGACAGGCGCACCAGCCCAGGAGCGGCAGGTGGTCGAGATGGTGGCCGAGCGGTTCACCTTCACCCCATCTCGCATCGAAGTTGCGGTCGGAACGACAGTGGAGATTCACATTCGCAGCGAAGACACCGATCACGGGTTCCACATCATGGGTGGCGACACCGTCATCATCCCGAAGCGACGGCGCGGGGAGGCTGTGGTCGTATTCGAGGCGGACGAGCCAGGCGAGTACCGGTTCGAGTGTTCGAAGCTGTGCGGCGCGGGTCACAACTTCATGATGGGCGAGATCATCGTGACCGCGCCCGAGGGGCCGGATGGGTCCGATGGGGACAGTGTGGGTGACGTGAATGACGACGGAGCAGGGGACGATGACTCGTAGCGTCCTTGCCGCGCTTGTCATCGCCTGCGTGTTGTTCGGCGGTTCGCCCGTGGCGCAATCACCCCCGGCCCCTGGCGACCCGCTGCCCGGATTGACGCCCGTGGAATTCGAGCTGTTCAGCATCGGGCTCGACGACTTCCTCGAGGTGGAAGATGCCGAAGAAGGGCTGGGACCGGCGTACAACGGAACCAGCTGTGGTGGGTGTCACAACGTGCCCGCGGTCGGGGGCATCTCTCCTGTTGCCGAGCTGCGCGCCGGAATGGTCGACGCCTTCGGGAACTATTCCGACTTCGACCCGGACGCCGGCTCCCTGTTCCAACTGTTCTCCATTCCCACCCACGGCTGTCAGGTCGTGATACCGGGCGAGGCCAATGTCATCGCCCGCCGGGTGCCGATCCCGGTCTTTGGTGGTGGATTGGTCGAAGCGATACCGGACGACTCGTTGCTGGCCTTGGCGGACCCGCTCGATCTCGATCGCGACGGGGTCAGCGGCCGTGCGGCGGTCATCGAGGATGTGGCCACCGGAAATCTGCGGGTCGGAAGGTTCGGCTGGAAGTCGCAACAGGCGACGCTGCTGGCATTTGGAGCCGATGCGTATCTCAACGAAATGGGGATTACCAGCGACCTGTTTCCCAACGAGCAGTCGTTCGGCATCGACCCGGAGCTGATGCGGCTATGCGACCCACTCCCGGACCCCGAAGATAAAGAGGAGCCGGCCACCGGTCGCCGCGGCATCGACAACTTCGAGTCGTTCATGACATTCCTGGCGCCGATCGGCCGCGGTGCGATCGACGACGAGGTCAGGGCTGGCGAGCTGGTGTTCGGTACCGTCGGCTGCGCTACCTGTCACGTTCCATCGCTCCAGACCGGCCCGAGCACGAACCCCCTGTTCGACCGCAAGACGGTGTCACTCTACTCGGACCTGCTGCTGCACGACGTCGGCACCGGTGACGGCATCGCGCAGGCGGCGGCCGCGCCAAACGAGGTCCGAACGCCGGCGCTCTGGGGGCTTCGGTTCCGCCGGCCATTGCTGCACGACGGCAGCGCGGCAACCCCTACCGTCGCCATCCGGGCTCACGGCGTGGAGGCTGATCTCGCGCGACGGGGCTTTGACGATCTCGACGTTGCTTCCCGGGCCTCGCTGCTCGCATTCCTCGGGTCGCTGTAGTTCTGGCGTAGGTAGCCGAGGGTCTTCAGACCCGCTGACTCATCGACCGCCTCCCAGTCATTTGGGGCTCCTATCTTCCCCCTGAACATGCGCTCGTCTCTCATCCGCCGCCACCGGAGGGCCGCCCGAACCAGGTTACAATGCCCGGTCGAGGGCGACCCGGCGGCTGGTACGATTCCTTCGCGAATCGCTCGACCTGACGTGCCGGACGGCCCCGAATGCGTTGCGGCGCAGGAGCTGGCATTGGCAACTCACGTCGCACACATTGAGCGCGCGCGACAACCCGAACATGCACGATCTGGCAGTCGCAGAGCGTAACGCATGGAGATCCAGTAAACGACTACCCGACTCGCACACCCCCGGTGCGTCGCGATCGTGGTTGCGGCCTTCTGCGCCGTTGTTCTGCATCAGTGTGTGTACGTCGACTTCGAGCAACAGCGGGTCCGAGTCATACGCGGCCGGCGCGCAGACTCGCAGGGCACCGTAATCATCCAGTTGGGTGGCCTGTCCGAACTAGCGGGACAGCCGGCGGCGCTCGTCTTTCGCCTCGCCAACGAGCGTGCAGCGACGCGGGTCGTGCGGGTTGCTGTCGGCGACAAGACGGTCGACGAGATCTTGCTTCCAGGCAACCGCGTGACGCGGGTCGATCTCGGTCTTCCGACTGACAGCGCGCAGTCCGCCGGTCAGATCCTTACTCTCAGCAGTGACGGTGACGAATGGCTGCTGGAGTTTCTCCAGATCTCGAACGTTCACGGATCCTCGCGAGGCGCGTTCGAGTTCGTAGTCGCGCCGGCATCGGCCAGCGCATCTGACCGGCCTGGTGGATTGCCGTCGCTCGTCCTGTTCGCCGTCCTACTGATGTCTCCCGCCATTCCGGGCACCTTCGAGAACAGATACGTCCGTCGAGTCCATCGGGTGCTGGCGTCGCTCTTTCTGCTGTTCCTGACAACGGTGCTCATTGCGCCCTGGCTGTCGGATTTCGCCGTATTGCTCGCGGCTCACACGTTTGGCCTGTGCGTGGCGGTTATCTACGCTCAGACATTGCTATTTTTCGCGATCGCCGTCGTTCGTGTTGCCAGAGACGCGATTCCTCGGATCTGGGCGCAGTTGGGGCGGCGCAGGATCCTGTTGCTCTACGTCGCAACGGTCGTGCTCTTCGCCACGTCGATCGCTAGATTGTACGAACCGGAGAACGGCATGACCGTCCTCATCCGGTTCGGAGGGCTCCTCGAAGATCAGCGGTTGCCCGCGGTGCGCGCCATTCCGCGTAGCATCGAGGAAGGCTCAATCGGCTATGACGGTCAGTTCTACGCGCAGCTCGCGGTAGACCCGCTATTGCGTGATCCGGCGCTCGGCGAAGCGCTCGACGCTCCGGCATATCGAGCGCGTCGGATCCTCTTCTCCTGGACCGCTTTTCTACTCGGCCTGGGTCAACCTCGCTGGATCCTGCAAGCCTACGCGATACAGTACGTGGTCTTCTGGCTCCTCCTCGCGTGGGTGCTCTGCCGCTGGTTCCCACCGACGGACCTGCGAAATCTGGCTCGCTGGTTAGGGTGCATGTTCAGTCATGGTGCGATCATCTCTGTGGTGGCCGCGCTGCCGGATGGTCCAGGCATGCTTCTGCTCGCCGCGAGCATCCTTGCTATCGAAGGAGGCCGCGTGCGGCGCAGCGCCGGTCTGATCGGCCTCGCCGGTCTGGCCAAGGATATCAATCTGTTCTCGAGCGCGGTTCTGCTCGCGCCGGGAAGTCTGAAGCGCTACGGCTGGCGGGACCTGTTCATTTGGGGGCTCATGGTCGCTGGCCCTCTGGCGCTGTGGATGCTTTTTGTGGCCGGCCGCCTCGAGTTCGACAGTATTGGCGGAGGCCGAAACTTCGGAGTGCCCTTTGCTGGGTACCTCGAGAACTGGAGCCTGACTCTCGCGGCACTGCGTGACGAGGGGTGGGGCTCGTATTACCGGTTGAGCCTGTATGCCATGATCGGCCTGACCACCCAGACTGCCGCGCTGCTGGTCCTTCGCGACTGGCGCAACCCGTGGTGGCGTGCCGGGATGGGGTCGGTTGTGCTGATGGCCGCCTTGGGTCCAGCCGTGTGGGAGGGAGTCCCCGGCGCGGCGACGCGCGTACTCCTGCCGATGACCTTCGCGTTCAACTTCGTGCTGCCTCGAAATCGTTGGTTCTGGCCGCTCTGGGTCCTCGGCAATCTCTCGATCCTCCCCGCGCTGGAAATCCTGCGCGTGCCCTTCTGGTATTACATATAGAGGGGGGGCTGATGGCGGCGCCGAAAGTCTTGATTCGCATCATGTATCTTGTTCGCTGCACTCGCGCCGCGCAACCAGTGGCAACGGCTATGCGGCAACCGCATCTTCATGGTGCACGCCCATGCTGGTAGAGCCTGATCGGACCGCACAGCCATTGATCTCGCCGTTGCGGCTGACCGTCGTGATCCCCGCGTACAACGAGAGTCCGACCATCGAGGACCTCCTGCAACGGGTGATCGACACGCCCTTCGACAAGGAAATCCTGGTTGTGGACGACGGCTCCAGCGACGGCACACGCGAGCTGCTGTCTGAGCTCGACGGCCAGTGGGGTGTCCGGGCGCTGCTGCACGAGGTCAAGCAGGGGAAGGGGGCGGCGTTGGCGACCGGTTTCCGGGCTGCCACCGGTGACGTGGTGTTGATCCAGGACGCCGACCTGGAGTACGACCCAAAGGACTACCCGATATTGCTGCGGCCAATCGAGGAAGGCAAGGCGGACGTGGTCTTCGGATCACGGTTCCTTGGCGGGACTCACCGATGCCACCTGTTCTGGCACTACGTCGGGAATCGCTTTCTCACCCTCGTGTCGAACACGTTCACCAACCTGAACCTGACGGACATGGAGACCTGCTACAAGGTGTTCCGGTCCGATGTTGCCAGGAGGATCACCATCACCTCGAAGCGGTTCGGCGTCGAGCCCGAGCTCACCGCGAAGGTCGCAAGGATGAAGTGCCGCGTTTACGAGGTACCGGTCTCGTATTACGGACGTGACTATGCTCAGGGCAAGAAGATTGGTCCCATGGACGCCGTGGAAGCCCTCTGGTGCATCGTGCGTTTCAACCTGTTCGGCTAGGGGCTGCTAGGACCCATTGAAGTCCTCCAACGGCGGGCACGGGGTGCCGTAGGCGAACCGGCAGAGGATAATGGGCCGCGGTGCCCGCTCCCATACCCGTTATTGACGTTTCGCCGCTCGACGGTGCCGGAGCCAGTCCAGCGCCCCTCATTGCCTCGGCTGCCCGCGACCGGGGCTTCTTTCAGGTCACGGGCCACGGCTTGCCTGACGATTTGATCGACCGGGTCTGGGCAGGCGCGCGCGCATTCTTTGACCAGCCTATGGAGGTGAAGCGGACCCTCGTACGCACGCGAGAAAACCCGCGCGGCTACTATGACCGGGAGCTGACCAAGAACCGGCGTGACTTGAAGGAGGTGTTCGACTTCGCGGCGCTGGCGCATCCCGAGTTGCCCGAACACCACCCTGACAACCGCGCCTCGGTCGACGGCACGAACCGCTGGCCCCAGACCCTGCCGCAATTCAGAGCGACGATGCTCGAGTACGTCGCAGCATGTGAGCAGCTCTCGCTCCGGCTACTCGGGACGCTGTGTGCCGGGCTTGGCGCGGACGAGAGCACGCTCACGCCCCACTTCAGCCCGGTGCACACCGGGTTCGCGCGGCTGAACTACTATCCGCTCGACGACCCGCTCGAGCCGAGCGTGGCCGCCACGGTGACCGGTCTCGGCGACATGGCGCTGCATCATCACAGTGACGCCGGGGCCCTGACTGTCCTGCTACAGGATGACGTCGGTGGCCTGCAGGTGCGGACGGACGACGGCTGGTTGGACGTGACGCCGCGCGACGGCGCCCTGGTGATCAACGTCGGCGACATGATGCAGATCTGGTCAAACGACCGCTATCGGGCGGCTCTGCACCGGGTGCGCCCGATTACCGGACGGCCACGCCACAGCCTCCCGTTCTTCTTCAACCCAGCCTACGCCACCGATGTGGCACCGCTCGTCGATGCCGATATCGGGTCGCCTAGATACCGCAACGTCAATTGGGGACAGTTCCGACAGGTCCGCACCGATGGTGACTTCGGCGACTACGGACACGAAATCCAGATTGCAGACTACCGTATCCAGGTGGCCGGAGCGACGCCTGGGTCGACGACGAGGGGGGACTAGATGGCAGGCGTGCTCGACGGAATCCGCGTACTCGACTTCGGACGCTATATCGCCGGGCCGTTCTGCGCCGCGCTGCTGGCAGACCTCGGCGCCGACGTAGTCCGTATAGAGAAAGTGCGGGGAAGCGAAGACCGCTTCGTGGTGCCGCTGACTGAGGCCGGCGACGGCGCGATGTTCATGCAGGTGAACCGCAACAAGCGCGGCCTGACGTTGAACCCGATGAAGCCGGCCGGACGTGATGTGGTGCGACGACTGGCGGCCACCGCCGACGTCGTAGTGGCGAACCTGCCCGATTCGGCGCTGCAGGCGATGGGGCTCGACTACCCATCGCTCGTGGCGGTCAAACCGGACGTCATCCTGACTAGCGTGTCCGCGTTCGGCGCCGCCGGCCCGTATTCGGAGAAGGTCGGTTTCGATGGCATCGGGCAGGCGATGTCGGGGTCGATGTATCTGTCCGGTCAACCGGGCCAGCCGACCAAGAGCTACGTGCCGTGGGTCGACTTCACGACGGCTCTCAGCGCAACGGTCGGCACACTGGCAGCGCTGATGGCGCGACAGCAGAACGGACGTGGGCAGGAGGTGAAGGGTTCGCTGCTGGCCTCGGCGCTAACCATCGCCAACCCGACGCTGATCGAGCAGGCACTGACTGTGCCGAATCGCGTGGCGACGCTGAATCGCAGCCAGGTGTCAGCACCGTCCGACACACATCGTACCCGCGACGGGTGGATTCTGGTGCAGACCATCGGGCAGCCGCTGTTCGAGCGATGGACGAGGCTGGTCGGCGAGCCCCAGTGGCTCGAGGACCCGCGATTCATCGACGACATGGCGCGCGGCGACCACGGCGAGGTCATCAGCGAACGAATGGCTGCCTGGTGCGCCGAGCGCACGACGGATACCGCCCTTGCCGAGCTCGAAACTGCACGCATCCCGGCCGGGCCGGTGTATTCGCCGCAGCAGGCCCTCGACGATGCGCACGTGCAGGCAATCGGCTTCTTGAAGGCGTTGGACTTCCCAGGGTCGCCGGCGCCGGCGCCGGTGTCCGACACGCCGTTCTCGCTGTCTGGGACCGAAACCGGCGTCCGGCACCGGGCGCCGCAGCTCGGCGAGCACACCGACGAGATTCTCGAATCGCTCGGCTACGGGCCGGGCGAAATTGCCGATCTTCGGACCGCACGGGTTGTGTAAGTCGCCGTCGCCCTGCCGGCTTCCGCCTGAACACGCCATACTAGTTAGACGGTCGATCGAAGCGCACGTCGTGAACACGCGCACGTGCGTCGGGACCGGAGATTCATTCGTGAACATCCGGGGCGGAGCGCTGGAATCCGTCGTGGAGGGAGCAACCCTGATGAAGGCATCCGACCTGTTCGTACAGTGCCTCGAAACCGAGGGCATCGAGTACATCTTCGGCGTGCCGGGCGAGGAAAATGCCGACTTCATGATGTCACTCGAGCAGTCCGAGCGGATCCGGTTCATCCTGTGCCGGCACGAACAGGGCGCGTCGTTCATGGCGGAGGTCTATGGTCGGCTGACCGGCAACCCCGCGGGTTGTCTCGGCACGCTCGGGCCGGGCGCGGCGAATCTCATTACCGGCGTGGCCGATGCCAACATGGACCGCGCGCCGGTCCTGGTGCTGACCGGACAGGGCGACTCGGAGCGGTTGCACAAGGAGTCCCATCAGATCATGGACGTGATCGGCATGTTCAAGCCGGTTACTAAATGGGGGCAGACGATTCGGCACCCGAACAACATACCGGAGGTGGTCCGTAAGGCCGTGCGGCTGGCGCGGTCAGAGAAGCCGGGGGCCTGTCTCATCGAGCTGCCGGAAGACATCGCGCGGCTCGACGCCACGCAGCCGCCGGTGCCGGTGCGCCGCTTCCGTCGCCCGGTTCCAGACGACAAGATTGTCGACCGCGCGTGGGAGGCGATTCGCGACGCGAAGCGGCCGCTCATCCTGGCCGGCAACGGCACGATTCGCAAGCGCGCCAGCGCACAGCTGCGGCAGTTCGTCGAGTCGACCGGCATCGGCGTGGTGACGACGTTCATGGCCAAGGGCTGCATAGACATGGATGACGAGCGATGCCTGTATAGCGTCGGGCTGCAGGCGCGCGACCATGCCAGCTGCGCGCTCGACGCCTCGGATCTCGTCATCACGGTCGGCTACGACATGGTCGAATACCACCCCAGTTTGTGGAATGCCGAGGTGCCGCATCGCATCGTGCACATCGACTTCATCCCGGCGGAGATCGACGACGACTATCAGGTCGACGTCGAGGTGGTCGGCGACCTGGCGCACACGCTCTGGATGCTCAACCAGCGCGTTCATGCGTATGGTCCCGAGCGCCTCGACTACGACCATAGCCGGTCTCGCCGGGCGCGCCAGGAGATGCAGGCCGACCTGGAAGAATACAAAGATGATGACACCACGGGGAACATCGAGCCGCAGAAGGCGCTCTGGGACGTGCGCCAGGTGCTCGGCCCCCGCGACATCCTGCTGTCGGATGTCGGTGCGCACAAAATGTGGATCGCCAGGCACTATCACGGGCACGAGCCAAATACCTGTCTCATCCCGAATGGCTTCTGCTCGATGGGGTTCGCGCTGCCTGGCGCAATTGCGGCACATCTGGTGTACCCGGACCGCCGCGTGCTCGCCATTTGCGGCGACGGCGGGTTCCTGATGAACGTGCAGGAAATGGAGACCGCCCACCGGCTGGACGCCAATGTCGTGGTGATGGTCTGGGAGGACCACGCCTACGGCCTGATCGCCTGGAAGCAGCAGAACCACTTCGGCCGGCACACCGATCTGGCGTTCGGTAATCCCGACTTCGTCACGCTCGCCGAGTCGTTCGGTTGGCGCGGCCACCGCTGCGAGCGCAGTGGCGACCTCCGCGACACGCTCGAGCAGGCCTTTGCGGAGGCTGGCCCAAGCCTGGTGGTCATTCCGATCGACTATGCCGAGAACCAGAAGCTGACAGAGCGGCTGGGCAACATCAGTTGCGCGATCTAAATGTAGACGGGGCTGCGCCCCGAAACCCACGCGGCCGCTACGCGGGGACCCCGGCGGCCCGCTGCAGAAGCCCGCGTCGCACCGAGAGCGGCGATGGGCCCGTCTGGCAAGGCGCGACGAGGGAGCAGATTGGGTATCTTCGACCGAGGAGCAACGTAGTCCAGGTGGGGCTCAGCGCTGCTCGAATGCAGCGGGCTTCTGCAGCGGGTTGCCAGCCCCACTCCGCGGCCGCGGGGCGCGCTTGTCGCGCGCCTGGGCTGCTTTTGCAGCGCAGGCCTTCAGGCCTGCGAGGCAAGGCTGAAGCCCTGCCCCACGGATGTAGACACAACCGAACTGCTGTAGAAGGCAGAAGACGTAGAAGAGTTGCACCTGCTTCTGTTCAGTGCTGGCAGTGGCCCTCACGATCCACCGAGCACCGCGATGAGTGCGTCGGCGACCGTGTCGAGCTGCTCGTCGGTAATCACCAGGGGCGGCAGCAGCCGGACCACTGTTGGTCCGGCCGGCAGCGCAAACACGCCGTGCTCCATCAACTTGGCGAGATACGGCTGCGCCTTGTCCTTGAGCTCGATGCCGACCATCAGCCCGATCTGGCGTAGCTCCCGAACTACGGCCGGTAGCCGCGGCTCGAGCGCCGCCCGCAGGTGCTCGCCCTTGCGTTTCGCCTGGTTGGCCAGGTCGTGCCGCTCCATGAACTCGATCGCCGCGAGCGCAGCGGCCGCTGCCAGCGGGTTGCCGCCGAACGTGGTGCCGTGGATGCCGTGGACGTCCTGGATCTTGTCGCTGCAGACCACCGCCCCCATCGGTATGCCGCCGGCGATCGCCTTCGCGACACAGAGCAGATCGGGTCGCGCGTCGTAGTGGTCGGTGGCGAACATCTTCCCGGTTCGGCAGAAACCGGTCTGGACTTCATCCACGATCAGAAGCGCGCCGGTCGCGTCGCAGGCGGCGCGTGCCGCGTCCAAGTAGTCCCGGCTCGCCATTCGCACGCCGCCCTCGCCCTGCACCAGCTCGAGCATCACGGCGGCCGTCTGTTCGGTGACCTGCTCGTGCAACTTCTCGCTCTTGTCGAACGGTACGAACGAGAAACCGGGCACCAGCGGCTCGAACTTCGAACGGTACTTGGACGTGGCGCTCAGCGCACCGAGGGTCCGACCATGGAAGCCGCGCATCGCGCAGACGAAGTCGGTCCGTCCGGTGACATGGCGGGCAAATTTCAGTGCCGCCTCGACGCTCTCGGTGCCCGAGTTGCAGAGAAACGCCCGGTTGAGCCCGGCAGGGGTGATGGCGACCAGCTTCTCCAGCAGCCGTGCGCGGACGTCGTTGTAGTAGATGCTCGGGCAGGTGACGAGCGTGCGTGCCTGCGCGGCGACCGCGTCGGCCACGTCCAGGTTGGCGTGACCGACGCTCGCCACACCGAACCCGGCCACACAGTCAATGTACGCCCGCCCGGTGTCGTCCCATAGCGTCGCGCCTTCGCCTCTGACGATGGTGACGTCGCGACGTGGAAACAGGTCCAGCGCGTAGGTCTGTTCGGTCGTCCGTGTGCTCATCCGACTCGTGTCCCCTTTCCGTTCAGCGCGTCCCGAATCGGATGCTCGACCCGTCCGTCGCTGATCGTCACGTCGGTGGCGCCGGCCTCGAGCAGCCGGGTCAGCGACAGCAGCTTTCGGCGCATGCGCCCCTTGCCCTCTTCCTCGCGCCGCGTCAGCTCGTCACGCGTCAGATGCGGAACCAGTGACGCCGGATCGTCCCGGTCGGCCAGAAAGCCTGGCGCCTCGATGAGCTGGACGACGCGAGTGCAGCCCAGTCCCTGCTGCAGCACCGCGACCATGTCGTCATTCTCCGTATTGATGGCGTGGCCGTGCTCGTCGAGAATCGGAATTGTCAACACTGGTGTGTAGCCGTGGTCGAGCAGCAGTCGCAACAGCGCCGTGTTCGCGCGCCGCGGTTTGCCCGAGTGGTCGCGCTTGATCAGCGTCTTGCCCCCCTCATGCACGCGAATGCCCTTGTTGCGGGTGCCTTCGACGACACGGCCGTCGAGCCCGGTCAGCCCGATGGCGTTGACGCCGTGCTGCTGGCACAGTTCGACGAGCCGGCGGTTGCGCAACCCGGCATAGCTCATCAGGATGAGGTCGATCGCCTGAGTGTCCGAGAAGACGCTCGTGTAACCGGAGACGGAGGTCAGCGTGCGCGTCGGCGTGCCAAGCCGCTCGGCCAGCTCCTCTCGCACGGCGTTGGCGCCGACTACGATGACACACGGTGTCGCCAGTTCTGCAAGGTCGGCCACAATGCCGTCGAGGTTGATCGATGCGCCGCCGCCGATCTTCACGATGATCGGGTCGCCGTCGTCATTGTGGTCAACGCCGTCAATGGCTGCTGCGTGTGGTTGTTCTCTCGTTACCACGTCTCGATCGTTCCGTTCTCGATCCTTCGCCACCCGGTCTCCCCGGGGTAAGGCTCGGAGCAGATGATGTCGATCCCGTCTGCCCGACGCGTCTGCATCTGAAAGTAGCCGGGGTCTTCGTTGAACCGCGACGCCAGGTGCACCGTGCTCCGGGTCGCCAGCAACAGGTTCATGGCCCGCACGTATCGGGTGCGGCGCTCGAGAATCGGCACGGCTCGTCGCAGCGCGGCCAGCAGGTCGCCGCGGTCGAACCGCTTGATGAAGTTGAAGACTTTCTCCGCGCCGATCCGGCCCGTCTCCCGCAGTCGTACACCACGCAGCTCGCCGTTGAAGATGAAGATCCGCTCCCCGTCGAAAAACGGCATGTTGTTCTCGACCGCGATCCCCTCGTCGCGGAACGCGCTGCGCGCATGCGCCAACAGCAGCGTGGTGCGGCCGAATCGTGTGTGGTCCTCTTCCCAGATCGGCCGCACGTCGTGATGCAGACGCCACCGGTCGGCGTCGAGCCAGGCACACCCCCAGCCATGTCCCTGGAATTCCCGACAGCTCTCGGCGATGGCAGCGAACGCGTCCAGATGCGGTCGCATCTCGAAACGGGTCTTGCTTCGCACACACAACAGTCGACACATTTTCTTGCTAGCTGAACCGAAGACCGCGAAGCCCTCAAGCTCCCTCCTGACTTCTGACTTCTCGAACGTCCGCTAGATCGGATGCAGCCCGGGGAACTCGAGCCCGAGCGTTTCAGGGAAGCCGTGCATGACGTTGCAGATCTGCACTGCCTGCCCGGCCGCGCCCTTCATCAGATTGTCGATGGCGCTGATGACAACCAGGCGGTTGGATTCCGGGTCCCGCTCGAAGCCGATGTCGCAGTAGTTGCTGCCGCCCACCAGCTTCGGTTCAGGATATCGGTGGATGCCGCGGCGTTCCTTGACGATCCGGATGAACGGCTCGTCACCATACGCCTCGCGATAGACCTTCCAGACCGCCTTCTCGTCGAGCGGTTCCCGCAGGAAGCAGTGACACGTGGCGAGGATGCCGCGCACCATGTCGATCGACGTGGCCGAGAAGTGAATCTCGGTGTCGCCCAGCTCCTGCTGCATCTCGGCGGCGTGCCGGTGCCCCGAGAGCTTGTAGGACCTGACGGCGCCGCTTCGCTCTGGATGATGACTCGCCGCGGTAGCGGTGGTGCCCGCCTCGCTCGAACCCGCCTTCACCTCGATGATCGCTCGTTCGACCAGTCCGCGACGGCACAGCGGATATAGCGCCAGAATGGTCGCGGTGGCGTTGCAGCCGGCACTTGCCGCGAAGGTCGCCTTGGAGAGCGCGTTTCGGTGCAGCTCCGGGATGCCATAGACGCACGTGCCCAGCAGCTCTGGTCGCGCGTGGGGCCGGCCATACCAGCGGGTATAGGTCGCGGCGTCGCGGAGCCTGAAGTCGCCGCTGAGGTCGATGACCCTCGGCGCCAGTGCGCGCAAGGTGTCGATCCGCTCCATCGCCTCGCCGTGAGGCAGGCAGAGGAACAGCAGGTCGCAGGGCTCCAGCTGCCCCAGCGTGCAGAACGTCGCACCACTCACTCGCCGCAGATTCGGGTGGGCGTTGTGCACGCGCTTGCCGGCGAGCCGCTCGGAGGTGATCTGTGCGACGTCCACTTCCGGGTGGAAGTGGAGCAGCCGCAGTAGCTCGCCACCTGAGTAACCCGACCCACCGGCGATGGACGCCTTGATCATGGGCCCAGCAGGTAGTGCACCATCCGCTCGGGAATGTTTACGCCGGTGGTCGTGATGCTGTTGCGGAACTCCATCGTGTAGTTCACCTCGTTGACCAGCAGCCCGTCGGGAGTCTCGAACAAATCGACCGCTAGAATGCCGCCGCCGACCGCGCGCGCTGCGCGGAGCGAGATGTCGGCGATGGCTGGTGTCACGGGGCAGCCGGTCGCTTCGGCGCCGCGCGCCGTGTTCGTGATCCAGTGCGACGAGCTGCGGTAGATGGCGGCAATGCACTCGTCGCCCACCACGAAGCTGCGGATGTCTCGGCCATGCTTCTCGATGTATTGCTGGATATAGAAGATCGAGTGGTGGTAGGTGCCGAGAATCGTCTTGTGCTCGACGATCGACTCGGCCGCCTCCCGGTCGTTGACCTTTGAGAGCAGCCGACCCCAGGACCCCACCGCCGGTTTCAGGACCGCCGGGTAGCCGACATCCTCGATCGCCTCGATCGCCGATTCTTCGGTGAAGGCGATCCGGAGCGCGGGTTGCGGCACGCCGTGGTCCTTCAGCGCGAGCGAGGTCAGGATCTTGTCGCCGCAGACAGTGGCCACGTCGGCCGTGTTGACGCAGCGGATGCCGGCGCTCTCGAACAGCCGGAGTCCGTGCATCGCGCGCGAATGGTTGATGCAGCGCTCGAGCACCACGTCCACCGCGGGTGCGTGCTCGAGGTCGAAGACGAGACGGCGGTCGTCGAGCATGACGACCTCGGCATCGGGATGCCGCTCGAGCGCCTCGAGCAGCAGCTTCTCTTCAGTTCTGATCAGCGAGTGAAGGAATCCGACCTTCATTCGCCCCAGTCTTCCTCGGTCTGGGGTGCCTCGCTGACCGCCGCCGGGTCGAGCCCGGTCACTTCGAGCTCGGTGCCGCAGTCGGGGCATTCCAGCAGCTCACCAACCACGGCGTCGTCGGTGAGTGAGACTGCGGCACTGCAGACGGGGCATTCGGGCATCGCAGGCTCCTTAGCAGGTTACTCCGCGCGCAACGACGTCAAGGGGTCGACGCGCGTCGCGCGACGGGCCGGGATGTAGCTGGCGCCGAGCGCCGTGACGCAAAACACCAGGACGACGGCACCCAGCGTGAGCGGGTCTCGGCTGGTGACGCCGAAAAGCATGCTGTCGAGGAAGCGTGTCGCCCAGAGCGCGCCGGCGACGCCGACCGTCACACCGACCACAGCCAGGCCGAGACCGCGCATCGAGACCATGCGTATGAGACCCGCCGCGTCGGCACCCAGGGCGATCCGAATTCCCAGCTCATGTGTCCGCTGCGTCACGGTGTAGGCAAGCACACCGTAGATGCCGATGGTCGCCAGCAGCAACGCGACGAATGCCAGTCCGACGCCGGTCGTGACGTAGAAGCGTGTCTCGGCCAGCGCGTCGTCGCGGCGATTGGCCATCGTCGCGACATTGTGTATCGGTAGATCCGGATCGATCCGAGTGACGCTGTCCCGGATCAACGCCGCCATCGTGCCGGTGTCTCCCGACGTACGTACCGCGCCGGCCAGGGTCGTCAAAGGACTGTACCGGGGTCCGGGCTTGGGAAACTGTAGATACGAGAAGTAGATCTCAGGTCTGACACTGCCGTCCGGCTGGGCCGGGGCGGTGTTGCCGACCACGCCGACAATTCGGATCGGTTCGGGAGTGCGCAGAATCTCGAACTCGGCATCGAGCGCATCGGTGGTCGGAAAATACTGTCGAGCGAACGTCTCGTTGACGACCGACACGGGCGGCTGCCCGGTGATGTCACGGTCGGTCAGGCCGCGTCCTTCGAGGAGCGGAATGCCCAACCCGCGAAAGAAGCCGGCAGTCACCATGCGGACGGCGACCACCGCTGGCTCGGCGCGCTCTCCGTCGATCGTGAGGCCACCGGCCTGCATCGGCGGCAGGGTGGGTAGACCATTGCCGAGCATGACTGCGTCGGCGCCCGGTAGCGCCCGGAGTGCTTCGTGCAGCTGCGTGTAGACCGGTTGTCGCTGCGCCGTGTCGGCGTACCGATAGCGCGGAAGGGTAATCTGAAAGCTGACGACACCGTCCGGGTCGAATCCTGGATCGACCTGTAGGAGTCGCACGAAGCTGTTGGCCAGTAGCGCCGCCCCGACCAGCAGGACCGTGGCCGCGGCGACCTGGGCCATCGCCAACACCGAGGAGGGGCGGCTGCTCGTCCCCCGTCCATTGCCCGCGGCTGTTTCGCGCAGCGACTGGAGTGGGTCGGCGCGACTCACTCTGATCGCCGTGACCAGACCGACGAGCAGGCCGGTGGCGAGCGAGATTGCCAGCGCGAACAGCAGCACGCGGCCATCGACGGTTGTCTCGCCGATGCGCGGGATGGTGCCGGGGGGCAGCGCCCGCAGAATTACGGTCCCCCACCAGGCAAGCAGACACCCGAGGGCGCCGCCCCCCAGTGAGAGCAACACGCTTTCGGCAAGGATGCCGCGTGTGAGCTGCGCCCGTCCGGCGCCCAGCGCCAGCCGGATCGCCAGCTCTCGCTGACGCGCGGCGCCACGGGCCAGCAGCAGGTTCGTCACGTTGGCGCAGGCAATCAACAGGAGGAAACCGACCCCGGTCTGCAGTATCAGCAACGCGGATCGGACCGGTGCGACCAGCTCGTCGAGCAGCGTCACAATCTCGACCCGTCCCGGTCGTTCGGGACGGATGGGTGGCACCAGCGTGTTCGCCTCCGCCTGGTCCAAGCTGAGCTCAGGACCGAGCCGAGCCAGTGTCGGCATCAGGGCGAGGTCAGTGGTCGGGTTCGGATTCGGAGGTCGCAAACCGACGGGCACCCAGAACTGCGGGACGTCGTCGAGGACGCCGGTGGCATCGCGGTAGGCGAGGGACGGAAACGCGAACCGTCTCGGCATGACGCCGACGACACGGTGCGTATTCCCCTCGAGTGTCAGCAGCCGATCGAGCACGTTCGGGTCTGAGCCGAGATACCGCTCCCAGGTGTCCTGACTCAGGATGACGACCTGCTCGGCGCCCGCCTGTGCCTTCGCGGGTTCGAAGGTGCGGCCAAGCAGCGGAGCGACAGCCAGCAAGGGGAAGAGGCTCGGGGTGACGGCCGCGCCGTTCAGCCGCACGGCTTCCTCCACCCCGGTCAGCGTGTAGGTACGGACCCCGTACACCCCGATCTGGGAGACCGCTATGGCCCGGTCACGCCAGATCTGGAATTGGTCGGGTGTCAGCCCGGCTCTGAGCGGGGTCCCGACGTTGGGCCGCTCGATGATCTGGAACACCTGGACGATCCGGTCGGCGTCGGGATAGGGCAGCGGACGCAGCAGCACCGCGTTGAAGACGCTGAAGATGGCGGTCGTGGCACCGATGCCCAGACCCAGCGTCAGCACGGCGACCGTCACGAATCCGGGGCTGCGTTGCAGCGCACGCGCCGCATATCGCACGTCATAGGCAAGTGACACCGTGTTTGGCTCCCTGATTGATACGTGACAGGCCAGCAGCCCGTGGTGAAAGCCCCGCTGTATTCAACTGGCGCTGAATCCCGCCTGTCCGCGTTGCTTCTCGGTCAAATACTGCCGGTATTTTCCCTGGTCGTGCCTTGGCATCCGAGTCCATCGCCAGTCTCGGTGCGACGCTGGGTTTCACCACGGACTGCTAGTAACCGTGGTCCGGACCGTGATTATAGCGTTCGCTGGCCCGCCGACGCTTTCGCCTATAATCCAGTCGACCGTCGTCATCCGGCTCCGACATGACCAGTACCGAGTCGTCCGTCGTCATCTTGAGCTGTTCGCTGAATCCGACGAGCCTTTCCCACAAGCTCGCGCAGGCCGCCCAGTCCTTCCTGCGTGACCGCCAGGTGCCGGTCGAGCTCGTCGATCTGGCCGAACACGATCTACCGCTGTGTGGCGGCGTGGGATCGTTCGACCACCCGTCGGTGAAGACGCTGACCGGCATCATCGAGTCGGCTGGTGCAATCCTCGTCTCGTCTCCCGTCTACAACTACGACCTGAACGCTGCCGCAAAGAACGTGATGGAGCTGACCGGTTCGGGCTGGACGGAGAAACCGGTCGGTTGCCTGTGCGCCGCCGGCGGGCGATCGAGCTACATGTCGCCGATCGGGTTCGCCAACAGTTTGATGTTCGACTTCCGGTGTCTGATCATTCCACGCTTCGTCTACTGCACGAAGACCGATTTCACCGAGTCCGGCGAGCTCGGTCCTGAGATCGCGACACGCGTGGATCAGCTGGCTGCTGCCGCCGTCGATCTTGCACGTGCCTTCGCCTGGGTCCGCGCCAACGGTGTTGGAGACCAGGCACGATGATCAGCAGGACCCGGTCGGTCGGGCTGCTCGTTGTGCTCTTCCTCACAGCCGTGCCGGCCATTTCACCGGTGCATGCGCAGTTCGGACCGGAGAACGCGGCCATGGGGGTGCTCGACGCGTTCATGGGCGCCTTCAACGACCGCGACGACGCAGCGATGTGCCGGACGTTCCACTATCCGCATGTGAGGCTGGCGAGCGGGACGGTCCGGACCTACGAGAGCTATGAGGACTGTGTCGAGCAGTTCGATTTCGCGCGATTCGCCGAGCGGTTCGGATGGGACCACAGCGGATGGGACAGTCGAACCGTGGTGCAGGCGAACACGGACAAGGTGCACGTGGCGGTCATCTTCAGTCGGTACGACGCCGCCGACGAGCTCATCGCCCAATTCGATTCGCTCTACATCGTCACGCGCGTCGATGGCCGGTGGGCGATCCGTTCGCGGTCGAGCTTTGCGCCGTAGACCCGGAGCTCCGTTGAGTCGATCTTCGTGGGGGCAAGGCTTCAGCCCTGCCTCGCAGATGGGATGAGAGGGCCAGCCTCCAACGGAGTATCTTGCGATCTCCAATGGATTAACGGGCTCGAAGCCCAAAAGGAGGCTGGCATGGCCGACGGTATCACGACGAGCGGGATCACGATCGG
>MPMA02042009.1_pt1 | contig 29242 bp, 20 predicted proteins | sample 1617361 | NCBI WGS metagenome assembly MPMA02 (sample SAMN05944807, study PRJNA350692) | marine metagenome | biome: marine; feature: ODZ; material: water; isolation source: 180 m water sample filtered on 0.2 um supor filter | place: Pacific Ocean | collected 2012-04-08 | depth 180m m | reverse complement strand
TGGAAGATTGCGGGGGAAAACTGCCCAGTAACACCAGCTTGACGCGTGAACTCACCATCTTCATCGGGCTTGGCGCGGCGATTCTGGCAACTGTGGTGGTTGCTCGAATTGCCATGCGGGAGATCCGCAAAGCCACAAAGGAAGCTTCAGAAGTGCCTTCCTGAGCAGGTTTTGGGTTGTGTAAGAGGCCGGATTGGGGTAGTTTTCAGGACCGTCCAGTTTCTGGACGCACCCCTTTGGAGAGGAGTTCCCCGATGTTCATGCGCGCCTTTGCTGCTGCCGGTCTGCTGGCCTGCCTGCCCCTGTTCGCTTCCGCCAGCCCGATCGACATCGTCCCAGTTGTCGAAATCCCGACGCTCGACTTCAACGCCATCGAGGCCGAAGACGTGCAGCGACAAGCCGACGGGCTCGCCCCCCGATATGCGATTCCCTTCGACGCGGGCATCACACCCGGAACCGACGGCATCTGGGAAGTGCTCCCGGACGGACGACTGAACTGGCGACTTCGCATCACCTCCCCCGCTGCCGTATCAATCAACCTTGGATTTGAGCGGTGGTGGCTTCCAGACTCGGCCGAGATGACAGTGGAGCCGATTCGCAGCTCACACGGTCTCCGCGCCTTTACCAGCATGGACAACGAGAATCACGGTGAACTCTGGACACCACCGGTGCCCGGCGATGACATCGTGCTTTCCATCGCGGTCGATGCCAAGGACTACCTGCTGGTAGAAGAGCATGTCACCCTCACCAGCATCAACATTGGCTACCGCGGCTTCTATGACATGGTCGACATTGCACGATCGGGCTCATGCAACTACGACGTCACCTGCCCGGAAACCGTCGGATGGGAAGATGAAATTCCGTGCGTGGCTGCAATCTCAACCGGCGGCTCGCTCTTTTGCACAGGCTTCATGATCAACAATGTCCGCAATGACCGCGACCCCCTCTTTATGACCGCCAACCACTGCGGCGTAAACTCAGGCAACGCCGCTTCGCTGGTCACATTCTGGAACTACCAAAACGATCCGGCAGTGAACTGTCCAGGTGCGGGCAATGAAACCGGCTCGCTGGACCAATTCCTCACCGGCTCGGACTTCCTCAATTCCGGCTCGACCAGTGACTACACCATTGTCCGGCTCAACAGTAGCCCCCCTCAGGACTGGGAAATCTCATTCTGTGGCTGGGACGCAGGCCCACAGGCATCAGATTGGTCGGTGGCGATCCATCACCCCAATGTTGATGCCAAGCGATGGTCGATCGATTACGACGCGAGTGAAATTTATGGCTACAACGGTCCCGGCGATGATCACATCCGCATCATCGACTGGGATCTCGGCACAACTGAGCCCGGCTCGTCCGGCTCACCGCTCTTTGATCAGAACCATCACGTCATCGGCCAGTTGCACGGCGGCTATGCAGCATGTGGCAACGACTCGGAAGATTGGTACGGACGACTCTATACGTCATGGAACGCAGGCCTGAGCACCGTTCTGGATCCAGATGGAACTGGGCAAACGGTCGTCGACACCCTGCCCGGCAGAGGCATGACAGTCCTCCCCGGTAGCGACGTGACCCATGCATGCGTCAGTGGATGCACCAATCCTGAACCTTCACAGATTCTCTACACCATTGCAAACAACTCGCCTGACACGATCAATTGGTCCGCCGGACTAAAGGGTTCGGGCTTCCTCATGATTGACGGGCCGAGTTCCGGTTCTATTGCCCCGGACGGCACGGTCGATCTGCTCGTGCTTGTTGATGCCGACGGCTGGCCCAACGGCTCCTACACAGATGAACTTTCGTTCTTCGATGACACCAATGGTGTCGAACTCATCCGAACGCATACGCTCGAAATCGGCCTGACTGGCTTTGATACGGCGCCAGAGCACGACTTCGTCGCGGGCGGTCCCCTCGGCGGCCCGTTCGAAACAACGCAGGTGTACACCATCACGAGCAACCGCCCCACCGCTACGACGGTTCGTGTTTCGGCCGATCAGCCGTGGATTGCGATCAATGGCAGTGCCGGACCGCTGGATATCCCGCTCTCGGGAACCGGCGACAGCGCGGTCATCGAGGTGGGATTCTCCTCCGATGCGGACAACCTGCCGGCCGGACTGGCCTACGGCATTGTCACCTTTGACAACCTCGACGGCGTCGGTGAAGGCGACACGACCCGGAACGTCACGCTCGACGTCGGTCGATTCACCTACACGGCCTACGACGTGCCGATTCCGATCACGGACAACACCGAGATCACCAGCCATATCGAGGTGAACGATGCCTACTGCATCGGTGATATCGACATCGAACTCGATGTCACGCACACGTTCATCGGCGATCTCATCATCGATCTCGAAGCGCCAAGCGGTGTGGTCGTGCGGCTGCACGATCGATCCGGCGGCAGCGAGGACGATATCCATGTGACCTACGACGACGACGGCGGCACGCTGCCGGACGGCCCGGGCGAACTGGGCGATTTCGTGGGCGAGATCGTGACCGGCACCTGGACGCTGCGGCTCAGCGACAACGCTGGTGCAGACCAAGGCTCGCTCGATGCATGGACACTCAAGATCGCCTCGACCGGCGACGCCTGTCCGCCATCTGCTGGCGATATCGACACCGCCACGGATGTCGATACGCCGCTTGATATCCAACTCGAGGGCGCCAGTTCAGAAGGATTGCCGCTCTCGTTCCAGATCACCAGCCTGCCGGGCAACGGCACGCTGAGCGATCCTGCCGGCGGCAACATCAACTCGGCGCCGTACACCCTGCTGTCGCTCGGCGATGTGGTGACGTACACCCCGGATGCAGGCTTCCTCGGTGGTGATGTGTTTACCTATCGCACCTACGACGGCGTGTACTCAGACGAAGCAGTGGTCACCATCGAAGTGGGCGCCATTCCGAACCCGGATGACTGCAGTCAAGCCTTCGATCTGCCAAATGGATCGTGGGACTTCAGTACGCTGAATGCCACGACCGACGGGCAGGCCCACAGCGAGTGCGACTTCGACGGGCAGACGTATCACGACATCTGGTATCGCTACACCGCCTGCGGTGATGGAACGCTGCTGGTGAGCACCTGTGATGCTGCAGATTACGACACGGATCTCGTGCTGTACGACCGCGAATGCAATGGTGCCATGCTCGCCTGCAACGACGACATGAGCGGATGCGCGGGCTATACCTCCGAAGTCTCCATCAGCGTCACCGAAGGCGATATCGTCATCATCCGCGTCGGCGGTTGGAGGGAGGGTAGTCAAGGAACAGGTGTCCTCACGATTGCCGGCCCGGAAGGCGACTGCGGTGGCGAACCGTGCGATGGCGATCTGAACGAGGACGGCGTGGTGGACGTGAACGACATTCTCGAGGCCGTGGCTGGCTTCGGGACGCTCTATGACGTCAACGACATCCTGACCGTGCTGGAGAACTACGGCAACAGTTGCTGAGGCACCCTGCTTCTTGAACTTCGCTGAGGAAGTGCCCCGCCTGCTCGCAGGGGGGCCGCGCGCCCGTACAATGCGGTGCTGCAATGACTCCACCGCTCACCAATCCGGCACCCCCCACCGGGCTGCAACTCCAGCCAGACATGCCGATCTGCCAGCAGGACCTCCCGCTCGATCGATATGACGAGCCGTTTCGGCCCTACGCCGAGGAGTATCTCGCGCTCCCCGACCGCACGCCCGAGACCGTCCTGCCCTGGCTCGACCGGTACGTGATTCCCGCTACCGAGCACTTCGGCGACTCGCTGCTGCTGCTGGCCCACTTCTACATGGGCGGCGATATTGTCAAACTGGTCGAGCGGTACGGCGGCGCGGTCGCGGACAGTTATGTGCTGGCCCTGCAGGCCAGATCGCAGCCCGAGAAGAAAGTCATCGTCGAATCCGCAGTGCACTTCATGGCCGAGACGGTGTCGATCCTCGCTGCAGAAGATCAATCCGTATGGATCACGAACCCCCGCGCCGGTTGCACGATGGAAATGATGGCCAAGGACTGGATGGTGCAGCCCATTGCGGAACAGTTGGTCGCCCGGTACGGCGACGCGATTGCGACGGTTGCCTACATGAACACCTCGGGACGACTCAAGGCCCTCGCCGGGCGTACCGGCGGAGCCGTCTGCACCAGCAGCAATGCCCACCACGTCGTGGCCGCGACGATGCAGACATCTGAAAAAGTCTTCTTCGTTCCCGATGAGCACCTCGGCGACAACACCGCCCACCGACTCGGCATCGATCGGGACCGAGTCGTCGTGCTGCCCGACGCCCGGACACTCCCGCGAGATTTCGACCTGTCGGATCTGCCCGGCGGTCTGGAGCGATTGGATGCAGCCGAGATGATTCTCTGGGGCGGCTTCTGCGGAGTGCATACGGTGTTCACCACCGAGCAGGTCGCGTGGTGGCACGATCAGGGCTGGGAAGTTCACGTGCACCCAGAATGCCCGCTTGAGGTGGTACTCGCCGCCGATGGAGCCGGCAGCACCAAGTACTTGTGGTCGCTCATCTCAAATGCGGCCCCAGGAAGCAAATTGGTAATCGGAACCGAAGGCCATTTTGTCCGCAACGCCATCGAGCACGCTGCATCACGTGGCGTCGAAGTGCGAGCGTTGACCGATGTCCCCGGGGCGTCTGCCGCCGGATGCGGCTGCGCCACCATGAGCCGCAACGACCCCCCCCACCTCGCCGGCATGCTCGACCTGCTCAGACGGGGTGAGGCTCCCGAAATCAATCGTGTGCTGCCAGGCGATCGCATCGACGAGATCAGCGGTCAACGAACGCGGCTGGAACCGGCCGAGCGGGACACACTCGTGCGAGAGGCTGGCCTTGCGCTGCAACGCATGATCGACTTCACCGAGCAAGTGAGGACGGAGACATGAACTCAGACCACACGGTGTTTACCAAGGCGCTCCCCTCCGGTGTCTCGACCGACCGCATCGCGCGGATACGCTTCGACATCGTGGTCGTGGGATGCGGCGCCGCGGGAGCCAGTTGCGCACTTTCAGCAGCGGCGCGGGGCCTGCGGGTCGCGATGATCGCCAAGGGTGAGCCAGCAGACACCAACACCTCGTGGGCCCGCGGCGGCGTGGCAGCCGTACTCGGCGGAGACGACTCCTTCGAGCAGCACGTACAGGACACGCTCGTGTGCGGCGGCGATTTGTGCGACGAACCCGTGGTTCGCGCCATCATCGAAGACGGCCCTGCCGCCATCGATCGCTTGATCGAGTACGGCGCAGCCTTCGATCGCGGCACCGATGGTGATCTGGCCCTCGGCCGCGAAGGTGGACACCGACGCCACCGCATTGTCCACGCAGCCGGCGACGCCACCGGGCCGGTCGTGCAGCGATCGCTCATGGGGGGCATTGCTGCGGCACCGAACATCACCCGATTTGAGAACGCCTTTGCACTCGACGTGCTCACAAGCGAAGCCGGAGACACGGCTGGCCTGCTTGCGAAACTTCAGAGCGGGCAGGTCGTTGCTTTTGAGACCTCGCAGGTTGTGCTCGCAACCGGCGGAGCCGGGCAGATCTTCCGGGAAACGACCAATCCCGTGCTCGCAACCGGCGACGGGCTTGCGATGGGGCTTCGCAGCGGCGCGGTGGCAAGAGACTTGGAGTTCTATCAGTTCCACCCAACCTGTTTGTATATCGCTGGCGCAGCCCGGGTGCTGATCAGCGAAATCGTCCGGGGCGGTGGCGGCGTGCTGCGGGACCACACGGGCGAGCGATTCATGCTCGAGGCGCACCCCGATGCAGAACTGGCACCCCGTGACATCGTCAGCCGGGCGATTACGGCGCGAATGGCAACTCTGGGCGACACGAATGTCTTCCTAGACCTTTCGAACATCAAGGGCGACCCCCACGCTCTCTACCCCGGCATCAGTCGAACCTGTCATGCCTTCGGGATCGATATCGCCAGTGATCCGGTTCCGGTTCGTCCCGGGGCTCACTACCAGATCGGCGGACTGCGGGCCGATCTCGACGGCCGAACAAGCGTGCCCGGCCTCTGGGCCGTGGGCGAGTGCGCCAGTTCGGGCCTGCACGGGGCCAACCGAATGGGGTCCAACTCGCTGCTCGAGGGGCTCGTCATGGGACACCGCTGCGGACGCACGATCGAACCGACGAGTGTCTCGAACTCGTGGACACTTCCCGAGAACGGGGATCACACGCCAGTCGTGCGGCTGAACCTGACCGACCTCACCTATTCGATGAAATCACTCATGTGGCGACAGGTTGGAGTGGAGCGGACGGCCGAGGGGCTGGAGTCTGCCGCGAGACAACTGGCATTCTGGTCGGGCGTGACCGATGAACTCTCTCCACCGATTCCGCAGGCGTGGGAACTTCGCAACATGCTGCTCATCGCGCGGGGCATCGCCTTGTCCGCTGCCGCGAGAGATGAATCCCGCGGGGCGCACTACCGCACCGACTTTCCAGATGCCAGGGCCGAGGCTGCGCACTCGGAATTTCTCGTCTCATGGGATACCAATGGGGTGGGCACCTTCACAGGGGGCTGCTTGGCCCAACCAGTCGAACAGTAGACCCCCCCGTGTCCATCCCTGATTCCAATACGCATGGTTCGATCCTGCGAACATGGTGGCCGCTCGCGGCCAGTTGGCTGCTCATGGGGGCCGAACTACCGGCGATCGCAGGCGTTGTCAGTCGGCTGGAACAACCGGAAATCATGCTCGCAGCCTTCGGCGGCGTGGTCTTCCCGATCGCCCTGCTGATCGAGTCGCCCATCATCATGATGCTCGCAGCCTCAACGGCGTGGAGCAGGAATACTGCTTCCTTTGGCGAACTCGGACGCTTCACAATCAAGGCCAGCTTCGTGCTGACCATCATTCATGCTCTCATTGCCTTGACCCCCCTGTACTGGTGGGTGCTTGTTCCGCTGCTTGATATTCCGGCTGATGTGCAAGCTCCAGCGTTAATGGGACTCCAGATCATGCTGCCATGGAATTGGGCGATTGCTGACCGCCGCTTCAGGCAAGGAGCGCTCATCCGATTCGGACATCGTGAGACCATTGCCCGAGGTACGTTTATTCGACTCATGGCGACCTTCCTGTCGCTGTGGGTGTTCTCGCAGAACGGAGCAAATGGAATCGTGACCGCCACCGCGAGCCTGACAATCGGGGTTCTGGTTGAGGCGATCTTTGTTCGGTGGCGGGCCGCGGTGCTGCTGCCACGTCATCTGGCCGCTGCCGATACCAAAGGCCTCACGCCACCGACCACTTCACTCATTGCCTTCTATGTGCCGCTGGCCATCACCCCGATGCTGATCTTGGCGCTGCAGCCAATTGCCGCGGCCGGGATCACTCGGATGCCGATGCCACTGGAGTGTCTGGCCGTGTGGGGTCCCTTGGGGGGACTGATCTTCCTGCTGCGATCGGCGGGAATCGCCTTCAATGAGGTGGTCATCGCTCGGTGCGATGAACCCGACGGGCGGCGGCGGCTGCGAAGATTTGCGTGGGGTTGGGGCGCAGGATTCTCAGGCATTCTGACGATCATGGCAGTCACCCCTCTGGCCGACTTGTGGTTTCGCGGGGTCATCGGTCTGGAGCCCGAACTCGCCCGGCTGGGTACGCAGGTCCTCTGGCTCGCCGCTCCGCTGCCGCTGCTGACCTTCCTAGAGTCGTACTGGCAGGGCATGCTGGTGTCCCGACACCGAACGCGGGCCGTGACCGGATCGGTGGCCGCCTTTCTCGTGGTGGCTGTGATCGTCATTGCGGCGGGCGTCCTCATTGGCCGCTGGAATGGTCTTCTGGTGACGCTCGCGGCCTTTGCGGCAGGGAATACCGCCCAGACGCTTTGGCTGCGATGGAAGTGGCAGGTCGAGGGGCCGAGGAGGCCGGAGCAGCCAGAACAGGGCATTGGGGCGCCAGAACCCCTGTAAGAACATCCGCGAAATAATGACCACAGGCCCCGAAACCGCGGAACCAGTTGGCAAAAACAGCCGGAATGTGTCTGTGATTGTCCTAATTTGTATTAGGCTGTAGGCTCAGGTAGTTCTGGTTGCCCTTGTAATCGATCGTTGCCCCACAGATAGATAGAGACACGAGAGAGGTAAGAGACCATGTTTGACGCCCTAGATATGCGGAGCACGCTCGTCGTTGCGATCGCCACGTTTGGCTTGTCCACCACCATCGCCCAAGCCGGCGGCGGAACCGATTTCTACGATGTCACCACCGTGTTCGTCGGGGAAGACGGCTACGGTGGCGGCGGCTCCGATATCGAATACTACGGAACCAACAGCGGGATCTCGGCCTGGGCCGTGGGAACCACCGCCTGCAATTTGGGCAATATCGTGGCTCCTTGGTATGGCGGCACCAACCATGTGCCGGTTATTGGGCAGAACGTATACCGATACAAGGATGGCCGATTCGAACAAATCGGTCTGAGTTGGCTGAAGCACAGTTTTTGTGCCGTGAGCGAGCCGGGCTGCGGCGACTGCCAGAGCACAAACTGCAACACCCTTGGTATCGGATGTGCTGATACCTACTGGGCTGATCTGAACGCAAACATCGACGCTCCTCGGAGCGAAATCAACGCAACCACCGGCGAGTACATCTACCCGTTCACGAATTCGCCAAGTGGGCCGTCGACCATTCGGGCCAGAATCCAAATCGTCCCGTCTGATGTTAACCCCTCAGAGAATTCTGGTGCGCAATACTGGATTGAAGGTCAGTATGTCGCCGGCTGCGGCGATGATGATCCGGGCGAGAGCACCTGGGGGGTGCAACTCAACAACGCTTCGTCACGACCCGTGCGATTCACCTCCACCACGAACTGCGTTGGGCTCGGAGCCACCGACCACATGCTGCCAGCAGCCATGCGGTGGGACGATGTGGACTCCAACGCAACCGTGGTAGAAGTTCTCACCGACGAGTACGGAGAAGGTGGCACTGGTGTCGTGAGTGGCCTCCTGCACGCTGGCCATGCCGCCACCGACAATGGCAATGGCACCCATCACTACGAGTTCCTCGTACACAATCAGGTTTCGCATCGCTCGGTCGGTTCGTTCAGCGTCCCTGTGCCCGATTGCGTCACCCTCACCAATGTCGAAGCTCGGTTGCCGATCTACCATTCTGGCGAGACCATTGACAATGCCCCGTGGCACTGGGAGCACTCTGGTGGCGTCCTGACGTTCTGGACCGATGTTCACACATCTGAGAACAACATGACTGGCGCAGCCATCCGATGGGGAACCTCGGCGAACTTCCGATTCGATGCAGATGCAGCCCCGACCGATGGTGACCTGACCCTCGGCCTTTGGCGACCTGGCCCCGGGGCGGCCTCCTATGACGTGGACGTCAAGGTGCCCGATTGCGAGGGTTGCCCTGAGGACCTCAACGGTGACGGCGTAATCGACGTCGATGACCTCCTGATGTGCGTCGGCGGGTTCGGCACCCCGGCGGGCGACGTCGATGGCGATGGTATCGGTGGTGTCGATGACATCCTGATGCTGATCGCAGCCTTCGGCAGCAGCTGCTGAGCCGGCTCCAACAACCCCATATTCAAGCCCAGCCCGGCGGTTTCCCGCCGGGCTGGGCTTGCTTTGGGGCTGCCCAGGTGCCCCGCATCGATCACCGATTGTATGGGCTCCGGCATCAGGATCCTCAAAACCGGTCTCAAATCGGCGTTTGACCGGAACCAGAAACCCCCGAAATGCGGACCAATGCTTGCACCTTCCCCCCAATCCCGTATAGTTCAATGGTGTGGGGAACGATCGACGAGGTCGCGTGTGGGCGATGGTCATGGTGGCCGTTGACGCAGCGAGATCTCTAGTTAGCCCTACCAGCCCACGATGTATGGGGGTTGGCCAGAATGCATGGAAAAATCCGGCCCACGCAGCCAACGCTCTGCAGGCCCCTCAGCAGGACACAAATGAACATGAACAAGCAACGCGGCTTCACTTTGGTTGAACTCTTGGTGGTGATCACGATCATCGCGATTCTGATGGGAATCCTCCTGCCAGCACTCTCAAGTGCTCAGCGAAATGCCAGAATGGAAACGGACAAAAACTTGCTTCGACAGGTCTGGATGGGATGGGACGGGTACTCATCCAGCAATGAGGGCGATTTCGTCACGCCGGCATTCATCGATCGCGCACCAATCCAGATCTCCCCCGGTCAGTTTGGTGAAGTCTCTGGCTCAGGCAACCCGGAATGGAAGTTCAACCATCTGGCGGCCGTTCTCTCCGCTTCGGTCATGGACCGACTGTTCACTCCGAAGGAATTGGTCATTTCTTCCGATCCAGCGAATGTCCTCGCCTACACCAGTTACAACTACGAAGATTATCTTCCCAACCCAGGCGGGGATACTGATGATGTCCATTGGGACACCAACTTTTCCGTCGACTTCTCGGGTAACGGCCAGTGCCACACCTCGTACATGGCGATGCCACTTGTCGGTACTCGCTTTGATGAACAGTGGACCAAGCGAGCCAATCGCACCGACACCTTCCCTGTCATCGGCACCCGCGGAGTACTCCGGGGCAACGCCGACGGCGACTTTGACTTGGAGACACAGACCAACGATGCCTACGGCATGTACGGCGAGGACAACGAATGGGTTGGGTTGGTTTGCTATAACGGCGGCGCGGTTCGAGATGAAAGCGATATGTTCCCCGATACGCTGCCTCGGCTGATCTCAAAGCGTGCGGATAGTGGTGCCGTTTCAGATGGACAGTTTGTTCGGGACGGCCTCTTCGGATACGAATGTGCCCCAAGTCCGAGCGGCGGCATCTGCGAAGTTGCCACATCAGGCGACGCTTTCCTCTGCGCCCAGTTGTACAACACTGATGTCGGCGATAATGAGGGTGGCCTCGATATCGCAGCCGTGAACTTCAATCCAAGGCAGGCCTTGGGATCTGGCCCACGGCCCGGCAACTCAGACTTTGAAGATTGCCTGACGTGGGACGAGTGGTATTAGCAGGGGCGCCTCGCCGCCCGAATCCGGCACGTGTCCCGCCGAGGAATCTCCACGGTGGAAGACGTGCCTGTTTCGAGCAGGGGCAACACCCCATCACCATGTAAAAATTGTTCCGGGGGGAGATTGAGAGAGTTTGATGAGAGCACAACACTCAGGAATCGCACTCACCGGCTTGTTAGCGGCCAGCACTGCGGCATTGGCTGCCCAACGCTTCGTGGTCTGCGAAGAGTTCACTGCGACGTGGTGCACATACTGCCCCTCGGTCGCTGAAGCCCTGTACAACCTGCAGCAGGATCGTCCTGACGATCTCGTTGGTCTCATGGTCCATGGCGGCGATGCGTACACGACATCTTGGGGCGACTCACGACTGTCGTTCTACAGCGTCGGAGGCTACCCCACGGTGATCTCTGATGGCTGGGATGAGATGGCGGGCTCCTATGGTTCGGTCAGCGCGAATTATTCGCAACTCAACAGCAGAGTCAACTCCTGTTTGGCACGTTCGACCGACGTCTCGTTGGAGATGCAGGGCGAGGAACTTTCCAGCTCGCAATACCAACTCTCCATTGAGGCTGCTATCGATGCAGGTGGCACGGGCAAAACAATCCGAGTCCAATTGATCCAGTGTTACAACCAGACCAACTGGCCTGAATCCAACGAGCTTCAGTTTCATACGGTACGACAGCATGCAAACAGTTTCGATGTCACGCTGAATCCAGGCCAGAGCCATGCATGGACGCACACGTTCACTCTCTCTGGCGAGAGCCTTGCCAACCCCGGCGAGGTGACCTATATCTGCATCGCGCAGACCCCGAGTTCATCCGGTCCAGGTTCACATTCCCAAGTCCACAATTCAGCCCTGCATGAGCATGGAGAACTTCCCCCGGCCGATGTGACCGTCGGCGCTGGTGGCGACTATGCCTCCATTCAAGAGGCGATCGATGCCGTCGGCAGCGGAAGCACGATTACCGTGTTCCCTGGCACCTATGTCGGGCCGATTGATTTCAGCGGCCGCTCGGCTGACCTGGTCTCATCCGGCGGCGCCGAGGTGACCATCATCGACGCCGATCAGCTCGGCTCGGCCGTCACCATGCTCGGCAACGAGGATTCACTGTTCGACGGCTTCACCGTCACCGGCGGCCTCAACAACATCGGCTCAGCCTTCAAAATCAACGGCGATCCCACGATCACCAACTGCATCGTGCGAAACAACGTCGCGACATCGAACTACTGCATCATCTCCTCAGGCAATCCCTTCATCTCCAACACACTGTTCTGCAGCAATGATCCCAACAACATCGGGGTCACTTGGATCGACGGTGGCGGCAACGTGTTTGAAGACACCTGCGAGAACGAACCCTGCGCAGGCGATGCCGATGGCAATGGCGCAGTCGACGTCAATGACCTCCTCCTGGTGGTCGGTTCCTTCGGAAACACCGACGGCTCTGGCGATGCCAATGGCGACGGCATCTGCAATGTCGACGACGTTCTGTCCGTAGTTGCCAACTTCGGAAACAGTTGCTGAGCTGAACTCAATAGAGCACAACCCCCAAAGCCCCCGCAGCATGCTGCGGGGGCTTGTTCTTTGGTGAAGAATTGCAGCAGACAGCCGGAACCGAGATGGCCTACCGCACAATGCTGGGCTTTGATTGGCTGCCTTGACAAGAGACAGGGGCACCAGGGAAAAACACGAAGCAACGCAACTCATTGACAGGATGCCGAATTTTTGGATCGAAACCAGTGATCTCAAGTCGACGGTTGATCGACTCATGAGAATCGTTAGAGTCAACTCGATTCGGGCATGGGGCCTGGTTGAGGAGAGAAATGATGAAGAGGCTGCTGATGATTGGCCTGTTGGCGACGTGCGCTGATGCCGCAACGATCAATGTGCCTGGGGATTATGCGACGATTCAGCAAGCTATCAGTGCTTCATTCGACGGTGATGAGATCCTGGTAGCACCCGGGACATACAACGAGAACCTCGACTTCAATGGCCGGGCGATCACGCTGCGAAGTTCGGGCGGCCCGTCCGTCACGTCGATTGTCGGTCAGACTGCGGGCTATGTCGTAGTGGTCGAATCGCTGGCAGGGGCTGGGGGCATTGAGGGATTTGATATTGGATCAACCAAAGCGACAGGTGCCACGGTGTTTTGTGGTGACAGCACGCTTTCAGTTATTAACTGCAGGATCCTTGACGAGCAGCAAGGGTTGTATGTGGACGATTCAACACTGGAGATACGAGACAGCCAATTTTCCTATGCAGGCCGGTGCATTTATATTAACGGAGGCTCGCTCACGCTAAGTGATTCTAGTTTGACGAGTGCTAGCGAGAATGCCCTACATAACAATTCCTGTCAAGGAACGATATCAGGCTGTTCCTTTGAGAACTCAACATGTTCACGTGTCTTGTACTCCATTGGAACGTATGCGAGTCTTGTTGTGTCTGATTCAGTCTTCAGAGGAAACACCACTAGTGGCGCCACGCTCTATATCAGATCCCCGATCTCTATTTCTGGGTGTACTTTGAGTCAAATGTAGTAAGCAACAGTTCGGTATTTGAGTTCCGCGATGGCGAGCCTGGTTCGACCATCTCTGGCTGTACTTTTGCAGGGAACTCCACGGCAGTTGCAGCTGTTGAAATTGCAGATGAGCCGATCCAGATTTTTGGCACCACCTTCTGCGAAAACACACCAGGTGACATCGTGGGCCCCTGGGGCAATGGTGGTGGCAACGAGTTCCCTAACGACTGCGATGACGTTGAAGGGGCGTGTTGCGTCGATGACGTCTGCTACGAGGTAGAGCTGCTCTTCTGCTGGCTCGGCGGAGGCGAGTGGATCGGATTCAATGTTGTCTGTGAATCGGACAATTGGGCAGACCCGCCGCAGTTTGGCGCATGTTGCGTCAACGGAGAAGCCGTGTCCCTCTACGATTACGACTGTGACCGGATACTGGGCCTATTCATGGGCGAGGGAACCAACCCGGACGATGTAACGTGCCCACCTCATTGTCAAGGGGACGCCAACGGCGATGGCGAAGTCGACACGAACGACATCCTGCTGGTGATCTCAGCATGGGGTCCATGCCCCTGACCACTGATTTATGAGGTGGCGGATACCTCGCAAGTTCAGCGAGATCCCCCATCACTTTGTCCGGCCTGCCCAGATAGCGGCTTGGCCATTGTGAAGAAGTCAATGATCCGACCATCCTGGTCGAACGCGCGAACCTCAAAAACCTTGTCGCTCGCGGTCACAATGCAAAAATGATGCCCACGGAATTTCTGGGCGGTGAACCATGTGCGGGTCGGCGCAAAGTCCTCCAAGCTCCCTCCCCCACCGCCCGTGGTCACATAGGTCACACCGCTGGCCTCATCTACCTTGCCCGCTCGAATCGGCCAGGTTCGCTCATAGACATGGATATGTCCGTTGAACACCACATCCACGCCGTGCTGCTCATACAGCGGCACAAAATGTTTGCGAATCGCCTGATCGCCGTGTGTTGAGTCGCCCTCCCATGTATTTCCATAATCATTGCTGTCGGACGTATACGCGGGCTGATGATGCTGCACGACCTTCCACGCCGCATCGGATTGCTGCAGCGCCGACTCAAGCCACTGGTACTGATCAGATGCGGGCGACACGTCTTTATTGGTGTCGAGTACGAATACGTGCACGTCCCCCCAGCGATAGTCGTAGAAGTACTCCTCGCCGGGCAGTGAGAAGTAGTCGTAATACAACTGCGCATCCCGCTCGTGATTGCCAAGCGTGGGATAGATCGGAAATCTGCCAAGCAAGTCCCCTGTTGAACCAAAGAACTCGTGCACCCATTCCCGCTTGACCGTCCCTGTTCCAACCAGATCGCCGCAGTGCATGACGAAGTGAGGGCGGTGCGACCACGCGAACGCTGACATCATGTGGGTAACGGCTGGATTGTTCTGTGTATCACCAACGACGATGAACCCAGCCGGGGTATCTGGCCTGATCATGGTCTGAAAGGTCAGTAACTCGCTCTGTACAGTCTCGTTGCCATCCAAACCAAGTACGCGGTAGAAGTAGTTCGTTTCCGGCAAAAGCCCCTCGACCCTGACTTCGTGCATCAATGACGGCGTTTGGACAACGACACGGTTACCCAACGCGGCAGTTCGTCCGTATTCCACGATGCCGCTGGTCGGACGAGTCGTCTCCCACATGATCGTGATGCCCTGCGGGGCCGTCGCCTGGAGATACGGCCCCACCAGAATGTGAAGAGGCACCGCGGGCACCGGCTGGTTTCGCATGCTTGGGTAGGCCGCAAGCAGGTCACCAATCTCATCCTCTCCAAACGCCCGATTATGGATACGGATGTGCTGCACCGCGCCCATGTGCGGGTTGTGCTCGTTGTCATCGAGGTAGGCGCCGATTGCCATCCTGCCACGGTCTGGATACCGAATGGCTCCGGATTGCTCCTCCGAGCTTGCAACCTGCTTGCCATCAATCCAAAGGCTCATCACTGTGCCGTTGTACATCCCCGCCACGTGGTACCAGCGATCAAGGCTGAACGGTTCGGGTGATGTGAGGTAGGTCAGGAGTCCATCTTCATCGGCCGTATCCGCCCCGGAAAGCGCAAAGCAGAATCGATCACCACGGTAACCAAGCAGCCACCCCTCCTCGGCCGAGCCGTTGTCTTGAATGAGCCCTGCGATCGCGCCCCACTCTTGCTGCGCATGGACGCTGACCCAGGCCGATATTGTGATGTCCTTCTCCGGAACGTGCGCCGCGAGATCGGCGACCCCTCCCGCGACAACTCCGGAAGTGGATCCATCGAGCATCAGACATACACCGTGCGGCCCCGACACCAACTCGGCCTCGCCGAGTCCGCTCACGTGCAGCCGCCCACGGGCTTCCGCCATGTCGCCATCATGCAGATGAGATGGGTGGAAGATCCACTGCTGCTGCAGGGACGGGTCGGGTGCCGCGTCTGTGTCGTGGAATCCAAGGAAGACGCCGATCAGAATCGTGGTGAATAGCATGGGTGAAGGCTACCAAGCACCTCCTAGGCAGGGCAATCAACCCCGTCGCTGACTCCATGAATCACACAGCCCCTTTCTCGCAGGAGAAAGGGGCTGCATGTGAAATCATGTTCAGGACAGAACGATCAGGGACATCCGCCCCAGGCACCGACCACCACGAGGATGTCATCGGTGTTGACGACTCCGTCTCCGGTGACGTCCGACGAGCAACCGCTCGTGCAGCCGAATCCGGCAATGACCGCGAGCAGGTCATCGGTACCGACATCACCAGACCCGTCCAAGTCACCTGCGCAGGGTTCGCTGACATTGCTGTCAATAGCGCTGATGACGATGTCATCGATGTTCCAGCCCGAGTACGCATAGGCACCACTGGCCCCTATGGCATGGGTCCACCGCAGATACACCGTTGACTCGCCGTCGGCATCGCCGGAGATGTCGTACTCCTGCATACTCCACGAATTCTCGGCAATCTCGGAACTGCTGCTGTTCTCCCACAGGGTGGTCCACGAGGATCCTGTATTGGAGATCTCGAACTTCTCAATCACGTAGAGTTGGTAGTCGCAGTTCAGCCATCGCTGGAATGAGACACTGGTATCGGAGTAGTTTGAGCAGTCGATGGCCGATGTCGTAAGGGACCACGGCCCGCCGACAGTAAGGCTGTAGTCGCCGTTCAAGTTGACGCCGATGACGTTGCTGCCAGTCGCGCCTGAGGAAGGATCGGCATTCCCATGCTGCGTTCCACCTTGCCCAGTCGGCTGACCAAAGTTCCACTCGCCTGTCATGCTCCAACCCGGATCAGAATCCAGGTCCCATTCGAGCACCGGCACAGGGGTTCCAACGTTGATGGAAATACCCTTGGTGGCGTCGCCATCGTGGCTGTCGAGATTGGCGAAGTCAAGCGTGATTTCATGCAACCCGTTCGGCAACGAGTTGGCGCCACCGTTGAGGCTGGCGGACACGATGACCTCGCCGCCAACAGGAATGCTGCCCGAAGTTGGCCCGAAGTCGAGCCAAGCCGCGCCTCCCGAAACCGAGAAACTGATCGGCGCGTCCTCGTGATTGCTCAGCACGAACTCACACGAGTCAGGCGTGAATGGTCCCCCTGTGGGCCCTTCGGCAGCGAACCCGCTGCCAGTAACCCGCATTCCGGTGGGAGGGGTCGCCAGTCCGACGATCACAAGAGATGGGTCGCCGAAGATTGTCCACGTATCAAACATGTCAACGCCGCCACTGCCATACTCATCCATCATCTGACAGGAGCCGGCATAACTCAATACACCAAAGGTTGTGTATGTTTCGGCGGTATATCGATCATAGGTTTCATCCTGGGCACACATGGGCGGTGCCCATGACTGATTGATCGTCGATGCATAGATCCCGATCGCGCCGGATGGGGCACCACCATGGGTTGCTCGCATCCACGCCTCGGCAAAGCACGTCCCGGCGTTGTATTCGCCGTTGACGCACGCCACAGAGTTGATCCATGGAAGCATCTCGACGTTGGTCAACCCGTCCACATCACCGTTGCAGAGCATCGCGCCGCTGGCAAAGCAGGTGGTGCTACCGTGGCCGCAGTGAGCAACGGTGCCCACGCCGGAGTTCACCAGATCGACGCCTTGCTGCACCGTGCCGCCGGAATCGGTAATCAACTGCGTATAGGTGTACCCCTGCTCGATTAGTTGCGTGAGGATGTTCCCGACATGTTGATCGTCAGTCTCGCCGTCATCACCAGGTCCCTGAGTCGAACTGTTGCCCCACGCCCGCCAGTACTCCGGCCGCTGTGTCCAACCGTCTTGCTCATAGGCAATGGTCCGCTCAACCTGAGTATCAACATCAGCCGCCGACTGGCAACTGAACCGACCAAGGAAAATGTCCGGATAATCGTCGGCTGTCAACTTGGAATACTTGGGGTCGGAGAGGCCATTGTCCGCCGCAGTCTCGGCGGAGATGTGCTCTGCGTCACCCACCAGCAGGACATAGCAGAGATCCGAACTGGCATAACGAGAATTGATGAAACTCTTGATTGCGGCGGGCGTATTTCCGATCTCGGAGATCCCAACCACATCGGTTGCAATGCCGACACTGTTCTTGTGGTCCACCAGCGGCTGAATGTTGGCAAGCCACGGATCGTGGCAAATCACCAGCATGTCGCCGGTATGGTCCAAGGCATCGTATCGACGAGCCGGATAGTTCAGAAAGTGGGCGTCGTAAAGAGCCTCGAACGAGGCATTGTCTCGGTGTGTATCAAGACTGATCTGATCAAGAACATTCTTCTTGCTCGTTCCGACGGTATCGACGGACACGGTCACGTCGGTCCAGACGCGAAGCGTTTCGCTCGCGGGGTTCCACTGGATCGGATTCACTGTCAACACTACGCCGCGGACGTTGCGAATGATGTGAGGCTCCGCGACTTCGGCGATCGATGCTGGCCAGAATCCGGCCGAGTTGTAGACCTTCCCAAAGGTGTAGGAAACCGTTGCCGGATCGATGGACCGACTGATACGGCCCTTGTCCGGAGCGATCTTGATGCCATGAATGTCGTAGTAGGAGCCGCGGACGAAATTGGCTTCAACCGCGTCGTCGGACCCGATCATCACACTGCGGCGGACATCGGGGAGTGCTGGCTCGCCAACACCGCGAGCGATGCTCTCGCCGCCGAGACTCATGGTGGACCATGCTTCACCGTCGATGCGAACAGTGCCCCGAACCGGATCGGCAATGTGGAATTCAATCAGTGTCGTATCAGGCGTGTCTTCCACGACCGAGACCTGCACAAAATCCTCATCCCGGGCCGTCGCCGTCGAGGCCAGCAGGCCGATCAGCCCCGCACAGGACAGGCTCAGTACCAAAGCACCATTGCGTCCGTATCTCACAATTGCTCTCCTCGGCCCTGTGGGCCATACACCGCCACAGTCCACCCCACACAGCGGGTGAATAGTCGTTTATGTGCCTCTCAGCGTACATCGTTTCGGCTGTGCTGCAAAGGCGGTTCCTGTGAATACAAGCGGATCAGGGCATGAAATACGGAGGTTTCGCCGTAGCAAGTCGACCCCAGATCGCGCATACTGGTGGGGTGCGGGTTGGGTGGGCCCGCAAGGAGTCGCCCGTGAACCCAATAATCGGCATTCTGAGCGCCCTAGCAGCTTCTACTGCGATTTCTGCGGCTGTTATTCGAGTTCCAGAGGATTATTCAGCGATTCAGGCGGGCATCGACGCCGCTGCCCCCGGAGATACCGTTCTGGTGGGCTCAGGGGTCTGGGCAGGCTGGCTGAACTTCCGAGGCAAGGACATCACGCTGGAGAGCAGCGATGGACCCGAAGTGACCACCATCGACGGCGGCGAATCCCCGTCGGCTGTCGCCATCTTCAGCGGCGAAACGACCGACGCGGTACTGCGAGGATTCACGATCATCGGCCAGGGCAGCGGCACGCTCCATGAGGGCGTCACTCAGGGCGCTGGCATCTACATCCTGAACAGTTCCCCCACCATCGAAGATTGCATCGTCCGCGACTGTTCCGCCATGATGGGTGGCGGCATCAGCATCTGGCACGGCGATCCGGTGCTCCGCAATGTCATCGTTCGAAACAACTGGGCCAGCATCGACGGTGGCGGAATGCGGATCCACCACCTGAGTTCTCCAGTCCTCGAAGAGTGCGAGTTCCTTGACAATGGAGCCGACGTCTATGGCGGTGCACTCGCCTACGGGAACGACAGCGACGGCATTCACGAGGAGTGCATCTTCGATGGCAACACCGCCGGCATCCGAGGTGGTGGCATCTCCAAGACATGCGACTGCTCCGACGCGAGGATCTCCAATTCAACCCTCTGCAACAACTTTCCCGATCATGTACTTGGAACGTGGGATGATCTGGGAGGAAACACAGTCTGCGCGATCTGCAGTAACGATGTCACAGCCGATGGTGTCGTGGATGTCAACGATGTCCTTGCCATCATCGCTGCCTGGGGAGGCTGCGTCTGCGTCGAAGACATCAATGGCGATTCAGCGGTCGACGTAGATGACCTGCTGGCAGTACTGGGTTCCTATGGTCCCTGCCCCTGAGCAGCGAAGCGGCAAACAGAACCCGAGCCTTGACCACACGCTCATGGCGATGCCATCCGCCTGATGCGCACATCCCGATACGCCACTGGCCCATGATCCCCCTGGAACCGCACCGGCCCCTCGACAGCCTCGGCTCCCCACCCGCCACGGGTCGGCCCGGAAAGTTCGACGTTCTCGTGAATCAACACGCCGTTGTGACGCACCGACTCGAATACTGCATTCCTGATCTTGTTCCCCTCGGCATCGAATCGTGGCGCCCGGAACACGATGTCGTAGACCTGCCACTGACCCGGCTTCTTTGCGGCATTGACCTTCGGCGACACGCCCTCGAATCCACTGGGCGAACGTGAGTCATCCCACCGCTCGTAGATTCCACCGCAATCCCCCGGACCGGGATCACGCTTGCCAAAACTGTCCAGAATCTGCACTTCGTATCGCCCGTGCAAATACACGCCCGAGTTGCTCCCCTCCGGAATCATGAACTCAACGTGCAACTCGCAATCGCCGAACTCCCCACCCGTGACCAAATCGCCCGCATGTCCCCGCTCGCCGTTGACGAGCATTCCACCGCCCGGCTCGACCTTGAGTTCCCTGCCGTCTGCAGCAGCATCGCCAACCGAACGCCAACCATCTCGATGCTTCCAATCGTCCTCGAGCGAAATCCACCCGTCATTCATCGCCCACTCAATCCCACCCTGAATGTGCCGCTGAAATGCGGGCTCTGCGTAACTCTCGATCGTGTGACCAAGCCCCGTGTAGAACGCTGCGCCCTTGCCAACCGGCACGCTCCAAGCAATTGGATGATCCTCCCCCATCGTCCCACCCTCGTAACTCGACTCATCAAGTGAGGCAATCACGTGCACGTCGCTCCGGGGTGACTGCACGTAGTTGTACCACTCGTCCGTACGAGACCATGCCCCCTCTAGATGAGCCGTCGATGGATGGTGCCGATCCTCGACGACGATCGTCGCCTCCTGAATCGCCGGATGCGACTGGAACCAGGCGCCGCCGAGCACCTCCCCTCCGAAGAAGGCCCAGTCACGCTCGCTATCGGCGGCGGCGTGAATACCGACAAGCCCCCCACCTTTACGCAGGTACTGCTCCATCGCCGCCTCGGCGGCATCATCGAGCACGTCACCCGTCGTGTGCATCAGCACCACGACATCAAAGTCCTCAAGTCCCTCTGGCGTGAACACCGAAGGATCTTCCGTCAACACGACCCGCCATCGACCCTCGCCGAGCGATTGAACCAACTGGCCGCCATCCTCGATTGAGTCGTGTCGGTATCCGGCAGTCCGGCTGTACACCAAAACTCCCGGACGCCCCGGAATCTCCGGACCCCCTGAAAACGCCGGTGGTGGCGGTGCCTGCAAAAGACTGGCAGCGATCAGACAGCACAGCATGGTGATCACTCCTCGCTGAACGAATCCTCGAATCCACGATCAGGCGGCTGTACCTCGATCGATCGAATGTACTCGCAACTCTCAATCGCCCCCTGGTCGCGGTGCATCCCGCTGTCTTCCCACTCCACCGATAACGGCCCCTCGTACCCGGCGAGATTCAGTGCCCGCATGATGGCATCGAAGTCCACATCACCGCGTCCGACACTGACGAAGTCCCAGCCTCGACGCGGATCACCGAACTGCAGATGCGAGCCGAGGATGCCGGAGTCTCCGTCGAGATGCGTCTTCACATCCTTCATGTGGCAGTGGAAGATGCGATCAGGAAAGTGGTCGATGAACCGAGCAGGATCGACCCCCTGCCAGACCAGATGACTCGGATCGAAATTGAACCCAAATGCCTCGTGGTGCCCCACCGCTTCCAGAGCGGTGCGAGTCGTCACGGTGTCATAGGCAATCTCGGATGGATGTACCTCCAACGCAAACTTCACACCGACTTCCTTGAAGACGTCCAGAATCGGTCCCCATCGATTTGCAAAGTCGTCGTACCCCTGTTTGATCTGCTCGCGAGAGACCGGCGGGAAGAAGTACAAGTCCGGCCAGATCGATGAGCCGGTGAACCCATTCACGACCGGCACGCCAAGTTTGGCCGCAGCCCGGGCAGTCTTCTTCATCTCCTCGGCTGCTCGCTCCCGTACACCCTCCGGCTCTCCATGCCCCCAGATGTGCTCAGGAAGAATCTGGTGATGCCGCTGATCAATCCGATCACAGACCGCCTGCCCGACGAGATGATTGGATATCGCCCAGCAATGAAGATCATGTTCGCCGAGCAGATCAAGTTGCCCCTGGCAATACGCATCTTCCTCAAGTGCTCGGCCTACATCAAAGTGATCGCCCCAACAGGCCAGTTCGAGTCCATCGAACCCGAACGCTCCGGCTTTGGCAGCCAAATCCACAAGGGAAAGATCGGCCCATTGGCCGGTAAACAGAGTCACTGGGCGAGTCATGGTGTGCGTCTCCTCCATCGATTCCGCCGCATGGTACGGCAGCGGACACGAAGTCAGGAAAGTGCCTCGCATTCGCGGCGAACCACCTCCTCGAAGCAGGCGGCCAGCCTCGCCGTCACAGGTCCCGGCTTGCCGGATCCGATGGAGCGCCCGTCGATTCGGCACACCGCAGCCAACTCTCCCATCGTGCCCGTGCAGAAGCATTCATCGGCGGAATATGCATCAGCAAGAGTCAGGTCGACCTCTTCAACGGGAATCGACTCGTCGCGGCAGCATTCAAGAACCACTCCGCGGGTGATCCCCTCCGGGCAGGCCAGCAGGCGACTGGTGCAGACACGTTCGCCCATCACAAAGAAGAGATGCGTCGCATTGGTCTCGGCAATACAACCACGCTCATCAAGCATCAACGCATCATCTGCGCCCGCAGCAGTTGCTTCGACCTTTGCCAGAATCGACTGGATGAGATTGTTGTGATGGATTTTTGGATCGAGCATGTCCGGGCGAAAACGGCGAATGCTGCTGGTCGCGAGCGTGAGCCCCTCCCTTGCGTACACCGGCTCCTTGTGCTCGGCCAGCACGATCAACGTCGGACCGCTCTGATTCAGACGCGGGTCCATCCCACTGGTCACCTTCACTCCGCGGGAAAGCGTCAGGCGGATATGGACCCCATCGGTCATGCCATTGGCATCGATGGTGCGGGCAATTTCACACCTCAGTGCTTCGATGGACGGGATCTGCTCGAACGCCATCGCCTTGGCCGAACGATGCAGTCGTTCAAGATGTGCCTGCAAGCGGAAGATCCCTCCCCGGTAGAGCCGCAGGCCTTCCCACACACCATCGCCACCCTGCACGAGTGAATCAAATGGTGATATGCCCGCCGCATCCCGGTGAATCAATTCACCGTTGATGTTGATGAGCAAATCGTCATTCATTGGATTCCTGGTCTGAAGCATCGGGTGTTCTCGCGATTCAAAGTGATATTCGAAGTGCTGCCAATTCCTCGTAGAGTTCCATGCACGCCGGGAGTATCGCCCGCTGCTGAGAGGGGAGTGCTGAGTCATTCTCCCGAGAAGGCCCGAACCCAGTGGACTTCCGCACCTGCTCGTACCACCAATCACCCCAACTCCCATCACTCGGGCGCGATCCTGCAGGCCAACTCAGCATGGCCGGATCAAACGGCACCGCCAGTTGCGTGCAGAGCGATTTGAGTACCACATCGGGCGCCGCGAGCACATCATCGGAGTCAATCACCGGAGGCGATGGATACCCTCTCTCGCCCAGTGTCCTGAGCAACGCTACCTGCTGTGGAAGGCCAGTGTCCTCAATGCCGGCGGCAGGGACTTTCTGAGCAAGCGATGCCAGTACCCGCTGAGGATCACGAATGAGAAATGCGTGACGTGTATCTCGCAGCCAGTCATCACTGAGCCCGGGGAGCAGATGATGCGCCATATGCTTCATATAGAAAATATCGGCATCGCTCGATGCCTCGGCCAGCTGCTGAAGAAGGAACGGCTCCTCGAGATCACCGGCCTGCTCATGAAGTACATGCTCGCGTCCTGGATGATCCGCTCCGGTGCGGTGCAGCCACAGGGGGTACAGCGGTTCATCCCAAACGCGCACATCGGCCCGATTCTCCCACGCTCGCATCATGGCTGTAGAGATATTTCGCGGACCTGACCACATTGCAATGCGGACACAGGACATCTTCAATCGGCTCGCTTCCAAGCAGATTTTGTTTCATCCACCCCTGGCATACGAGCATCGCGGCCCCAGTTCGGGTTCCTGAACTGAAACAGCAACAACGGAAGACCAATGAAAACGATGAAGGCCAAAAGCAGAATGACCGTACAGATATTTCCTTCCATGGACATGTCTTCCGTTGATGGCGGGTAGAACATCACCATGATTCCAGCAAGTGCCGTTACGCCTCCACCACCAGCAACCAGCCAGAGTCCGATCCGACCGCCCGGTATCACGAATGATCTGGGAACATCCGGTTTCGTGTGCCGCAACACGATGACTGATATGAACATGAGCAGGTACATCACGAGATAGACCTGCGCCGAGGCGATTGTGAGCATGTAGAAAATGCGGTTGAGATCGAAGAAGAGCATCAACAGGCACAGAAACGAAACGATGATCGCCTGAAGGAGCATCACATTTCGAGGCGCGCCGCCAGGCGTCGTCCGCTGGAATATCGGAGGAATAAGTCCATCGTCTGCCGCAACCCGAAGTGACTCGGTCGGGCCGATCACCCAGACCATGATGTGCCCCGCCATCCCTGCAAGCGCCAGGATGGCCAGCACCTTGACGATCCAACCGACGCCGAGTGGATCAAGCACGTACTCAAAAACCTGCAATGTGCCAGCAGCGAGGTCGATCTTCTCGATCGGCACAAGCACTGCGACGCTCAACGCGCCGAATATCGAAATTCCGAGTACGAGTAGCCCGGAGAACAGAAGAGACAATGGGATCGAACGCTGAGGACGCTCGACATGACGGAAGTGCACCGCGTTGACTTCGAGTCCGGAGAGAAATGAAAAAATCGCGGTGATTCCAACAATCTCTCCGATTGAATCAAATTTCGGGACCATCCCACCCCATGAAAGTGGGATCGCCGACTCATGGCCGGATCCGACCCACCATGCCGCCAGCGCAATTGCCAGCGCAACCGGCAGCAGCGTCCCGGCGTAGAGCAAACTGGTCGTCACCCACCCACTGAAGTGCAGACCTCGAAAGTTGAAGAGGGTCGCCGACCAGAACACAGCGAGACTGATGCCGACCATGAATATCCCTACGTCCTTGAGCGCCGGATCTATCGCATATGCAACTGACACCGCGCAGACCGCAAGCACCGTCGGATACCAGATCAGTATCTGTAGCCACTGACACCAGACACCGACGAAGGCCCACCGCTCACCAAGGGCCTCGCGGATCCAGCGGTAGACACCACCGTCGTGTGGCCATCCCACCCCCAGTTCTGCCGCGACCAGTCCGACCGGAAGAAAGAAGACCAGTGTGAAGATCGCGTAGTAGATGATGAGGGGAAGCCCGAATGAGCCGACCTCGGGCATGCCCTCCAGCCCGACAACGACGGCTGTGCTCATCATCGCCAAGACGAACAAGGAAATCGGCCGACGCTTCTTCTTGGTGCTGTCCAGCATCGAGTGCACCCTATCCGAACCGCTCAGCACGCGGCCATTTCAGCAGCCCGAGCCCGCACTTGTTGAATCATCCCGTGCAGGCCATTGCTTCGCGTCGGGCTGAGGTGTTCATGCAACTGAAGCGTAGAGAAAAAATCACCCAAGTCATACCGAACAATTTCTTCGGGAGTCATGCCCTGCAGCGCAATCACCACCAAAGCTGCCAGCCCTTTGACAAGGCCCGAATCGCTGTCTGCGAGCAGCGTCACGATGCCGTCGTCACGATGCAGCGAGACCCAGACCACGCTTTGGCAGCCATGGATCAGATTCGAGTCCACGCGGTCCTCTACCGGCATCAGGGAGAGTTTCTCGCCCAGATCCATGATGTACCGGTACCGATCCTCCCAGTCATCGAGAAAGGCAAATGCTTCCTTCACTTCGTCCAGCGTGGGGATCGCCTGCGGCATATGGAGGCATGGTAGTCAGAGAGCCGCAGCAGGCCTGAATACTTCGCACTCCTCAGCACGTGTCTCCAGCCGTGGACCACCAAGCAGATCCAGGCAGTACGGCACAGCAGGAAATACCGCGTCAAGACAATCGGCCACGGCCGATGGTTTCCCCGGAAGGTTGATGATGAGCGAACTGCCACGCGTACCCGCGATCTGCCGAGAGAGGATGGCTGTCGGCACGACCTGCAGCGAGGCGGCACGCATCTGCTCGCCAAATCCCGGCATCAACCGATCACATACCGCCTCGGTCGCTTCGGGCGTCACATCTCGCGGCGACGGCCCTGTACCTCCGGTCGTAAGCACGAGTCCGCAGCCCTGCTCGTCACACATGTGAATGATCGCCGCCTCGATCCGATCGGATTCATCAGGCACGATCTCGGCGCACGCAGTCCACTCGCAACACAGCACGCGAGCGAGCCACTCGCGGATGGCAGGGCCACCACGATCCTCATACTCGCCGCGACTGGCGCGGTCCGATACGGTCAGGATGCCGATCGCGATTGGCATCCGGACAGGGTACTCAGGCTCCGAAATTCGCGAGCAGGATCAGTATGTCATCCGTATCGACATCGCCGTCTCCATCGAAGTCGGCCGAGCAATCACCTGGCGGGCACGGACCCCACTGGGCGATCAGCGACAGAATGTCGTCGGTATCCACATCTCCATCACCATCGGCGTCGCCTGGCATCGTCGTGTCATCGCAGTACATGCGAGTGATGCTCACCGCGTCCACGGCAGCTTCGACGACAGACCCCTCATTCAGGTCCGATGCTGTAAATCGGATACGGAATGTGTCGGTCATCGAAACAGGCAGATCCTCGATCGTCCACTCTTTGACGAACCAGCCGCCATCGACTTCGCTTCCGCCGGGGCCGACAACCTCTAGTTCGACCCAAGAGGAACCGTCATCATCGCTGATATCAACCACAAAGATGTCGTTGTTCGGATCAGCGCCACCGCAGGAGGCGCCGTTGCTGTACCAGCGAGCATACCTGAGCGTGCCACCGTCGGAGGCATCCATCGCAGGGCTGGTCAACGTGGTCGTCCCATCATCGATGTCCTCGTCTGTGCCGTTGCCGGACACGTAGCACATGCCGGAACCATCTTGATCGGTCGCATTGTCACAGCGAGTACCGCCACTGCCGGAGGGGGTAACCCGCTCCCAATTGCCTGTGCCAGCGCCGGCATACACGGTCCAGCCTTGATTGCTGTTGAAGTCATCGTCAAAGGCCACTTCCACGCCGCTCCACGCTTCAGCCGACCATGAATCAATCGGCGCGTTGTAAGGGCTGGTGACGTAATCGCCCTCGACACTCTCAACCGAGACCCAGTACAAGACCTCGTCACCGCATCCAAATGCAGGAAAGACGCCGACGTGATTCTCGCCAACGGCGAGCATGGGTTCCTCACCGCTGATCGGTCCAACCCACCAGTTCAACAAGGCGGTACCCGGCTCCGGCGCGACATTGCCGCCAAACCGAACGACCAACTCCGTGCCACCGTTCGGGTCGATCAGTTCCGGACGACCGTCGGGATAGGACACCGTCAAACTCACCGTTTCCAAGGCCGACTCGACAGCCGCCACGGCGTCGATGATGCCGTACCCATAGTCATTGTCCTTGCCCGGACTGCCGGCTTCGACCGCGGTGTCGTAGACGATCTGCTTGGCCTGCTCTCCAGTGAGATCCGGGTTGGCCTGCAGCATGAGGGCCAGCACTCCATTGACGTGCGGGGATGCCATCGAGGTCCCGTCATAACTGGAATAGCCGCCGCCGGGAACACTCGAGCGAGTCGAGACACCCGGTGCGGCAATATCGGGCTTGATGGCCGAGCCGCCGGTGGGCGTGCAATTGGTCGGACCGCGAGATGAGAAACTCGCAATGGAATTGCCGTTGTAGGGATCGACCGCCGCGACTGCCATGGTGCGGTAGTCGTCATAGGCCCGATCGCCAGGACGGCGAAGACCCGAAGAACCCTCGTTGCCGGCCGAGAACAGCACGATCACGCCGGCTGCCTCGGCATTGTCGATGAAGGACCAGAAGGTCTGGTCGCACTCCGGATACCCGTGTCCCGTCACGAGTCCCCACGAGTTGGAACACGTGTGAGGAACATCAAATGATGTCAACGGATTGCCATCAGGATCTGCGATCCACTGGAACGACAAAATGGCGTCCGAAACCGTCTGTGGAATACCGCCTCCCCGATCAATCGGGGCCGCCGCAATCCACTCGGCGCCGGGCGCAACGCCGATCTGATCGCCAGGAGCGCCGCCGGTGACAGTGCCCATCGTATGGGTGCCATGCGAACCACCGTCGTAGGGAAAATTGTGGTTCCCCAGATACGGATCGTAGAAGGCCCATTCGGGATGTCCGGAGTACAGCGGGTTGAGGCCTCGCCAGCGACTGGCCAGTGCCGGATGCGAACCATCCACGCCGGTGTCGATGTTCGAAACGATCGTGCCGGTACCGTCGTAGCCCATGGCCCACACGTCCGGGACGCCGATCGCAATGAGCCCCTGCTCGGGGCCGCCACGGTTCGACGAAGCCGTATCGTCATCGATGCTCGTCGGAGCAACCAATTCAATGGGGTAGTCGGGCGCAACAATCGCGACATCCTCGCGGGCGGCCAACGCGCGAAGTGTTCCGGGAGTTGCCTCAAGAGCGATGACGCTGGTGATCCAGAATGACTGGACGTTGGCGACCTCGCCGCCGGACTGAGCATTGAGCCAGTCAAGAACGGAGGCTTGCCCGAGATCACCCGCAGCCTGCAAAGCCGTCATGATGACGGTATGCCGATCGCGGCGAGGCGTGCGGTCTTCAAGGAGCTGTGATTCAAGGCCATCCACATCCGCTTGCAGCGTCATGTAGACCAAGGCCGGCACTCGATCCTTGCCGCTTGAGTGATTGATGACCGCCTCAAGGCTGGCATCCAACTCACCACCGATCGAAACCGATGCTGCTGACATCACCACGACGAAACTCGCTGTCAGGGTTTGCATTCTGTAACGCTCCTCTTTCTGTGCCCCGGAGGACTCCCATCCACCTCATCACTCTACACAATCGACGCGGATTTCCAAGCCCCCACCCCCGGAATGACCCCCCGGAATGACCCCCCGGAATGACCCCCCGGAATGATTCCACGCCGGAATGATTCCACGCCGGAATGATTCCACACCCCCGAAATGCGGCCGATTGTGCCCT
>MPMA02066999.1_pt1 | contig 29431 bp, 25 predicted proteins | sample 1617361 | NCBI WGS metagenome assembly MPMA02 (sample SAMN05944807, study PRJNA350692) | marine metagenome | biome: marine; feature: ODZ; material: water; isolation source: 180 m water sample filtered on 0.2 um supor filter | place: Pacific Ocean | collected 2012-04-08 | depth 180m m | reverse complement strand
GTGGAACTGACCGATCGACGCTGGAACCCCTACATCGGTGATATCGACGCAGATGGCGACAGCGACATCATGTGGCGCCGCAACTTCGGGGAATTTCATAATGACCGGATTCAGATCTGGATGATGGACGGCGGCACACGGGTTGAAAACATCGAACTGGACAGACCGGATGTCGGCTGGGTGCCGCGTATGCTCGCCGACCTGGATGGTGACCGGGAGCAAGATCTTCTGTGGTGGCATTCGGGTACCGGTCTGCTCGCGGTGTGGGATATCGACCCGGCGGTCGAGGGGTTCGTAGGCGACGACAGTGTCGTGACGGATAACGGTGGGCGTGGGCCACGCTGGGTGCCGTGGATCGATATCCCAGGAATCGTCGGTGAGAATGATCGAGTTATTTGGGGAGATCGCCGCACATCGGTTCTGGCGATCGCAGATTATGCGGAGCGTGATCCGTCGGCCATGGTGTCGTGGAGCCCGATCGTCAACGGTGACGGTGCTGCCATCGTGACCGGAGCCGGCTGGCGACCATGGCTGTCCGGAAATCTCAATGGCGACGGCGAACGGGCCGACATCGTGTTACGCAATACCCGCAACTTCCTCGTCAATATGTGGCAGATGGACGGCGCGATACTGCAAAATGCGACCCATCTGGGGCATGGCGGTCGCGAGATACTGGAGCGAGATACCCCCAGGTCCATCATCACGCATGGTGCTGCGGGGGTCATTGAGGTCGGTTTTGGCGATGGCGGCGTGGCGACACTCGGATCTACAGCAGCTCCGCGGGCCCTTCCCGGCTCTTCGGAATTAGCCAACCTAACATCGCTCCTGAGTGATTTGGATGCCGCTGCCGACGACGATGCGCTCGCCATCCTCAACAACGTGCTGGCGCTGTTGAATGCCACGCCAACATTGGTGGATTATCTGCTCGTTCCCGACCACGCAACACAGTTGCTTGGTGGTCTCTCGGACTACTTTCAACACACGATTGAATCGGAAGTCGCGAGTCTGGTGGACCGCACCGTCAGTATCGACTCGTCCACAGCGACCATTGTGAGTTATCGAGTCACGACCATGTCCGGCGATGTCAGCATCGCCGTACCGGAACTTCAACCACTGCCCGAAGATGACAACGAGAGCGGGGGTGGCGGTGATGATGGAACTGGCAGTGGCGGCGGTGGCGGCCCGGCCGGTGGCGGTAGCGGCGGTGGCGGTGGAAGCGGCGGCGGCGGCGGCGATGGCGGCGGCGGCGGCGGTGGCGGTGGCATTGACGATCTTCCGGACGACTTCTGGGACGACTTCGATCCCAATGATGAAAGTACATGGCCCCCGGGTATCGATACGTTCGAGGAACTGTTGGAGTGGTTGATCAACAACCCAAATCCCACTTGATTCAGCCTCCCCTACTCTGGGACCGCGTTCAGAGGGATTGAATCCGCTAGAATCCACGATTCACGCGGAGGCTTCCCCATGACGCACGACCCGATTCCCCTGCTCGATTTGAAGGCCCAGTACGCGAGTATTCGTGACGAGATTGAACCGCTCATGCGGGATGTCGCGGATACGCAGTGGTTCATCGGGGGACCACACCTAGATGCCTTTGAGACCTCATTGGCCGAGTACTGCGGCGCGAAGCACGCCGTCGGATGCGCCAGTGGATCGGATGCCTTGCTGCTCTCACTGATGGCGATGGGGGTCGGGGCTGGCGACGAGGTGATCTGCCCCTCCTACACCTTCTTTGCAACGGCAGGCTCGATTTGGCGGCTTGGTGCCAGGCCCGTGTGGGTGGATATCGATCCGGTGACCTACAACTGCACCCCCGAGAGCGTGCGAGCGGCGGCTGTGACCTGTACCTCCCTGAAGGCCATCATGCCCGTGCATCTGTTTGGGCAGACCGTCGATATGTGCGGCATGATCGCGGTAGCCGAGGATCTCGGCGTACCGCTCATCGAGGATGCAGCTCAAGCAATCGGCTCGCGTGACACGAGCGGCGCCGCTGCTGGATCGCGCGGCACCACCGGGTGTTTCAGCTTCTTTCCTTCGAAGAACCTCGGCGGCTTTGGCGATGGCGGCATGATCACCACCAATGACAGAGATATTGCGGACCACCTGCGGCGACTTCGTAATCACGGCATGGATCCGAAGTACTACCACTGCGAGGTTGGCCTCAACAGCAGGCTCGACGCCATGCAGGCAGCTGTTTTGAACGCCAAACTTCCCCACCTTGATGCGTGGTCGGATGCCCGCGTCACCAATGCGTCGCACTACGACCAGATGTTCCACGAGGCTGGTGGCGGGGATACAACGGCATCACTCGACGAGTGCCGGTTGCCGATTCTGACGCCTGCGCGGCCCAAAGCACCTTCGCGTCACATCTACAACCAGTATGTGCTGCGTCTTCCTGCGGCACTTCGGGACGATCTTCGTGCCCACCTCGTGGACCAGAAGATCGGCCACGACGTCTATTACCCGGTTCCGCTGCATGTGCAGGAGTGTTTCCGCGACTTGCCCGCCTCCGAACTTCCTTGGACCGAGCAGGCAGCCGCTGAGAGTATCGCCATCCCGATCTACTCCGAGCTCACCGAGTCGCAGCGAACCCGGGTGGCCGAGACGATCATCACCTTTGTGCGTACTCACGCAGCCGTCGGTGTCTGACGTTTCCTGCTGGGATTGGGCAGTGCTTCAGGCCGGCACGCTCCGGCTTGATGGCGGTGGCATGTTCGGGGTGGTACCACGGGCAATCTGGTCGCGACTCACGCTGCCGGATGATGCGAACAGAATCGGCTTGCAGACGAACTGTCTACTGCTCCGATCCGATGATCGCACGGTGCTCGTGGAAACCGGCTGCGGAGACAAGTGGTCCGCCAAGACACGAACGATCTTCGCAATCGAGGATCGGACGATCATCGACGCGCTCGGCGAGCAGGGGGTGTCGCCCGGAGATATCACCGATGTGATGGTGACGCACCTGCACTTCGATCATGCCGGCGGCCTCACCAGAGTTGATGGCGACGATGTTGTGCCGGTGTTTGAAAATGCAGCAGTGCATGTGCAGGGACGTGAATGGGAAGATGCGCTCGCCAATCGATCCACCATGACCGGCACGTATCTCCGCACCCATCTCGATCCGATCGCAGATCGTGTGAGTCTGCTCGACGGCGAACAAGTCATACTTCCGGGAGTGCGTTCGTGGCCGATGCCCGGCCACACGTGGGGGCAGCAGGCCGTATTGATCGATACCGCCGAAGGCGTCGTGTGCTTTCCCGGCGACGTCTGCCCCACCCGTCACCACATCGGCGCCCCTTACAGCATGGGCTACGACATGTTGCCGTATCAGAACATGCTCTCCAAACGCCTGTTGCTCGAGCGAGCTGCGGCAGAGTCATGGACACTGGTACTTGATCACGACCCGGATCATGCGGTGTTTCGGGTGCATGCCGACGGGGATTGGTATGCGGTGGAGGCTGTTGTGCCCTGAGGGGCGTCAAACGGTCGGCAAGATGTGCTCTGGTGCCTCCAGAAGCCCCTTGATCGTCGTCAGGAACCGCGCTGCCTCGGCGCCGTCTACGACGCGGTGGTCGCACGAGAGGCTCATGGGCAGCACCCAGCCGGCGTAGAAGGCGCCGTCTTTGGTCAACACCTGCTCGCGGGCTCGGCCGACACCGAGGATGCCCACTTCCGGGTAGTTGATGATCGGTGTCGTGAACATGCCGCCGCAGTTGCCGACGCTTGAGACGGTAAACGTGCCACCGCTGAGGTCCTCGCGGTCGATTGTGCGATCGCGGCATTCCTTGGCGAGTTCCGCGACGCGGTCGGCGAGTTGCACGAGACCAAGTTCGTCGGCGTTCTTCACAACCGGAACCATGAGTCCATGATCGGTATCCACGGCGCAGCCGAGATTCACAACGCTTCGAATCTGGATTTCTTCGACGAAGTCATCCACCGTGCAATTCATCCGTGGATGCGATCGAAGGGCCTTGCATACGGCAGTCAATACAAAGGGAAGCGGACTGATTCGGCGGCCGAGCAGTGTTTCGAGACCCTTGCGTCGCTTCTCAAGGTCGGTGATGTCGGCTTCTTCGTTTACGGAGAAGTGCGCAGCCGTCCGCAGCGAGTGCTGCAGCGCTTCGGCGATCTTTCGCCGGACACCTCGGAACGGGATCCGCTCAGAAATGCCCTCGATGGGCTGCGCAACCCGCGTGGCGATTGCGATTTCTTCTTGAGCGGGAGGCGTGGTTGGAGCGATGGCGGCGGGCTCTTCCACATGCGATTGAATGTCCGAGGCCGTGACGCGGCCACCACGGCCTGTTCCAGAGACGACATCGATGTCGATATGCAGATCGCGGGCAATGCGGCGAACGGACGGCGTGGCCAACGAACGACCAGCGGAAGAAGAGGTTGCTGGTGTTTCGGTATTCCGACGAAAACTGGAGGGCATGGAGAGTGTTTCGCTGACATTGCCGACAACCGTTCCGGCATCTTCGCGAGCAGCGACATCAATGACTTCTGCAGCAACCGGCTCAGGGGCCGCGTCGCCGCCGATGTCGTACGTTACCAACGCCGATCCAACTAGAATGATGTCACCGACATTGCCGTTGAGTTCCTTGATCGTCCCGGACCACGGGCTCGGCACTTCGACGAGCGCCTTGTCTGTTTCCATCTCAGCAAGCGTTTGGTGCTCCTCGACCGTGTCGCCGGGGCCGACTTTCCAACTGATCAGTTCGGCCTCGGTCACACCCTCACCGAGGTCCGGCAGCAGGAAGTGCGATCGATCGTCTGGTTGCTTCATCACCACTGGATGCAATCCTCTCGGTTTCAGTAGGCCGCAGTTTCGCTGATCGCTTTGCCGATCCGCTCGGCGTCTGGCATGTAGTCGAGTTCGAGTTTGTAGTAGGGCATGATCGTGTCGAAGCCGGTCACTCGCTGAACCGGAGCTTCAAGGCGCAAGAAACACTGCTCCATGATCCGAGCAGAGAGTTCGGCGCCGATTCCACAACTCATCGGAGCTTCGTGCACGATGACCGCCCGCCCGGTCTTGCAGACCGACGTGGCGACCGTGTCCATGTCAAATGGGTTGATGGTGCGAAGGTCGATGAGTTCAATATCGCGTCCCGACGCCTCGATCGCATTCATGCACTGCACGACCGTGGCACCCCACGAGACCATCGTCATTTCGCCCCCTTCGCGGACGACGCGAGCCTTGCCGATCGGCACGGTGTACTCGTCCTCGGGAACCTCCTCGCGGAAGGCCCGGTAGATGCGCTTCGGCTCGAAGAAGATCACCGGGTCCGGGTCGCGGATCGCGCTGATGAGCAGCCCCTTTGCGTCATACGGCGAAGACGGCATGACGACCTTTATGCCAGGGTTGTGTGTAAAGATCGCTTCGGGGCTGTCGCTGTGTAGTTCGGGGGCGTGGATGCCGCCGCCGACCGGAACGCGGATCGTCAGCGGCGCAGTGAGACCTGCGCGAGTCCGCGACCGCATGCGGGCGGCGTGTGTGCAGATCTGATCGTAGGCGGGGGCAAGGAAACCCTCGAATTGAATTTCAGGGATCGGCCGCAGGCCGCCCATCGCGAGTCCGATGGCAGTGCCGATGATGCCGGATTCAGCAAGCGGCGTGTCAACGACTCTACGAGATCCGAATCGCTCATGCAGTCCTTCGGTTACACGGAAGACACCACCGTTGACGCCAATGTCTTCACCCATCAGCATCACACGATCGTCCTTCTCCATTTCCTGGAGCAGGGCGAGGTTGATGGCCTGTACGAGTGTGAGGTTTGCCATGGTGCGATGCCTTCCTGTGTCAGGAACCCGATCCGTCAATGCCCTGTCCGAGGCTGCTTGTGCGAAGTGTGCGACGCTGGAGATCGAGTACAGGGGGCGTTTCCGAGTACATCCAGGTGAACATGTCGTCGGTGGTCGGTGGCTCGATACCTTCGGCCCGCTCGACCACATCCTTGACATAGATCTCATTCTCCGTTCGCAAGGCCTGCTCCCGGCCTTCGTCCCAGAGATCCCGCTGCTCAAGCCACTTCCGCAGCCGGATCATGGGATCTCTCGCAGCCCATTCGTCCACGACGTCCTGCTCGCGGTAACGACGGGCGTCATCCGCTGTCGTATGATCGCCGAGTCGATAGGTAATTGCTTCGATGAAGGTCGGCCTACTCTCGGTGCGGGCGCGGGATGCGGCATCGCGAATGACCTTGACCATGGCAAAGAGATCATTGCCGTCGACCTGCACGCAGTGCATTCCGTAGGCGAGGCCCCGCTGGGCAAGCGTGGGGGCCGAGCAGTTGATCGCGGTCGGTGTGGAGATGGCCCACGAGTTGTTCTGGCACACAAACACGACTGGCAGGTCGAGGTTTGCTGCAAAGTTCATCGCCTCATGGAAGTCACCTTCGCTTGTGGCGCCGTCGCCAAAGAAGGTGCAGGCAATGCCGTCCTCGCCGCGATACTTCGATGCCCATCCCAAACCAACGGCGTGCAGCATCTGTGTACCGATCGGAATTGCCAGAGGTGTGGCGCGGACGGGGATGTTGTTTCCCCGCTCATCGCCCATCCAGTGCAGAAGAATCTTCTCGGGATCGACACCCCGCCAGAACAGTCCCGCATTCTCGCGGTAGCAGGTGACCATCCAATCCTTGTCTTCAAGCGCGTAGGCGGCGCCGAGCGAGGTGGCTTCCTGTCCCCGATTTTCCGGGTAGGTTCCCATTCGGCCTGATCGCTGTAATTTGAAGGCGATCTCGTCGAAGTGCCGGCACATGCTCATGTGGCGATACAACTTCTCCACGTCATCGTCAGGGATGAGACCCTGTCCGAGCGACTCATCAAACACACCGTGTTCATCGAGGATCGAAACCCGTTCAATGGCGATCTCAAATGCGCAGTCAACTGGCATGCATGGACTCCTTCCCGGTGGTTGGTCCTGCCGCAAATCGCCCCGCCGCTACAGCAATGGCCGCGTGATGTGTTGAGGGGCAATCGGCGGCTGCGTCGAGGATCTCCAGAGTCGTCTCTTCAATGGCTTCATTGCGTCGGTCCAGTTCTTCACGACTGTACCCGAGATGCAGTCCGGCCAGCCAGATCAGACCGCCCGCGTTGGCGACGAAGTCCGGAGCATACAAGACACCCTCTTGGGCGAGCGAGATTCCCTCACGTGCAGGGTCCACGAGAATATTGTTGGCGGCGCCGCAGACAATACCGGTTTGGAGCCGACGCACTTCATCCGGCCCAATCACCGCTCCGAGGGCGCAGGGGGCGAGAATGTCGCATTTGGCCTGCAGGATGTGCGTGGCATCCACCGCGTTTGCGTCAAACGAGGCGATGGCTTCTGCGACGCGTGTTTCGTCGATGTCGGCCACAGTGAGCAAGGCGCCCTCTCCGTGCAGGATGCGGCAGAGATCCATGCCGACATGGCCGAGGCCCTGTACGGCGACGCTCAAGCCGGCGAAATCTGGATCCTTCCCGCGGTGCCGCAGACATGCCTTCATCGCATTGAAGGTGCCCTGGGCTGTGAAGGGCGAGGGATCACCGCCGGTCGAGACGGTCTCGCCACCCATGGCATGATCCGTTTCCATCGCCATCCAGTCGATGAATTGTGGGTTGAGGCCGACGTCCTCTGCCGCGATGTAGTCGCCCGAGAGCGTATCAACGAATCGGCCCATGGCACGCGCTTCGGCTTCGGTGATGGGATGTCCGTGCTCGGGCAGCAGGATGACGCTCTTGGCGCCGCCCATGGGCAGCCCCGCGCAGGCCGCTTTGCAGGACATGCCTTCGGAGAGCCGCAGTACATCGAAGATCGCCTCTTCCTCGGTGGCGTAGTGCCAGCGGCGGGTGCCGCCGAGGGCCGGGCCAAGTTTGGTCGAGTGAATCGCAATGATGGCGCGGAGACCAGTGTCGACATCCCGATGGAAACACACGCGCTCGTGGCCCCGATCAATCATCTGTCCGAATACATGCACGATGTGCCCTCCTCCTGAGATCTCAGGATCAACTTCCCTGTTTGAAGACCTGCTCGAATTCGGCGGCGATGGAACCTCCGCCAAACTGTTGGATGTTCTCGGTATCGACCGGTCGGCCCTTTCCACGGGCCTCCATGACAGGAGTTAGTTCTGGGATGTGGTAGTCGCCGTGCGGCATCGACGGCAATTCGCTCCACGCCGCGTCGGTGCATCGCTGCATCGTGGTGTCGGTGTTATCTCGCAAGGCTCGGATCTCACTGCGAATCTCGTGGGCAGCCATGGCGACGCAATGATCAACGATTGCTTGATCGTGTTCAAGCGAAGCACCATCAAGGCCATTGCGGATGTCCCGGTCGAACTTGGAGAGAACAGATGTGAGGGCGAACAGCCAGACGGAGCACCAACTGAGCCGCCGCTGCACCATTTGGGCCGTGACAAGATCTTCTCCGTGATTCTTGAAGGCCATCTTGACCTGATGGCTGAATTCACGGGTCAATGCTTCGAGTTCGTCCGCGTGATGCCGCAGCGAGGGGTGCAACTTGGTGATTTTCGGCGCCGGTGGGCGAACGCCGAGGAAGAGTTGCATGCCGATCTTCATCGCGGCCCCCATGTGCTTCATGGGATTTGCCTTGACGCCGAGCATGTACTCACCGAGTTGCTTGGAGCCATAGGCGAAGATGAATGAGTGCATGACCTCGTTGGCGCCTTCGACGATGCGGTTGATGCGGGAGTCCCGCCAGAGTCGCTCGACCGTGGCTTCGGTCATGTAGCCCTCACCTCCCATGATCTGCAGGGCGCTGTCACAGGTTCGGAAGCCCATCTCCGAGCAGAAGACCTTGCAGATTGCCGTCTCGACCATGATGTCTTCGTCGCTGCGATCGACGAGTCCGGTGGTCATGTAGAGCATGGCATCCATGGCATAACACTGGGCAGCCATCTGCGCAAGGTGGTCACGAATGAGATCGAACTCGCCGATGGGTCGGTCGAACTGGTATCGGAGTTGTGCCCACTTGAGCGCCTGCTTGTAGGCCGACACACCGGCCCCAACCATGCCGGCGGCGAGCGTGCATCGTCCATAGTTCAGGCAGGTCAAGGCGATCTTGAGGCCCTGTCCCTCCTTGTAGAGCAGGTTGGCCCGGGGCACCTTGACGTTGGTGAAGCGAATCCGCGCCTGCCAGGTACCGCGGATGCCGCACTTGGATCTGTTCGAACTGAAGATGTCGATGCCTTCCATATCCGGCGTCACGATTAGCGCCGTGACCTTGTCCTTCTCCTTGCCGGTTCGTGGATCGACCAATTTCTGCTTGGCCATCACGGTGAACATGCCTGAGAGGGCGGCGGAGGTGGCCCATTTCTTCTCACCGTTGAGGATGTAGTACTCGCCGTCCTCGCTGACTTCGCAGCGAGATTCCTGCCCTCCGGCATCGCAGCCGACATTGGGCTCGGACAGGCAGAACGCGCTGAGCATGTCATTGGAGATCCGCGGGAGCCAGTACTTCTTTTGTTCTTCGGATCCAAAGAGCGTGACGGCTCCGCAGCCGATCGACTGGTGGGCGGAGACCACGACAGCGGTTGAGCCGCAGGTGCGGCCGATTCGCTCGAGTACTCGGTTGTAACTGGTCACACCAAACCCACCACCACCGTACTCCTGCGGGGCGATCATGCCCATGACGCCGATCTTGAAGAGCCGCCTGAGTGCCCAGTGAGGGATCTCCTGCGTACGATCGATCTCATTGGCGGGATGCTCGTTCTCAAGGTAGTCATCGAGTTCGGCGAGCATCTGATCGCACCGAGCCGTTTCTTCGGCGGAGGCTTCGGGATACGGGAACACGTCCCGCTCAAGGATGTTGCCCCAAAAGAGGTTTTTGCAGAAGCCCATCTCTTCGGGCTCGGGACCGAGCATCTCTTCGGCTGCTTTGATCTGCTTGATGTCTCGGGCGTCGACGTTCTTGAGGCTATCGGCGAGAGAGGGCTTGGTACTCATCAGTGCACTCCGGTGGATTCCAAGAGGTTGCTTCTGGCGCTAGGCATTCTTCGCCAGAAAGGCCTGTAACAGACGTGTGGTGTGTTCGGTGTTTCGAAGGGAGACGAGTCCTTCGCGTTCCATGTCGAGTCCGGCGGCGAGGCCGTCCTTGACGCCGGTGGCGATGCAGTGAGCCACGACCTTGGCTGCTTCCTCGGCCTCCATGGCGTGTCGGATGTGGTCGACCTCAGCAAGGAGCATCTCCTCATCGCAGCAGGCGATGGTGCGGGGGAGGTCGGACGGGTTCAATGAAGCGGCCAGCGTGCGGCTGGCATCTTCCAGATCGTCTGCGCTCTCGACCTGCATGTCGCACAGCCCTTCGGGCATGGACTCGCTCAGGAAGGGGATGCCTGAAGCAATGGCGGGAACGCTGAGATTCGGCTCGACGCGGGCGGGCAGCAACTGGGTTCCGCCCCATCCCGGGCAGAGGCCGAGCGAGGCTTCTGGCAGGCCGATCGGGTAGGGCTTGCCGCGCATCGACTGCTTGCAGGCGACGATGCCGTGACAGTGCATTGCCAGTTCCAGCCCTCCGCCGAGCGTGGCGCCGCAGACAGCGGCGATGACAGGGAAAGGCAGAGCGGCAAGGCGGCCGAAGACACGCTGGCCTTCGGCGAGATAGGCGTCAAGTTGCTCGTCGCTGAGAGCGCTGATCTCTTTGAGGTCGGCACCTGCAACCCAGACCCGCTGATCGCGGCTCCGTACGATCAGCAGTGATGGTGGATCGGACTCGAGTTCGTCGATCGTGGCATCAAGCCGAGCGATCATCGAACGATCGAGGACCACAACACTTTGGTGTGGTGCTTCAAGCCACAGGACGACACTGCCATCAGCGGCGCGATCGAGCGGAAAGGTCGTGGTGGGGGAGATGGCGGTCATGGTGTGGAGAGTGCTCCTGAGATCCGTCTGGTGGGTGGAGGCGGCGCGGGTCGCAACGAGTGCTGCGCGAGCCCGGCGGGCCTTCCCGGGGTTGAAATGTCGTCGTCGCTTTCACGCCTTCGGGCGGCGATCACGGCGGCTCAAGCGGGCTTTTGGCCCTTCCTCAAGCCATAACAGAGACCACAGGGTCCCCTTTGGCGAGATCACCCATGATAACAAGAAGAACGCTTCTCTTGGAGCCTCAGTTACCCCGAAAAGAGCTTCTTGAGCCGCGTTTGAGCCTCATCGCCGGCGATGACTTCGGTTGACAAGATGGCGCCTCGCTCCAGGAGTTCCAGCGGGACCGAGCCTTCCAACTCGTTGAGCCAAGCCTTGGTGGCGGCCATGGCGTGGCGGCCGCCGCTTGCAAGCGTCTCAGCCAAGTCCATCGTGAGCCGCTCAAGGTCGGACCGCTCAACGAGTTGGTCGATCAAGCCGTTGTTCAGTGCAGCCACCCCGTCCATGGTGCCACCCTGCAGCAGCATGGCCCGAGCCGGGCCGGCGCCGATCTTGCGGACGAGCCACGGCGCAACGACGGCCGGGCAGATTCCAAGGCCGACTTCCGGGTATCCGAGTTTGGCTTCGGGATGTGCTACGGCCAGATCAGCAACTGCGGCGAATCCACATCCACCGCCGATGGCGGCACCCTGTATGCGCGCGATGACTGGAACAGGCAGTTGACGCAGCCGCCATGTGGCGCGGCCGAGCCCGCTGAGCATATCCCCCATGGCATCAACGTCCTCAAGCACACCACGTAGATCCATACCAGCGCAGAACGACTTGCCTCGACCGCCGAGAATGAGTACCCGCATGTCCCGATCCTGTTCGAGTTCATCGAGCGCGACGTGCAATGCCTCAATCAGTTCAGGCGACAGCGCGTTGTGCTTCTCGGGCCGATTGAATTCGGCGGTGACAATCGTTCCGGCGCGGGTGAGATCAACCAGTGGCATGGAACAAAGCATACCGACCCGGCGATCCCTCTACTCCCAAGGCGTGCCAACGAGTTCCCGAAGCGCATCACCGGGCCGCTCATGCTTCAGCAGGGTCTCGCCGACCAAGAAGCGGCGAACGCCGTGTCGAATCATCCGTTCGATGTCCCCTGGCGTCTTGATGCCGGACTCGGTTACGAGGATGTCGCAGTGATCCTCGACCAGTTCGAGCATTCGAATGGTGTGGCCAACGTCGGTCGTCATGGTGGCGAGGTCGCGGTTGTTGATTCCCAGCAGCATGTACCCGGGATGCGGGAAGCCCACATGTCTGCGAACCCGCAGCAGATGTTCCATGTCGTGGACCTCGACCAATGCCGTCATATTCAGTTCATGGGCCAGAATCAACATGTCCATGAGCTGACCTTCGGAGAGGCACTCTGAGATCAGCAGGACCGCGTCGGCGCCCGCAGCCCGGGCCTCCCAGATCTGATAGTGGTCGATCAGGAAGTCCTTGCGGAGCACGGGGATTCTGACGGCTTCCTTGATTGCCGCGATCGTGTCGAGTGAGCCGCCAAAGAAGCGTTCATCCGTGAGGCATGAAATCGCAACGGCACCTGCATTTTCGTACTGTAGGGAGATGCCTACAGGATCGTACTTCTCACGGATGACCCCTGCGGAGGGACTTTGACGCTTGACTTCGGCAATGACATTGATGCCGCCGGGCCCGTTGCCGGTTGAGACCGCTGCGAAGAAGTTGCGGGGCGGGGGAGCGTCTGCCACCTTCTTCTGCAAGTGCTCGAGCGAGCACTCCAATTGCCGCGATGCGACCTCGTTCCGCTTGTGCTCGACGATGGTTTGGAGGGTGATGGGCGTGCTCATGGTGGTACCGGCCGGTGGGGCGTGGGGAGCGACTATAGCCGCGCCGACCGAACTGACCGCACCAGAAACGATAGATCCGGCTACAGGAATGCCGCTCTGGGCCTTCGTGGCGGGCGGAATCGCAGCGGCCATCTTTGCCGGATCGGGCTGGGGGCGGCTCAGGCGGGTACCCGTGCGGCCTTGGCGGTTCGGACCCGGTGCGGGAGTACTGACATTTGTGTTGGCGGTTCTTGCCGGCGCGGTGGCGGGGGGCGTGGTCGCCGTCGTGATGGGCATCGATCCCGCGGATTCACCCACGCTCGGCGAACTGCTGCCGGTCATGCTCGCAAGTTGGGGTGGACAACTTGCTGCTGCATGCTGCCTCCCCTGGGTGCGGGCGGTGGTTGATCCGCCGATGCCCGGGGATACCCGCCGAATGCCTCGCCGCGGCGTCGTATGTCCAGACCGCCGCCACAGCCGTCTCTACGCGGGGCTGGTGGGACTGGTCGGTTTGCTGCTGTTTTGGCCCATGACCCTCGCAGCCGCCGGCATCGCAGGCATGCTGTGGCAGTCATTGACTGGAGACCCACCATCCACCATGGCGCACGAGTTGTTGCGGCAGTTCGAGGCCGAGCCATCCACGGCAATCAGGCTGGGAATGGCAGCCTCGGTCATCGTGTTTCCGGCGGTGATCGAGGAGATCTTGTACCGCGGCCTGCTGCAGGAGTCGTTTCGGCGAGCCAAATTGTTCAGTTGCGGAGCCCCGTGGCAGTCGGTTGTACTGGCGAGCCTGGTGTTTACGGCGATGCATGTCGGGTCGGTCGATCCACACGGTCTGGCAGGGCTGTTCGTACTGTCGCTGGGATTCGGTTGGGCGTATGCCAAAACGGGTCGCTTGACGGCCTCGATCACCATGCACATGGTGTTCAATGCCGGAAATCTGGTCTTCGTGATGTGATCCAGAAGGGATCCCGCGAGGGCTCACTGTTTCGTATCCTCTGTCCTCCATGAGCCACGCCCACCGCATCCTCACCGGCGATACGCCCACCGGCAACCTCCACATTGGCCACTGGGTTGGCTCGGTCAGGCGGCGGGTCGAGTTACAGGACACCCACGACTGCTACTTTCTGATCGCCAACCTGCATGCCTACACCACAAGGGCCAACGCCCCGCAGGAGGTACACCGCGATTGCATCGAAGTCGCCCGCGATGCGCTCGCCATGGGCATTGATCCCGAGAAGGCGGCCATCTTTCTGCAGAGTGAAGTTCCCGCGTTGTCTGAACTCACCTACCTCTTTGCAATGCTGCTGCCTTTCAACCGGGTGATGCGGAACCCGACGCTGAAAGACGAACTTACCGTCAAGGGACTCGCGGACAACTACTCGTTTGGCTTCCCGCTCTACACCGTCGGGCAGACAGCGGACATCTTGGCGTTTCGAGCGCACAGTGTGCCGGTCGGCGAAGATCAGGTGCCGCATCTGGAACTCACCCGTGAAGTTGCTCGCCGTTTCAACAAGATGTATTGCGGTGTTCCCGACAAGGCGCTCGATGAGGACCACGAATCACTCGGCGGCGTGTTTCCGATTCCAGTTGCAGATGTCGGCAAGATCGGTCGCCTTGTCGGCACGGACGGGCAGAACAAGATGAGCAAGTCGCTCGACAATACGATTCACGTCATTGATTCGGCCAAGCAGGTCAAGAAGAAGATCGGCAAGATCTACACCGGCCAAGACAGCCGCCAGCCGACCGATCCGGGCATCATCGACCCCGATGAGAACCCGCTCTTTCAGTATCTCGACGTCTTCGTTCACGACGAAGCGATGAAGACTGACATCCGCGACCGGTACGAGCGAGGCGACAACATCGGCGACGGCGAAGTGAAGATGCTCGTCGCTGACGCGATCAACGAGTTACTCGAACCAATGCGGGAACGCCGCAAGCAATATGAAGACGATGCCGTCGTACTCAAAGTCCTCAGGTCCGGTACCGCCAGAGCGATCGCCGCCACCGAGCAGACGCTCGACATGGTCAAGAAAGTCGCCGGAACGGGTTTTTTCGCCCGCACCTTGACGCTCAATTGATAAAGGGGCCATGTGCCGCTCGGGGGGCAATGACGCCCATTAACTCTTCGGCGAGTCCCCCACGGTCGTTGTCTGACCCATTTCTCCTCATTCACGCAGTACCCGTGATTCAGCCGATATCGCCCAATGGCATGGACGCCCCCGAGAGAGATTGTTGCCCCTATGTGGACCTCGGCCACGCCCGCTGTGGCGACCGATTCCGCCTCGATAGCCTTGAGGAGGCGTTGGATACGTGTTTTTCGGACGATCACCGGTGCTGTGCGGCCTTCGCTGCCATTCGGATGAAACACGGCAACGCCGGACCCCCGCCCGTGCCCGTCATCATCACGGTGTCATCACATGAGCGGCTTCGACCAACCGGTACGTGACTTCCTGACTTGGCTTCGCGTCGAGGGCGGCCTGTCGGCCGCTACGTTGTCCGCGTATGGGCGGGACCTGCGCGATCTGGTCGAGGACATGTCTGAGCACGATATCGTCGTGCCGGATGACGTCGGCCCACGCGATCTCGCAGCGCATGTGCAGACCCTGCACCGCGATCGGGGTATGCAGCCGAGCAGCATTGCGCGGCATCTCTCCACGATTCGCATGTTCTTCAAATATCTCGAAGCCGAGCGCCGCATCGAACGAAGCCCAGCCGGACCACTCGTACCACCCACACGGTGGAAGCGACTTCCGGGGGTGCTCTCTCCCAAGCAGATGCGGACGCTCGTTGAAGCAGCCGCACCTGGAACGAGCAAACTCTGGCAGCGAGATCGCGCACTCGTCGAGGTGATGTACGGCGCCGGCCTTCGCGCCAGTGAGACAGGAACACTCCGGCTGAGCGATTGGAAGCAGGAACTCGCCGTCGTACTCGTCACCGGAAAGGGCGACAAGCAGCGGCTCGTTCCAATTGGTGGACCTGCGATGGAGGCCATTGAACGCTACTGCGAGGAACTGCGGCCACATCTGGCTCGATTTGATGACGGCCGTGACGAAGGTCGGCTCCTGCTCTCACACACTGGCCGTCCAATTGAACGTGTCGCTGTATGGCAGATCATTCGCCGTTTGGCAGTGCGTGCCAGCCTCGATAACGTACACCCCCACATGCTCCGTCACAGCTTCGCCACACACATGCTCGCTGGCGGCGCCGATCTGCGTGTCGTGCAAGAACTGCTTGGTCATGCCGATATCGCCACGACGCAGATCTACACGCATGTCGACCGATCCCGCCTGCGTGACGTTGTGCAGCAGTGCCTACCGCGGAATCGCAAGTCTGCTTGATTCGCTGGAGCGCGGAGATACCATGACGACCATGCGATATGTCACAGTGCTTGTACTCTTGTTTTTCGGACTTGCTGCGACTTCGGCGGCGAGTGATGCCGAGGCGTTCAGGCAGGCGGGCATCGAGCCTGTTGTGGTCCCGGTGGACTTCCGCACCTTTATGGCAGATCTGCAACTTGGTCGCGACGAGATGGACGCCGCCGATCTGCTGCTTGATGACTACGCCACCGGAATGCGGCAGGTGCTGGCCGATCTGCGGGTGAAGCAGGAGCGGGATCGTGAGCAGCTCGACGCGGCGCTCGACGGACGGATCCGCTTGAGTGCGGACGCGATCCGAGAACTCCGGCTGTCGCTTCGCATGGCGGTTCGGGAGTCGTGGAAGGTTGCTGATGAGCGGCTGCAGGAGATGATCGAATGGGGCACACTACTTTCCACGGTCGACTCGGCAACACAATCCATCGCGGTTGGGCGCCTGCACAGGCGTGTGTACTTGACCGGTCACGGTCGAGCAGGACTTGTCGATGTAGGCGAACTTGTTGCAGATGCCGAGGAACTGGAGGACATTGACGAGGCGACCTTGCGAGCGGCCCTTGCGACGTATGAGCAATCAATTTCGACGACTGCCCGGGACGACGCACTTGCAGTGCGGGAAGCCAAGATCACCGATGCCATTGCATCTCTCCAGCGGGATGCCGCGGCTCGCGCATCGCTACAGCGTGCATCAGCCGAGCGATGGCGGATTCGGATGGCTGTTCAAGACGCGGCCATAGCCGCGATCACATCGCTGCTGAAGACGAACAACGACGAGGCGAGCAGAAAATGGATCGACCGGGTCAACGCAGCGTTCTTTCCGAGCGTGTGTAGTCCGCTCGATGCCATAATCGCGATGGATTGGATTGCGAAGAATGGAGATGCTGCGCAGACAGCCCAATCGCAAGCGTGTATCACCGACTCCATGGAGCGACTCCGCACGCTTCGCAGTGAGGCTGTGGCCCTTCTTCGCGAAGGCCGCAAACTCGGTGTCGATCTTGACCACGATGCGGCATCGCTTGTGAGCGAAGCCATGGATGTCCGCATGCGATACCTTCGTAACAGCGGCGAGCGTTCCGTTTTGGAGCGTGAGATGTATAACTGCGTCACACGGCTGCTCAGTGATGGCCAGAAGGCGGCGATTCGTCGCATTCTTGCGGTGGGTCACTGAGGTAGCACGAGTCCAGGACCCGCTTCCAGTCGTCCGCCGACCCGACGGAGACGAACGCCTTGCGGACCAGTTCGGCGTGCTGGTGATGCACCGAGAAGCGAATTCCAAATTTCCGCATCATGCGTGAACCACCCGTCTCGCCGTGGAGCGCTGTGCACAGCCGAAAGTGATCGACCAGTGTGTGACGCTGCTGCTCCAGCGTGGGCGGTGTCGGCTGCTCACCCCGCATCATCTGCTTTGCCTGCATGAAGATCCAGGGGTTACCGATGCACCCTCTCGCCACGCTGACGGCATGTACACCGGTTTTCTGCATCATGGCGAAGATGTCGCCGACCTCGAAGATGTCGCCGCTTCCGAAGATGAGACGGTCCGGGTACTGCTGCACGAGTTTCGTGAGAAAGGGCCAGTGTGATGGGCCGATGTACTTCTGCTCGACCGTTCTGCAGTGCACCGTGGCCCAGAGAAACCCGGATTCGTAAGCGCCATCGAAGATCCGATCGAAGTTGGCTTCCATTTCCGGAGAATCGTCCCAGCCCCGGCGAAGTTTGACGGTACAAGGGATCGTGTTTGGCACAGCATCTCGTACTGCGCGGAGCACCTCGATCGCTTCAATGGGTGCTGTTAGAAAGTGCCCGCCGCGTTTGCGGCGCTTGATCTTCTTGACCGGGCAGGCGAGATTCACATCGATGACGTCGTGCCCAAGTTCGACGAGCAACGCGGCAGCTTCGGCCATCTCGTCCGGGTCGGTGCCCATGACCTGTCCCGCGACCGGATGATCTTCCATCCCAGCCAATCGGTTCTCTCCGGGATCGCCAAGATCACATTCCGCGCGGAGAATATCCGGATCTTCTCGGGTGCGGCCCTTGCCGCCGCTGATGAGTGTGCGATCAAGCAGTGCCTCGGTAACGCAGTATGGACATCCGTGCCGTCTGGCAATGAGCCGCATGGCGGCATCGGAGTAACCGGCGAGTCCGGCCTGAAAGAAGGGAGCATCAAAGCCTGGAACTGCTGCAGGAATGCGCGGATCGACCCTGGTCTCAGCGGCGAACTGCCTGATGCTCTCGTCGCAGGTTGTCCGGGGTCGTTTCGTCGATGGCGTGTGTGTGGACATGGTTCTTCGGTCACCATGGTAGGATGGCTCCCATGCGATCGATCGTTCCAGTCGCGGTGTTGCTGCTCGCCTCGTGCAATCGTCCGGACTTTGACCCCTCCAAAGCCCATTCGCCCTACCCCTACGATCTCCATACCACAGAGACGCTGCCGGTCGAGGTATTCCGCGACGGCACCACGATTTCAATTGTCAACGCGACCGCACGCTCTTGGGATGCTCCGACCATCTGGATCAATCAGAGCTTCAGTGCCCCGCTTGCCCGGCTTGCCGCCGGGCAGACCGTGCAGATGAGCTTGTCGAGTTTCCGCGACAACATCGGCGAGACTTTTCCGGCGGGCGGTTTTCTGTCAACCCGTCGATCGATGCCGGTGCGATTGGTCGAGGTGCAGCCGGCTCCAGGCGAGCCCTTGGTCGGCTTCGTCGCCATTCGGTAAGGAGTCAGGCCTCTGAAGCCGACTTCTTTCGCCAAGTCTCAAACGACATGCCGGGTGAGTGCTTAACCGACTCCACACAGGTCCATTCATCCCCCAGTTCCGGAAACAAAGTGTCCCCATCCACCGTGACGTGCACTCGCGTGAGTTCGACGCGATCCGCATTTGGCAAGAAGATTCGGTAGATCTCACCTCCACCGATCACCATGACGGTGTTCGCATCACCCGACACGTCGAAGACGTCGTTCTCCGAGTGTGCGACGACAGCACCATCGGCTGCAAAGGAAGCATCACGGGTCATCACGATATTAGTCCGCCCCGGAAGTGGTCGACCAATCGAATCCCAAGTCCGCCTACCCATGACGATTGGGTGGCCCATGGTGAGTTTCTTGAATCGCTTGAGGTCATCCGGCAGATGCCACGGCATGTCGCCGTCGCGGCCGATGACGCCGTTGTCCGAGACAGCGGCAACCAACACGATTTGAGGTCTGTCCATCAACTTACACTGCCACGGGGGCCGAGATTCGTGGATGTGGGTCGTAGTCGACGATGACGATGTCGTCGGCGGTGAAGGCGAACAGGTCGGTGATATCTGTGTTGAGTTGCAGTTTCGGGAGCGATCGTGTGTCCCGAGACAACTGCTCATCCACCTGATCTACATGATTGCTGTAGATATGCGCATCGCCGAAGGTGTGTACGAACTCGCCTGGGTGTAATCCCGTGACCTGCGCCATCAGGTGTGTGAGCAGGGCATACGAAGCGATATTGAAGGGCACCCCGAGAAAGAGATCGGCACTCCGCTGATACAACTGACACGAGAGCCGTCCATCGGCAACGTAGAACTGAAAGATCGCGTGGCAAGGCGCGAGCGCCATGTGTTCGATCTCGCCGACATTCCAGGCGGAGACGATCAGACGGCGGCTGTCCGGGTTGTTGCGGATGCCATCGATGACTGCGGCGATCTGGTCATGTGTGCGGCCATCGGCGCCTTTCCAACTCCGCCACTGTGCTCCGTAGACGGGTCCAAGATCGCCGCGATCATCGGCCCACTCGTCCCAGATGGTTACATTCTGCTCGCGCAGCCACCCGACGTTCGTATCGCCGCGAAGAAACCACAACAGCTCCGCAATGATCGATCGCAGGTGCACTTTCTTGGTCGTGACCAGTGGGAAACCGTCGGTGAGGTCAAATCGCAGTTGCCGGCCGAAGACGCTCAGTGTGCCTGTGCCGGTTCGGTCGGCTCGCTTCGAGCCGCCATTGCGGACATCACGCAGAAGGTCGAGGTACTGACGCATTGCTGCTCAGGGTAGCGGCTTTCAGAAGGCGGCTGCAACGAGTTCGCGGGTGACGGCATGGGCGGGCGAGCCCAGTACCTGCTCGGCCGCGCCTTCCTCGATGATGCGGCCCGCATCCATGACGGCGATTCGGTCGCAGATGGCGCGGGCAACGCCCAGATCATGGGTGATAAAGAGCATCGCGAGGCCATGCCGCTCGCGGAGGCGGTGGAGCAGATTCAGGATCTTCGCCTGCACTGTGACGTCCAGCGATGAGGTTGGCTCGTCACATACCAGCAGCGACGGATTGCTGGCCAAGGCCCGGGCGATGCAGATGCGCTGCCGCTGGCCGCCGGAAAACTGGTGAGGCCAGCGATCGAAGGAATCGGCGTCCAGCCCGCATTGCTCCAGCAGTGCCCTCGCCTGCTTTGTCGCCTCTTCGGGGCTCGCCAGATCGTGCACGAGAATCGGCTCGGCCACGAGATCACCCGCTCGCATGCGTCCATTGAGCGAGCCGCCGGGGTCCTGAAAGACCATCTGCATGTGTCGGCGGAAGCGGCGGAGTTCGCCACCAGACAGCGAGGCGAGGTCCGTGCCGTTGACTTGGACGGTACCCGAATCCGGCATGAGCAGCCGCAGCGCCGCGCGGGCGCAGGTTGTCTTGCCGCAACCGGAACTGCCAACCAGCCCGAGTGTTTCGCCGGGCGCGATACTCAGGCTCACATCGTGGAGTACAGATCGAAGCCGGCCAGTGCGGGCCTCTGGCAGTTGGATACTCAGGTGGCTGATCTCAAGTGCCGCGGTCACCGGGGCCGACTTTCAGCCAGATCGGTCAGGGTCGCGGTAATCGTCAAGTGCTTGCCACCATCTTTGGTGGATCTCCACAACAACACTTCAATGGGTGTCCCCGGTGAGATGGCAGAGACGACTGCTCGCAACTGATCGACCGTGCGAATCTCCCTCGTGTCAATGTGAGTGATGAGATCGCCGCGAAGGATGCCAGCCTCCATCGCGCCACCGCCCGGTGTCACCGATGCGACGAGCACGCCGGTGGGGGGAGCACCGAGCGCGGCAAGCATGGCATGAATGGGGGCGGACATGGGCAATAGTTCAATTGCGCTGTCTTCCCGGAATTCCAAGAGATTCAGATTGCGTGGACGCAATGGATCGCCACGCCACGCATGTGACACTTCAAGTTTGATGGCGACACCCGAGCGAAGCAGCGAATGCAGGTCCAAGATATCCACGATCGATGCATCGTTGCACAGCCAGATGACATCGCCGCGTCGGAGGCCTGCAGCGTGGAGTGGTGAACCTTCGGTCACGCTTGCAACGAAGATTCCGCCATCGATCAACCTGGCAGTAAGCATGCTGGCAATCGTGCGATCAGGATCGAGGGCTCGTACGCCGAGCAGGCCGCGGTGTATGTGACCCTCCTCGATCAGTTGTGGCACGATGGCCTCGATCATCTCGATGGGAATGGCTAGTGCGACGCCAGTGAATCGGCCGTCGGACATCGGACTCGAGGCATCGTCTGCAATGGCCGTGCTCATGCCGACAACATGCCCAAGGTGATTGGTGACCGGGCCACCGCTGCTGCCCGGATTGATGGGGGCGTCGATCTGGAGGTAGTTCTCGTAGATCGGCAATCCGGAGTGATTGAGACTGCCGGCGGCGCGTCCGAGCCCCGAGATGACACCGCCAGTGACGGAAAATCGAAAATCGAGCGGTGAACCGAATGCGAACACCATGTCACCTTGCTGCGATCCAGGAGATGACGATCGCGTAGCAGACAGCGTTCGAGCTGCATCCATGGAGAGCACCGCGATGTCTGTCAGCGGATCGCCAGCGACCAGCGTGGCAGTGCGAACCGAACCATCATGCAGTTGTACCTCGATGGAATTGGCTCCACGGACGACATGCCACGCCGTAATGACATGACCTTGTTCATCCCAGATCCAACCACTTCCAGTAGCGCGACTGTCCACCCTGTTCCCTAGGTGCGGATTGGTTTGAATGCCCTCGATGTGGACGACCGACGGTTGTACGAAGGCGGCCAAATCTCGCTGGGCCCGACTGAGACTTGCCAGCACGGCCCCATCACCGTCCGGGGCGGCCAGCCGAAGGGCGGCGTTGCGAACCTCAACCTGCGTGTGCTGAAAGTCGAGTTCCCGCTGTCCCCACCGAACCACCACGATCACGATCAACGCGCTGATGAGCAGTAGCAGCGTAGGCAGCACGGTCCGGACAGGGTGGTGGTGTGCGCTCACGAGACGGAGCTGGATTCGTCGAGCATCGAATAGGGGTGTTCGCCGAGTTCTGCGGCGGCAACCATCGTTTTCCACCGCAAGGCGGCCGCCTGCACGGCCGATGCGATGTCGGCGATTGGCTTGGCGAAGGATGGCTGCCAGTCGGTGAGCCCGAAGATGTCCTGCGTGACGACGATCTGCCCATGGCAGGCGGGTCCGGCTCCACAGCCGATGACCGGGACGCTCGTGCGGCGGACGATTTCCTCAGAGACTTCAGCCGGGGTTGCTTCAACAAGCAGCAGGCAAGCGCCGGCATCTTCGAGTCGCATCGCATCCTCGACAATTCTCGCCGCCTCGGCCTTGGTTCGGCCGGCGGCTCGGTAGCCACCGTCATGCTTGGCCCGCTGCGGACGGGATCCCACGTGGGCGCACACCGGAATGCCAGCGCGATTCATCTGTGAGATCAGCCCCGTGAAGGTGCCGTCGACCTCGAGTTTGACTGCATCGGCCGTACCTTCGGTCAAGAACCGTCCAGCGTTGCGGATTCCCTCAGCCTCGTCACACTGGTAGGACATGAAGGGCATGTCGCCCATCACAAACGTCTTGGGAGCACCCCGTTTGACGGCGGCGGTCAACATCAGCAGCAATTCGAGCGGTGCATGAATCGTGCCGGTCAGCCCGAGCACCATCTCTGCCGCCGTATCGCCGACGAGCAGCAGCGGAATGCCCGCCCGCTCCAGATGCCGCGCGGTCGTGGCGTCGTAGGCCGTCAGGCATGCAAACCGCTCGCTGCGGGCAGCAAACCGCTGCAGCGTACGAAGCGTGACCGGTGTGGCGTCGTTTCCAGCCATCGCGGGAGTATACTCGACCCAACGGGCAATTTATCTCTTTGTGGCTCAACGGCTTACATGACAGCGGTTACAGAACGCTCACTTGTGCGACCGAATGCATTGCTCGCAGGGTCAATAGGGCAACGCGAGCGTCTGGGGGGCTAATGGATCGGTCAGCCCACCTGCGGCGGCCAGTTGCTGCTCGGTCAGGATGCCGCGGAGTCGCTCGAGCCGCTTGAGGGCCGCTTCGCGGCGAGCGAAGATGTGCCGGTCGATTTCTTGTTTGATCTGCTGGGCTTGAAAGAAAGCCTCGTTTTGGTCTTGAGCCTCATCCTGCTCAGCGGCCAGGATGGCAACGGCGGCTTCGGTCTCAAGCCACCACGCCTCATCGTGCTCGGCGCGAAGCATGGCGATCGAGCCTCGCTGCTCGTCGGTCAAATCGGGTGTATTGGCGGCATCGTGATACCGCTTGGAGTACTCGTCGGTGGTAGCGATATTGGGAAAGGCGTGTTCGATCCATATGAGATGAAACGCCTGTGGGTCGGACACGGCCTCGCGGATGCGGTTGGCGGTGTGTTGGGTGAGTCGCGAGAGGGCGGTGCGTTTCTTGGTGGCAGCCTGCTGTAGTTTCTCGACCTCCATCGCTGCCGCGAAGTCAATTTCCATCTTTCCACCATTGCCTTCAGAGTCTTTACTGACTTCGACCTTCATCATCGCTTGCATAGCTGCGTCGAGGGTATCGTTCGCCTGCTTGATCTCGACTGCAAGGGATGTGGCAGCCGCGTGCCAATCCATCATCTCGTTGTCGGCAGCGTGTCGGTCGGCATCGTCCATATCGGACCGCTCAATCATCATGAAGAGATCGGCCTTCCAGCGGTTGTCCGGGACACCGATCATATCGATGCTGGCCGACATCATGCCCCCGGCGAGATGCGAGAGTTCACGGACCCGCGACAGCCGCCACGGTTCGACGAGTTCCGGATCATCGGTAAGTGCAGTTGCGCCTCCGAAGAAGGCTGCATCGAGTTCATCGAGTCCTTCACGCGAAATCGGCTGCATCATGATCAAGCCATACTTCATCTGGGTGGCTTGATCCGGCTTTTCGTCGGCCATGAACGTCTGCATCATTTCTTCCCGGAGAGCGCGACGCGCGTCTCCTCGCTCGGTTTCCATGGCCATCCGTGCCGATTCATGATCCGCATGCAGTGCTTCCAGACTTGAGCGACCAGCTTCATCGAGGCGAAGGTCTCGGGCGAGTCCATCAAGCACGGGCTGCTGAATGCTCGGGATTGTCGTGAGTCCCCTGTCCAGCCCGCTGAACGGGTCGCGTCCCGAGGACACTGAGGAACTCACAACCACGGCACCTTCTTCGTCGTCACCGCTGCTCCCGATGATGACGGTGGTTGATGATTCGACCGAGTGTGATTCCTCGCTCTCCTCGCCCGCGCCCATGGCGACGAGTGATTTTTTGTCTACCTCTGGTACGAGGGCTGCAATGTCGTCGATTGCGGCGTCGTGCCGCGCATTCCATCGCGTCCGAAGAGTTTGTGAGTGTTCGCGGGTTGGCAGGTCAAAGGTCATGCCACCGTCTGCGGTGGTCTCCATGACCATCTCATCCCGGGCGGCATCATCCTTCCATCCGGCGCTCATGCTTTCGATCATCAGCGGCACCGCATCGACTTCCCATTCTGCTTCGATCTGCTCAATCTCAACGATCGTTGAATCATCGGCTCCCGCCCGGCGGGCGCCGCGGATCGCCTTGGAGACACGATTCCGAAGTCCGCTTGTGGGAATCATTTTGCGGATGGCTGCGAACCGTTGTTCGGCCGGCAGCATCTCGGCGAGTGACTCCAATCCACCACTGATGTGGTGCTGAAGTTGATTCACCTGCGGCTGCACACTCGCCTGCACCTTCTGCTGGGCAAGTTGAAAGGAGTTGATCAATTCGGCCATTTGCTCGGGGTCCGGGGGTGACTCTTCCGAAAAACTGCTTTGCTGGGCCACGAGTTCGCCGATCGCTGTCACGAAATCGACCAGAGCGAGATCCTGCGCGGTCGCCCAAGACTTCAACCGGCTCGTGTACCCATCCTCCCAGTCACTCAATGTGGCTTCAACTGTGGGCCGGTCAGCATCAGAGAGCGATGCCCAGTCGATGGCATCTCGTGGTTCGATCTTGGAGACGGCGCCGCCCATGATTCCGAAGCCACGGCGGGTGCGAAGTCGATCCCGTTGCCGCCGCCCCTTGACCCGATCGAGTCCTGCCTGCTGTGTTTCGCCAAGAATCGCGGCGATTCTGGCGAACATGGCGTCGTCCAAGTCGGCGATGTTGCGACGAATGCTGGCGACTTTCGCCACTGTTCGACGGCCCTCGTCGGGAGCATCGGACATCATGCCACCCATTCCCTTTGTGTCCTTGAGAAACGCCGCGATATCGCCATCTCGCAGCGTCGTGAAATCGGCCAGATATGCGTCATGTTCGCTGGCAATGCGGTCGAGTTGGACATCCGAGGGGGCAATCAGGACCAGTTGGTCCCGGAGGGTCGGCCAACTGATTGGCTCGGCGAACTGGCTGCCCATGCCCTGGGCGATCGCGGCCATTGTGGTGAGTAGCAGGCAGGCCGGGATGACGAGTGAACGCAGCATGGTTGAACCTCCAGTTGCCCCCATTCCCAAGGGGCGGCATCGATCATCATCCTCGCTTTGGCAAAGGTTGTCCACAACCGCCCCTCGCAGCATGGATTGGGCGGCAACGGCCGAGGTTGGATTGGTATCCTGCGGGCCATGAGCAGACTCGCCAATCGCCCGTCATCGTTCATTGAAACCCTTACGCAACGCATGGAGCCAACCAGCATGCCCGACGTTCACGCGGATACCTGGATTCGTGATGCCGCGTCACAGTTTGGTGACCGTTATGGCATCCTGACCTTTGCCGGCGAAAACGTTCGTCGACGCCTGTCACCCTCGGCCCTTGAGCGACTGGAGCGGACGGTGACACTCCGCGAACCACTCGACTCCCGCATCTCCGACGAGATCGCCAACGCCATGAAGGATTGGGCGATCGAGAATGGATGCACACACTATTGCCACTGGTTCCAACCGCTCACGGGATCGACCGCCGAAAAACACGATTCCTTCCTGAGCATCGACAGCAATGGGCAGCCCATCACCGAGTTTTCCGGTGATCAACTCATCCAAGCCGAGCCGGATGCAAGTTCCTTCCCGAGCGGTGGCATCCGAGATACGTGGGAAGCGCGTGGTTACACGGCGTGGGACCCAACAAGCCCGGCCTTCATCGTTCGTAACGGTGGCGAGCGAACACTGTGCATCCCGACCTGCTTCGTGTCATGGACGGGTGAGTCGCTCGATCAGAAGACCCCACTGCTACGCAGTGACGAGGCGCTCAGCAAGCAGGCCATGCGAGTACTGCGGCTCTTCGGAACCGCCGATGGCGTGCATCACGTGACGACGACGCTCGGGATCGAGCAGGAATACTTCCTTCTCGACGACGAACTCGCGACGATGCGGGCGGACATCATTCTCTGTGGACGAACCATCATGGGGGCCGATTCGCCGAAGGGTCATCAGCTCGATGATCACTACTTCGGCGCCATTCCTCGTGGCGTGCTGGCCTTCATGGCCGATGTCGAATCGCGTCTCTTTGAACTCGGCATTCCTGCCAAGACGCGGCACAACGAGGTCGCACCCCAACAGTTCGAACTCGCTCCACTGTTCGAGCGGTCGAATCTCGCGAGCGATCACCAGATGCTCACGATGAGTGTGTTGCAGAAGGTTGCCCGTCTGCACGGCATGCGGTGCCTGATTCACGAGAAGCCATTCAAGGGCATCAACGGATCAGGCAAGCACAACAACTGGGCGATCAGTACCGATACCGGCCACAACCTGCTCAGTCCAGGCAAGGCGGGTCAAGGCAACCTGCAGTTCCTGACATTCGTGTGCGCCGTTGTGCGGGCACTCGACCTGCACGCGGATATCCTGCGCGCCTCGGTCGCCAACGCGGGCAATGATCATCGTCTCGGCGCCAACGAAGCACCGCCGGCGATCTTGAGTATCTACACCGGTGAAGAACTCGGCCGCGTGCTCGAGAAACTCGCGACGGGTGAGACCGCCGACTTCCGGGCGGACTCCGAGATGGATCTCGGAACGACCGCGGTGCCGACACTGCAGCGAGCCACGGGTGATCGCAACCGCACGAGTCCGTTCGCCTTCATCGGCAACCGCTTCGAGTTCCGCGCAGTGGGCGGCACGGCCAGTGTCGCGTGGCCCAACGCCGTGCTGAACACGATCATTACCGAGTCGCTTGATTGGATCGTGACCGAGATGGAACAGCACATCGACGGAAACGGTTCGGTTGAAGCCGCAGCGATCGAAGTACTCGGCGGTGTGATGCGAGATCACCATCGCGTGATCTTCAACGGCGACAACTACAGTGCCGAGTGGCACGAAGAGGCGGCCCGTCGCGGCTTGCCGATTCTGCGAGGTACCGCCGATGCGTTGCCCGCGTTTCGAAACGACGATGTTCGCGCCATGTTCGCCAAATACGGGGTCATGAGCATCACCGAAGTCGACGCCCGTATCGATGTGTTGTTCGAAACCTACGTACACACCATGGGCATCGAGGCTCGAACCATGTTGCAGATGGCCGAGACCATGGTGCTTCCAGCAGCGACGCGGTACCAGACCGACCTTGCGACGGCGATCGCAGCCACCGAGGCCGCCGGTGTTGACTGCCCAGCGACGGGTGGTCGGTTGCACGACCTCGTCGGCCATGTGACGGGGCTCGAGGCGGCGCTCAGCGACATCCGCGAGGTACTCAAGCATGAGAGTGATTCGTGTGATACGCACGCTCGCACCGTTCAGGATCGCCTGATCCCGGCCATGGAGAAGGCCCGCGAACACTGTGATGCAATCGAGTGGAGCGTCCCGGCAGACTTGTGGCCGATGCCGACGTATACAGATCTGTTGTTCGGAGGGGAGTGAGCCTCAGCCCTGTGACTTGCCTTGCGCCGCGACCGCTGCTTCGGCTGCGGCGATTGCATCCGTGTCACCGAGGTAGCGGCGGCCAAGTACGTTCATCGCGTCGTCGAACTCGTACACCATTGGAACGCCGGTCGGGATGTTGAGGCTTGTGATGTCCTCGTCCGAGATATCGTCGAGATGCTTGACCAGCGCCCGCAGCGAGTTGCCGTGGGCGGCGATGATGATCCGATCGCCAGCCGCGACACGCGGCTGAATGATGTCGTTCCAGTAGGGGAGGGTCCGCGCCACGGTGTCCTTGAGACATTCCCCGACGGGGAGTTGGTCGGCGGATACATTTACGTAGCGAGGGTCGTTGCCCGGGAACATCGGGTCATCGCGGCTGATCGGCGGCGGGGGAGTGTCGTAGGATCGTCGCCAGATGTGTACCTGCTCTTCACCATGCTTCGCTGCGGTTTCGGACTTGTCGAGTCCCTGCAGCGCGCCATAGTGCCGCTCGTTGAGTTGCCAAGCCTTGGTAGTCGGAATCCAACACTGATCGAGTTCGTGCAGGACAAACCAAAGTGTTCGAATCGCGCGGGTCAAGACGCTCGTGTACGCGGCATCAAAGATGAATCCTTCGTCGCGAAGCAGTTGACCGGCAGTCTTGGCTTCGGCTTCGCCCCGCTCGGAAAGATCCTGGTCGACCCAGCCTGTAAACCGATTCTCAAGATTCCACTGGCTCTGGCCGTGCCGAATGCAGACAAGGGTTGGCATGGGGGAATGGTAGCCACCGCGGCCCCGGGGGATCGGTTGTTCCCAGTCGCTACGGACAGTCACCCCATTGTGTGAGGATCACCAGAAGGTCGAGGACGCCGACCTCACCGTCGGCATCAAGATCACCAGCGGCGGTCGCGCCCGCCCAGAGGGAGAGGAAGGCGACGATGTCTTCGCCGTCGCGGTCGCCGTTGAAGTCGAGATCACCCGGGCAGGCGCAGCGGTCGAGGACGCTGTCGCTGTTGCCATCGGCGCCCGGGAGCAGTACCTCGCAAGAATCAGCTTTGCCGGTGTCATCACAATCGTTTGGGGGAAGCACCCATGCAACGCGTTCTGTCGTGGCGTTTCCGCCGTCCATGACAAGCATGCCATCATCCATGGCGGCAACGTACCGTGGATAATCGGTCTCGGCGCCATTTGGAGCGAGTTCGCCTTGGTAGTACCACTCGCCGCTACTGCGTTGAAGGTGGTGCGTAGAGAATTCGGACTCCGAATGAACATTGCTCCAGAGAACGACTACAAGATCGTCGCCTTCAATTGCCAAATAGTTGATTTGGCTG
>MPMA02234136.1_pt1 | contig 29882 bp, 18 predicted proteins | sample 1617361 | NCBI WGS metagenome assembly MPMA02 (sample SAMN05944807, study PRJNA350692) | marine metagenome | biome: marine; feature: ODZ; material: water; isolation source: 180 m water sample filtered on 0.2 um supor filter | place: Pacific Ocean | collected 2012-04-08 | depth 180m m | reverse complement strand
CTATGAAAGACTCGCCGACCTCCTCCGCAAACACGGCGGCAAGACAGGTGCAGAATTGAAAGCTGAAGGGAAATGAAACAACTCCTACTCACAACAATCGCAGCCGTGCTGGTTGTGGGATGCGGGCCGAGTGTGGAGCGGCACGATGAGAAGGGCTTGCTTCGCTAGTGTGGTGATTAATAATTCCTGTTACTGACGGTTTCCTTCACATCAGACATGCCAATGCAATTGAGGATGGCAAGGTCTTTGGCCTGGTTGCGAACGTTTATTCGGGAGCTACACTTTGAGCCGATTGGAAGCGTGGTGTTCTTCAAGACGACGGTCTCCCCGTCGTTAATGACGAAGGCCGGACGGCCGTCAGCTCGCTCAACGCGGAATTCGCAGTCTGTGAATCGGATGTCTTTGACGTGTCGCAAATACCATCCATAAGCGGGAAGGGTGCCGAGGTGACGCGGAAAACGCTCGTCGTTTTCGGCGGGAAGGACATCGGCGTCTGCCACGGGATGGCCGCCTCGGGCGATGATTGAAACATTCTTGAAGGCGATGCCTGATATAGGCGTGTCCGCCTTGCCCCATATGACACAGGGCATCTCGCGGCCCTTGAAGTAAGAGTAGCAGTCGGTCGCACGGATGTTCTCGAATCGGATATTTCGGATGGAACCCCGTTGGTAGGCACCTGCTGGGACCCGCGCGACGTCAGAGAGTTTTATGAAGATGGGGGCAAAGGTTTTTTCCATGCTGATGTCTAGGAAGTGGAGGCCCTCGATGACACTGCCGTCGTTGGAGGTGATGCTGATGCCCGCCTTGCCGGCACGGACGATACGAATGTTCTCGAAGCGAATATTTCGGAAGGGCGCCATCGTCTCGGAACCGAACTGGATGGCATTGCACCCGCTGGCCAGGAAGCAGTTGCGCACGCTGATGTTTTCGCTGATGCGTGCCTTTCCGAGCGACAGATCACTGCCGAGTTTGATGGCATCGTCTCCGCCGGCGGGGTAGCCATCTTCAAACCGCACGGCGTCTATGTGACAATTGGCGATCTCGACGTCGCTACACTGGGAGAGGTTGATCCCATCACGGCTGGTCTTGATGGTGACGTTGTCGATGAGCATCCTCGCGCAGCCGGTCGCCAAGATGGCATAGTGGCCGCCTTCTCGGATGTTCAGGTTGCGGATCTCAATGTTCTTGCAGAGCTTGAGGGCGATGGCTTTGTCACCGATTCCTTTCGGCACCTTGCTGCTTCGGGTCAGTGCGGAGCCGTCGAGCGTCCCCGGTCCGTAGATCTTCACGTTTCGCAGGTTCTTCCCCCAGATGAGCGATCCTTCCCAATGGTAGTAGGCGGAATCCATCAGGCCCTGGTCGTTGGGGTTCGGCTCCCACGGATCCATGATGCCGGGCATGGCCTTGAGGACCGCGCCCTTGTCGAGGGCCAGGGTGACGTTGCTCTGGAGATGAACCGAACCGCTGGTATAGATGCCCGAGGGGACGAAGACAGTGCCCCCGCCCGCGGCATGGCAAGCGGCGATGGCCCGGTTTATGGCCGGGGCATCGTTGGCCGTGCCGTCACCGACGGCGCCGTAGTGACGCACGTTAAATGTCCCCACCGACGCTAAGCCGGAGGGCGTTAGTCTTGCGAGGACGGTCTCTCGTTTCCTGCCGGTGTGTGCCTCGAAGGCTGCCGCCATGGCGTCTCTGTCACCCTGGGCGTCCGCCACGAAATCGACGAGGTTGTTCAACGTAAATTGGAAACGATGCTCGTCGATTTGGCCTGCGAGCGTCTTCCACAGGTCGACCATCTGTTGGGCTATTTGCACCGCCTCTTCCATGCCGCCGTAGACATCCTCGATCAAGGTCCGGCCGATGGAGAGTCGGTAGTCGTGGTCCTTGGAATGGAAGGAGGAAAGGAACTCTTCGCCGCGGAGAGGATCGCCATATACCTCACGCAGGCCCGGCGCGTATTGAGCGATTAGCCTTTTCTGCAGGGTCTTTGAGGCGGGGCCGATGCCCTGAGGTGTGATGGCGTAGGGCGTCTTATTCTCAACCATGTTCTTGTCGCCCTTATCGATCCAGATGCCTCGATAGCCACGGTAGAGGTAGAGCTTGCGGGCGACGTCGTCGGACATGAATAGGATCCTATTGACAGTGTCGAGCACCTGGGGGGCACTGCCGAAGGTCTGGACAATCCATTCGTGGTAAATCTCGTCGAGAGAGCGATCGGGGTTCCAGGCCAGACGCCCGAGTCCGTAGTAGTTCACCATGTTCAGCGGAGAGTCACCCCAGGAGGCCTGCGGACGCACCATGGCAACGCCCATGATGCAGTGCACGCTAGACTTGTTGAAACTGCCGGGGCCGCTGCGATAGCTGTCCTGGTCCAACCACCACTTCCACTTCTCGACCCAGGAACAGGGAAAGCCTTTGTCAATGACCAGTTCGCTCCCGGAGAGCGTCTCCTTCATGACCCCATCCATTGCGGGGATGGGGGCCGAATAGTCCCAGTCCCCGGCGCTGCCCTTGGGGACAAGCACGACGTTCTCGCGATACTGACCATCTTCCGGGGCAAAGATGTCGTGGGGTATAAGGTGACGATAGGGCTCGGGCGTATAACGATAATTGCCATAGACAAAGCCACGAACCAGGCAAAGCCCGCCATGGGGCGCCAGCGTGTCGGCGATACGGTTGACCATGGGGGGACGCGGGTCGCCGTTCTGCTTTTCGGAGCCAAGCTTCATCATATACCCGCCGAAGTCTGGTACGCGGGCATAGAGTTGGTCCGCGGTATGCTGATCCAGTGCCAGGTGGTAGCTCGGGCTCCAATAGAGTGTCATGCCGTAGTCCCGCAGGATGCCGGCCAGAATCTCCACCTCATCGAGGTGATCGAGATAGTTGTCCATATAGTGCCAGTTGACTTCGCTGGGACAGATGGCATTCCAACCGGCTGACGCCATCATGCGGACCCAGTCGCGGATGCGCTTCGTGTCACCGGTACGCAGCTCCTCCCAACTGTAGATCGAGTCGTTCCTGCCGCCCCCGCGCCATTTGTCGCCGAAGCCGCCGCGGAAATAAGACCAATGATCGACCATTCTCAGGGGGATCTGGGGATTTTCGAGCACATTGAGTTTGCCGGGGTCCTGTCCCAGCTGTAAGCGGCGGATCAGGTCAAAGGTGCCAAAGGTAACACCCGCCGGGACGGCGCCTGCAATGACCAGGGCTTTGGTGTGGCCTAGGTCGACTGTCTTGATGATGAACCCGTCTTCCTGTATGCGATTCAATCTCAGGTCATCGGCGTGTTTGCGAATGAAGAGTGAGGTCTCCGCTGTCCCCAGGATAACCCGCTGGCCGGCGACGGCCTTGGAGTGGAGGGCCGGTTTAAAACCAAGCATGGATGCGATCGCGTCGCACAACTCCGACGCTGCCGTCTTGACGGTCGAATTATTGCCCTGGGCGACGATGTTCTTGAACAAGTTCGCGTTGCGCTGCTCGGGGCGTGGCGTGTACTGCAGCCAGGCCTGATAAAGTGTATGATCTTCTTGCCGGTATCGGTAGGTGGTGACTTCCCGCTCAGTAGGGATCGTGTCCCGCCGGCCGGCATAGGTCGCCTGGGTTGTGTTGTAGATGGCCCGCATGTCCGCATCGGACAGCACGCGATTATAGATGCGGATATCGTCCATGAAGCCGATGAAATCTTTGCCGGTGGTAATCTCTGTCAGGCCTTCACGTTTAAGGGGCTCCATCTCCACCGCCGACAGATCGACGACCGAGATCAGCTCGCCGTCCCGCCACCCAATGATCCGCTTGCCCTCGGCATCGTAGGCCGCGGCGAAAAGATGCCATTGCGAATCGTCGACCGACGCCCTAGGGTGCCCGTAGAAGGCGAATTCTCGCATGTCATACTTGGGCCAATCGTAATCGAGGATCAGGTCGCGATACCTGAAAGTATCCTCACCCTGGAAACGTGCCTGGAAATCGCCGCGATAGGCGTTAAGCTCAATAGCGCCGTTGTCATAGGCCAACAGGGCATTCCTACCCACGACCGTGTTCAACCAAAAGCACACCGTCCCGCTTGAAATGGCCAGGACAGATGTCTCGGATGCCGGAATCCGTAGCGGATCGGCGTCGGGCACGAATTGAATACAGGCCTGTCCCTCTCCTAGAGAATAGACGGTCCCGCCAGCCAACACGGCATCGTTTCCGTTGCCGGAGAGGTCTTTGCCCGTCCCGTCGTCAAAGGTCCAGTGGCCGACTAGGCCAGCAGGCTCTGCGGCAGCCACGTTGCTCATTCCGACGGACACACCGAGAACGACGACCAAAGCCATACAGATCGAACTGTGAGATTTCATGCCCAGTCTTCCGTAGGGATTACGGCCGAATGTTGGCCAGTTTAATCTGCTTGCGGGCGTCGTCGTAGACCACGTCGGCGTTGCCGCCGACGATGGTGACCTGGGGATTGGGATTCTCCGGTCCGCCGTCGAATTCACCGTTTCGATTTCCGCGATAAATGAATAGCACCAGGTCGCCGTTTTTCTCGGCGTCATAGGCGCTGATGTCGACGATCAGGTACTCGCCCGTATAGGCGTCGAGATTCAGGTCTTGGCACTGTATGGGTGTCACCCCGTCTCTATGGGCGACAAACTTGGTGACGGTATTGCCTTCACCGTCACCCGTTCGGTATTCGCCTCTCACGTTGATAGACTCGATATTGCCCCGATAGTCGTTAACGATGAAAGCCCCCTCATTCAGGCTCAGTTTTCCGACTTGAAGGGATCCTCCCGTGATGACGTACTCGCCGCCGATGGCCGCATCGATGTCGAGGTTTCTACCGATTTCGACAGTCCCGCCGAGTTGCCGCGCCACACTGTGGGTGCGGTCGACGATGAGCGGTCCCTTGATCTTGAGCGTGTGGCCGTCGGGAATGATGAGGGTCGATTGCTCATAGACCCGCACTTCGAATTCGCCCTCGACGTCGCGATCGAGCGTCAAGCGAACGCCGCTCTTCACCACCTTGCTTTTTCCAATCAATATCCGCTCATCTATCCTTGCGTCTGGCAGTCGGTCAGCATCGTCAGCGGTCCAATCCAGACGAGCCCCGTCGCGTCCCGTCTCCCAGTTGGAAGGATTACTCCACGGACCGCTATGTCTGGGGGCTATAGACGCCGTTCCTTCGAGTTCTTTCTCAAGAGGAGGAAGAAGTGGGGGATGTGAGGGCTGAATCTTGCCGGCTATGGACACATTCGTAAGTACGATGTTTTCAACCAGTCGAAGGTGCAGAACCGGCGGCCTGACGGTGTCAACGACGATGTTTTTGAGAAAGACGTCGTAAACCAGTGCCTTTTCGACCCCCGCAACGGAAATGGTCTCGTCGGACCCTTCACCAATATTCACATTCTCGATGTTGATGTTGCGGAACTCTGTCGGGAAGTTGCCGCCCCGATAGCCGTGATAGTTGTTTCTCAATCTCAGAATCCGGGCTTTGCCCACATTGAGGTTCTTTATATAGATATCCTTTATGAACCCGCCCCGGTCGAGATTGGACTTGCAGTACAGGATGTTCCCGTCTTCGTAGTCGCAGTCATACACGAAAACGTTCCTCACACCGCCGGAACACTCGCTGCCGATTGCGACGCCGTCGAAGTTCGACGGCATATTGCGGATAACAATATTCTGGCAAGGTCTACCGGACCGCCAAGCGCTATTGTCCCGGCCGGCCTTGATTGCAAGGCAGTCGTCGCTTTGGTCCAAATAACAGTCTTCGATCAGGACATCCGTGCACGAATCGGGATTGATTCCGTCATTATTGGAGTTATGGCTGACAATCTTCAGTTTTCTGACGGTAACATTTGTGCAAAATGTCGGGTGCACACACCAGAACGGATAATCGTTCAATGTCACGCCTTCGATCAGGACATTGGTGCACTCGAAGGGTTCAATCATCGTTGGTTTTCCGTAGATCCTTATGTCTTCCACGGCGACATTGTCGTGGTTCAGTTTGCGTAGTTCCTCGTTCGTCGTCGTTCGAGGCTTGAGCTTTAATGGCCACAAACCCCAGGAGGATTCCGCCTGCCCGTTAAGCTTGCCTGAACCCGTGATGGCGATATTGGTTTTTTTGTACGCGTAGACCAACGGCGAATAGTTGTAACACTCGGTGCCCTCCCACCGTACCCGGACGTGGGGGAGATAGTCTTCAAAGTGTGTGCCGAACATGATCGTGGCGTTTTTAGTCACGTGCAGGTTGACGTTGTTGTCCAGATGAATAGGCCCGTTGCTTAGAAACACGCCTGTCGGGACAATAACCCGGCCACCGCCAGCCTTTGTGCAGGCAGAGATCGCTTTTTGAATAGCCGGGTTGCAGTCGGTAATGCCGTCTCCCTCGGCGCCATAATCGGTCACGTTGAAGTCACGATCAGGGAATGAAGGGGGAACGATACGTTTCAGAATCTCGGGCAACAGGTCCCAACCTTTGGCCGATTCTGCGGTTGATGCGGAGTAGGTGCTCCCAACAAGAATAGCTATCGTCAACAGCACGTACGATGTGTTTTTCGTGACTGCTTTCACGGGCATGCTCCTGTTCATTTAGTTGATGATCTAAATCCTATTTTAACGCACGGCCAAACTGCGCTGCCTGGTCGGCTGGAATGGTCAACGGGCTCGCTCCATCCACATTCTCCCAAGGACCATTCACCGTCGCTGCCGACTGAAGTGTGCCTTCGAAGGTCACCGTGACAGTGCCGTCCCCGTTGTTGACCACACTGATCGTCGGCGGCTCAATTGGTATGCCCGCTTGTAGGGTTCCGGCAAAAATCAAATTACTGACGAAGACTTCGCCGCCTGTTCCATCGCGCAATCCCAGTGTGATGCCGACGTTGTCACCCCAGCCACTCCCGTCGAGATCACCTTTCTTGTCGATCGTAAAGGCATCCGGTCCATCTACGAAATCCTGCTTGGGGCCTGAATGGCGATGCCCGGCGCCGTCGTTACCGATCCAACCCGCGAACCTGTTTCTTCCACCGGTCACATCCACCCCCCCATCGGGGTTGTCAAATACATCGGCCTTATAAGCCCAGGTGTCACCCTCCTCATAAATCAATTCGACGTCATAGGCATAATCTTTGCCTTCAAGCGATCCCTCCAAGGTCACGATGCCCGACCAGCCCAGATGAAAACCAACAGGAGCACCCTCCTTGTCGCCAGAGACCGTGTTGGCGAACCCAACGATTCCTTTTCCGGCAGGTATCGGCGCGTCGGTTTTGTCCTTCTGTTTCATGGTGGGAACCGGCATGGGAGCACTAAATTCAATGCCATCTACCATTGCCGTCAGCGTGCCCGACCCTGTTGACGGATCCGGATCCGACTGGCTCCAGGTAAAGCTGACTATGGACGCGGTTGTAATGTAGGTGGGAAGATCCTCAGCTGGAATCTCGGATGTGCCTGTGAAGGAGAAAGTCTCTTCCGTTATGTCCTGTTCAAGTGTTCCAGTGAAAACCACATTACTGACGAAAACCGTGCCTCCGATTCCATCAGGTGATATTGTTTGGCTTGCAGAATCTCGCAAGCCAAACGTGATGCCGACACTGTCCCCCGTTCCGTTACCACCGAGATTTCCGCCTGCATTGATGGAAAAGGTATCCGGTCCTTCGACGTACTCTTGATCGTTTGGTCCCGAGTGACGATGACCACCTTCGATGTCGCCGACCCAGCCTGCAAATCTATGTGTTCCGCCAGTGACATCCACTCCACTCTCACCTCCGGTTGGATCATCAAAAACATCGGCCTGATAGCTGTAAGTAGCATCCTCATGATAAACAAGGGTTACCTGAAGCTCGTAATGATTAAGTTGTGAACGAATAGAAGTTTCGGTGTTGGTATCTTTATTGTCAGCAATGGATCCGGTCAGGGTAACGGGATCGAGGTCGGCCCATCCTATGTGGAATCCATTTGGGGTACCCGGGTTTGGAGAAGAGGCTGTGTTGGCGAACCCAACAATTCCTAGTCCTTCAGGGATCGGGTCATCGGTGAAATCCTTCTGCTCAAAAGTGGGAACCGACATCACCCCGCTGAATTCGATGCCATTGATCGTGGCAGTCAGTTCGCCCGATCCGGTCTCCGGATCCGGATCCGACTGGGTCCAGTTGAAACTGACAATTGTCTTCGGCACCGGTGTGTCCTCGGGATCGAGGGGATCAGATTTACCCATCACCTCTTCGTTGTCTGTATAACCGTCTTCGTCGGTGTCTGCTATCAACGGGTCTGTGTTGTGCGAAAGGACCTCTGCTCCATCTGGCAAACCGTCGCCATCGCAGTCGGCCACGAATGGATTGGTTTCAGCTGTAAACTCAGCCCCATCATTCAGACCGTCGCCGTCGGTGTCTGCGTTGCTTGGATCGGTTCCTGTGTCGGTATCACTGACGAATTTACCGGTATTGGTCTCAACACTATCCTCAAGCTCGTCCTCATCCGAGTCGGCTAGCCATGGATTGGTGTTAATCGTTAATTCAACCTTGTTTTTTAAACCATCCTCATCTGGGTCACCATCCGGCCCGGAATCTGGATCAGTTGAACCGTCGTCATTAGGATCAAGCTCGTATTTCACCTCCCAGACATCCGGCAACCCATCGTCGTCGGAGTCCGGCTTGAAAGGGTTTGAGTCATAATCAAGCTCTACACCATCCAACAGCCCATCATCATCAGTGTCCGCATTGTTTGGATCGGTCCCGGTATCGGTCCAACTGGCAAATTTTCCGGTATTTGTCTCCTCACTGTCTTTAAGCCCGTCACCATCGGTATCGGACATTAACGGGTTGGTCCCAGTATCAGCCTTACTGACATAGATGCCGGTATTTGTCTCAACAATGTCGTCAAGCCCGTCACCATCGGTGTCATCGCTGTTTTCGTTCAGCATGAAATTGCCGTCGTCCACAATGAGGGTTCCTCCAAAAACCACATTACTGACAAAAACAGTGCCCCCCGTTCCATTCCTTAAGCTAAATGTGATGCCAACGCTGTCCCCTATACCATTACTGCCGACGTCTCCGTTTTCAATGATAGAATGGGTATCGGGTCCAACGCCATAATTTTGATTGTTATTGGCCGAATGACGATGCCCGGCACCGTCGTCTCCAACCCATCCGGCAAATCTGTGTGTTCCGCCTGTGACATCATGATCTCCTGTGGGATCGTCAAAAACATCGGCCTGAAAGCTGTAAGTGCCTCCGTTCTCATAATTCAGATTAACCTCAAATATGTAATTATTGATCTGCCCAGCGGTTGACGTGTCCGTATTGGGGTCGTCGGCGTCGTCGATCGATCCAGTCAAGATGATGGAGCCCGACCAGCCCAAATGGAATCCATTCGGAGTGCCAGGTTGCACGCTGTCCACCGTGTTCGCAAAACCAACAATTCCCAGATCAGCTGGTATTGGCTGGTCAGTTGTGCTCTTTTGGTTCATCACAGGAGTTGGCATTAACGAGCTGAATTCGATGCCGTTTATCGTGGCATTCAGTTCGCCTGAGCCGGTTGCCGGATCCGGGTCCGCCTGACTCCAGTTAAAGCTTACAAAGGGCACTTCTGCATCTTGTGCAAAAAGAGACCCTACAGAAAGGACTGCAATGACAACTTTAGTCAGTGTTTTCGTGATTTTCATTGATGCTTGAGGTTATGGTTATGAATGTATTTTTGAGTCAAAATATGGGTATTACAGGGACAGATGTTATCCTAGCCATTACAGCTCTAAGCGTCAAGTCATTTACTCCTGTCGGAAATGTATTTATTAAACGATGAACTCGCCAACCTCCTCCCCAAACTCGGCGGCAAGACAGGTGAAGAATTAAAAGCTGAAGGGAAGTAGACCAACACGCCTCGGCGGCAGCAGTTAAAACACCTTGAAAACTGCGCTCATTGGGATGAGTGTTGGCTTAACGTGGAACCACCTTCGACATGAAAAGAAAGCCCATTATAAAGCGAATAATTGCTCTTCCGACCACGGTGTTGGCACTTCTCATAACCATCCCCGCCATAGCGCAAGACGCCGAGCAGTCTGCCAACAGCAATTCCAACAAGCCCACGATGTCCACGGAAGACTTGCTGAAGCGAACTCCCGATGGCGTTACCGTCTTGCCGGATATCGCTTATCGCGAAGGGAATAACGCTTGGAAACTCGACATCGCGATGTCGAAAGAACGCAGCGATGCGCCGCGTCCCGCCATTGTTTATATTCACGGCGGGGGCTGGAAGAAAGGTGACAAGCGTGGGAAGGGTATCGGCGCTGTCCTCGATTACGCGGCCAAAGGCTACGTTTGCATCTCCGTTAATTACCGACTCGACGTGGGCATAAAGGCGTGCGTCGAGGACGTGAAATGCGCCGTCCGTTGGCTCCGCGCACATGCCGAGAAGTACAACGTCGACCCGGATCGTATCGGTGCCGCGGGCAATTCCTCAGGTGGTCATTTGGCATTGATGCTGGCCGTCTGCCCGGCATCCTCGGGACTCGAAGGCGACGGCCCGTATCAGGAACATTCGAGCATGGTGCAATCGGCCCACTGCAGTTCCACGCCAATCATGCCGGGTTTCCGTGGACTTAGAGGTAAACCCGCCGACCCGGACGTGCAAAAGATACAGCCCATGACCTACGTCAGCGGGGATGTGCCGCCTCTCTATTTCATCCACGGTACAGAGGATACAAAGGCTCCGGTGCGCTTCCTCGACGACTTTGTCAAAGCACTGCGTGAAGCCGGCGCGAAAGATATTACCTACAAGCGCTACGCCGACGGCACCGGCCACGGCGCCTATGTAAAGCACATTAAGGAGGCTCGTCCCGCGCGCGAGGCATTTCTCGCACGGACACTGGGGAAATAACGCCTTCTAGCGTTGGCACGCCATGAAACACCTCCTACTCACAACACTCGAGCTACTCCGCAAATATTGTGGCATGGAACAAGAACTATCACTAAGCGACAAATTCTCCGGAAAAGATAACGGACTACTGGCCATCCTGCAAAAAGGATAAAACATGATAGTTCGCCAATGCTGCCTTGCGGCCATCTCCTTGCTCTGTGCTCTGAAGAGCACACCGTCTCATGCCGAGCAATACCGGATCGCATCTCAGGAAGATTTTGACCATCTAAATACCGCAACTTTTCAACCGGGGGATTTAATCCTGTTCAAACGGGGCGTGAATTTTATCGGGATGTTCTCGCCTTCTGGCAAGGGCAGCGGGAAAGCACCTATTCGCATAGATGCCTATGGACAGGGAGAACGCCCTCGAATAGATGCAGCGGGACGGAAGAAAGCAGCGCTGTTGCTGCGCAACCCCTCATTCTGGGAAGTCAGTGGACTCGAAATTACCAATTCTGACGGAACCGATGATGACCAGGGGGAGTTGTTTGGCATTTATGTCCTGGCTGAAGGAGAAGAAGGAACATACGAGCACGTCTATATCAGTGATTGCCATATTCATGACGTAAACGGAAAAGTCGCCGGGAAGAGACGTGGGGGCATTCATGTTCACATAAAGAAACTGAAAAAGTCGATATTTCATGATCTTCGTATTACGAATAACCGGATTGTTCGCATCGGGGGAGTAGGCATAGGGAACTCATCCTCTTGCGGCAAGGTTGAGTTCAGGAAGCATGACACAGTTGCGCACTACCTGTGGACGAAAGTGTATGTGGCAGACAACTACGTAGACCATACTGGACGCAACAACATCATTGCGCGAGTCAGCAACGACGCCGTCTATGAGCGCAATACTCTGGCCAACAGTAGTCGATACAGCACCGGGCACAGTATTTTCTGCTTCAATACCGATGGCATCAAGATCCAGTTCAATGAAGCCTATGGAAACGTGGGTAAGGGCGGAAAGGATCGTGGAGGATTTGATGCCGACTACAACTGCGTGAATACATTCATCCAGTATAACTACAGCCACGACAACCTGTGGTTTTGCGGCATCATGAAGAAGCAGAACCGGAACGTGGTTATTCGTTATAATGTGAGTCAAAACGATAAGGAGGGCATCTATTTCTATGGCTTTGAAAAGAATCGGCAAGCGCACAATATTCACATCTACAACAATACCCACTATGTGAAAAAGGGGATGAATGTCAGCGTCTTTGCTGAAGGACGCACCCCTCTCAATTCACGCTTTGAGAACAATATCTTTTTCTTTGAGGGGAAAGGGAAGTGGGGCAAGAACGCGAAAGGCATAAACACTGTCTTCACGAACAACCTTTACTTCAGCATCACTCCTCATAATTCCGACTCGAAGCCCAAGACCGAGGATCCTGGATTTCTGAATGCAGGGCAGGCGGGCACTGACATTGATCTGAAGACGATGGAAGCTCTTTGTGGATATCGTCCCCGTTTAGGCTCCACATTAATCAATGGTGGAATTGAAATCAGCAATAATGGAGGATGGAATCTACTCAAGGCAGAAGTGGAGACAGATCGCCAGGGCATTGGCGCCTTTTGAACCCGGCCCATGATGAAATCCAGAGAACAACCGCTTGCATAACAAGCCGGATGCAAGCGACGACTTATAGCCGCGCCTGATCCGTAACGTTCGGTGAAACAAATCAACGGTGGCAAGACGGGTAAAGAATTGGAAACTGAAGGGAAATGACACACCTCCTAATCACAACAATCGCAGCCATGCTGTTGGTGGGGTGTGGTGAGTCGCAGTCACCAGAACCGCCGACAGCCAAAGTACCAGACATCTCAATTCACGATGCTGCTGAAAAAGGAAAGATCGAAGCGGTCAAACAGCATTTGGCTGCTGGCACAGATGTGAATGCGAAGGATGATAATGGTCTTCTTAGATCACTAAGCTAATTAAAACCAAAGGCTATCGACACATCCCCAATTCTTCGTTGAGTAGTGGTTCGAACCGAGAAGTATTTTGGAAAAATGATTTATAAGAACTCACACTAATTACACTAAAAGGAAAAACATGAAGCGACTAATATTGATAACACTGTTGGCGACAATCTCACTTGCTACAGCGGAAGCTGTTGAGCCGAAAACCTTTTGTCGTTTCGTGCCGGAACGATCAGATGATTTTGCCTGGGAGAATGATAAAATTGCTTTTCGTGCCTACGGACCGGCCTTATCTGCTTCGGTTGAGAACAGTGGAATTGACTGCTGGCTGAAGCGCGTGGATTACCCAATCATCAACAAGTGGTATAAGGAGAATGCCGAGGGCAAGTCGTATCACAAGGATCACGGTGAAGGCTATGATCCCTATAAGGTAGGTGCTTCGCGCGGTTGTGGAGGAGTCGCTCTATGGCTTAATGGGAAGATGGTTCTTTCTAACGTATTTAGGGAATGGAAGGTCGTGAAATCCAGTAAAGAGGAATCGGTCTTCGTATTGACCTACTATTGGGAGCATGAAGGTGACAGCTATAAGGAGGAGAAGAAAATCTCTCTCAAGCTTGGAGACCGTTTGTTTAAGACAGAGTCTACTTTCTGGAAGAATGACAACATTGCTATAGACCTACCGATTGCAGTTGGTGTGTTGAGGCACAAGAAATCGAATAAGCTCTCTAAGAATCTTGATAAGGGATGGGTCTCTGTGTGGGAAAAGCTTGATGGTTCCGAGCTCGGAACAGGCGTTCTTATGGATCCTTCACGGATTGAAAAACATGAGCTCTATGTAACAGGCAAAAAGCTTGAAGATCACACCCTTCTTATCACTAAGACTGATAAAAATGGTCAAGTGCAGTTTTATGCCGGATACGGCTGGAAGAAGGCAGGTGAAATCAATACTGCTGCGGAGTGGGAAGTTTACCTTAATGGTTTTCGACCACAGACAGAAACAGAATAGTTCTATATATCAGCAATTGAAAGAACTTACAATGGACGTCAGATACACGCATCCAAGGCTTCTGACTATATGTCCGGTCAGATCATGCTTGTTGATGGAGGCTGGATGGGCCGATAGGTTTGCAATTAATCTAAGGATAAATAGTAAATATCAAACATGAACAGAAGAAAATTTATTGTTAATACGGGTTTACTGACCTGCGGCGCAAATATCGCCACGGGTGATTTATTTGCTCAAGAGACCCCCCCCGCGACGCAGCACGCTGACCTGAGCGATCACCGGATTGATAAGGTCGAATATGTTTCACCGAAGTATCACTATCCTCGCCTGGTTGGGCGAAATTCCAAGAGCACACATGGCAGTCGCAAGGACGGCATACATGGACAGTATCATGATGTCCAGTGTGTGAAACTGTATACCGACCAGGGCGCTATGGGTTGGGGCCGTGCGAAGAAACGGCTAAAAGACAAAGACTTGCAAGAGACTATTCTTGGCAAAAAAGTAAATGAATTAATCATTCCCGAGAAGGGCATCCGCGATGATGCTCACCGTTTGCTCGATCCGGCGCTGCATGATTTAGCGGGTGTTATTCTGAACAAACCTGTTTATAAGATGCTTGGCGCGCACGGTCCCAAAGCAACTAGTGTTTATAGTGGCATGATTTATTTCGATGAGCTTGATGATGATGGGAAGCCGACCAGCTTGGACAAGGTCATGAAGAATTGCCAATGGGATTACGATTACGGCTACAGGAAATTCAAAGTAAAGATAGGTAGAAGCAAGAATTGGTATCCGCATGATGAAGGCCTTAAGACCGATATCAAACTCATCAAGATGATACATGATGAGTTCGGTGACAAAGGTGTCGACATACTCGTTGATGCGAATGACGGGTATAGTCTTCAGGATACGATTGATTTTCTAAAAGGCGTGGAAGACGTCCCTATTTACTGGGTGGAAGAACCATTCCACGAGGATCTGGAAAAATCGCGCGCACTCAAGAAGTGGATGATGGCCAATGGCCGCGAAAACACCATCTATTGCGACGGTGAAGCAAACATCGACTATCCCTTGGTCGAGAAAATGATCATTGAAGGCACCCTGGATATGCATCTCACAGATATCGCGAACTATGGATTCACACGCTGGCGGAGACTGATACCGTTTTTAAGAGAACATAAGGCAGTAGCCAGTCCACATGCCTGGGGGGATATGCTGAAAACGCATTACATCTCTCACCTCTCCGCTGGCCTCGGGAATGTGGTGACCATTGAAGGCGTTACTTGTATTTCCGGTGACATTGATTTTGGTGATTATGAAATCAAAGACGGAAAATTACATGTGTCGGAGAAGCCCGGGTTTGGGATGAAGCTATTGATTTAGAAATTTGGTAATACACGATGTCATCATTAAGCATCTCGAAATCTGCAGCATCAGAAAGGGGTTACCTTCGAAATTCATCCCTCGGATGAAAAACGGGAACCTGCTCCGAAGGCGATTCCAGGGTGGCCTATGACGATTCGGATGGAATAGTCAGTGTGCATTGATTTTTATAAGCTTACAAAAACCAAAGAAAAATAAATTCAATAAAATGAATTATAAAATTCACAAAAATACAATCACCGTATATTTATTGCTACTATTCTCTATCGCTCGCCGTGCATCAATTTGCCTTGCGCTACCGTGTCTGCTCGCGGCGAGTCTTCACGCCGCAACGTTGCCAAACATCGTAGTATTTATCTCCGACGATCTTGGCCGTTTGGATACTTCCATTCATGGCTCGAAGGACGTTCGGACTCCTACCATGGACCAGTTTGCTGCTGGCGGGATGACTTTTGACAACGCCTATGTCGCCTCGCCAGCCTGTTGTCCCAGTCGCTTCTCGTTTCTCACCGGATTGATGCCCGCACGGCATGGCGCACATCCCAATCACAGTCAGGTTAAACCGGGCACAAAGTTTCTTCCGCCCATCCTAAAAAAGATGGGATACCACATTGCTTCGTTTGGCAAAGTGGCTCATGGCAACAGGGACTTCGCCGGGATGGATTTTAATTCGCCCAAAAAGACCGGCATGTCCAAGGAAGTGGTGAAGCATTTTAAGACGAAGGAGATCGATGGCCCCATTTGCCTTCTGGTGGGCGATCGCCGGCCACATGTCGAATGGACCAAGGAAATGAACTACGATCCAAAGCGCGTGACCTTGCCGCCCTTCTTCATCGACACCAAGGAGACCCGCGAACATTGGGCACGCTATCTGACGGACATTGAAGGAATGGATGAGGAAATGGGCCGGGTCTTGGACTTCGCCAAGGAGAAGTTCGGCGACAACTTCATCTTCCTATTCACCAGCGATCACGGAGGTCAGTGGCCCTTCGGCAAATGGAACCTGTACGACTACGGAACGCGAGTTCCCTTGGTAGCCTACTGGCCTGGGCAGATCGAGGCGGGCGTGCGAACAGATGCAATGGTGAGTTGGGTGGATATTCTTCCCACTCTAATCGACGTAGCGGGCGGAAAAGTCCCAGGTGAAATCGATGGCAAATCCTTCGCTCCGGTGCTGCTCGGGAAAACGAAGACTCATCGCGACAAGATCTTCACTACCAATACGGGCGACAAAGAGATGAACATCTATCCGATTCGCAGTGTGCGCATGGGTAAATACAAGTACATCCACAATCTACGACCGGACGCCTACCACACGAATCACTCTGATCGGTTACGCTCGGACGGACGCGGTGCCTACTGGCATTCATGGGATGAAGTCGCCAAGACAGATCCCAAAGCCGCCGCCATCATCAAGAGATACCACGTCCGGCCCGAGTTCGAATTCTTCGATTTAGACAAGGATCCACTCGAACTCGACAACCTGGCCGATCATCCCAAGTACAAAGGGAAGCTTGCTGAGTTGAGAGGGGAATTGAAAAAATGGACCATGGCCCAAGGTGATGAACTCCTGCCGCACAGGGACCCCTACCTTGCGTCCGCTCCGATTCCCGAGATAAAACGCAAGCCTAAGAAAAAGAAAGGGAAACCAAAACCGGAGTAAGAGGAGGAATTGTAAAATGACCAAAAATACAATCACTGTATATTTGTTGCTCCTTGCTCTGATAAGCACAGGCTTTCATCTTAACGCTGCCGAAAGGCCGAATGTCATCATCATCCTTGTCGATGACATGGGGTTTTCTGACATCGGTGCTTATGGCGGCGAGATCAAAACGCCCCACATCGATGCGTTAGCTCAGCGGGGTGTACGTTTTTCTCAATTCTATAACGCCTCGCGTTGCTGCCCAACCCGCGCGACGCTGATGACCGGGTTACACCCGCACCTCACAGGTATCGGTCATATGACCACTTCTCCCCAGAGTAAAAAGGTGATAGACAAAAAAGCTTTTCCAAATTATCAGGGACACCTTAATAAGAACTGTGCCACCCTGACCGAAATGCTCAGACCCGCAGGTTACTCAACTTATCTGGCAGGCAAATGGCACCTGGGGCAAAGTGAAAAATTGCTGTGGCCGCTGCAGCGCGGTTTTGACAAATTCTACGGCAACCTTGCAGGTTCAACCCGCTTTTTTTCTCCAGATACCGATAAGCGCGAAGGCAGAGGCATTTACTCAGGGAATGAAGCGGTATTAAAGGTAAAAAGTACTACAGATAAGCCTTATTATACGACAGATGCTTTTACGGATTACGGCATAAAATTTATCGAGGAAGGCGATAATGAAAAGCCCTTCTTCCTCTACCTGGCCTACACTGCGCCTCACTGGCCGCATCAGGCTCACAAAGAGGACATCGACAAGTACCGCGGCAAGTATAAAACGGGCTGGGATCAATTGCGCCAGCAGCGTTTCAAACAGCAGAAAGAACTGGGGCTATTTGATGAAAAAGACAAGCTGTCTCCGCGCGATGCAAAGGTACCTGCCTGGAGCAGTATAAAACCGGATAAGGTTGACGAACTGGATCTGCGCATGGCTGTCTATGCCGCAATGATTGATCGCGTTGATCAAAATATTGGCAAACTGATCAGCGCCCTCAAAAAACGTAGCGTCTTTGACAATACGCTCATCCTCTTCATGTCTGATAACGGTGCCTGCGCTGAAGGACCAACACTTGGCCGAGGCAATATTTTCGATATAAATAAACGCAATCTCGAGACTAATAATAACTACGGCGCGGCCTGGGCAAATGCTTCCAGCACACCGTTCCGACTCTACAAGCACTATACCCACGAAGGCGGCTCAGCAACGCCCTTCATCATGCATTGGCCCAAGGGCATAAAAAGTCAAAGCAACTGGTATCGCGACTCTGCTCAACTCATTGACGTTGTTCCTACACTTCTGGAGGTATGTGGCGTCAAGTATCCCGAAACCTATCAAGGTCATGAGCTCCACCCGCTGCGCGGTATTTCACTTGCCCCATCCTTTTCGGCTAAGCCTCTCATGCGTACCAAGCCAATGTTCTCGGAACATGAAAACAACGCATTCATGATAGATGGTTCCTGGAAATTGGTAGGGAAGGGGGTCGCAACTCCACAAGGTCCAGACATTGAGAAATGGGAGCTTTATAACCTTAAAGATGATCGCACTGAGCTTAAGAACCTCGCCCAAACAGAAAATCAGCGCCTCAAAGAAATGGCCGCTGACTGGCATGCATGGTCTCTGGAGGATAAAGTTTATCCCAAGCCAAGTGGTAGGAAGAAAAAAAGAAAAAATTAGCGTCACCGAGAACTGGCCCGATCATCATTATTATGACAAAAGGTAAATCGTACTTCTGGGTAGGTCTGTTAATCGGAGTAATTTTGACTTCATTTACCTATTCCTATTTGGGTCGGAAGCAGTTGAGCTCCCCAGGTCAGAAAAGTGTACGTGTTTTAAAAATGGCACATGGCTTATCTGTGACCCATCCTGTGCACGAGGCGATAATGTTTTTTGCCAAGCGCCTGGAAGAGCTTTCTGATGGACAGTTAAGCATTCAGGTGTATCCATCTGGTCAATTGGGTAATGAGACCAAGTGTCTTGAGCAGTTGCAGTTGGGAACCTTGGATCTGACCAAGACAAGTGTTGGCGTAATGGGCAATTTTGTAAACAGCATGAAAGTTTTCAGTGTCCCTTACATTTTTCGTGATGAGGATCATTACTGGTCAGTATTGGACGGAAAGCTGGGCGGTGAACTCTTGGATATTCTGGCTGTGCAGGACAGTGGTGCTCTGAGTGGGTTTAAAGGAGTATGTTACTATGACAGCGGGAGTCGTAATTTCTATACGAATATACAGGTGAAAAAGCCGGCAGATCTAAAGGGTTTGAAGATCAGGACGATGAAAGATCCTGTTGCAATGGACATGGTGCACGCATTGGGCGGTTCGCCGACACCCATACCCTGGGGAGAACTTTATACGGCATTAAAGCAGGGTGTTGTAGATGGCGCTGAAAATAATCCGCCGAGTATAGTATCCAGTCGTCATTATGAAGCCTGCAAGTTCCTTGCCATGGATCATCATTCCCGAATCCCGGATATCGTTTTGATGAGTGCCAAGAAGTGGGATACCCTGAGCCTGCAGGAACAGGGCTGGTTGATGGACGCAGCTGAAGAATCCAAGGAATTGCAGAAAAAGCTATGGAAGAAGGCAAGCGATGACGCAATGGATGTCATGCGTAAAAATGGGGTAACGATTCTAGATGTCGAAACAGCACTCTTTAAGAAAGCATCCATGCCGGCAGTTGAGAAAAACCTGCATGGCAAGATCAAGGAACTTTACGAGAAGATACAAACGGTATCCAGCGGGGAATAGTCATGTTTGAAGCTATACATAAATCAAGTGAGCGCCTGCTGGGGATTCTGCTGGTAGTATGTTTTGTCGTCCTTGTCGTCGATGTCGTTTTAGGTGTCTTTTGGCGCTACGTGCTCTCTTCTCCGATCGGGTGGACAGAGGAACTGGCGACCTTCCTGATGGTCTGGCTCGTATTTCTCGGGAGCACCTATGCTTATCTGTTAAACAGTCATCTTGGAATCGATCTACTCGATCGCCAACTGGATCCTGAAGTAAAGCGTCTGATGAACGGCTTTGCGCATACACTGGTTCTGTTATTTTCCATTGGAGTCTTTGTATACGGAGGTGGAAACTTGTTTATCGAGAGATGGGACTCCGGGCAGTTGATGCCGACACTAGGTATACGCAAGGCTTGGTTTTATCTGTCAGTGCCGGTCAGCGGTGTCCTGTTTATTGTATTTTCACTGGAGAAAGTGTTGATTTATAAGGAGGAGGAGAAGGAATCATGAGTCTCGGATTATGTATTCTGATGATCCTTTTCGTGGCCCTGTTATGTATCAATGTGCCAATCGCATTTATTCTGGGCATTGTAACGGTTGCCGCGGCATTCTCTCTCGGCTATGAGCAGGTACTTGTTACCATTGCTTCCGATATGGCGAGTGGAATAGACAGCTTTACGCTGCTTGCAATTCCGTTCTTTATCTTTTCAGGTGACCTGATGGGGGCAGGTGGCCTGGCAAAGCGATTAATTGATTTTGCGAACTCGCTGGTTGGGCGTTTCCGTGGTGGTCTTGGACTGGTGAATACTTTGACTTGTGTGTTTTTCGGTACGATATCCGGCTCCGCAGCCGCAGCCGTGTCTTCTATCGGGGGAACTTTGATTCCCGAGATGAACAGCAAGGGTTATGGCAAAGATTTTAATATCGCGTTGACTACATGCTCTGCAACCACAGGACTGCTGATACCGCCAAGTAACGTGATGATTGTTTATGCGGTGACTGCATCAAACATTTCCATTGCGGCCTTGTTCATGGCGGGAATTTTGCCAGGCTTGTTGATGGCTGCTTTGCTTATGACAGTTTGTGTAATCATCAGCAGCAAGAAAGGGTATGGGGGAAGCCCTGATGCGGAAAAGGTCAATATCATGACAACCGGCTGGAAGGCTTTCCCGAGTCTTTTGCTGATAGTGGTTGTATTATGGGGTATACTTGGTGGTGTTTTTACGCCAACTGAAGCATCGGGGATAGCGGTAGTCTGGGCATTTGTCCTTGGAGTCATCATTTATCGTGAGATTAAGTGGGTGGATCTGCCAGCATTAATACAGCGTTCAGCTCGCACAACAGCGGTGGTTCTTTTACTGGTGGGGACAAGTTCAGCGATGAGTCGCTTTCTTACCAATGAGCAGGTCCCTGCAGCAGTCAGTAGTTTCCTAATGGGTCTAAGTGACAATCCGATAATGATCCTTCTAACCATAAATATCATGCTTTTGATTGTTGGAGTATTTATGGATATGACACCGGCAGTGCTAATCTTCACCCCCATACTCCTGCCTGTTGCAGTAAGTCTGGGACTAGATCCGCTTCACTTCGGAATTATTCTGATTCTGAATTTGTGCATCGGTCTATGCACTCCACCGGTGGGGGCCTGTTTGTTTATCGGCTGTAGTGTTGGGAAGGGTGATATTGCCCATGTATCCAAAGCGATGCTTCCTTTTTACGCAGCCATGATACTGGCCCTGATGCTGGTAACCTATATCCCTGCAATCTCCCTTTTCATACCGTCTCTTTTAGCTGATTAGAGGCAGCGGTGTCGGATGTGAATGCGAAAGATAATGATGGTGATACACCGCTATCTTATGCCAAAGGTGAAATCGCCGACCTCCTCCGCAAACACGGCGGCAAGGCGGGTGATGAATTAAAAGCTGAAGGGAAATGAAACACCTCCTAATCACAACAATCGCAGTCGTGCTGTTGGTGGGGTGTGGGATTTTTCGTTTCATTGAATCTCAGTGTTTCTCAAGGGAATTGGGGAGAACAGTAGGATTGAGTTGAGGATCCTCTGAGCTTCTCTGAATCAGGATGGTCGGGTAGAATTCTCTCAGCAATGAAACCCCTATTTCTACTTACCCTTATATCTCTAAGCTACCTCAGCGTGTCTGCTGATGATGAGGGTAAACACCTGTTTCTGCTTTCCGGTTAGTCAAATATGAGTCGCTTTTAGCATAAGCAACCTTTTACGTTATCCGGGGGGTATTTCTATGAAGAATGTGAGAAAGTTTATTCGGCTGATTGCCAGCTTATGTATCTGTACTTCTGTCTCAGCCCAGACAAAAACACCCGCCTTCCCCGAAGCGCAGGGTTTTGGCGCCTTCACCAAAGGGGGCCGGGGCGGCGAGGTATTCATCGTGACAACTACTGAGGATTACGGCGTAAATGAACCTGTAATCAAGGGAAGTTTTCGGGAGGCGGTCGAGGCGGCCATCCCCCGCATGGTTGTGTTCGAGGTCAGCGGTATTATTAAATTGAAAAGATCTCTCAAGATTGAACATCCCTACATAACGATTGCCGGACAGACAGCCCCGGGTGAGGGTATCTGCCTTAAAGATTACTCCTTTTCAGTGACTGCAGATGAATCCATTGTCAGGTATTTGCGTGTGCGTCTGGGTGATGTTCATAGGCTGGAAAGTGATGCCATAGATATAGGCTCGGTCGTGGATAACTCCGGTCAATTGTCAGATGCTCCCAATTCAAATGTAATCGTGGATCATTGTTCAGCGAGTTGGGCCACGGACGAAATTTTCACGATCGGCACAGAACGGGGTACTGTCCAGTGGAGCATTATCTCTGAATGCCTGTACCGATCCTATCACCCCAAGGGGTCCCACAGTATGGGCTCGGTTATCAGGGGCTCCTACGGCGGTATTTCGATACTGCACAATATTTACGTCCACAACAATTCACGCAATCCCAAGTTAGGCAGTGGTGAAGTGTCGCCCGGTGCTGTTTTTGATGTGCGTAACAACGTTTATTACAACTGGGGCAGTACGCCGGGCTATTCGAATAGTGATGAACATGTCCGCATCAACCTTGTGGGCAATTATTATAAATCGGGCCCCTCCACAAAAATGAGTCGTTCCACAATCGCGTTTCACGTGGGGGGTGCCTTGAACAGTATTCATGTGGCAGACAACTATCACAGCAACAACCTCGAGGCTACCAAAGACAACTGGCGTTTGATCAGATCTGCTGATGGAAAAATCCATAAGCGAAACATCCCTTTTCCGTATCCTCCAATGGAAAAGAAAACAGGGAAACAAATTTATAAGGCAGTTCTGAATGGAGCAGGGGCCGTTCTCCCGGCGCGTGACCCGGTTGACCAGAGAATTATAAACGAAATTCAGACCGGGAAAGGCGCCATCATAAATTCCCAGAAGGATGTGGGGGGCTGGCCTGTTTATCATTCCACAAAAGCCCCAGTGGATAAAGACAGGGACGGGATAGCCGATATATGGGAGCGCGCCCATGGATTGAAGTCCACCGACTCGGGTGACCACAAGAACGATGCCGACAAGGACGGCTACACCAACCTTGAGGAATATGTAAACGGCACAAATCCCAATGCTGCCACGACTTCTTTGCAGGATTATGCGGAATACAAGACGGCTCTGGATGAAATTGAAGTTTTAAATGTGCAGGGATACATCGAAGCCAAAGCCTTTGAAGCTGCACGATTAGAGGCCCTGCAAAACGTGCCCGAGCCGAAAGTGAAGGTTAGCTTTTCAAAGCTCCCTGATGCCAAGGCGAAAAAAATAGCCGTGTTACTGAATGACTTGGTGAAAATAGAAATGATCCTGGTTGAAGCCGGCACGTTTATGATGGGTTCCCCCGAAAGTGAGCCCGGCCGTTTTGCTGATGAAACGCAACACAAAGTCAGCATAAGCAAACCCTACTACCTTGCGGCAACGGAAGTGACCGCCGAACAGTACGGCGAGCTCATGGAATCCGATAAAAAACAGGGTGCCAAACCCGCGAAGGCTACTTGGTTTGATGCAGTGAAGTACACCGAAGCATTGTCTCTCAATTCCGGATACACGTTCCGCCTGCCCACCGAAGCTGAGTGGGAATACGCCTGCAGGGCGGGAACAACAACCCCCAATTTTACCGGGAAAAGTATTACCCGTGAATATGCAAATTTTGATACCCGGGAGCCGGGCCTGGAATTGGGAACCCAAAAAGTGGCCCAGACCCTTCCCAACCCCTGGGGGTTTTATGATATGCCGGGCAACAAGTTCGAGTGGTGCAGTGACATTCTGGCCGATTATCCGCCTGGCCCAGTCACCGACCCCACAGGGCCATCACTGGACAGTGGCAACGGTATAAATACAGCCTCAAGGCGTGTACTCCGGGGGGCGCAGTCGGGCAGTTCCTGGGATTTCGTAAGGTCAGCAGCCCGTTACGGCTACAAACCAAAAGTTTCGAATGCTATGCGGATTGTCCTTGAGGTGGAAAAACCGTTGAAATCCAGGAACCCGGACAAAGTTAAAAAAGGCGGATCGCCGTAATATTTACGGGAGGACCTAAAGATGGTGGGGTAGGATTCTCCCCGGAGATTTCACATCTCTCGACACAGATTACACAGTTGGCTCCACGGCTGATTCTCTGAACTTCTCTGAATCAGGATGGTAGGGTAGGATTCACTCAGGCAATGAAAGTACTGGTCCCAATTTTGATAGGTTTGGTGGTGTTGGGGTGTGGGAAAAAACGCCTTCTACTCTTCGCCTTTTCGGCCCTCTTTGCTTCAAATGTTTTTGGGGTGGAACCTGCATCCGTCAACGTTGTATGGATCGTCATCGAGGATGCGTCCCCTCATATCGGTTGCTATGGTGAAACCCTTATCAAGACACCGCATATCGACCGGATGGCTCGGGAAGGCATTCGCTGCTGCAGCGCCTTCGTCACGGCCCCGGTTTGCTCATCCAGTCGCTCGGCCATGGTCAGCGGCATGTACCAGACCACCCTCGGCGTCCACAACCACCGCAGTCAGGTCTCGTCCGGAAAAGGCGGAGGCAACGTGGCCTATTACGACAGCTACAAGGTGCCCAAGTCGGTAAAGTTGATCCCCGAGCTCTTCCGCGATGCCGGCTACTACGTCACAAACAAGAGCAAGACGGACTACAACTTCATACCGACGAGCAAGCTCTATCACGGCAGCGACTGGAAAAAGGCGCCTGCTAATCAACCCATATTTGCACAATTTCAGTTGAAAGGTGGCAAGAACCGCAAAGCGCAAAGCCATGCGAATCCCGACAAGGTGGTTCTGCCGCCATACTACCCGGGTCACCCGGAGCTTCGCCAGGACTGGGCGAAGTATTTGGATTCCTGGGTCGAGACCGACAAAGAGGTTGGCAGGATACTGGCTGACCTCAAGATTGCTGGGCGTCTGGATTCGACCGCGGTCTTCCTCTGGACCGACCACGGTGTCAGTCACCTGCGAGGCAAGCAGTTCCTCTATGAAGAGGGCATTCGCGTCCCCATGATCATACGGTTGCCGGGGAAGCAACGCGCCGGGACGGTGCGGGACGACCTCATCGAGCACATCGACGTCGCCGCTTGCTCGCTGAAGCTGGCTGGCATCAAGATCCCCGGCAACGTCCAGGGTCGCGACTTCCTGGCCGCGGACTACAAGCCTCGGAAATATATTTTTGCGGGACGGGACCGCTGCGACGAGACGGTCGACATCCTGCGTTGCGTGCGCGACTCCCGTTACAAGTACATTCGCAACTTCATGTCGCACGTTCCCCATGCCCAGCCCAGCCAGTACAAGGACGGCAAGAAGATCGTGCAGGTCATTCGTGGTTTGCACAAGGAAGGGAAGCTGAACGAGCAGCAGGCCCGCCCTTTTGCCCTCCGTCGGCCGCCGGAAGAACTCTATGATCTGCAAAGCGATCCGCACGAACTGGTTAACCTGGCTGTGACGCCAAAGCATCAGAAGAAGTTGGCTGCCATGCGGAAGGTCCTCTCCCAACGCATGACCGAGACGCGGGACGTCGGCCTGATCCCCGAGCCGATCCTCGAGGACGTCGGGCGGGAGGCCGGAAACAAGTACCTGGCTTTTCTCGACAACGACCACAGCGGGCAGACACGCCGTTTGATCGATGTAATCACTGCCGGGGAAGCGAACGACGGCGCCAAGCTGTTGGAATATGCAAAATCTCCGGATCCATCGACGCGTTACTGGGCGGCTGTCTGGCTTGGCGTCAATAAGACGGCTGACGGCAAAGCCACGCTGTTGAAACTGACCGTCGGTCCCGTACCCGCCATCCGCGTCGCGGCGGCTCAGGCCTTGTGCAAGCTCGGCGACCTAAGCCAGCTAAAACTGCTGATCGAGCATATCAACGATCCCAACCTGCTGGTAGGTATGTTCGCCCTGCGAGCCATCGAGGAACTCGGCGACGCCGGCAAAGTCCACCGAACCGACGTCGCTGCGGCTCAGAAGTCGAGGTACGAATTCTCCCGACGCATCGCCAGACGCTTGACCGCCAAGTGGCGCTGAGGTTGAACTAAGGCATCACCAGCAAGTGATCGAGTCATCCAAACTGGGCCAAAGCTTTCGTTAGTCTGGACGGGTTGATTATTTGCTCAATGTCGTAGAGTAAGTCAATGCTGGCAGCAATAGACTAGCAAGAATGGCAATCACTACCAGTAACTCGATGAGTGTAAATGCCCGTCTTGATCTCGCTTTCATTTCCCTTCAACTTTCAATTCTTCGCCCGTCTTGCCGCCGTGTTTGCGAAGGAGATCTGTGGTTTCTTTTCTGGCAGCTTTGACTTAGGGTGAATCATTGCAGAAAACCTCATGGTGTTGTCGCTTTTGCTGAGCGCAGGGCCATGAATTGGATCGGCAGATCCGTTTTTCCTTCTGTGGCGAGATCGGCCAAGGCTTCGCCGTAAGCGCTGGAGAACTTGAAACCGCCTCCGTTGCATGCGGCGATAAACGTGATGCGCTTTTCGCCGGGGAGTCGGTCAAGCCACGGGCCACCCCATGTATACATGCAGATCTTCAACGCCAGAAGTGATCCGTTGGCCGAGGGAAGCTGTTTGCGGAGGTAGTCGCGCACGAGTTTTTCGTCGTCGGTATTTGGCGTGCGGTCGATGGTGTCTGGGTCGGTCGCAGTCCCGCCCCAGTGCATGGCCACTTTGAGCCCCGGAAAATCCGGTAGCACGGGGAAGCCGTAATACGCTCCGCTCCCCCAGCATGGAAATTCCTCCAAAGAAAATGCGCCGGGGTCTTGAGGCGTAAACCAGCCCAAAGCAACCCGGGCCACCGCCAGCTTGCCGGGGAGTTGGGTCAGCAGTTTTGAATTCCATGCGCCGGCGGCGATGACCAGATGTTTGGCCCGATATTTCCCTCGCGTCGTGGTAACCGTGACACCATCACGATCGGTGGCCCAATCCTTGACTGACTCCTGGGCATGGATATGGGCGCCGTGTTGCAGCGCCACATGGCAATGGCTGGCGATGGCCAGTTCGCTCCGCAGCAACCCGCCCTGATGATCCAGCAATGCGTTAGAGCCTTTGGGCAGATTTTGAAATTGCGGGTAACGTTTTGCCAGCGAAGATTCATCCACCACCTCGATTTTCGTCCCGGTGCTGTTGTCTTGAGCACGCGACAGTCGTTTGTTAACGCCAATATCCAACCAGCCGCACGGATGGAAAACCTTCTGGCCGCTGTCCTTCTCGAGCGACCGCCAGTTTTCATTCGCCCGTCGGATGAGTGCCTCATTCGGACCGCCGAGGTAAGGCGCCACTTTTGTTTGCCGCGAGATGCCGCCGCTGCTGCCCAGGACATGAGAGATGTCAAACTGCTCGAGCCCGAGCACGCTCGCACCACGTTTTGCCAGTTGATACGTACAGGCCGAACCCATGGCTCCCAGACCTAACACAATGCAATCGTAAGACGGCTTTCCGGAGGGAGGTTCGGCAGCCGCAGCGGTGAGTGTATCGGAAAGCCCACACGTCAGCGCGCTGATCGTGCTTGCGGAGCAAACTTTGGTGAAGTCACGACGATCAAGTTCCGTTTTCATAGTCTATGCCTAACTGCATCGCGCGATCGCTTGCTTGAAGTCGTTAATTAAATCTTCCGGCTCTTCCAGGCCGATCGAAACGCGTGTGAATCGCGCGGGGATTCCGCGGGAATTTTCCTCGCGGCGCATCGTGATCCTTGTGACAGGGTCTCCCAGACTGGTGGCATTGAGGATCAACTTGACGTGCTTGCCCAAGTCTCGGTGAACGGCATCCTTCTTCCATTCGACGCCCAGCATACCGCCAAACCCCTTCAGGGAACCCGATTCCGCATGCCGATTCCACGCAGGCAAGCCGCCATAGCGCACCCGGACAACGGCCGGATGCGACTGGAGAAACTCGGCAATCATCTGGGCGGAATGGCAGTGCCGGCGCATCCGCAAAGTCAGGGTCTTCACGCCCTGCGTGACGAGGAATGCGTCCATGGGCCTGAACAGACCGCCGAACCAGTTTTGCGCTTGTTCGATCTTGCCCACGAGTTCCTTTTTGCCGGAAACCACTCCACCCATGGCGTTGCCGTGGCCGCCCATGTACTTCGTCACGCTATGAATCACCAGGTCGGCGCCAAGACGTGACGGCTGCAGCAAGTATGGGGTCAACCAAGTGTTGTCCACGATCACCGTCGCGCCGGTCTCCTTGGCGATTCGAATCAGGGCCGGCGTATCCAGTACCTCCATCGTTGGGTTCACATAAGGTTCCCAATGGACGAACTTAGCGGACCTGGCTTTTAGGGATTTCATCAGGTTCTTGGGGTCAGTCAGATCCACAAACTCAACCTCGATGCCCCAAGCTGGCAAGTAATCGCGGAACAGGGTCATCACCCAGTCGTAGTTGCAGCGGTGAGCCACCACGCGATCACCCGGCTTGAGCAACGCCATATAGGTCTGCGAAATGATGCTCATGCCGCACGGTCCACCCACGGCCGCTTCGGTGCCTTCCATTTCCATCACTTTGCGTAACAGCGCTGCAACTGTCGGATTATGGAGGTTACCTGGCCGCTGGTAGCCCGGAGCGGCCTTGTCCTGGCTGATAGGTGTGACTTGGTAGCCGACCTGCTCGCCGTGATGAATGACTTGAGATCCGAAATGCCGGCCTGAGGTGGATGCGAAATGCTCGTCAACCAGGTCCGTTGCGGGCGGGATGGTCGCCGGGACAGGCGCGTTTTCGCCTGCAGCAGGCGATGTCGCTGGAACAACGGCTGCAGTCCCCAGCAGGGCCGTCGTCTTCAAAAATTCTCGTTTGTTTAAATTGTTCATGGTGTATTCAGTCTTTGTGTTGGTTTAACTACTAGATTATTTCTTCCACCTCTTAAAGGTCTTCGCTTCGCCTCTCCGTGGATGAGCGTAAACGCCGATAAACACTCATACGACTGATTCCAAAGGTTTTGCCAATCTGCGCGTAGATTTGGCCTTGGTCATGAGCCAACTTCATCTGCGATTGCTGTGAGTAGGAGGTGTTTCATTTTCCAGCAACTTCCAGTTCTTCAGTCGTCTTGCTTGGTTTCAATGACAGGTGGTGCACTTGATTGTTGATCTTTTTTGTCTGCCTTTTTCGCCGCTTTAGTCACGAAGAAAAGAATGAGTGCTATCGATATGACGGCCACTAATAAAACCAACAGAAGCAGTATAATTCCCCAAGGCCCGACACCGAGCTGCGAGACTATTGATTTCATAACGGGCCGACCGTCATCCCAGTGAGCGCAGTTTTCAAGCCGTTTTAACTGTTGCCGCAAAAAAGCTTTCAGCCTTAAAAACTAAAGGTTGATGGCTGAACCTCAAGCATACGAGCCGGTCAGCCAGAGGGGCAATTGGTGCGACATCTGAGCTTTACTCAGAAGACGATTCCAGCTACTTCGGTTTGGTTCTGATACCATACGATGAAATCTGGTCGGTTCCATTTTTGGAGGTCAGCAGCAAGCAATCCATCTGCACCAACATCAAGCGGGAGGTGATGCCACCGACGGTCTCAAAAAGTGCCAGCAAAAGTGGCAGTAAGGTTTTGAAATTTCACAGCATCCCGAAAATAGGGCCTCCAGCCAGCTTCCTCGACTGACATGAGCTGGGGTCTGTTGCTCAACAGTTTGGCGTTGGCCGTGCCGGTGGCGCTGGGCGCGGTGACGGCGGGTTGGCTCGTTGCGTTGTTCATCGCCACGTCGCGTGGGGGAGTGCGCTGGGTGGCACTGGCCGGGGCAGTTGTCTCGTTGGCGTTGCCGCCATTTTTGGTCG
>MPMA02206334.1_pt1 | contig 29951 bp, 17 predicted proteins | sample 1617361 | NCBI WGS metagenome assembly MPMA02 (sample SAMN05944807, study PRJNA350692) | marine metagenome | biome: marine; feature: ODZ; material: water; isolation source: 180 m water sample filtered on 0.2 um supor filter | place: Pacific Ocean | collected 2012-04-08 | depth 180m m | reverse complement strand
GTCATCTCGGCACGGGTGAGGCTAATGCGATACTCGGTGACGTCACGCGGCGTGATCGCGAGCAGGTGCTCGTGCTCGAGCAGCCAATTGACGGCGAGGCCGGCGAAGTTGCGGTTTGCGCCGGCCTCGATCGCGCTGTTGCCAAGGAACAACGAGTCGCCGGCGACGACGATTCGCGCCGGGGATTGGTCCCCATTTTCGTGCAACTTGGCAGCGATCAATGGAATTTTACCTTCCTTCTCGATGGTGCCTTTGTTGCCCTGTATTTGGCCAACCGCCTGGCCGGCGTCGGACGAGCGCGCGAGGATCTTCACCGGAGGCGGTTCGTCACCCTCCTTCGGTTCGGGAAAACCGACGGAGCGGGGGAGCAGCATTTGCAGCGTGCTGCCGAGAATCGGCTTGGTGACCGGGTGGCTGCCAAGGTCATCGACCAGCAGCAAACCGCCCTGGCCGGACTGTTCGTTTTTCGAGTCGGAAACCTGGTTGAGGCCGATCTCAAAATCGTAGTCGGCGAGAAATTTCTCGAGGCCGGTCGGGCGTTGCAGCGAGTAAAAGTTGAACAACGCAAACAGGCTTCCGCCGATGTCGATGTACTCACGCAGCTTGGCCAACTCGCCGGCGCCGTAAGGCGTGCGCGGGCCCGCGATGATCAGCATGCGGCAGTCCGCAGGGATGGCGTTGGTGCCGGCAAGCGAGATTTCCTGGAGCAGTAATCCTTTCTGTTGCAGAAGGCTGGAAAACTTCGAGTAGCCCCATTGGCCGCCGGTGTCGCTGGCCTTGTGTTCGCCGTGGCCGGTGACGAGGCCGACCTTGGTTTGCCGCCCTTCGGTTACCGCAACGATGGCGGAGGTGAATAGTCGCTCGCCGGTGAAGTGCGTGCGCCGCGCTTCGCGCGTGTCCATGAAGTCGGATAAATCGAGGATCGAAAGTTCGCTCTCGTTGATTGCCTTGGCCGAGTCGTTTGCGGCGAAGATCACGCGGTTTTCGGGCGAGCGGATCGGCAGCTGCAACTCATGCTGCACTTCCTCGGCGCGGGCGGGGTAACGAGTGGGGTCGATCAACTCGAGCTTCAGTCTCGGCGACATGCGCTCGTACTCGGTGAGCAGATTTTTGACCGGCTCAAACAGGTCGGCCTGACGGTCGAACAACACCACGGCGCTCACGTCGTTCGTCAACGCGCCGAGCACATTTTTCGTGAGGGGCGACAGGCTGTGGTCGGCCGATTGACTGAGGACGATCCGCGAGGGATTTCGCAGCGCGAGCAAATTGGCCAATACAACGCATACCGTGGCCACCACCGCTGCGAGGATGACGCGCCGCGAAATCACACGCCGCACAGTTGGCGAAAAACTGGCGAGTTGTTGTGGGTCGCTCATCGTTTATTTCCAGCGGCGGCTCTCGACCACCTTGTGCGTGAGGTAGAGGAACAACGCCGTGAGGCTCAGGAAAAAGATCACCGCGCCGAGATCGATCACGCCGCGCGAAAACGACTCCATGTGATTGGCCAGCGACACGTGTCGGGCCAGTTGCGAGAGCCAGTCCGACCGGTCGCCGGCGAAGTACGAGAAAAAGCCGGTAAAGAACAGCGCCGCACCCATCGCGAAACTGCTCACTGCCGCGACGGCCTGGTTGCGCGTGAGCGCCGAGGCGAAGCAGCCCATCGACATGTACAGGCAGCCGACGAGCAGAATGCCGAGCGCCGAGGTGAACATCGGACCAGGCCCGAGCACTGCCGATTCGCCGACGTAAAACCGCACCACCACCGAGCAGGCCAGCAGCGGCATCCAGAGGATCGCGTAAAAAACCAGCGCCCCGGCGAACTTGGACAGCACCACCTGCCAGTCTCCGACTGGCGCGGTCATCAGGCTTTCATAAGTGCCGCTGGCGTGCTCCATGGCGAAGCTGCGCATGGTGATCACCGGTGCGATGAGCAGCAGGATCACCCAGAAAAAATAGGTGCTATAAAACACCTGCGTCACCGGCATCGGCGTCGCGTGGCCGTTCAGGCCGGTAAGCACCACCACAAAGCCGAGCCCGATCAAAAACAGCACGGCGGCAATGATGATGAAGCCGGTTGGTCCCTGGAAAAACGTCGACAACTCCCGGCGTACCAATGCGCGGAAAACGCTCATTCGCCGCCCTCCTTCCCGTGTGTCAGGTTGACGAACAGATCCTCCAGCGAGGGTGCCTGCCGTGTGAGTTCGCGTAGTGGCCAGCCGCGCTCGTTGGCGCTGGCGAAAATCTTTTTGCGTGCGCCGATGCTCGAGGCGTTGACGAATCGGCAGCGCACGTAGCCGTCTTGCTGAGCCGCGCACTCCGCTTGGCCAAGCGCGAGTTGGGCGGCCCACTCTTTTGCATCGTCCAGCGGTGCGCGCACCTCCGCGACGACCGCCGGGGTGGCCTTGGCCATCAACTCATCCAGCGCGCCACTGGCGAGCAGGCGACCCTTGTGCAGGATGACGATGCGGTCGCAGGTCATCTCGATCTCGGAGAGGATGTGCGACGAGATCAGCATCGTGTGGCTGCCGGCCAATTCCCGGATCAGTTTGCGCACGGAGCGAACCTGGTTGGGATCGAGGCCGGCGGTCGGCTCGTCGAGCACGATCAACTCCGGCTTGGCCAGGAGCGCGTCAGCCATGCCGACGCGTTGTCGATAGCCGCGCGAGAGTTGGCCGATGAACCGGCCGGCGACATCGGCGACACCGCACTGCTCCATCACTTCGGCGATACGCCTGGCACTTTTGCCGTTGGCCAGACGCTTGAGTTGAGCGCGAAATTTCAGGTAGTCACCGACGCGCAGGTCGGGCGGTAGCGGGTTGTTTTCCGGCATGTAGCCGAGCCGCTTGCGAACGCGCATCGGGTTTTCAAAAACACAGTCGCCGCCGATGCGCGCCATGCCGGAGGTGGCCGCCATGAAGGTGGTGAGGATGCGCATGGTGGTACTTTTGCCGGCGCCATTCGGCCCGAGAAAACCGACCACCTCGCCGTGCCGGACGGAGAACGACACGGCGTCGAGCGCCACGTGTTGCCCGTAGCGCTTGGTCAGGTGTTGGACCTCGATCATCGGTGTCTCTGTCTGCAAACCGCCGCGAACCTAACGGCCACGGGCGGCGAAAGGCAATCCGCGCGTGCCCCGGAGGGAAACGGCTTGCTGCCCGCGAAGCCCAGCCACTACAGTCCGCGCATGGAGGCGCTTGCCTGGTTGGCTGTTGTCGTTGCGGGGTATTTGCCCGGCTCGCTGCCGGCCGGGTTTCTCGCGGGCCGGCTGAAGGGCGTGGACATCCGAACGGTTGGCAGCGGCAACATCGGTGCGACCAACGCGTTCCGCATGCTGGGCAAGGGCATCGGAACAGTGGTGTTGCTTATCGATTTGTTGAAGGGACTGCTGCCGTGCCTGTTTTTCCCCACACTCTTCGCTGGTTTTTTCCCTGATGGCCAGCTGGAGACGACGCTGCAGTTGCTGATCGGCGTGTCGGCGATTCTCGGGCACAACTACCCCTGCTGGCTGGGCTTCAAGGGCGGCAAGGGCATCGCTACCACCGCCGGCGTGGTCGGGGCGCTTGCGCCGGTGTCGCTTGGGATTTGTCTGGGCACTTGGATCGTTTTTTTCGCGGTCAGCCGCTACGTTTCGGTGGCGTCGATCGCGGCGGCGGTGGCGCTGCCAGTCAGCGTTGCGGCATTGCCAGGTGAGGGAGTCGATCGTTTCGGGTTGCTGTTCTGGATTTTTCTGCTGCTCGGCGTCATGGCGATCTGGAAGCACCGGTTAAATATTCAACGGCTCATGAACGGAACTGAGCATCGCGCGTGGGGCGGGCAAAAAACCTGCAATTGAACAGTGGCCTTCTCAAAAAACATCCGGACGTTCACGCTCATCCGGCCTCCGGCCACCTTCTCCCTGAGGGAGAGGGTTGGGGAGAGGGAGAGCGCGGAAAATTGTAACGAATTGCAGTGCGCTATTAATTTGACGGACTTACAAATGGAGGCGGTGAATTGAAGACGGCAGTAATCGGGGCGGGCGCCTGGGGCACGGCGTTGGCCAAGGTGGTGCACTTGAACGGCGGCGATGTTTGCCTCTGGGGACGCAATGCTGAGGCGTTGGCCGAGCTTGGGCGCGCGGGGCGCAACCAGCGTTATCTGCCGGGGATCGACCTGCCGCGCGATCTGCCGACGAAGGCCGACTTGGTCAAGGCGGTGGACGGCGCGGGCTGCGTCGTGCTGGCGGTACCGTCGCGCGCGTTTCGCGAGCTCACCGCGCGCTTGGCCAAGTTCGACGGCGTGGCGGTGAGCGTGACCAAGGGCATCGAGTTCGAGAGCGGGTTGACGATGGGCGGCATCCTCGGCGAGACGATGCCCTTGGCCAAGGTGGCGGCGCTGTCCGGCCCGACCTTGGCGGAGGAGGTGTGCCGCGACATGCCCAGCGCGGCGGTGGCCGCGAGCGCGACGGCCGGGGCGGCGGAGACAGTGCAGCAGATTTTTCATCGGCCCACTTTTCGCGTGTACACGAGCGAAGACCTGGTCGGCGTCGAGTTGGGCGGCGCGCTGAAAAACATCATCGCCATTGCGGCGGGGGCATCGGCCGGCCTCGGCTTCGGCGACAACTCGAAGGCGGCACTGGTCACGCGTGCGATCGCGGAGATGCGCCGCTTGGGTGTGGCGTGCGGCGCGCGCGCGGAGACGTTCGCCGGTCTGAGCGGCTTGGGCGACTTGACGGTGACGTGCTTCTCGAGCCTGAGCCGCAACTACCAGTTTGGTCTGCGCATCGGGCGCGGCGAAAAGCCGGAGGCCATCCTCGCCGACTCGGTGTCGGTGGTGGAGGGCTACCCGACTGCCCGGTCGGCGTGGAACCTCGCGCGCTCCCGAGACGTCAGCACGCCGATCATCGACGAGGTTTACGCCATGCTGCACGAGGGCAAAGACCTGCGCCAAGCCCTCCTCGATCTGACCACCCGCTCCTCCAAGGCGGAGGATTAGCGGACCAAGCCGTGGCCGGGACACGTGAGGGTGCGGATTTGGAGGCGAAGGATCATAAAGGCAAGACGCCTCTTGATGAGGCTGTTAAAAGAGACGAAAACAAAATCGGCGACATCATCCGCAAACACGGCGGCAAGACGGGTAAAGAATTGGAAGCTGAAGGGAAATGAAAACCAAATCATCTCGAGCGTTCACACTTATTGAGCTTTTGGTGGTAATCGCCATCATTGCAATATTGGCAAGTATGCTTTTACCTGCATTAGCTAGAGCAAAATCAAAAGCGAAATCCGCAGCCTGTATTAGCAATATGCGGCAAATTGGTTTAGCCCATAATTTTTACAAGGATGACAATGACGGTGAATTTGTGCAGTTGGCCAAACTGGCGAAGACTCCGCCGGGGGCAATTCTACCCGGCAATCATACTTGGTGGCCGGATCTGCTCCAAAGCACTCTTGGGCAGAATACACAAATCCACAGTTGTCCCAGCCTTAAAGATTCAACCAGATTTGGAATTGGAATGAATCACCCAGAACTTGGTCGCTGGTTGGAGACGGCATGGAAAGTTAAGGAAACCCATATTGCCAATCCGTCCGCCACGGTTCTTTTTGGTGATTCCGGGCAGATCCATAATACGAGTGAAAAGAATCCAGACAAGTGGTTCGTGCAGAAAAGCTACAAGGGAAGAACGCTGTTATTTCGCACACCTAACAATGAACCGTGGTACACGACGATGCCTCAGCGTATGTATAACCGCCACGAGGGAGTGGCGAACACAGCGCACGTCGATGGTCACGTTATTGCCGTGAAAGTGAGCGGCATCGGATTTCAATATCGACTGGGCCATCCGTTGGCCTACTGGGACCGCTACTAGAGAGCAACTAAACCAACCCACCTCACCACCTAAACGCCGCAGGGTTGTGGTTTGGGGGCAACAGTTAAATCGACCCTTTTTTCTGGCCGCTTGACGGTGAATTGGCAGTGCCTTCTCATTGGGTTGCGATGAGTCAAACCTCAAAATGTACTATCGTTTGATCCACGGCTAGCACGGTCTGCTTGGCCAAAGGCATCATGAAAACAAAACAACTAGCCGGACAGAGACGGCGATTGGGCTTTACCCTGATCGAGTTGCTGGTGGTGGTGGCCATCATCGCCATACTCGCCTCCATGTTGTTGCCCGCCTTGGCCAAGGCGAAGACCAGCGGCAAGAAGGCTGTGTGCAATTCCAACATGAAGCAGATGGGCATCGCTGTCCTGCTGTATGTGTCTGACAATGAATCCAAGTTTCCGATCTACAGCAACGCCAACCGGCCGGCTCCCAATAATTCGCTGTACCAAAACGTCCGTCACTATGCGTGGGGGGACAATCGAAACCAGGTCAGCGGCTTTCGGAACGAGGCCAAGCGGCTGTTGACGCCCTACATGGGTGAGTTCGTGCCCGAGTGTCCGCTGGATGAGGGGTACCAAGCCGGGTCGGGGCTGGAGTCGACGCTGTATACCAAGGGCAATTTTTATGACGTGTACGGCAGCAGTTATGCGTTTCAGGCGTGCCTTCTTGACAAGGCCAAGGGCAAATCGGTCTCGTCCCTCGGCGAATCGTGGGGTTCCGGCCCCATCACGGAGGTGTTGTACAATTACACGCACGAAAACGTGCGGCAGCCGTCCCAGCAGGTGATGGCTGGAGATTTCACCCTGATTTATGCCGACTATTTTACTTACGGCAAACCCCAGCACTTTATCCGCACGCAAATGCATCATTCTGCCGATTTCGTCTGCAACATGTTGTTCGTCGATGGCCACGTTGATGAGATCGCAATGAGGCGGCCACCCGGCCATCTGGTCAACCCGGAGTACCGGATGGTCCGGCACGATTACGCCCAGTAGGGGATCGATGCCGGTTCAATGAACACCACGAACACGGGCTCATGACCGCCTGTCTGCAGTATGGAGCAATTCCCTGCGTCCAGACGGCTTCGGCTGGGCTGTGGGAGTTCTGTCAAGTTTGACATCGGGAAGCGCCGGTTAAACTGGTGTTCGAGTTGAAAGACGTTGATCTGTTTTCATTCAAGTTCGACTGAACAGCCACGAGGACGCCTGGTCGCCTCCGAGGTTGCTTTGCCCAAGCACAGTCGATAGTTTTTCCGCCGTTCGAACAAACCATGAAGAAACCTATTCTTACCACATTGTTCATTGCCACCGCCCTTGGCCTGCAGGCCGGCGACTGGCCGCAATGGCGAGGACCCAATCGTGACGGGATCAGTCGTGAGACCGGCCTGCATCAAGCCTGGCCAAGCGCCGGGCCGAAGCGTGTTTGGCTGAGCCGCGACATTGGCATTGGCTACTCGGCGCCGGTGGTGGCCAATGGCAGGTTGTTCGTTATGGGAACCAAGGGCGGCAAGGAGCAGTTGTTCGCCAAGGAGGCCAAAAGTGGCAAGACGCTGTGGACGGCTGAACTGGGCGGCATTTTCAACAACAGCTGGGGCGATGGCCCCCGCGGTTCCGCCACGGTGGATGGTGCGAAGGTGTTCGCGCTTGGCGCAGGCGGCGGCTTGATCTGTGCCAATACAGCGGACGGCCAAGTCAACTGGCGTGTCGAGTTAACCGGTGACCTCGGGGGAGAAACTCCCAAATGGGGCTATTCCGAGTCGGTTCTAGTCGATGGCAACTTCGTCATCTGTACACCCGGCGGTGACAAGGGCACTTTGGCCGTCCTTGACAAGACCACGGGCGAGGTCAAATGGCGTAGCGGTGACTGGACCGACGAGGCACAATACACCTCCGTCATCCCGGCGGATCACAATGGCCAGCGGCAATACATTCAGCTCACCATGAAAACCCTGGCTGGTGTTTCCGCTGAGGATGGAAAGGTGCTGTGGCGCAATGCATGGCGGGGACGTACAGCCGTCGTTCCCACCCCAATTTTTCGTGACGGGCAGGTTTACATCAGCTCAGGCTACGGTGTTGGTTGTCGGAAGATCACCCTCAAGGCCGGCCACAAGGTTGTTCAAGACTACCACAATAGGAACATTAAAAACCAGCATGGCGGCGTCCTGCTGCACGACGGACACTTGTACGGCTATTCCGACGGGCGGGGGTGGACCTGTCAGAACTTTGAGACCGGTGAAGTGGTGTGGGATTCCAAAGAGTTTGGCAAGGGGTGTGTGACTTATGCGGACAGCCGCCTGTATTGCCTGGAGGAAAGCTCGGGGACAGTGGCGTTGGCCAGTGCCGACACGGCCGGCTGGAAGGAACATGGCCGATTCAAGCTCGAACCTCAAACCGAGCAGCGCAAGCCGGCCGGCCGAGTTTGGACACACCCGGTTGTAGCCAACGGCGTGATGTACCTACGCGATCAGGAACTGCTATTCGCCTTCGACGTAAGGGCTAAATAGCCAGCCTTAATTGATATAACAATCCAGGCGTTTGGTCAGGCACTCGGCCAAAAAATTTTACTGCAGAGTCAGAAAATCCATGATCAAACGTTGTACTTATAGGTTTAGGTTTAATGGATTGAAAGGAAAACGTAAATAGAACCTAAGTAATTAGAATAAAACGATTAAAGACAGTGAATTTTAGCCATCCTTTTTAGAATTATTCTAAGTATTGACAAGGTTCTTGGCCAATGGCAGTTTTTGGCCGTGGCAAGGGAGTGTTTTTTCGCTCTTGAACGCTTCGGTCAAGAGTTGTTGGATGATGTGATTCAGTTTTACTCACGTTTGCTTTCCGTCCTTAAGAAGGTAATGCGTTAATTGAATGTTTATTAAGCAAATGAAAAAGAAGGAAAACTTAGGAAGAAGAGGTTTTATCGGTGCCGGATTGGTCGGCGTGGGTGGTGCTCTCGGTTGGCTGGCCAGAAGGTTTCAAGGGCCGGACATGGTGCGTAAGACCACCCCGGTCTCAGGCGGGAATCGTTTTGAGTATGACGTTAGCGAATTTGAGAAGACCGATCCGGCAATCTTGAAATACCAGCCAATGGGCGCATTTGAAACCGGCCTTGAAAGTGTCAAGCGCCTGGAAACCACGAAGGATGGAAGGGTGCTTGTTGCAGGTGACCAGAAGGTGAAATTTTTTACTGCGTTCGGGGATGAGGAAACTGAAATTGTCATTGACCGTTCGACTCACTGTCTGCACATGGCGACCGAGGATGAGTTGATTGTCGGCACAGTCGATCAGATTACGATATATGACTCTCAAGGGAGTCAAAAATTTGTTGGACCGCGTCTGGGTGGGCGAACTTATCTCACCGCCATATCATCAAACGGAGATTCAATTTTTTTGGCTGACGCTGGGAACCGGGAAGTCATTGTATGTGACCGTCGCACCGGGAACGTACGGCAACGTTTTGGCAAAAAGGACAAGGAAAAGAATAATCCAGGTTTTGCGATTCCAAGCCCGTATTTTGACTTGGCTGTAGCTCCAGACGGACGGCTGCGTGTTGCAAACACCGGCAGATTGCAGGTGGAAACCTACACGATTGACGGACAATTCCAGTCCGCCTGGGGGCAACCGGGGATGAAGATCGACCGTTTTTGCGGTTGTTGCAACCCGGTGTATTTTGCCCTCACCCCGAACGGCGACTTTATCACAAGCGAAAAGGGATTGGCCCGTATCAACCACTATACTGGCGATGGGGAATTCCTTGGTGTTGTAGCCGGGCCGGACACACTTGTTGAGGACAAAGAGTTGGCGCGTAAAGCGTGTGCGAACTGCTCCATTGGGGCTGGCTTTGATATTGCCATCAACCCGGCAGGGCATGTTCTTGCGCTTGATCCGTATCGTAAGTCAGTCCGCACTTTCGTTCCCAAGCAGGAAGCTTCAACATGAGGGAACCCGAACCTGGTCAATCGAGCAGGCGCGAGCTTTTTGCGAGTGGAGCGCGTCTTTTGGCACTTGGAGGGATGGCCGCCTATGCTGTCACGCAATCTATAAAGACCCACCGGCTGGAGAACGATCCGAACTGCATTCGCCTCTACACCTGTAATGAGTGTGTTGAATTTGCTGCTGGCTGTAGTTTGCCAAAGGCCGACAAGTTTCGCGAGCAGAAGGGCCAGGGGAAGAGTGTTTGAGCATGGAAGTCTAATTTATTAGGTAATTGTTCTTCTGCGGCTGAGATGGGTGGAGGAAATATATTAATGAATGAGCGGCAACTCGGTGCCGTGATGGTTGTCCTGATGGCATCTATAGCTGTCGGGTTCCTTTTCGTTTTGTTTAGGTCACCACCGGAGGTGGCGCCACGAAAGCGTTTGGCAGATGTGCCCGCCGAGCAGGCCGCGGGCACGATGGGGGGTGGCGTTGTGGCTGCCTCGCCTGGCGGGGAGGTTGAGCGGGTTGATATTGAGGGTGAATTTTTGGAGTTCGACGGCCAGCCCGGGAAAACCACGGCCGACTGGCCGCATTTTCGTGGAGCGGATTTCAGTAATATTTGCAGTGACAGTGTGCCTTTGGCTGAGAGTTGGGGGGAGGGCGGGCCGCCATTGCTCTGGGACAAACCGATTGACCTTGGCGAGGGCCACAGCGGTGCGGTGGTCTGGAAAGGGCGTGTTTATGTGATGGACTACGACGAGGAGAAGCAAGGGGATGCGCTGCGCTGTTTCTCCATTGTTGACGGTCGGGAAATCTGGCGTCGCTGGTACAAGGCGCCGACCAAGCGCAACCATGGCGTCTCTCGCACCGTACCGGCGTTGACAGATCGGTACATCGTCACGATCGGGCCACGTTGCCATGTGATGTGCCTCGACACAGAAACAGGCGCTTACCAGTGGGGTATCGACATGGTGGCCGATCACGGTGCGGAGGTACCGCTGTGGTACACCGGTCAATGCCCGCTGATCGACGGGGAGACGGTTGTTTTGGCCCCGGCCGGCAGGTCACTGATGATTGGGGTGGACATCGCCACCGGGAATGTCATGTGGGAAACGCCAAACCCGGGTGGATGGAAGATGACTCATGCCTCGGTGATGCCGATGATGTTGCTTGGCAAAAAAATGTACGTTTATTGCGCCTCCGGGGGGGTGGCGGGTGTTTCTGCCGAGAAGGCCGCTGAGGGAGAGTTGCTTTGGCAAAGCACGGCTTGGAATAACAAGGTCACATCGCCATCGCCGCTGAAGGTGGATGACCAGCAGTTGTTCCTTACTGCCGGCAACGGGGCGGGCAGCCTGATGCTGGAGTTGAAGGAGGCTGGTGGCGCGATTACCGCAAAGACAGTTTTTGAGCAGGACAAGAAAACCGGCTTCAGCTGTGAGCAACAGACGCCGATCCTCTATGAGAAGCATATTTTTGGTGTGCTGCCCAAGTCGGCCGGGGAGCGTCGGGAACAGTTCGCCTGCTTCAATGCCAGTGGGAAAATCGTCTGGACCAGCGGCAAGACAGCGCGTTATGGGCTAGGGCCGTTCCTGATGGCGGACAACAAGTTTTTCATACTCAACGACAACGGCGAGTTGAGCATGATCAAGGCATCGCTGAACGGGTTTGAGCCCCTCGCCCAGGCTCGGGTGCTCAAGGGGCATGACGCCTGGGCACCGATGGCCTTGGTCGATGGCAAGTTGCTTTTGCGCGATTCCAAACAGATGATCTGCCTGGACGTACGCAAGGCGAGGATCAACTGATGACAAGGGGGAATTATGGCTGAACTGAAAGGACCGAACAAACTGAGCCGGATTGGGTTCCTGCGCCAGGCCGCGAGCCGGATGGTGGCAATGGGGCTTGGCCTGGTTGGTGGGTTGCTCGTTTTTGGCTCGCGGCGGCAGAACACCGTTTGGCAGATCGACCCGGCCAAGTGCGTTAAGTGCGAGCACTGCTCAACCGACTGTGTGGTGGCGCCCTCGGCGGTGAAATGTGTGCAGTCCTATCCCATCTGCGGCTACTGCCGGTACTGCTTCGGGTATTTTCATCCCAACTATGACGAGTTGACTTCTGCGGCGGAGAATCAGCTCTGCCCGACCAATGCCATCGAGCGGGTGTTCGTTGAGGATCCCTACTGGGAATACAACATCGAGATGGATAAGTGCATCGGCTGTGCCAAGTGCGTAAAGGCGTGCGAGGATTTCGGCAACGCCTCGTTTTACCTGCAGGTCAACCACGAGGAGTGCGTGAACTGTAACAACTGCTCCATTGCAATGCAGTGCCCTTCTGACGCGTGGGATCGTGTGCCTGCCGACACTCCCTACAAGCTTAAGCATGAGCAGCGGCAGGTTGTGGAACTAGACCTCAAACCTCCTCGTCATACAGTTTAGATATTTCAAGTCTTTCACGGTAATAACAAAGTGAAAAATCAGCGGATATACAGCTCAATAGTGTTATCATTGGTTTTTTTATCTGTTCTGGCTTTATTGATTCCATCTGCCCAGTCTGACGAAGCTCGGTTTCCGGCGCCTGAATTTGACAGTGAATATGTCTTCCCGGAAACATGGGATTTTGTAGATGGGCGTGGGAATACAATTATTCAGGATACGATTCCCCGCGATGGACAGGCTCCACTGCCGACGTCGCAGACTCAGCAGTGGGTCGACGTCGGAGTGCTTACTGTTGTGCTGAGTCTGGCCGCCTGGTTGGCAGTAAAGCGCCGGTCTCGCCGTGGCTTGTTCTGGTTGATGCTTTTCAGTCTGGGTTACTTTGGCTTTTACAAGGAGGGGTGTGTTTGTCCAATAGGCTCTATTCAAAATGTGGCACTTTCACTATTCAACTCCAATTATGCCGCACCTATCACGGTTGTGATGTTTTTTGTTTTACCATTGGTATTTGCCCTCTTTTTTGGCCGCGTATTTTGCGCGTCAGTTTGTGCACTTGGCGCCATTCAGGATCTTGTAGTTTTAAAGCCAATAAAGCTCCCTCGTAAATTGACAATTGCGTTGAGCATGATTCCGTATGTTTATATTGGTACGGCAATCCTTTTTGCAGCTACCAACACCGGTTTCATTATATGCCGTTATGATCCATTCATCGGTTTTTTTCGTCTAAACGGCAACGCGCCGTACCTTTACCTTGGGGCTGGTTTTCTTCTTTCGGGTGTTTTTATTGCAAGGCCTTATTGCCGATTCTTCTGCCCTTATGGCGTGCTGTTGGGATTGATGTCCAGGTTTGCACGGTGGCACTTGGCCATCACGCCGACGGACTGCGTGGACTGCCGGCTCTGCGAGGCCACGTGTCCCTTCGACTACATCAACAAGCCCAACACCGGTCTCGAGCGTGAGGTGAGGGCTACCGGGGTACAGCGGCTGGGCTACTTGTTTTTAATGCTGCCGTTGATGGTGGTCCTGGCCGGTTGGATCGGGCATCGCATGTCCACCCCGATGTCGCGCTACAACAACACCGTCTTTCTTGCCGAACAGATTATGGTGGAAAAGGCGAATCCGGAGATGGAGCCATCGTTGGAGACGACTACATTCCGCTCCATGGGCATGCCGGAGGAACAGTTGATTGCGGATGCCAAGAAGATTCAAGCCCAGATGAACATGGGCGGCTGGATGCTCGGCGGGTTCCTCGGGCTGGTGTTTGGGCTGAAGCTGATCGGCATCTCTATCGTGCGCGACCAGAAGGATTATGAGGTGGACAAACCGACCTGTTTCAGTTGTGGTCGGTGCTGTTCGTACTGTCCAAGCGACGAGATGCATACCCCCAATTTTCTGCCCGGCAGCAAGGCGCTTGAGGAATCGCTGGCCTTGGCCAAGCCGGAGGAGGTCAAGCCTGCGGCGGTGACGGGGGAAGGTCAGGACTGATGCGGGTCGTTGAGTATGCTTCGAACACAGAGTCGTTCACTTACCGGGTGATCCGGGGTATCGGCGTGATCGCCGCCTTCTTTTCGATCGTCGTCTGCGCGTTGCTAATCGCGAACAACCTGAGCCTCAAGTCGGCGGACCCGATCCACTCCAAGGCACTCGAGCAGCGGCTCGTGGATATGAAGGCAGATCCAGGCAATCAGGCTATAAAGGAGGAGATCCGTGAGCTTGATTACATTGCACGGCGCGCCTTTTTTACCAGCCAGCATTTTAATCGAATGGGCATCTACTTCTTAGTCGGCGGACTGGTGGTAACTCTAACTGCATTTAAGTCTCTTGCTGCCTATAGAGAGCAGGTGCCTTATCCAGACTCAAGGGATCCGAAGGATGACTTGGTTGAGACGGCCAAGTGGGCTCGCAAATCAGTCACCATCGCAGGGTTAGTTCTGATCGGCTTCGCTCTAGTCCTGGCCTTGCCCTGGGAAAGTCCGTTGGACGATACAAACCAACTCGACACAGCCACCAGCAGCGAGCCGGCTGTGCCGCCGCCCTTGGCCAGTCCGGAGGAGATGGCCCGCCATTGGCCAGCATTTCGAGGCATGACAGCAGGGGTAGCCGGGGAAGGCGAAACGCCGGTCGATTGGGATGGCGAGTCCGGCCGGGGCATCACCTGGAAAACCCCAGTCCCAAGGCCCGGCTTCAGTTCGCCCATAGTTTGGGAGAACCGGATTTACATGACCGGCGGTGACAAGGAAGTCCGTGAGGTATACTGCTTCGGCTCAGCTAAGGGCGAGTTGCTCTGGACGCATCGGGTGGCCGGCATCCCCGACTCGCCGGCCAAGCCGCCCAAGGTTAGCAGCGATACCGGTTACGCAGCGCCAACTATGACAACGGATGGTCTGCGTTTGTTCGCGATTTTTTCCACAGGCGATCTCGTGGCCCTCGACTTTGAGGGCAACCGGGTCTGGGGAAGGAACCTCGGTGTCCCCAAAAACCCCTACGGACATTCCTCCTCGCTCGTCCGGTATGAGGACGTGTTGCTCGTCCAGTACGACCAGGAGGAGGGGAGCTTTTTTGCGGGGGTTGATGTCGCTACCGGTAGCGAAAAATGGAAAGTGAAGCGCGATTTCGGACCCTCCTGGGCGTCCCCCATCCTTGCCGATACCGGCGAACGCACCGAGGCTATTCTCGCCGCCGGGACTCTAACCTCATACAACCCGAAAACGGGGGAGCAGTATTGGAGCATGGAGTGGGTGGATGGAGGGGAGATTGCGCCCACGCCGGTTTATGCTGACGGAATGCTCTATGTCAGTTGCGGCTATATCAAGATCAGCGCGATTGACTTAAAGACACAAAAGGTCGTCTGGGAAAACAACGAGCAGATACCCGGTGTCTGCACACCCCTGGTCAATGCGGGACTCCTCATCGCCGGCTTGGACGATGGCGGTATTGCCTGCTTCGACGCCAAGACCGGTGTGGGCGTTGATGGGGAATCGCAGGAGTTGTGGGTGCACGACACCGATGAGGGGTTTTATGCCTCCCCGATAATGGTGGGCGGCAAGGTGTACCTCATAGATCGGATCGGCACGATGCATATTTTTGGTCCCGGCAGGGAGTACAAGCCGCTTGGCCAAGCGCAGCTCGGCGAGGAGGCCGTCTGCACACCGGCCGTTGTCGGCAATGCCATTTATTACCGCGGCATCAGTCATCTCTTCAAAATTGCCCCATGAAAACACTTGAAATGCCCCCGGCAGAAAAGGTCACAAGCGAACCGGACAGCGGCATCGATCTTGTCGAGATCGACGAGTTGGTGGCGCGCATTGGGCGGCAGCCCGACGACCTGATCCCGATTCTTCAGGCAATTCAGGAACGTTACCGCTGGCTGCCAGCTCCGGCGCTGGAACGGCTGCCAGAGATTACCGACATTACCCCCGCCGCCGTCACCGGCGTTTCGACTTTTTACTCGCAGTTCCGGCATCAACCGGTCGGCAAGTACGTCATCAGCACCTGCCACGGGACCGCCTGCCACGTCAAGGGAATCACGTTGGTCGAGGATTCGCTGCGGCGTTTTCTGGACATTCCTGAGGGCGACGACACCGATCCGGACCGGCAATTCACCATTCAGCGTGTCGCCTGCCTCGGCTGCTGCACCATGGCCCCGGCTGCCCAGATCGAGGAGCGGACCCACGGCTACGTGACTTCCGAGAGCGCACCCCGGTTGGTGGATGATTTCCTTCGCCAACCGCAGGACAGTCCCGCTGGCGCGCGCCAGGCGCAATTTTTGGGCGGTGCGGGAGAGCGCGAAACTATTCTTGCCCAGCGTTTGCTCAAGGAACTGCCCAAGGGTTGTGCGGAGATCCGCGTTGGGCTGGGCTCATGTTGCTTGGCCAAGGGCAGTGGCGAGCTTTACGACGCCCTTTCCAGCGCCGTTGCCCAGAGCCATGCGCCGGTGCATGTCAAGCGCGTCGGCTGTGTCGGCATGTGCCATCGCACACCGATGATCGAGGCGACCGGCGAGGGCGAGCCGTGCGTGCTCTACAGCGGTGTTGATGTCGAGCGCGCGCCAGACGTGATCAAGCGGCATTCCCCGCCCCGGAATTTCCTTCAGCGCATGGAACGCTGGGTTGATGAGACGCTCGCCGACATGGTCGATGAGGACATGGACAAGGCCGTCGAGAACAAGGCCGCCGAGTGGCATGACCCGGAGGTGCGCTCGTTCATGGACGTGCAGGTGCACATCGCCACCGAGCACTTTGGTGCGATCGACCCGCTGGATTTTGACGAATACCTCGCCCGGGACGGTTTCAAGGCGCTCGAGGTGTGCCGGCGGGAAAAGTCACCTGAGGAGATTATTGCCGAGGTTGAGAAGAGCGGCCTGCGCGGGCGTGGCGGGGCAGGCTTCCCGACCGGGAAGAAATGGAGTTTTGTCCGCAGTGTCGAGGCCGACACCAAGTACGTGATCTGCAACGGCGACGAGGGCGACCCGGGTGCGTTCATGGATCGGCTGCTGCTGGAGTCGTTCCCGTACCGAATCATCGAGGGCATGATGATCGCCGCGCGCGCGGTCGATTCGCGTGAAGGGATTTTTTACATCCGCCACGAGTACCCTCTGGCCGTGGCGCGCATTCAGGAGGCGATCGACAAGTGCCGGGAGCGGGGCATCCTCGGGCCTGGCGCGCTGGGGGAGGGGCATGGTTTTGACATCACCATCAAGGAGGGCGCTGGGGCGTTTGTGTGTGGCGAGGAAACCGCGCTGATCGCCTCGATCGAGGGCGACCGTGGCATGCCGCGCATCCGGCCGCCATTCCCGGCGGTGTCCGGGCTTTGGGAAAAGCCGACCTTGGTGAACAATGTGGAGTCACTGGCAATGGTGCCATGGATCGTCCGGAGTGGTGCGGAGGCATTTTCCGCGATCGGCACGGAGCAGAGCAAGGGTACCAAGGTCTTCGCGCTGGCAGGCAAGATTCAGCGCGGCGGACTGATCGAGGTGCCCATGGGCACGACTGTGCGCCAGATTGTCGAGTCGGTCGGCGGCGGCGTGGCGCCGGGGCGCACATTCAAGGCGGTGCAGATAGGCGGACCGTCCGGCGGTTGCGTGCCCGCGGCACTGGCCGACACGCCGATCGATTACGAGGCCCTGCGCGACATCGGCGCGATCATGGGTTCCGGCGGCCTGGTGGTGCTCGATGACACCGATTGCATGGTCGACATTGCCCGCTACTTTTTGCAGTTCACCCAGGAGCAGTCGTGCGGCAAATGCACCCATTGCCGCGTGGGCACGCGGCGGATGCTGGAAATTCTTACGCGCATTTGCGAAGGCAAGGGGCGGGCCAGCGATCCGGACAAGCTCGAGCAGCTCGCCTCCACCGTCGCCAGTGGCAGCCTGTGCGGCCTGGGCAAGACCGCGCCCAACCCGGTGCTGACCACGCTCCAGTATTTCCGCGATGAATACGAGGCGCACCTGGAAGGTCGCTGCCCGGCCGGCCGCTGCAAGTCTCTTATTCAGTACGTCACCACCGACGACTGCTTCGGTTGTAGCCGGTGCGCTCAACATTGCCCGACCGACGCCATCCCGATGAACCCCTACCACCGGCACGTGATTGAGGAGCCGCGCTGCGTTCGCTGCGGCATCTGCCTGGCCACCTGCCCGGTCGATGCCGTCGAGATTGTCAGCTTGGGCAATTGATGGACTCCCCGCAGACAACGCAGCTGTGCGCCGTGTCTGGCAATACCGGCAACGAGGTCGACCTTGCCGAGGTGGACGCGATAGTGGCCCGCATCGGGCGGCGGGTGGAGGACTTGATCCCGCTGCTGCAGGAGATCCAGAAAAAACACAACTGGCTGCCGCCCGCCACGCTTGAGCGCTTGGCCAAGGTCACCGAGATCACGCCGGATGCCATCACGGGGGTTTCGACTTTTTACTCGCAGTTCCGGCATCACCCGGTCGGCAAGCACATCATCCAGACCTGTGTTGGCACCGCCTGCCATGTGGGCGGCGGGTCACTGCTGGACGAGACTTTCCGCAACCACCTGAAAATCAAGCCGGGCGAGCATACCGACGCCGATGCGCGGTTCACCTGTGAACAGGTCGCCTGCCTGGGTTGCTGCATGCTCGCGCCGGTGGTGCAGATTGATGATGTCATTTATGGCGATGTCCAGCCCCACGGCATTCCCAAGCTGCTTGATGACTTTCTGGCCACTGAAAAATCCAAGACCGAGCAGGACGCGGAGGATTTATCCACAAGAAACTCTGTGGGTGATGTGCGCCTCTGCATTTGTTCGAGTTGTAATGCCGGCGGCGCCAGCGAGGTCTATCGCGAGTTCAAGAATGTCGTGGAGGATCTCAAACTGCCGGTCCGCATTAAAAACGTCGGCTGTACCGGCTATGCCTACCAGGCGCCGTTGGTGGAGGTGGCTGTGTACAACGAAAACCGTCATCGCTACGGCCGGGTCAAGCCGGGCGAGGTGCGTTCGATCTTGCTCAACCATTTTCGCCCGGCCGGCCTCCTGACGCGCGCCGGGGCTCGAGTGTACGGATTGCTTGATCATCTGCTCACCGATGAGGCCTGGCAACCACCCACCCGCTTTCACAAGGATGTGCGCGCCGGCGCGGACGACCGCTTTAAGGATCCGCAGGTGCGCATCACCACTGAACACGCCGGCCACCTGAACCCGGTCAACATTGAGGACTACATTGAGCACGACGGTTTTCAGGCACTAGAGCGTTGTTTAAGGGAACTCAAGCCGGAGGAGATCATCCAGGAAATTTCCAACAGCGGTCTGCGGGGCCGGGGTGGGGCGGGTTTCCCCACCGGCATCAAGTGGGGCTTTGCGCATGAAGCCAGTGGCGACAAGAAATACATCATCTGCAATGGCGACGAGGGCGATCCGGGCGCGTTTATGGACCGGATGATCCTGGAGTCATTTCCCTTTCGCGTGCTAGAGGGAATGGCCATTGCCGCCCACTCAGTCGGGGCTGAAGAGGGGTTCCTTTACATCCGGGCCGAGTACCCCCTGGCCACCGAGCGCATCAATAACGCCATCGCCATCTGCGAGGAACGCGGTTATCTGGGCACCGACATCCTCGGCACCGGGATGAACCTGAATCTCAGGGTAATTGAAGGCGCCGGCGCCTTTGTCTGTGGCGAGGAGACCGCGTTGATGTCCGCCATTGAGGGTGGACGCGGCATGCCGCGGTTCCGTCCACCGTTCCCTGCGCAGTCAGGTCTATGGGGGAAACCGACGCTGATCAACAACGTCGAGACACTGGCGACCATTTCCTGGATCATCCGCAATGGAGCCGAAAAATTTTCAACCTACGGCTCCGGCAAAAGCCGCGGCACAAAGACGTTCGCGCTGGCCGGCAAGGTGAACCGCGGCGGACTGGTCGAGGTCCCGATGGGCATGACCATCCGCGAGATCGTCGATGAGATCGGCGGCGGCATCCCGAACGACCGCAAGCTCAAGGGCGTGCTCCTGGGCGGCCCTTCCGGCGGTTGTGTGCCCGCTTCCCTGTGCGATACACCGGTCGATTTTGAAGAGATCAAGGCGGTTGGCGCCATCATGGGCTCCGGCGGGATGGTGGTGCTCGACGACACGGACTGCATGGTCGATATCGCCCGCTACTTCATGGCGTTCACCCAGGACGAATCTTGCGGCAAATGCACCCACTGCCGCATCGGCACCAAGCGCATGAAGGAAATCCTTGACCGTCTATGCGAGGGCAAGGGTCGTAAGGGCGATCTGGCCAAGATTCAGGCTCTGGGCGGTATCACGGTAGATGGGAGTTTATGCGGCTTGGGTACTACTGCACCCAATCCGGTTATCTCGGGTATCAAGTATTTTCAGGACGAATTTGAAGCACACATCAACGGCGAGTGTCCCTCGCGCAAGTGCACCTCGCTCATTCGATACGACATCACCGACACCTGCTTCGGCTGCACCCGCTGCTCGCAGCATTGTCCCACCGACGCGATCCCGATGAATCCATATCATCATCATGTCATTGAGGATCCACTCTGCACCCGGTGCGACATTTGCCTGCAGGTTTGCCCGGTCGATGCCATCCGCATTGTCGACAAGTGAAACTGACTATCGACAACCAAGAACTGGAGCTCGATGAGTCGACCACGCTTTACCACGCGGCCAAACAGGTCGGGATCGATATCCCTGTCATGTGCTACAAGGAGGGCCATGACTACTTCACTTCGTGTATGATTTGTGAAGTGAAGGATAAAACCTCCGGAAATGTCTACCCCGCCTGCAGCGCACCGGTGGTCGACGGCATGGAGATCGACACCCAGTGCGAGGAGATTCGCGAACGCCGCAAAGCCACTCTCGAGTTGCTGTTGAGCGAGCATATCGGCGACTGCGAGGCGCCCTGCCAGCGGCTCTGCGCCATTCATTCCGAGGTGCCGCGCATGATCCGTGAAATCAAGGATAACCGGATGGATGACGCCATTGCCACCATCCGGCGTGACATGGCCCTCCCTGCGATCCTAGAGCGTTTTTGTAATGCACCCTGCGAAAAAGGTTGTCGTCGCGGCGTTCATGACGAGACGGTCTCCATCCGCCACCTCACCCGTTACGCTGCCGAGTGGGACCTCAGGCGGGAAGCCCCGTACATTCCGCCCGCCAAGAAGGTCACCGGCAAGGCGGTGGCCATCATCGGCTCCGGCGTCACCGGCCTGGCCACCGCCTACTACCTCGCGCTGGCCGGCCATGCACCGACCGTTTTTGAGCAGCACGACAAGCCGGGCGGCCGTCTGCTGACCGAGCACGATGAGGAACAACTGCCCGCCTGGGTGCTCGAGGGGGAGTTGAGAGTCCTGCGCGGCATGGGCGTCGAGTTCAAGACCGGCGTTGCGCTTGGCCGGGACATTTCACTGGCGCAACTGGGCGAACAATTTGGCGCCGTCAGCCTTGCGCTTGGCCAAGCCGAGCCGGCCGCGCTCGAGGCGCTTGGCCTCGAAGTCACCGACAAGGGACTCAAGCTCGACCCCAAGACCAGGCAGACGTCGGTTAAGGGCGTTTTTGGTGGCGGCAGCGTCGTCAAGCTTCAGCCGGCCATGCTTAAGCTTGTGCAGGGAGCCAAAGGTGTGGCCAAGTGCATCGGCCAGTTCCTCGATGGCCAGCCCATCACCGGCATCGTTGAAATGTACAACCACACGATGGGCCGGTTGCAGGAGGGCGAGATTGACATCTTCGTCAGTGGAGCCAGTCCCATACCCCAAGTAAAACCTGAGAATCTCGAGGTTAACGGGTTTAAAGAAGCCGAGGCTGAGGATGAGAGCACGCGTTGCATGCACTGCGACTGTCGAGCCAAGGATAATTGTGACCTGCGAATCTACAGTGACGCATACGGCGCCAAGCAGGCTGAGTTCAAGGGTGAAACCCGGGCCAAGCACGAGCACATCAACCAAAATGCTGGCGCCGTCTATGAGCCGGGCAAGTGCATCAAGTGCGGCCTGTGTGTGCGTGTTACCAAGGACGAGGGCGAGGAATTCGGCTTCACCTTCGTTGGCCGTGGTTTTGAGGTAAAACCTGGTATCTCCTTGAACCAGACCCTTGATCGTGGCCTTCAGAAGGTTGCAGAAAAAGTCATCGAGGCCTGCCCAACCGGTGCCCTCGCGGAAAATGAGAAATATCAGCCCGAATTGATCGGGACCGATTAGCGTAGCAGAGGCAGCCCGCTGTGCTAGAGGGAGGGTTGACAATCCGGCTCAGTTTGAAACAATTCTCGGAGATCCGATTGGTAGAAAGGTGGCTTTCCAAGTGGCTGGCTATTCGTTCGACCCAACCTAAAAAAGAAAGAATCATGAAAAAGACAACAACGACACGACGCAGTTTTTTAAAATCCTCACTGGCCACCGGCGCCGCGGCGCTGGTTTGCGGCACCAAGGGACAGGCCAAGGTGCTCGGCGCAAATGACCGGCTCCGCATAGCGGTGGCCGGATTGAACGGGCGCGGCGGCAGCCACATCGGCGGCTGGATGGGCCAGAAGAACGTGGAGATCGCCTACCTCGTTGATCCGGACGAGAGGGCGGTCGCCCGCAAGATGGGTGAGGTTAAAAAGAAAACCAAGGGCAAGTTCAACACCAAGGGCGTTTCGGACATTCGTGAGGCACTGGCCGACAAGTCGGTGGACGCAATCTCGATCGCGACACCGAACCACTGGCACTCATTGATGACCATCTGGGGCGCCCAGGCTGGCAAGCACGTTTACGTCGAGAAACCCATGAGCCATGACGTTTACGAGGGCCGCGTGGCGGTCGAGGCGCAGAAGAAATACGGCGTCGTGATCCAGCACGGCACACAGCAGCGCAGCAGCGGTGGAGTCGCTGGTCTGCACGAGGCCATCAACTCCGGCAAGTGGGGTAAGTTGGAGATCTCCTACGGCTACTGCTGTAAGCCGCGTGCTGGTATCGGGTTCAAGAGCCCGTCCGCTCCACCGGCGCACCTGGACTGGAACCTGTGGCGCGGCCCGGCCGTGATCGACACGTACCATGAGAACTACGTGCACTACAACTGGCATTGGTTCTGGGAGACCGGCAACGGCGACCTGAACAATCAGGGCACGCATCAACTCGACGTGGCGCGCTGGGCGATGGACCCGTCACTGACGAACCCGGTCCGCGCGATGGCCATCGGCGGCCGCTTCCAGTGGGGCGACCAGGGCGAGACGCCGAACACCATGTTTGGCATCGCCGAGTACCCGAACGGCCAGACGCTGTTCTTCAACGTGCGCAACGTGAACTACAACGGGTATCAGCGCCAGGTGGAGAACGAGTACTACTTTGAGGATGGCGGCAGGATCGTCCGCGGCCAGTATTACGCAAAGGGCAGTGACAAGGGCGAGAAGGTATCGGTGCCCAACGGCAAGGTGACACCGGGCGGCAACTGGGGCAGCTTTATCGCCGCCTGCCGGGCGGGCGACCCGAGCATGGCCAACGGCAACGTGTACGACGCCCACTACGGCTGCGTGGCCGGGCACCTGATGAACAACTCGTACCGACTCGGCAAGAGCGTGCCGTTCAACGCCAAGTCCGGCCGGTTCGGCGACAACAAGGACGCGTACGAGCATTTCATGAGGCTGCACAGCGTCATGAGCGACGGCGTGAAAGTGCCGGAGGATGGTGCCAACTATGTGGTTGGCCCCTGGCTGACGTTCGATGCGGACGAGGAAATCCACACTGGCGCCCATGCCGCCGAGGCCAACGCGTTGTTGAAGGATTACAACCGGCCCGGATTCAGGGTGCCACGCGTCAGCAAGGTCTGACCTCGCGGCAATGTTTTCATCGGCTTGGCCAAGCGGCGCGACCGCTTGGCCAAGTTCTTTTAATCGACGGAGATCAGCCGAAAGAAGCCCGGCTTGGCGGTTGTGTTGACCGGAATCGTCGTGGATCCCGAGCCAGTGACCGCCTTGTACAGTTGCCAGTTCGAGAGGTTGGGAGACGACTGGATCATCCATTGGCTCGTGCCGGGGAGGGTGTAATGCAGGACGATGTCCCCGGTTGAATTGCGTTGGATCGCCATTTGGGAATCCGCCTCCGCCGCTTGGGCCCGGTTGGTGTGCCGGGCGTTTTGGCCGAACATGGGCCAAGCGGAGTCCGCCGGACCGGAGCTGGAGCTTTTGAGCGTGTACAGCTTGCCGTCATTGGAGCCGAAATGGACAAACCCGTTGCTCCCGATCACCGGGGAGGATTCGATCGACGCCCCGGATTTGAACGTCCAGCGGACATCGCCGTTCCGGCCGTTCAACGCGTAGAAGGTTTTGTCCCACGATCCGATGTAAACGGTGCCGTCACGCCCGACTGCGGGGGAGGAAAAGACGGGGTTCCCGGTTTTGAATTTCCAAACGAGCGCTCCATTTTTCCCCTTGAGAGCGTAGACCGTGTGATCCCACGAACCGAAGTAAACGGTTCCGTCCGGTCCGATTGCGGGTGAGGAGTCGACATCTCCGCCGGTTTCAAAAGCCCATTTTTTGGCACCGGTTTTTCCGTCGAGGGCGTAAAGATGGTCGTCCCACGAGCCGACGTACACGGTTCCGTCGCTTCCGATGGCGGGTGATGAATCGACGTCGCCCCCGGTTTCGTACTCCCACAACTTGGTGCCGGTGCGGGCATCCAGCGCGTAGACTTTCCTGTCGCTGGAACCGAAGTAAACGATGCCATCGCCGCTGATGGCGGGGGAGGAGTTGACCTTGCCGTCGGTGTTGAACGCCCATTTTTTCTCGCCGGTTTTACCGTCCAAGGCGTACAGGTGGCCATCCCAGGAACCGGCGTAAACCGTTTCGTCCGTCCCGATTGCCGGGGAGGATTTCACGCAGTCACCGGTCGTAAACTCCCATTTCTTGGATCCGAGTTTCCCGTCCAGGGCGTAAATCCTTTTGTCCATCGAACCAAAGTAAACCGTGCCGTCCGGGCCGATGGATGGGGTGGATTCGATGCTGTCCTTGGCGCTAAATCCCCATTTGACGACTTGGTTTTTGCTATCGATGGCCCGGACAACGCCGCTTTGGTCCGCTTCGTAAAGCGTGCCGTCCGCCCCGATTGCCGGGGACGTCTTGATGCGGGTGCCCACGTTGAATTCGGCCAGCTTCTGCCCGGGCTGCATCGAGGACAGGGGATCGGTCTTGTGGCTGTAAATCTCGTCCCAATCGTTCAGGCCATCGTTGTCCGTGTCCCGGCGAAGCGGGTTTGTCATGTGCTGCCTGATCTCGTCGCCGTCGCCGAGTCCATCCTTGTCGGTGTCCGCGATGGATGGATTGGTTTTGTGTTTGTTGATTTCATCGCTGTCACTGAGGCCGTCCCGGTCGGTGTCCGCGATCTGCGCGTTGGTATGGTATGTGTTTAGTTCGGTGGCGTTTGTCAGGCCATCAGAGTCAGGATCCTCGTCGCCGTCGAGTATGCCATCCCCGTCGGTATCGGCCACCAACGGATCGGTGCCCAGGATGTTCACCTCGAAACCGTCATTGAGACTATCCCGATCGGTGTCTGCCGAATTGGGGTCGGTCTTGCGGATGTACAGTTCGTCGAAGTTGGTGAGTGCGTCCTGATCGTGGTCCTCGTTTCCATCGAGGACTCCGTCCTGATCGGGGTCGGCGTTTGTTGGGTTGGTGCCGAGATTGATCTCATCGAGATCGGTCAACCTGTCCCCGTCCGTATCGACCAGGGTGGGATCGGTTTTGTGGAGCTTGATTTCGTCGGTATCAACGAGGCCATCTCCGTCGGTGTCAGTCAGGTGGGGGTTGGTTTTATAAATATTGATTTCGTCGCCGTCACTTGAGCCGTCCCCGTCTGTGTCATTGATAACCGGGTTGGTTTTATGGACATTAAACTCGTCCGCGTCTGAGAGGCCGTCGGAGTCGGAGTCCTCCTGTCCGTCAATGATTCCATCGCCATCGGAGTCTCGGGTCAGCGGTTTAGTGCCCAGGACATTGATTTCGACACCGTCATTGAGTCCATCGTTGTCGGTATCTGCGACCATGGGATCGGTTCTCTGGATTGGCCCCGTGCGATCCCGTATGTACTTGAGTTCCTCCACGTCCGATATTCCGTCTGAGTCGGAGTCTTCAAGGGTATCAACGATTCCATCGCCGTCAGAATCGATGTTCAACGGATCAGTGCCCAGGATGTTCACCTCGGAACCATCATCGAGGCTATCCTGGTCGGTATCTGCCGAATTGGGGTCAGTTTTGTAGATATTGAGTTCATCGCTGTCAATTAGGCCGTCCTGGTCGGTATCTGCCGAATTGGGGTCAGTTTTGTAGATGTCGATTTCATCGCCGTCTATCAGCTTGTCTCCATCAGTATCGGCCAACAACGGATCGGTCTTTAAATGGACCTCATCAGAATCGTCCAAGCCGTCTCCGTCCGTATCTGCTTTTGCTGGATCGGTTTTGTAAGTGTTCAACTCAACGAGGTTGGCCAGTCCGTCAGAGTCGGCATCCTCGTCGCCGTCCAGAAACCCGTTTCCGTTGCTGTCTTTTTTCAGCGGATCAGTGGAGAGGGTGAGCAATTCAATTCCATCGCTTAAGTGGTCTCCATCAGTATCGGCCATCAATGGGTTAGTATTATATTTTTTCAACTCATCGGCGTCGGTCAATCCGTCTGAGTCGGTATCTTCGCCGCCGTCAGGCAGTCCATCCTTATCCGTATCGGCTGTTATCGGGTCGGTTTTCAACTGAATCTCACTGCCGTCAAGCAGCGAGTCGTTGTCCGTGTCCGCATCCAGGGGATCGGTCTTGTGGATGTAGATTTCATCGAAATTGGTGAGCCCGTCCTTGTCGATGTCTTCGTTTCCATCAAGCACACCGTCCTCATCGGTATCGGCAGTTGATGGATCGGTGCCAAGGACGTTTACCTCGGCTCCGTCACTGAGACCGTCCTGGTCGGTGTCAGCCACGATCGGGGCCGTGCCGTACTTGTTGAGTTCATCTAAGTTTCGCAGGCCGTCAGAGTCGGAGTCCTCGGCTCCGTCACTGATGCCATCGCCGTCGGAGTCCTGGGCCAGCGGATTGGTGTGCAGGACGTTCACCTCGATGCCATCACTGATGCCATCACCGTCGGTGTCAACCAAGGCGGGATCCGTGTTTAGACTCACTTCCTCCCCGTCATTGAGGCCATCCTGGTCAATATCCGCAACCTTGGGCAATGTGCCGAATAGATCCAGTTCATCGGCGTCCGCAAGATCGTCGGCATCGGTGTCCTCGTTTCCATCGATTGTGCCATCTCCGTCTGTATCGGCAAGAAGGGGATTGGTATTAAGGAGATTCACTTCCGTCCAGTCGCTCAGGCGATCTTCATCCGTGTCGGCTGAGAACGGGTTGGTCTTCAGGGCCACCTCCTGTTGATCGTTCAACCCGTCGCCGTCAATATCCGCCTCGAAAGGATCGGTGTGATGCATGTTGAGTTCATCCGCGTTTGACAGGCCATCGGAGTCGGGATCCTCTTCGCCGTCACTCGTCCCATCGCCATCTGAATCCTGGGCCAGGGGATTGGTGTTCAGAACATTCAACTCATCGCTGTCGATCAAGTCGTCCTGGTCCGTGTCTGCCGCTTTGGGATCGGTTTTGTGGACACTGATTTCGTCCTGGTTCGAGAGGCCGTCAGAGTCGGAGTCCTCATCCCCATCGCTTATTCCGTCGCCATCGGAATCTTGAGCCAACGGATTGGTCCCAAGGACGTTCACCTCGATCCCATCGCTGAGCCCGTCGTTGTCGGTATCCGCCACCGTGGGATCGGTTTTTTGGACTGGCCCTGTCCGATCCCGGACAAATTTGATTTCTTCAAGGTCCTGTATTCCGTCTGAATCGGAGTCCTCACGGGGGTCAACGGTACCGTCACCATCAGAGTCAATCTCTAATGGATTGGTCTCGAGGATGGTCAACTCGATTAGATCGCTAAGCCAGTCCCCGTCGGTGTCCTCGCTCATTGGATTGGTTTTATGGATGTTGATTTCTTCTGCATCGCTGAGTCCATCCGAGTCGGTGTCCTCGTCAGCATCCTCGATACCATCCCCGTCGGAGTCTTGAGCCAATGGATTCGTGCCCAAAACGTTCACCTCGACACCATCATCAAGTCCATCATCATCGGTGTCGTTGAAAGAGGGGTGGGTTTGAAGTCTTATTTCCTCGCCATCGTTCAATCCGTCCTGATCTGTGTCAGCCACCTTGGGGGCTGTACCGTATTTGTTAAGTTCTTCTGCATCCGAAAGACCGTCCCCATCAGAGTCCTCTTCGCCGTCAATTGTCCCGTCCCCATCAGAGTCCCTAACGGACGGGTCGGTGCCAATAACGTTCACTTCGATGCCGTCTCTGAGTCCATCGTTGTCGGAGTCGGCAATGGAGGGATTGGTCTTTAAGATGTTGACTTCAATCCCGTCATTCAATCCGTCCTCGTCCGTGTCTGATAGTTTTGGATTAGTTTTATGGATGACAATCTCCTCGCCGTCGCTCAATCCGTCTCCGTCAATATCTGCTATTACTGGGCTTGTCTTGTGTATGTTGACTTCGACACTGTCACTGAGTCCGTCTTCGTCGGTATCCGCCAACTTAAGGTTGGTTTTGTGGATGTTGATTTCATCCGCATCGCTTAGTCCATCCGAGTCGGAGTCCTCATCGCCGTCAATGGTTCCGTCCCCATCAGTGTCTTGAATCAATGGGTTTGTGTCCAGATCTGTGACTTCAATTCCATCCTGGAGTTTATCCTTGTCGGTATCTGCTTCTAGTGGATTGGTTTTGTGGGTATTGACCTCCTCGCCGTCGCTGAGTCCGTCCCGATCACTATCTGGCACATTGGGATCAGTGAAGTAAGTGTTGATTTCAACCCCATCACTTAAGCCGTCCCGATCCGTGTCAGCCACTATCGGATCAGTTTTGTACTTTCTTTTCTCGTCACTGTCATTACTGCCATCCCCGTCGGTGTCGGCTTTTAAGGGATCTGTTCCCAGGTCATTCACCTCAAACCCATCACCGAGTCTATCCTTATCTGTATCGCGCAAAGAGGGGTCTGTTTTGTAATTATTGACCTCCTCGCCGTCGCTGAGTCCGTCTCGATCGCTATCTGGTAGATTGGGATTAGTATTGTGTTTGTTGAATTCGTCCGCATCGCTTAGTCCATCGGAGTCGGAGTCCTCGTCCCCGTCAATTATTCCATTCCCGTTGGAATCACGTTCTAAAGGATCAGTTCCATATTCCACCTCATCATTGTCATTCAGGCCATCCTGATCGGTGTCAGCCAACTTGGGATCTGAGTGGGTTGAGTTGAGCTCTGTTATATCGCTTAGTCCATCGGAGTCGGAGTCCTCGTCGCCGTCATTTGTTCCATCCCCATCGGAGTCGATTTTCAAAGGATTACTGTTAAGTATCTTTACCTCAATTCCATCACTAATCAGATCGTTATCTGTATCAGCAACTGACGGATTGGTTGTTAAGGACACCTCCTCACCGTCGCTTAGCCCATCCCCGTCTGTATCCTTAACCTTTGGATTTGTTTTATGAATGTTGATTTCTTCCGCATCGCTTAGTCCATCGGAGTCGGAGTCCTCATCGCCGTCAATGGTTCCGTCCCCATCAGTGTCTTGAACCAATGGATTCGAGTCCAGAGCTGTGGCTTCAATTCCATCCCGGAGTTTATCCTTGTCGGTATCGGCTTCTAGTGGATTGGTTTTGTGGGTATTGACCTCCTCGCCGTCGCTGAGTCCGTCCCGATCACTATCTGGCACATTGGGTTTGGTATTGTGTTTGTTGAGTTCGTCTGAATTGCTCAGTCCATCGGAGTCGGAGTCCTCGTCGCCGTCATGCTTGCCGTTCTTATCGGTGTCTTGAACCAAGGGATCCGAATTCAGCACGTTTAGTTCAATCTCGTCACTCAGCCCATCCTTGTCAGTATCGGTTTCTAGTGGATTAGTTTTGTGACTGTTGACTTCTTCACCGTCATGCAAGCCATCTTGATCAGAGTCCACCTCCTTGGGATTGGTATGGTAGGTGTTGATTTCAGCTTTGTCTGATAAACCGTCTGAATCGGAGTCTTCATCGCCATCGCTTATTCCGTCACCATCGGAATCTTGAGCCAACGGATTGGTCCCAAGGACGTTCACCTCGATCCCATCACTGAGCCCGTCGTTGTCGGTATCGCTGATTGAAGGATTAGTTTTGTGGGTGTTGACCTCCTCGCCGTCGCTTAGGCCATCCTGATCCGTGTCAGATACTTTTGTGGCTGTTCCGGTTTTATTGAGTTCATCAGCGTCACTAAGGCCATCGGAGTC
>MPMA02192858.1_pt1 | contig 30676 bp, 22 predicted proteins | sample 1617361 | NCBI WGS metagenome assembly MPMA02 (sample SAMN05944807, study PRJNA350692) | marine metagenome | biome: marine; feature: ODZ; material: water; isolation source: 180 m water sample filtered on 0.2 um supor filter | place: Pacific Ocean | collected 2012-04-08 | depth 180m m | reverse complement strand
GGAAGGTCCGAAAATAGGGGTTTCTCGGCAATTTCGTGTCTTTGGCGGAGTAGGAGGCCTGCTAGGATCGATGATCGGATGTTGTGGGTTTGAGAAGTATGGAGTGCGTTATGCGAAAGACAGGTGCCCTGGGAATCACGATCGTGCTGTGCGCGGGATGCGCCGTTCATCATGACACGCAGATTGAGCGGCTCAGCCAGTTTGCGCCAAGTGCTCAGGACCATGTTGCGCTGGCAGCAGACGGCGAAGACCGCGTGCTGGTCACTTGGGATTCGCGTCGCCAACAAGGTGGCTTCTACGGAATCCAAGGCCGATTTCTCCACGCCGACGGCACGTTCGCGAGCGAAGAGTTCACGATCAATACCAATGTGCAGGGGCACCAGATGCATCCAGCCGTCTGCATGAACGCCGACGGTGAAGCCTGGGCTGCATGGACGAGTTGGGGGCAGGATGGTCAGGAAGGCGGCATCGTTGCTCGGTGGTTCGACGGATTCTCGTGGCACGACGAAGTCGCAGTCAATGTGCAGCGACATGGTCATCAGAACGAAGTCGTGCTCTCTGCAGGGGCCGGTGATACGGCAATGGCAGTTTGGACAAGTCCTACAGAAGAAGGTCGGCGCGTTCACGCTCGGCTGCTGCACCCAGATGGCGCATCGGGATCCGAGTTCGATGTCTCGACCGGATCAGGTCATCACGCCAGCCCTTCCATTGCGTCTATTCCGGGTGGCTGGGTCATTGTTTGGGCATCTCGTGATGATGAGCGTTTCACGGTGCATGCCGTTGAGATGACTGCTGATGGCACCGTGGGCGAACCTCGCATACTTGCCGCCGATGCAATCGAGCCGGCCATCGCCTCCAACGGACAGACCGTGCTGGCGACCTGGCTGGCGCGTGATCCGCATGGTTGGCAGGTGCAGGCGCAACGTCTTGGTATCGATGATGCACCTCAGACCATTGCAGTACCCACTCCCGGCCGCTGGATCAGCGGCGCAGCAGCAGCGGTTGATCCTGAAGGTCGGTGCGGCGTGGCATGGAATATCGACAAGCCCGTTCATGAGGTTCACGCGCGTATCGCGGAACCCGGTGGATGGTTTGGAGAAAGCATTCTCCTTGGCGAAGGCGCCCATCTTGAACGTGCGCGAGGAACCGCTCGTCTGCATATGAGCGGAAACGGCACCTTGCTGGCTGCGGCGGGAGGTTCAGCAGGAGATGATCGCAAGGCCGCGACGCTTCTTGCGACAGGACGCGCCGGAACCGCCCGATGGACGTCGCTGGATCTTCCCGAACCTGATTTGACGTACGCCATGGTGCAGGCCAATGCGCCGATTCCTCCCATATGGGATCCAGAATTCAGGCCGGTTCCGCCACCAGTGAACGCCAGACCCCAGCGTGGTGACATCGGGTTTGCAGGCATGGGGCCGACCGGATGGACACCCCCCGATCCAGATCTCGCCGCCGGGCCGAATCACGTGGTCGAGGTCGTGAATGGCGGCATCGCCGGCTATACCCATTCGGGTCAACTCGTCTTTCAGGACGAGATCGAAGACTCCTATGGATTCTGGGGCGAGGTGGGCGCAACGTCCTTCGTGTTCGACCCCGAAGTCGTGTACGACCAGCGAAGCAATCGCTTTTTCGCCATGGCCAACGAGCGCAGTGGTGGAGGCGGATCGTATTTCCTTCTGGCAGTCTCGGAGAATTCCTCTCCGGCAGGAGCTTGGCACAAATATCGGCTGAGCATGAGCCACATCGATGATGACATCGATTCTCCAAACCTCGCGGTTGGAGATGATGCGGTGTACCTCTCGTGCGACATGTTTGGTCCCGACAAGTACCCGATACTTATGGTCCCGAAGGAACAGGTTCTTGTTGGCGATCCTGTTTCGGGAACCCGTGAACTCATGCTCTCGGGCAGTGGAAATCAGTCGCTCGGACTTGCGCGAAGTACCGATGATGAACCGGGTGTTCCTCAGTTCATGTTGCAGTCTTCGGAGGGGAGTGGCAATGGGGTGAACTTCAACGAGGTGCGCATTCATGCGATTCTCGACCCGCTTGGAACACCAAGCACCCAGTCCTTCGATCTCCAGGTGCCGACCTACTCATACCCGTCGCAAGTCCCCCAACAGGGAACCAGCACGCAGCACTATCTGTTCGAGCCTCGGTTCTGGTCCTGCATGTATCGAAACGGCTCGATCTGGGCGGTACACCACGTTGGAAGCAGTCGCGCACGCGTGCGGTGGTACGAGATCGACCTTCGTGGCTGGCCCGACTCTGGGCAGGTCCCGACTTTGGCCCAATCCGGTGAAATCGACGAAGGTACAGGCATCTACACTTTCTTCCCGTCCATCGCCGTGGATGGGAACAACAACGTCTGCATTGTCTTTGCGCGTTCCGCTTCGAATGAATACACATCGATGTGGCGTGCTTTGCGGAATCCATCTGATCCAAGCGGCACGCTCCAACCAGCGAGTCTGGTCAAGTCCAGCAGCGCGCCTGAAACCAGTGGCAGGTGGGGCGACTACAGCGGCGCTTCGCCGGATCCGGATAACACAGCCATCTGGCTCGCCCACGAATGGCGCGACAGTGGTGGTTGGCGGACGTGGATCGACAAGGCTGGCGTCGAGCCGCCCGTGACCGTGCAGGTTCCGGGTGACTATGCAACGATTCAGGCAGCGATTGATGATGTTCCGACCGGATCGATCATTCAGGTAGGTCCGGGGGTGTACTCCGAACAGATTGACTTCGGAGGGCGATCGTTGAGCCTCTATGGATCAGGTGCGGAGGAGACGATCATCGATGCGCAGCAGCAGGGGACTGTTGTCACGTTGATGGATGGCGAGACGTCGATCATCGAAGGGTTCACCATTACCGGTGGCTATATGACGACGGGTTCTGCATTTCGGATCAATGGTGATCCAGCCATCAGCGACTGCATCATTCGGGACAACATCGCCACGTCCAACTACTGCATTCTCTCCACAGGAAATCCTGTGATTTCCGGGACCCTGCTCTGCCACAACGATCCCAATGTCATCGGAATCACTTGGGTGGACGGAGGCGGCAACAGTTTCGAGGACACGTGCCCGGGTGGATGTAGTGCCGACGTGGACGGAGATGGAACCGTCGGTGTCAATGATGTGCTTCTGGTAATTGCCAACTTCGGCGGATCTGGTTCCGGAGATGTCAATGGCGATGGCGTCGTGGACGTATCCGACATTCTCTTTGTGATCAGTTGGTGGGGTGATTGCTGAGCTGATCCTTCTGGATCTCCCTACCCGTGTATGACGGTGCCAATGTGCAGCACTTGGCTGCAGCGTCACCGCTCAGAATGGCTAATGCTTCGGGGCCAGTTCACTCGGCAGATCGTTCGGAAGCGTGCCCCAAGTTGTTACGACGTGATCGTCGATGATCTGATCTGCGGTATGTGTGTGAAAGCCAACGACCCATCCACCTTGCTCATTGCCCATCGTCCACATCGTCCAGTTCAGCGGATCCGTCGCTTGTGAAGGTGCACCCCACGCCCCCTCGACCTGCGAAAGTCGTTGACCTTGCCACGATTGGGCGGTGTCTTCGATCTGGTCGTGCAGTGAACATCCGGCAAGGACAATCAGGATGGCTAAGGCGAAGAGACGGTTCATGTTGACGAGTGTACTGCAGCGGAGAGGGTGTTGATGCGGAACACCCGCTAGTCGGTCAGGGAAGATCTGTACCAGGCGACCGTCTCGGCGATGCCCGCTGCGAGTGGGACTTCGGCACTGAAACCGAGTCGCTTCTGAGCGCGGGTGACATCGAGGTAGCGCTTGGGTTGCCCATCTGGCTTGCTGGTGTCCCAAGACAGCGTGCCGGTGTAGCCGACGGCATCGGCGATGGTGTTGGTCAGCTCTGCAATCGATGTTTCGACACCGGTGCCGAGATTGATCGGTTCGGGTCCAGTCTTGGTTGCTGCTGCGAGCGCAATACCGCGAGCAGCGTCTCGAACGTGCAGGAACTCGCGTGTCGGTGTGCCGGAACCCCAGTTGACGACTTCTTCAAGCCCCGCTTCTTGCGATTCCACGAATCGGCGAATGATCGCTGGAATCACGTGGCTCTTTTCTTCCTCGAAGTGATCTTCCGGTCCATAGAGGTTGGCAGGAACAAGCACAGTGGTGTCCAGGCCGTATTGACGGCCATAGGTTTCACATGCTTCGTGCAGCAGTCGCTTGGCCATGCCGTAGGGGCCGGTCGCGCCGACGGGCTTGCCAGTCCAGATGGAATCTTCTTGGAGTGGCAGCGGGGCGTCCTTGGGATAGGCGCACGTGGTGCTGATGAGGACGAGTTTGTCGATGCCCGCTTGACGAGCCTCCTCAAGCAGCAGGAGCCCCATGATCGCGTTTTCATACAGGAAGCGGCCGGGATTCTCGACATTCGCCCCGATGCCACCGCAGGCGGCGGCGAGGTGGACCACGATGTCCGGCTGCAGTGTCTCGTAGAAACGACGCACGTCCGACTGCTCGATGAGATTGAAGTCGCTGCTTCCGGCAGCAGTCACCGTCGCGCCACTCGCCTCGAGGGCGCGGCACGTATGAACGCCCAGAAAGCCGCGGCCACCAGTAACAGCGACACGCTTGCCCGAGAGGTCACTCACCCCGTGGCTCCGGCCTTCTGCATGTGGTAGTCGGCGTACCACTTCGCAGCCCGCTCGATGGCCTGATCGAACGAATACTCCGGTTCATATCCGAGAGCCCGCAATTTGCCGATTGCCGGGCAGCGGCGGGGGGTGCCGCCTGCTCGGAGTTCGCCGGGGATGATGTTGACGGTGACACCGAGTACGCGGCCGAGCGATTCGACCAGATGACGGATGGAAACCTCGACCTCGGTGCCGACGTGGTAGATGTTGCCGTTCTCGCCCTTCTCACCGGCGATGAAGGCACCACGGGCGCCGTCGCGGACATCGCAGAAGGAACGTGTTTCGCTGCCGTCGCCCTGAATTTCGAGGTCGATCTCGGTCTTCTTCAGGCCGTCCGACACTCTGACGATCCGCTCAACGATTTCGGGAATCACGTGTTCAAAGCCCATGTCCGGCCCGATGAAGTTGTGGGGCCTGAAGATCACGGTTTCGAGGCCGCGGAAACCTCCGAGATGCAGCGTGAGCAGTTCGCATCCGATCTTGCCGCCGCCGTAACTGAAGCGTGGGTTGGTCACATCCGGAATCATGAGCCGCTCGGACTCATCGGTCGGCACGTGGGTGGGTTCGTTGTAGGTTTCACTGGTACTTGCCAGTACGTACCGCCGTACACCGGCATCCAATGCTGCTTCGATGGTATTGAGCGTGCCCTTGATGCCAACTTCAAGAACCGCGTCCGGCTTCTCATAGAAGTACCGCGTTCCGTTGATGTAGGCCAGATGCCACACCACTTCACAGCCCTCGGTAGCCGCTCGCACCGCATCGGGATCGCGCACATCGCCGTCGATGAGTTCGATCTGGTCGCCGAAGTGCTCAAGCCGCGCGGGTCTGCCGCGTGAGTGGTCGTCAATGACCCGAAGATCGTGTCCAGCCTCAACGATGTTCTTGCAGAGTTCCGAACCGAGGAACCCGCTGCCACCTGTCATCAGTACCTTCATCGTCTATACCTCCACGGCAACAAGGTCGCCGGCCTGATAGAAAATCTGATCGATTCCGCCGACGTTCCAGATGTCGGCCACCCATGCCTGCGGCCGTGTGCGGCCGAGTTCCTTGAGTACATCCCCATACCCGGTGTGATTCGTCGCGACAAATACGCAGTCGATATCTTCGAGCGCATCGGCGACAGGCCAGTTCTTCAGCGGCTTGTGCGCAGAGGGCTCGTGGATCGGATCAGGCAGGTTGTGATCACTGATTCTGATTTCGATCGGGAGTTGCCGCTCGATGTAGCGGTGGAGTTTCGGAACGAGACTGTCGCGAATGTCATCGGTGTCAGCCTTGAAACTGAACCCGAGCACGGCGATGCGGCAATCATGGATGCTCGTTCGCTTCATGAGATGGTCAACCAGCATGGCTGGCGTGTACTCGTTCATCTTCCAAGCAGAAAGCATCATGTCCGGATACGCATTCCACTCGTTGATCATGCCGAAATCTTTCCGTAGGCAGGTGCCGGCGGTGAAGCCAGGCATGGCCAGCGAACTTCGGGGGTAGTTGTGGTTGGCCAGTCGCCGTGTTTCATAGATGTTGGCGCCGAAATTGTCGGCGACCAACGCGAACTGGTTGGCCATCGCGAAGTGGACGTAGCGGGAGATGTTGCAGAAGAGTTTGACCAGTTCGGCGGTGATGAAATTGGTCTTCATCACTTCAGGGGCGAGTTTGCCGAAGAGTTCGGCGGCGGCATCGCGGCTGGCATCGTCTTCGCCGCCCACAATCTGCGGGAGGGTTCGGAGTTCTTTATAGGCGACGCCTTCGGCGATCCGTTCGGGGCAGAAAGAGAGCAGGATGTCTTCGCCGACGATGAAGGGTGTGTTGCGCTCCAACCACTTGTGGACATAGGCAGTCGTGCCCGGCGCCACGGTGCTTCGCAGAATGATGAGATGGTCCTTGCGGATGTAGTCCTTGATGCTCTCGAGGACCCGCTGAATCTGCGAGAGGTCGGTTTCGATGTGATTGTGCAGAGGAGTGCCCACCGTCATGATGATGGCGGCACTTTTCGAGACGACTTCGGGCGTGTCATGCACCACAAAGTCACCGCTGGCAACGAGTTCGTCGTAGCCTGGTTCGTGGAATGGCATGCGGCCTTCCTTGACCGCAGCAATCAGATTGGGGTCGACATCAACGCCTGTTGCCTTCACACCGACATCGACCAGCGAGAGCCCCAAAGGCAGACCGACACGTCCGGTTCCGATGATGCACGCCTCGTATTCAAACATATCTTTGCAATCCGTTTGGGGGCAAGGGTTTACAGACAACGCACATGAAGAGCCGCCGTGGGGGGGCCATCATAGCAGTTGGGTATCGGCGATCGCGGTGTTCCGGTTCAGTTGAAATAGTGGTCGCAGGCCTCCCGGAAGCGACCTGCCGCTGCTTGAGCCGTTCATGAGCGTGGATGCCTGCAACTGCCTAGAGCGGCAACGAGCTCCGCTCGCGGATACCGCCGTCGCGTTGGGCTTCAAGCCAGAGTTCGGCACCCTTGGCCAGCTGCTCAGGGGTCTCAACGTGCGCATGGAAATGCCCCTCGTGAGCATCGGATTTTGCCTTGAGCGACCCCGTGGCGGCCTCATCACCGATCCAGAGGCGGAGGGTGTGGAGGGTGGGGCCCGCGGTCTGCACGATGCTGATGTGCATTTCGGTGTTTGGTGCGACGACGCCGCCCCTTGAGACATCCAACGTGGCGCCAGCGATGGTGACGGTGCCGAGGCTGAGCCAATCTTCGGCGTGAGCGTCGGTATGCGGACCAGAGTCCGGAAGTGGGCCAGCGTTGGTGTGATCGTGATCGCTGTGATCGTGATCGCCGTGATCGTGGTCGCCGTGATCATGGTCGCCGTGATCGTGGTTGGTGCCTGCATCGGTGGCAGGGGGCGCATGGTCGTGATCGTCATTGTGGCAGCCAACGAGAGACAGACACAGCGAAATGCCAGCGATCATGAACAATCTGGTGACTTCAAACATGGGAGGGGGTTCCTTCGGACGTGGAGGGAATGATACGTGCAGCACCGAAGACCAGTGAATATCCGGCGGGGACGACGACAAGGTTCAAGATGGTGGAAGTGAGCAGTCCACCGAGTGTAACGATGGCCAGAGGGGCGAGCAGTTCGCTGCCGGGTTTGCCCGCGGCCAACGCCAGGGGCAGCAAGCCCAGTGCCGCAGCGAGCGCGGTCATCAGGATGGGGACCAGTCGCTCCATCGATCCTCGCATGATGGCATCACACAGCGGCACGCCTTCTTTTTCGATGAGGTGGTTGTAGTGGTTGATCAGCAGGATGCCGTTTCGAATGGAAATCCCGAACAGCGTGATGAAGCCCACCATGCTCGCAATTGAAATGACCGGCGCGATGTAGGAGCCGACGCCAAAGAAGGCCAGTGTGTTGGACCATCCGCCGCCACCTTCGGTCAGGAAGATCGCCGCGATACCGCCGATGAGGGCAAGTGGCATATTGAGCATGACCAGCAGCGCCGCTCGAATGGATCCGGTCGAAATCTGCAGCAGCATCAGCATCAGAACCGCTACGAGGAGTCCTGTGATCAGGATGGTGCGGGCGGCGGACTGCTGGGCCTCAAACTGACCGCCGTACTTCACAGTGAAGCCGGCCCGCTGCACGATCGGGTCCACTCGGCTTTGGACCGCGCCGATGAGATCGCCGAGGTTGGAGTCATCGGCGACGTTGAGCGACACGACGGCTTTCCGCTGCGCGTTTTCGCGGGTAATGAGATTGCTCGATCGTTCAGGCCCGATGTTCGCGACGTCTCGCAGCCGCACAGTCGCGCCGCCGCGGCCGCGGAGGAGCAGATTGCGGACCTGCTCGACAGTTTCTCGCTGACTCGGGTCGAGTCGCACCACAAGGTCGTACTGGCGAATGCCCTGATTGATGGTGTCTACGATCTCGCCGTACATCGCTTCACGGACCTGCTCAGCGGCATCGGCCGGCGTGAGGCCAAAGGCGGCGAGTTCGGCATGGCGGTACCGAATGGGAAGCGAGGTAATCATCACTTCGCGATTCGCGTTGACCTCCCTCGCCCCCGGAATACTCTGGAGTTCAGTTTCGATCTCCTTGGCGACGCGGCGAAGTTCATTCAGGTCATCGCCGAAGATGTTGATGGCGATGGCAGCTGGTGTGCCCGAGAGCAGATGGCTGAGGCGGTGCTCAATGGGCTGACCGACCATGGTGGTGATGCCGGGAATGGCAGCCAGAATGGCATCAATCTCCCGGCGGACCGCCGGCTGATCGGCTCCGGGTGTGAGTGACACTTCGACTTCGGAATTGCTCACCGGTTCGGCGTGTTCATCCCGCTCAGCGCGACCGGTTCGCCTCGCCACGGATCGAACGCCATCGATCTTCGCGATGCGGCGCTCCACCTGTGTCGCGAGGCGATCACTTTCAACGAGCGATGTGCCGGGCGGCGCCAAGAGGAAGACCGTGAATGTGCCTTCGTTGAAGGAGGGCAAGAAGGAGGTTCCGAAGGTGCTTGCAAGAAGCAGCGCGGCGGCGGTTGCGAGCCCGGCACCACCAAGGATCCAAACGCGAATACCAAGTGCCCATCGAAGTGACGGCTTGTATATGCGTTTGAGCAGCCTGACCAGCCAGGATTCGTCGTGTTGCTGCAGGCCGAGCCGACCGCCAAGAAGAATTTTGCAGAGGGCAGGGGTCAGCGTGAGCGCCACGATCAATGACGCGAGGATCGAGATCATGTAGGTCAGCGCCAGCGGGCGGAAGAAGCGGCCTTCCAAGCCATCCATGAAGAGCAGCGGCACGAACACCATCACGATGATGACGGTGGCAAATACCATGGCGGGCCGAATCTCGTTGCTCGCGTCGAAGATGACCTTTGTAAGGGGCTGCCGATCGACTTCCGGCAGGTTGCGATTCTGCTTGAGCCTGCGGAACACATTCTCGACGTCGATGATTGCGTCATCGACGAGTACACCGATCGCAACGGTCAGTCCACCAAGCGCCATGACGTTCAGACCCATGCCCATGGCGTCCATCATGAGCAGTCCGACCGCGATCGATACGGGAAGTGCAGTCAGTGTGATGATGGTGGTGCGGATGTTCATCAGAAACAGGATGAGTACGACGGCTACGATCAACACGGCCTCGAACAGCACGGTCGTCACGTTTCCCACGGCCTGATTGATGAAGTGCTCTTGGCGGAATACATCCCTGTTGAGCACCATGCCCGCCGGAAGGGTGGGTTCGAGTTGCGTGAAGAGTGCGTCGATTTGGTCGGTGAGAGCCAGCGTATTGATGCCGGGCGATTTCTGAATGGAAATGACGACGGCGGGCTGCCCCTGCTGAGAGGCCTCGCCGCGTTTGAGCGCGGGACCGAGTCGGACATCGGCAACCTGTCCGATGGTGACAGGCACGCTGTTGTGGTACTTGATGATCGTGTTGGCGATGTCGCTCGCTTTGGTCACTCGGCTCTGCTGACGAATCGGGATCTCGAAACTGCCGACATTGGGCAGATAGCCGGCACTCGCGGTGCTGTGCGCGCCGCCGGCGGCGGTGACGACATCGGAGATGGTCAAGTCGTACAGGCGGAGTCGGTTCTGATCGACGTTGACCTGGTACTCGGGTAGTTCGCCACCGATCGCCACGACCTGCGCCACGCCGGGAATGGCGAGGATCTTGTTGCGAAGGTCGAACTCCGCGAAGGACCGCAACTGCAGCGGCGTCGCTTCGCCGGTTGGGGAGGAGAGCGAGATGAGCATGATCTCGCCCGCGATCGAAGTGATCGGAGTAATGAAGGGCTCGACGTCCGGGGGCAGGCTGTCTCGGACCATCGCCATGCGTTCTGAGACGAGTTGCCTCGCGTCGTAGAGGTCGGCTCCCCAGTCAAGATCGACCCACACGATCGAGAGACCGATGGCGCTGGCGCTGCGAACGCGCCGTACACCAGTCATGCCGTTGACGGCGGTTTCGATCGGGAAGGTGACATACTGCTCGACCTCATCGGCGGCCAGTCCACCAGCTTCGGCCATGATGACGACGGTTGGCGCGTTAAGCTCCGGGAAGACATCCACACTCATGTGCGGCAGTCGCCACGCTGCGTAGCCCGAGAGCAGCAGGGCGGCGAGTACGACCAGCGAGGCGTACCTCAGCGAAAATGCAATGAGCGACTTCAACATGGCTCAGTGTTCCCCATCGTGGAAGGTGCCATCGGAGTGAAAATGTCCACCCTTCTGGATCGATCCGCTGCTCGCGAGCATGAGTTGGAAACCGCCGTCAAGAATGACCTCATCGCCATCACGAAGTCCGCTCAGCACTGCGACCCAGCGGCCATCATCGATACCGAGATCGGCCTCCATGCGAATGGCTTCATTGGGGTTGTCAGGTGCGCGGCGGAAGATGATTGGGAGGAGGCCGTCCCGCTGCACTGCAGCGAGTGGGATGGCGAGTTCCGGGGTGGAGGTATCGTCGGTCACGATCTCAAGTTGAGCGGTGACGCCGGGTCGCGCCCACGCGGCGATCGACTCCGGTGTCACATAGAGATCGACCGTTCGCTTCTCTGAATCGCCGGTAAGTCCGAGCGCAAGCGTGCCCCGCATGATTTCCTGCATCGGAACGGCGGTTCCGCCGGCTGTTGGCGTGGGCGGCACGATGTTCACTCGCAGCCCGTCCCGCAACACGCCGAGGTCGCTTTGCAGTCCTGATGCGTGGAAGCGGAGTTGGTCCGGCTGCACGATGGTGACGACATTCACTCGTGCGTCGGCCCAGGCGCCATTGGTCAGATCGACCGACTCCACCACGCCTGAATTGCGGGCGGCGATCTCGATTGATGTAATCGTGCGCCACAGTGGCGGCGCATCGGCGATGGAGGATGACGGCGCAAGCAAAGTAGCGCGATCGATATCCAGAAGTGCTGCTGCGGAATCGATGGAGAGATCAAGATTGATCTGAGCCGCATTCATCGCGGCGAGTGACTGCGTATGCGAACCAGTAAGTTCGGCGTCCTTCTCCTGCATGTTGGCGAGTTCCGCCTGCGCTGTCGCCAGCGACGATTGTGCAGTGGTGAACTCGCTCATGCGGCCACCACCAGCCTCGCGGAGCGCGTTGAGTTTCTCGACGCGCGCCTCCCAGACAGCAATGCTCTCATGCAGGCTCTGCTCATGCCGCTGGTGAGCGGCGAGTAGCGGCCCGAAAGTATTCAGCGTCGCCTGCAACTGCTTCACTGTGGATTCAGACTCGGCGATGGTCCGCTGAATGTCTCGCCAGTCGGGTGAGTTGAGGCGGTAGAGGGGCGTACCAGGCTCGACGCGATCGAATTGGTTGACCAAAATATCAACGCGGCCAGGCAGCATTGTTCGGTACTCCCGGGTAGCTGTCGGCTGGTACTCGAATGTTCCCGGGGCCCGCAGCGTGTCCTCGATGCGTCGACGCTCGGCTGGGGCGAAGGTGATACCGAGGTTGGACCGGACGGCCGGTGGAATGGCAATGCGATTGGTGGGGGTGGGCGTTGCCGCCTTGTGGCTGTTCGGTGCTTCAACATTCGCCTGATCCTCGCTGCATCCCGCGGGGAGCAAGCACAGAATGAGCAGGGCTGTGGTTGTGGCTGTCAGATGGGCGAACTGATTCATTGGATATCTCCATCGACGATGGTGCCGGTCTGTTCTTCGATCGGCGTTGGGTCTGGACGGGTATCAGGACCGAGAATGCGGCGCACGGCGGTGGCGGCATCGATTTCATCGACTCGTAGGTCAATCAGTCTCTGTTTGGCCGAGAGTGTTCGAGTGATGGTCTGCAGCAGCACGAAGACGTCGAGTTCACCGAGTTCAGCGATGCGATCAATGTCGCTGGACTGCTCCTCAAGCAGTGGAACGATGACGGTTTCATACCGCTCACGCTGTGTTTGATTGGTTCGCAGTTCCGCTTGCGCTGCCGCAAGTGAGCGGTAGAGCCGCGCGAAGGTTGTTTCAGCTTCGGCGCGGGCCACCTCGCGCCTGGCACGGGCTTCTGCGATGCCCGCGCGGTTGGCATTGAGAATGGGAACCGGGACCGAGATCCCGAACATGACCCGATGGTCGTTGAACTCGGTGCCATAGCCGGATCCGATCACGATATCGGGAAATTGTTTCTTGATCTCCAATCGCAGGGTGTCCTCGGCGGTCTGGTATTCCGCGAAATGCACCGCCAACTCGGTGTTGGATTCGATGAGCCGAGCAGTGACATCATCAACCTCCGAAATAGTAACACCGGGGAAGGATGGTTGCAGTTTCTGCACGGCGCTCGGAGGAAGGCCGAGGATATCGAGCAACACATTTTCGGCATCGATCAACAGCAGGTCCATCTCGGTCGCCTGCATGCGGCGGTCTGCCAGTTCGATTTGAAGCAAGCGACGCTCTACGCGGTTGAGTTCGCCCGCGACTTCAAGGTGTCTGGCGATCTCGCTGATGCGTTGCAGTTCAACAATCATGCCTGTGAGCAGTTCTGCCTGAGCAGCGACGGCGGCCCATCTGGCCCAGGCGCGGCGTAAGTCAGCCCGTGTTTGCCACTCGGCGTCTACAAGGGTGCGAAGTTGTGCTTCGTAGGCAGCAGTGGCTCGATCCTTCTCGACCTCCAACCTGCCTGAGATTGGGATTGTCAGGCTGCCCATGAGTCCGAACTCGAAAGGGGACGACGGTGAGAGGATTTCAGCGCCGTCGAAACCGAAGACAGGGTCTTCCCAAAGGCCGGCAGTGTCCCGAGTAGCCATGGCAACGCCCGCCTCAAGACGGGCGATGCGCAGCTGTGGGTTGTAGAAGAGGGCCAATACTTCGCCCTCGGCGTAAGAGATGCCGTCAGAAGGGTCGAAGTGCGATGGCACATCTTCGCCCTCGATCTGCAGCCGCTGAGCGAAGGTGGTAATCGGCTCGGTGTCAATCAATCTGACCTCGAGCGTGTCACGGTAGTCCCCGATATTCAGCGGCGCAGGCTCATACGATTGACAACTCGCCAGCAGCAGGGCTGCAAGCATTGAGATGACGGGGCGCCAACGCCACGCGGGTGGGGGAAGGTGAAGCGACATACCGAATGTCTCCTGGTCTGGATCCACAACGACACAGCCATGCGCGGCTGGTGCCGTGCATGGTCAAAGTGAACGATGCGTGTGTTCAGACCAGAAGTCGCGTGCTGCGGATGCAAGCCAGTCGCTGTTGTCCGCTTGGATCGCCCCGGGATGCTTGCGTCGGGCTGCGCGGGGAATACGTGGTGTGCACGTATTGTGCGACACCGATGGCCGGTGCCGGGACGGCGGCAAGGTCAAGATCCTGATCGCCAGATGGGGGCGTCGTGAGCAGCGTGATCAGGCCGAGTTCAAAGTCGGTGCAATCGCAGTCATCGATGTGCTGCTCGTCGATTTCCTGCGTGGGCCAGTCACTGTGGTGCGAGCATTCCAATTCACAGTGTTCGATGACCTCCGCCGGTCCGTGCTCATGGCCACCGCCGAGGCAGATGATCACGCTTCCCTGCAGGCTGCCAAAGACACCCTGCAGCGTGATGGCGGCGAGGACAACGAATGTTGTGAACGACGAATGCATGTCTCGAAGAGTATCAGGCCATCTTGGGGGGGTGTCCAGTCATAGTTCGAGTTTCGGATGAGGCTCCGAGAATCTCCCACATTTCGAGCTATCAGGAGCGGGGAAGTACCATGGCGCACAAGGAGACGATGGCCATGAGTGAGCGGACACGGGCAATTCGAATGGGCATGGTGGGGGGCGGCCGTGATGCTTTCATTGGTGGCGTGCATCGAATGGCAGCCGCGCTCGACGGCAGCATGACATTGGTGGCTGGGGCGCTTTCGTCGACACCAGAGAAAGCGATAGCGAGCGGGGGGGATCTTGGGCTCGATGAAGATCGCTGCTACGGAACGTGGGAGGACATGCTCGCGGGCGAGTTAGCGAGGTCTGAAGACGATCGCATCGAGGTGGTGGTCATCGTCACGCCGAATCATGTGCACTTTCCGGTGGCCAAGGCATCGCTTGAAGCAGGGTTTCATGTGGTGTGCGACAAGCCGATGGTGTGTACGGCCGCGGAGGCCGATGCCCTCGTTATGGCGAAGGAGACGAGCGGGTGTGTCTTTGCGGTGACGTACAACTACACCGGCTACCCGATGGTCAAGCAGATGCGGTCGCTCGTCCGAAGCGGCGCGATCGGCAGCGTCCGCAAGGTGATGGTCGAGTACTTGCAAGGCTGGCTCGCGACACCGCTTGAGCAGACAGGACACAAGCAGGCTGCCTGGCGGAACGATCCCGCCAAGGCCGGCGTCGGAGGGGCGATGGGCGATATCGGATCGCACGCCGAGAATCTGGTGTCGTATGTGACAGGGCTCGGCATAAGCGGCGTCACCGCGGATGTCACGACGCATGTGCCGGATCGAGTTCTCGACGACGATGTGTCGGTTCTGCTCACGTTCGACAACGGGGCAACCGGCATCTTGACGGCTTCGCAGATCTGTCCGGGAAGCCGCAATGGCCTGCGTCTGCGTGTCTGGGGCGAAACTGGTGGCGTGGACTGGCAGCAGGAGATGCCCAATCAACTGCTGCAGACATCGCCCGACGGCCCGGACATCGTGCACCGAACGGCTGACCTCGGCCTGTGCGATGCAGCCACCGAAGCCAGCCGGCTTCCGGGTGGTCACTCCGAGGGTTTCATCGAGGCCTTTGCCAACATCTACCGAAGCGTTGCTGATGCAATTCACGCAGGTCACGACGACGGCGGCGGTTTCGATTACCCCGATGTCCACGACGGGGCGCGTGGCGTACGGTTCATCGAGCGTGTGGTCGGTCAGGGCAATTCCTGAGCCGTTTCCTTGCGAGGCTTGACCTCGTCGTCCATGACGCGCAGGTAGAGACCGAAATCGCCAGTACCGTTGAGGACTTTGCAGAGGATGGTGTTGGTCCCCGGCTTCAGATGAGCTGTGAACAACCCAGCATCGAGGGTGGCGCCGTGGTGGGTGGGGTCATCCCAGACAAGGGCGTTGTTGATCCAGATGCGGCAGCCATCATCGCTGCCGATGGTGAATTTCACATTCCGCTCATCCGGGCTCTCGAGTGTGCATCTGGCATACGCGATGGCGTCTTCGGGTTCGCCGCAGACGGTGGCGAGATTGAGGAATCCGTCCGGTTCGCTCATCTGCTCATGCCACGTGATGGATTCGCCGGACTTGGTGCGTGGCGACGTGATGTGCACAATGCCGGGTTCTGGTGACTGGCTGGCGGCGAGCGCCTTCATGTCAGCCGCAGGGAAGCACCCGGCAACCTGCCAGTTTCGGATGAGGTCGCCCTGCAGTCGAAGCGGATGATCCTTGGCGTATCGCGTGGCATTGTTCCATCCAAATCGATCGATGTACTGCTCCAGTAGTTCGGGTTCCGGCTCCATGGTGTCACAAGCGGCCCATGCCATGAAGGCGGTGGTTCTGTCGGTGTTCGGGTCGGTGACGAGTGCGGCGAGCGATTCCCGATGGCGCTCATCATCAGTTGTTCCAGCGCCTTTGATGCCCGCGATACGAACCAGTCGGTGCGGGTCTGCCAGTGCGGCATCGATCGCGTCGCCGGAGAGGCTCGGTTCCCGCATCGCAACGCCAACGATCATGGCGCGTCGGTGTGGTCCAGCCCGAGTCCACTCATCATCGAGCATCGCCCAGTCCCCATTGCTGTTCTCAACCAGGCGTTCAATGTTCTTGAGCGGGGGTGTCCAGATGCCGTCGCCATCTGCATCAACACGAATGGGTCCGGTGACAGCCAGCGGGAGAATAGGACGATCGCGGTCTCGGACAACAGGTGTCATCGGCTGATCGCCTTCTGCAAGGACGGTGATCCAAGCGTCATCCGAGGCAACCAGCGAAATTGGGCCGATGACCAACGGCGGCGAGTAACCATCTTCTCCCAATTCGAAGACACGCAGTTCGTCGCCGTCGCCGAGGACACGAATGCGATCAACATTGATCCATGGCGCAGCTTGCAGGGAAATCGTCAGATCGATTTGACCATTCGTCGTGGAGACAAGATCTCCGATGCCACCGGATCCTGCCGACACCGTGAGGAATGGTCCGGTGGTCGCAACGACGGCTCCGCGGCGGACCGCCTCGGCGACCTCAGCAGGAGAAATGGCATTGGGGTCCGCATCGTTCACCTGCACATAGGTGCGAGGAATGCCGGCGAAGTTTTTCTCGACCGCGTGCGAGTCACTGTTTCCCATGGGCGCGACGGCGTGGCCGGCGTTGACCATGTTGATCCAGTCCCGCATGACGCTGTGGCGGGATGCTCGGGTGGGGACGTCCGTGGTTTCGGCGTCGTACCAGCCCCAGCCCGCGTTTTCGTTGAGGACTTCCACGGCATCGAAATCCCAGGACCAGCCGGGGTGGTTCGACTCCGCGGCGAAGGGATCCAGTCCCCGCGCGCCGAAGTAATCGATGTTTCCCCAGCGTGGGTGGTTGACTTGAATGACGGGGACGATGTTCCACTCGTTCAGTTCGTCGCGAGTGTCGGCGAACATCGCTGGTGTTTCGAGTTTCCAGTCGATGACTTTGGCATTGGGGTCGAGTGGATAGGCGTTGAAGTGACCATAGTCGGCAGAAATTTCATTGCCCGTCACCGCGGTAAAGTGGGGATCCGCGTCGACTTGTTTCATCGTGGGGTTGTAGTCGGTGTTGTGGTTGTGGTCGGTGGCGACGGCGAATTCCACACCTTCGCCAGCGATCGAGATCATCCGTTCTGGCATGTTCGAGTCGCCATGCCCGCTGTAGGTGAGGGTGTGCAGGTGGAAATCGCCGCCCGCCCAGCCGGTGGTGTCGATGGCCCGAGGGAGTGTGGCGGTCCATTTCACATGGCTGTCTTCGGACGGCCCGATATGCGTCGTGGCAATGTCGTATTCCATGCCGCGGCTTGCGATCACCATCCACTGGCCTGGTGGAATCGTGATGGCGCCGCTGCCATCGATGTCATAGACGACATTGCGTCGGACAGCCAGTTGCAGCGGGTCGGCGTCCGCGTTGTCAAAGACCGTACCGGGGTCAGAGCCATCACCACCGATCATGGTCAACCGGATTGGGATGGGATCGCCTGCTTCGTTGGTGATGGTGTACTCGAGCGTGCAGGTGGGCGACGTGTTGGTGATGGTCGCAGCAACTTCGGAACCGGTGGTTATTAGAGCGATCGTGAGTAGTGTCAGCATGCTTCCATGCTACGGCCCGGCGAGCCCCAATGAACAGCCCCCCGCCAAGGCGGGGGGCTGCGGGGTGAATCAGATTGATTCGAGTCCCGAGCTGCTTTCAGCACGCGACGGAAAGAAGAGGAAGATCAGGAGCGACGCCTCCGGCCAGCGAAGCCAGCCAAGCCCAAAAGGGCCAAGGCGGCGGGAGCTGGTATGGCGGAGCCTTCCAGGCTGTAGGCGTAGTTGAGCCCACTCGCCTGCCAGTTGCCCGGCATTCCGAAGCCGCCACCTGGATTGGCCTGATGACCGGAGCCATCTCCGATGTCGCTGGTGTACACACCAGTTTGGCCACCGCCCGCCGCAAAGTGGTTGAGCGGTGTGATGCCAAGCCAGTAGTCACCAGCGGCAAGGAAAGCGCCACCAAGGTCAAAGGTCATGAGGTGGCCGCCACCCAACCAAGCGGTATCGGCTGCGACGGGATCAGACCAGACCGCCACGACATCGCCGAAGAGGTTGCCAGCAGCAGCTTCAACTGAGCTGAAGATGCTGATGGTGTATCCCTGGACCAAACCTGGGTCGCCGGGGTATCCATTCCATCCACCGAGCACCATGCTCGCTGAGGTCAGGTTCATGCCCTCGCTGATCGAAAAGTCGTCCATCGCAACGATGCTGTACGCGCCGTAGTCAATGAATTCCTGCGTTGCATGGAGGGTCCCGCCCGCCGTATTGGCGCCGTCCATCGTTCCGATCTGGTCCATGATGACATCAGCCGACGCAAGGCCGGTGACTGCAATGGTCGCTACGGCTCCGAGGCCGAAGTGAATTGCTTTCATAAGTATTTCTTCCTTTCTCTTCTCTCTTTACTTTCCGCCGAGCCCTCTTCCGGAGGATCGGTGAGACCAGCCTAATACAGACAGGCGGTTGTTGCGAACGGAAAAATCGAAAAAACCGGGTCAAAGGGATGTTTTTGAGGCAGTTCGCGTCTTGGGGCTGATAATGGGGGCTAGGGGTGCTTTTTAAGCGGGTTTGCTACAGGCCAAGTGACTCCCGAAGCGGGCCCAGATGCTGTTTGAAGGCTGCGGCTCGGTTGATGGCGGAGGTATTGATGGGCTGGCGAACCTGATCCATGCTGGGGGTGGCGGCCACCCGCTTCGATTCATGGAAACGGAGGAGGGCGTTGTCCCAAGGCAGGTCGAGAAAGTCGAGTACGTCGCGGAGGGTGGGTTCCGGGTTGGCAGCGAGGGTCTCATACCGAATTTCGAACATGGGAAGATCAACAACTTCTGCCCAGTATTTCATGATTCGCTGCTGCTGAGAGATGGCGTGACCGAGATGTTCGAGATCTGCCGTGAACGACATTTGCGATGCAAACGCGTTGCTGTAGCACGAAATTGCGGTGTCCATCGGGTCACGCACGATGTGAAGGACGCGGGCATTTGGAAGGATCATGGAGGCGATGCCGAGGTTGAGGTAGTTCATCGGCAATTTGTCGACGACGTAGTCCCCAGTGCCAGCGTGTGACTGGATGCAATTGTGGTAGATCGCGGCGGCCTCCTTGATCTGCTCTTGCGTCACCTTTCCAATGTGGCGTGGGAAGTAATTGATTCCACCCATCGCCATGGCAAGATGTCCCGCAGCGTCGGGCATGGCAGGGCTCTCGCCGCCGGGTGTGACCCTCGGATGCGCCGAGAGGATCTGTTCGGTCAGGGTCGTGCCGCTGCGGTACATGCCCACGACCAGGACTGGTGTGAACGGCGCGGATTTGGCCCGTGGGAGTACTGGCAGCGTGTCGCTTGTAAAAGTGTCGATCATCGCATCAACCAGTTGCTCGTGGGCCTGCGGGTTCCATCGCCCACGGTGTGTCGCGTTGCCCTGCGTCCAGCAGCGAAAGGCGTCATCCGGCCGACCTGCTTTTTCATAGGCCAGTCCGAGTTGCATGGTGATTTGAGAGACGTGGTTTGGAAGCCCGCGTTTGGATGCGAGGTATTTTTCCATCGCCTTGATGGCAGCGGGGCGATCTCCGAGTCGCTGCCGGATACGCGCCCAGGCGGAGACGACCGAGAAGGAAGGATCGCCCGCCTCGATGATTGATTGCAACTGATCTGAGGCGTCTTCACTGCGGCCCATCGACTCCAGTGTTTCCGCAAGGCCCGCGTGCGCCGATGGAAGCGAGGTGTCCAATGAAATCGCCTCGCGGAAGCAGGCCTCGGCCTCATCGAGTTTGTTGTTCAGTCGATGTGCCGTGCCGAGCCGGGCATGATGGGAGGCGACTTCCGGTTCCCGGTCGAGGATTTCAATGGCGTATTGGTCGGATAGCGGAAACGATCCCTTCGACAAATCCGCGTCGGCCAGCGCCGCCAGAATGATGTTGTCGTCCGGCTCCAGTTCATGAGCGATCTTGAAAGACTTCGCGGCAGCCGCGGCATTGGCATTGGCCAGTTCTGCCTTGCCTCGGCGATACCACAGCATGGCATCTTCTGGGAACCGCTTCGTGCCGAGGGTGCTTATTGCCAATGCAGTGGCGTGGTCATTTTGCAAGACAGCAGCATCGCTCGCATAGCGGATAAGCCCCGCCGTCGCCCCGCCCGCGTGCGCGAGCTTCGTAAGTTTGTCGGCCAGTTCACCAAGGCGGCTCTGCCCGGCGAGCAAGTCGGCCAAGGCTTCTGCAGCGGCGATATCCCGCGGTCGTTTCCGCAGATGCTTCTGGAGCAGTCGCTCTGCCTCGGGGGGAGGAAGCCGGGTTGCTTCACCAACGACGTCTGTCTTGCCCATGGTGGGCATTGTGGCAACTTTCGCGAGTGCTTGTGCGGATGCCAAGGCTGTTCTTCGCCCATGGGAGTGTGAAGGGTTCTCTTCACTCAGATTGAAAGGAGATCAGTATGTTGACACTCACTCAGCGGATCGCAGCGTGCGCGGCGGCCTTGGTATTCGGAGGATCGGTCAGTGGACAGGTCATCGGTGGCGGCGGACTTCATTTAGCGGACCCGGTGCTTTGGGGGCAGCCCGACTGCGAAACCTTCTATGTCAGTGCCGACATCAACCTCGGTGACAACAGCAACCCGGGAACAATCACTCAGCCCTTCCTGACCATCAACTATGCCATCTGGATGGCCTCGCAGGTCAAGCCGGCCGTGGTGGTGGTTCTGCCTGGTGTCTACTCAAGCACAACCAATGGCGAGTGGTATCCGGTTTTGATGGAGGATGATGTGTCGCTTCAGGGCTTTGGGGCGACGAACACGGTGCTGCAATCCGACGGTTGGTCCGATGTACTTTCGTTCCAAGCCAATGGCTTTGATTATACGGAGACCTACGTCGATTCCTTGACACTCACGAACGGTCACGCGGGTGTGTCGATGGTCAGCGAGTTCAGCGGGGTGGGGCCGACGATCTCCAACTGCGTGATCGTCGAAAACCATTTCGGTGTCAGCATGGACACCATTTGGGATCACGCAACGGGTGGCTACATTCGTTTCTTCCCGAGGCTGATCAACGATACGATCGCTCACAACGCCATCGGCATCTTTGATATGGGGCATCTGGGCCCCGAAGACGGCAAGGGTGTCGCCGAGCCAGCCATCGTCAATTGCGTGGTGCTGTTCAACTCAGACTATGACTTGGCCGGATCCGATGCCTTTGATGTTTCTCATACGGTGTTCAAGACCGTGGACTACAGCATGTTGGCCTCCGGCAATCAGCCGCCCCTGACTTGGGCATGGGTTCAATTCATGACCCCCGGCAACACCTTCGTCAACTGGACTGATTTTGATTACCGACAACGGCCAGACGCTTTGACCGTGGACAAGGGGACGCTTTCCCTTTCGGTACCAAATGGAAACGGAGCGAATCCTGTGAGCCTCTGCGGCATGGATATTCTCGATTACGACGAAGAAGGCTACGGGAATCCTCGGGTCGAGCGAACGATCGATGTCGGTGCCGATGAGCAGGGGCAGTTGATCGTCGCCGGATACATCCCGATGACGACGACCTTCGGTACGGATGTCAATGGTGCCGTGTATCAGAATGCAACCGTCTATCACCTGCCCGATCCGAATCCCGGCTCGCCTTTGGCGACGCGGACCTTCTTCGGAGAGGCCACGATCCAAGATCAGCGGGTGAGTCCTCTGACTACGCCAGGTGTCCGCGCCAACGGGACGATTCCAGAACTCGTGCTCAGCATCGGCTCGCTCTGGATTGATCGAACCACGCTGACGACCATCTGGAATTCGGCGGGTACCGCCTTCGGGGGGGTGACGTATTCCACGATTCCGATCGGCTCCTTCCACCAGTGGAATGGTCAGGAGATCGCCCAAGGACCAAGCGGTGCCACGAGTCTGCTTTCCAATCTCCAATCCTTCCGAATCACGCCCTGAGCGTTTCAACTCAGGACCCTCTTTCCTTCAACGTCGACCGCTCTACCCTCGGGTGGGGTGGTCGGCGTTTCAGGTGCGTCGTCTTCGGGTGATCAGTGATGCAGCGATCAGCGTCGTCAATACCCCGGGTGATGGAACCGGGGTGCCGGTCAGTCGGTAGGCCAGATTGTCCGGAGCCTCGATGTAGGGACTGAACACGTAGTTGCCGCCCGGACTGACCTGCCAGGCCTGATCGTCGCCGATGCTGCTCGTCGCGACGCCGGTCCAGCCGTTGTCCGGGTACGGGTTCGACATGATGACGCTGAGCAGATAGACGCCCGAATCGACGGTCAGGGACATCGGCAGCCGGACCAGCCAGCCATCGCCGGTCCAATCCTCGATAAAGATCGGATCACTGCTCTGCGAGAGGACGTCCCCGATCAGGTTGGACGCGGCCGCTTCGAGGTCGCTGTACACATTGACCTGCCAGTTGGTTACTGCGGCCGGACCCTCGAAGCCGCCCCAGCCGTTCAAGACGAACTCCACGCCGTCCACATCGCTCCGCTCGGCGATGGTGACCGCGTCCACGGCGGCAATGTCGCTGGTCTCGGGCAGGACGGGCAGAAAGTGCATGCTGCTGTAGATGTCGCCCGTGAGCGAGTCGCCGGCGTTGTTGCCGATCTGGTCGTACAGGGTGTCACCCGCCGCGGCTGTTGTCAGGGCGGCGAGCAGCAGTGGGAGCGACGAGTACAGCATGAGGTGGGTTCCTTGAAGACGCAGTGACAGGGCGACCGTCCCCATGTCGGGACAGAAGTGCTGATTCGGCCAGCAGAACAGCGTTGATGCGCAGGACTTGCGCTTGTGGCGATCGGTATCAGTCGAACTGCAAAGGTTCGCCGGTTGGCCGCGGCAGGGTGCGATCACGGTCAACGGACAAGGGGCGACGTGGTGGGATCGATATGCCCTTACGAGACAGTTGCTGGCGCATATCGTCGGAGGCGTAGCAGGCGAGCATCAACTCGATGCCGTGGCCGTAGGGCGGGCAGAGGTCGATGAGTTCGATGGATCCGGGCTGCCGTGGCGGGGCCGGGAGTGCCAAGGCGGTATCGACGAGATAGGTATACAACGCACGGTCGCTCAGGTGGTCGGTATGCGTCAGGTACACGCTCCGCTCGGCGAGGGAGAGAATGAGCCGCAGGGTGAGGTCTGCGATCGCGCTCTCGTCGGCGTTTTCCGGGGGAGGCAGTTGGACGCCCTCATCGCGGAGCCGCTCCATCCACGTGGGGGCGGTGTCTGGGGTCCAGTCGCGGGCGGTTTGAAGCCACTCAAGTAGTTCGGTTTGTCCACTCGAGCACTCCAGGCCGGGATTGGCCGCGACCGTGCGTGGGTGTGTCTGATGCGGGTGATTGGTCTGGTGCATGATCATTCTGGTCCCTCCATGTTGCGAGGGACCGTAGTCCAGAAGAAGCGAGGTTTCGAGAAGTGCCGCCAAAACGCTGCACCAATTCAAATCGGAGTTGGTGTAGGCTGCCGCCCATGCGTTTTGTTCTGTTCAGCCTGCTGGTCATCCTGACCTTTGGATGCGCTCCGGTGCTGCGGGGTCCGCTTGACTCAACAAACCCGGAGGCAGCCAAAGCGACACTGGATCACGGATACGCCCTGCTGTATCAGGTGCTGCGCGATGAGTCGTCGGTGACGCTGCTGTTCGGAGTCAAGCATGCTTCGGAACCCATCGAGGCGCTCGTCCGGCGAATTGGTGATGCGGCAGCCAACGGAGAGGCGGCAATCCGCAGTATGGCGGAATTGCCGCCACCCATCGACTGGAAGAAGAATGGGTTGCCGCTCATCGAAGTAGGCGCTCGCAATCACATCGTCAATGAGCAGGCGGCGGCGCTTCTTCTCGCGGGCGAATCCTTCGAATTGCGTTTACTGCTGACCCAACAGAAGGCCTGCGACTACATATCGGCGCTGGCAGTCACGCTGGCATCGGCGGATACGAACTCCGACCGCTCAAGCATGCTGACTGCTCTGGCGGACCAGTTTGCCGCCTTCAACACGGAACTTTCCAGCTATTTGCAGGTCACTCGGTCGAATTCATCGAAGCGCGGGTCGTAGCAGCCACGGACGGTGCGAAGACACCGGGCAGCAGTGCCGATCACTCCGTCCAAATTTCAGGCCTGCTTGTGCTCGTCTTGTCGGCCAGTCAGATACCACGTATGCATCGGTCCCTTGCCCTTGATCTCCACATCGCCGCGGGCCTCGAAACAAAAGTCATCTTGAAGGCGAACACGCACCGCATCGGAAACCTGAATGTTGCCGGGTTCGCTAGACGACTCCATACGACTCGCGATGTTCACGACATCTCCCCAGAGGTCGTATGAGAACTTGCTCGTGCCGACGATGCCCGCTACGACCGTGCCGGTGTGGATGCCAGTTCGCATGGCGATGTCCCGACCGGATCGCTCGGCGTAGTCGTTGATCGCGTGTTGCATGTCCAGCGCAAATGCAGCGATCTGCTGGGCGTGCGTGGAACTGCGGTCAGGAACGCCGGCACACACCATGTAGCAGTCGCCGATCGTCTTGATCTTCTCGACGCCGTGTTTGATCGCCAGTTCGTCGAGGAGGCCGAACACCTCGTTGAGCATGTCTACGACCTGTTTGGCGCCCACACGGGCACTCATCTCGGTGAAGCCGACGATGTCGCTGAACAGCACCGAGACTTCCGGAAATGCGTCGGCGATGCCCTCTTCTCCGCCCTTGAGTCGATCGGCGATGGAAGCGGGCAGCACGTTAAGCAGCAGATGTTCGCTCCGCTGTCGCTCCTCCTCGAGCGTCTCGGCTTGTTTGGCGAGTTTGGCGTGAGCCGATTCGACTTCGACGACATGACGATCGACCGAAGCGACCATGCCATCGAAGGTTTGGCCGAAGGCGGCCATCTCGCCAGCGCCCGCAACGTCGGCGCGGGCGGTCATGTCGCCAGAGGCGACCTTCTCAGCGGTCTGGCACAATCGTTCGATCGGTTTCAGCAGCATTTTTCGAATCAGCAGTACGGACACGAACGTGCTGAGCAGCAGGCAACTCGCCGCCACGATGTCGACCACCTCCAGCGTGCGCTGCCGGTCGTTGAGTGCAGCGACTTCGGCATGTGTCCGTTGCTCGATCATTTTCATGAACTCGCCGATGGGGGCCATGATCTCGGCTTTGGTGGCGTGGTAGGCCTTGCCGTAGACCTGTGAGATGGCGAGGTCCCGGTCCGGCGGCCCTTCGATCGTGAACTCGCCGCTGCGGTCGAGAAAGCGACCCTTGATAGCGTTCATCGCGACGTTCTCGAGTTGAACGAGCGTGTCCGAGCGATTCTGGGCTTCGGTCAGTTTGTCGAACTCCGCGTTGGTGAAACCCGCATCGAGCATGCGGCTGCGGAGTGGGATCGGCGGCCCATCGGGCCAGTCTTTGCCGAGTCCAGCACCCACGAGGTCCCAGTAGATGCCTTCATAGCCTTCGGGTCGCGGCGCTTTGCCGTCCCGGATTGCCAGAATGCGGCGAAAATACTGCTCATACCGCTCTTCGCCGGTGGCGACGAAAGTGCGGGCGAAGCGGGTGAGGTCATCGGAGGATTGCCTGAGTTCATCTGCGAGTTGATAGGAGGTGAACCGACGATCTTCCGCGGCCTCTGCCTCCAGTTGTGTCTGCTGCATGGCGATCGCTAAGCCGATGAGCGCCGCGACGAGCGCGAGTTGTGCGGCCAGCAGCAGGATCAGGATGGTGCGAACTCGCATGGAAGTGGGACTCAGCTACGCTGCGGCTCGGTAGTAGGGGATGTGGTGGCCATTGTGTTGCTGGAGTCATGCTATCAGCGGCAGCCAGAGCGGCCGTCGGGTGGAATGCGGAGTACCATGGCGGTCCCTCTCCAAGGAGAGTTGGGACGGAAGGCCTTTCAGCATCCCCGTGCTGCGAACGGGGGACTCAGAAATGGAGTTATGGAGAAGACGCATGTTTCTACGGATGATCTACGACGATTCGCTCGCTCAGGCCGCCTATCTGATCGGATGCCAAGCCACCGGAGAGGCCATCATCTTTGATCCTGAGCGGGATGTGGATCGCTACATCGAGTTGGCCCAGGCCCACGACCTCACCATTGTGGCGTCCGCCGAAACGCATATCCACGCCGACTTCCTCTCCGGATCACGTGAACTTGCCGAGAAGAGTGGTGTCACGGTCTATGTGTCTGACGAAGGTGATGCCGACTGGAAGTATGGATGGTTGCATGATCGCGCAGACGGCGGAACCTACGAGCATCAACTGCTCAAGCATGGCGATACGTTCAAGGTCGGCAACATCGCATTCCGCGCTGTTCACACGCCGGGGCACACGCCCGAGCATCTTTCTTACGAAGTGATCGACCTTGGGGGTGGCGCGAGTGACCCGATGGGCGTCATCACGGGCGACTTCGTGTTCGTCGGCGATCTCGGTCGTCCCGATCTGTTGGAGACCGCCGCCGGGTTTGCTGGTACCAAGGAAGCGGGTGCCCGAACGCTTGGTGAGTCGGCTCGCACATTTTTGAAACTTCCCGATCACTGGCAGGTCTGGCCCGCGCACGGAAGCGGCAGCGCCTGCGGCAAGGCGCTTGGCGCCGTTCCACAAAGCACCATCGGATACGAGAAGCGATACAACCCAGCACTCCTCGCCGCGCCTGATGAGGAGGCATTCGTCGAGTTCATCCTCGCCGGCCAGCCTGATCCGCCGTACTACTTCGCCCGTATGAAACAGGACAACCGCGATGGTGTCCCGCTGCTTGGTGAATTGCCCCGACCCGAGCACTACACGGCTGAGCAACTGACGGCGGTGGACACCAAGACGGTCGCTGTCATCGATACCCGCATCTGGGATCTATTTCGCCGCGGCCATCTTGCGGGCAGCCTCAAGCCACTCGGTGGCATTGGATTCCTCGCCTGCATGGGCTCGTTCATTACACCCGACGAGGACATCGTGCTGATCGTGGAACGTGACCGGCTTGAAGAGACGATCCGTCAACTCGTTCGCATCGGGCTTGATCGTATTGTCGGCTGGACCAGCCCTTCAACGCTCGCCGTGGCACTCGAGTCGATTGGCGGCGGTGAGACAATTGACGAGGTGCCGCCGGGCGATGTGCCCGCGATGCGGGATGCCGGCGCCGCTTTGCTCGATGTTCGTCTTGCCAGTGAGTGCGTCGAAGGCATGGTCGATGGTGCAGTCAACATTCCCTACACGCGGTTACTTGCCCGCATGGAGGAGCTGCCGGAGGGCGAGCCGGTCATCATCAACTGCAAGGGTGGCGATCGATCCGCAGCAGCCTGCACGATGCTGGCCCGAGCCGGTCGCAGCGTTGCCAACCTCGAGGGGGGCTATCACGCGTGGATTGCCGCGGTTGATGAGCAATCGTCGTCATCGCCGCAAACCGCCTCCTGATCGAGTTCAATCGCCTGATGAATCTGAGCGCAATGGCGGCGCAGCCGGTTTCTTGCGGAACGGTACTGCTCTTGGCAGAGGCATCGATGCCGCTCATACGCGATACTTCGTCATATGGATGAAGCGAGTCGGCTCGTGCCACGTCAAACTGTTGCTGCCACAGTTGCGAACTGGATTGCCTGGGGTGCTGCCACCCTGTTCGTTACCTATCAATTGGCGGTGCAGAACTCGATTGGCGCGATGCAGAACGTCATGGAGACCGACCTGTCGCTGAGCGCGATGCAGATTACAGTTGTTTCGGCCTCCTTTCTATTCGTCTACGCGGTGATGCAGATTCCGGCGGGCCTGCTGCTCGATCGGTTTCGCCCTCGCCGCCTGCTGCCGCCGATGGCGCTGGGTGTAGCGGCATCGGCGTGGTTGTTGTCCGGCGCCGATGGATTCTGGTCAGCGGTGCTCGCTCGCTCGCTGATGGGCGCCTTCGCGGCCTTTGCCTTTCCGGGGGCTGGCCTGATATCGCGTCGGCGGCTGCCACTCGGCCAATTTGCGTTGGCGATGGGGCTGGTCGATATGGCTTTCGGCGCAGGCGGACTCCTTGGAAATGCGGGTGTTGGTGCCTTGCTGAGCATTCAGTCGTGGCGAGGGATCATGGTGGATTTCGCATTGCTCGGGGCCTTGGTCGCGTTGCTGTGCTGGCTCTTCATCGGATCGACCACAAGCCGCGGCGAGGCAGCGACGGGCGAGGCCCGTTCCAAGACTCTGGGGCAGTCCCTCCGAGAGGTACTGGCCGTTCGACAGGTTCGGCTGGCCTGCGTTGTGGCTTCGGCGATGATGGCGATGCTGTTCGGATTCGGTGGACTGTGGGATGTGCCGTTGGAACAGGGATATGGGTACACCCACTCCGACGCGGTCTGGCTCAACTCATGGCTGTTTATCGGTGTGACGGTCACGCCGCCCTTTATCGGCTGGGCGGCCGATCGGTGGCGGATTCGCAGGCCGATACTGCTTGGCGGGCAGGTGGTGGCCTTGATTGCGCTACTCGGCATCTTGGGAATCAATACGGAAGTTCCATTCTGGTTTGCGGCAGGCAACCTGGCGCTGCTCGGGATTGGGATCAGCGTGACCGTTCTCACCTTCCCGATTGCCTGCGATGCTGTGGAGCCAGCCAACGCGGGCGCGGCAATTGGCATAGTCAACGCGTCGGGCCTTCTATCAGCGGCGGTATTTCAGATTCTGCCGGGCGTCCTGTTGGCGGTCTTCAACAGCCATTCGCTCACGGCAATGAGGATTGTCTTCGGGGTATTCGTGGTCATTGTTGTCATCGGCATGATCGCGACCTACATGATGGACCGGTGTCCGCCGCGGTCGCGCTGATACGATTCGTGGCCTCGCCTTTAGGCTGGCGGGTTGTTTTCAAACGGAGCACTTCTCGGATGGAATGTGGCTTGATTGGATTGCAGGGCGTCGGCAAGACCACGCTCTTTCAGGCACTGACGGCCCACGCCGTGCCGGTACAGGTGGGTTCGATGAAACCCAACATCGGCATTGCGGCGATGCCTGATCCTCGGCTCGAACGAATCGCCGAATTCATACCTCCGGAGAAGGTCATTCCTGCCACGGTTCAGGTTGTGGATATCCCCGGCGTGCCATCCGGCGGTGGGGCATCGAGTTTGAATCAGGTGTTGTCGCATATCCGCAACGTCGATGCGATCGTGCACGTGGTGAATTGCTGGGGTGAGCAGGATGCTGCGTCAGACATTGCGTCGATGGAGGCTGAACTCATACTCGCCGATCTGGTCGTTGCGGAGGGCGCTGTTGACAAGGCTGCGCGGGCTACGCGGAGCGGCGACGCCGATGCCAAGAAGCGACTGTCCGTTCTGGAGCGGGTGCAGGAACTCCTGAGCGACGAGCGGCCGGTCCGGTCCGGCGATTGGGATGAGGGCGAGCGAGCTATTTTGAAGTCCTACGGGTTCATGTCCGCCAAGCCAGTCTTGTTGGTCGCCAACGTCGGTGAAGACGATGTGGAGGGTCAATCCGAGGCGGCCAAGGCGGTGCAGGCGGCGGATGTAAATACGGTCACCGTATGCGCCACGATCGAGTCGGAGATCTCCGAAATGGAATCGGCCGACCGGGCGGACATGCTTGCATCGATGGGCATCGAGCGTCCCGCGATCGGTGTACTCGCCGCTGCCATGAACGAGGTGCTCGGCCTGTCGACTTTTTACACAGCGGGCGAGAAGGAAGTTCGCGCCTGGTCGATTCCTCGCGAAGTGTCCGCCCCGGATGCGGCCGGAACGATTCACAGCGACATCCAGCGAGGGTTCATTCGGGCCGAGTGCTATCACTGCGATGATCTGTTCGAACTCAAAAGCGAGAAGGCGATCAAGGAGGCAGGAAAACTTCGCAGCGAGGGAAAGGGGTATGCGATGCAGGATGGGGATGTGGTGCACTTTCTCTTCAATGTGTGATTGTGCAGGTTCCTCGAAAGCACATCTACCACCACGAGTTCACGCGGGGTTGGTAGCATCAGGATACTTACAGTTTTCAGAATTTACGGAGGCATGATATGAATTGCAAACTCCTGTTTACTTTGGCAATGAGTATGGTTCTATTGGTTGGTTGTGAGGACAGCGAACCAGAGGTTGCTGAAAGCAAATCAGAGGCTGGAGGGCTCAAGTTGTCCAGGTTGCATCAACGCTGTATGTTGCCAGAGGCTTCGATGTCTCAAGTTCAGGAGTACTTGAGGCTTGGCGGTGATGTTAACAAGGAGGGTTTTGACGGCAGCACTCTGCTGGAGGTGCACGTAAAAAACGGAAGTCCAGAAATGATTTCGGTGCTGATCGAGGAAGGTGCTGATGTCAATGGGAGGAATGTAGATGCGATTCCGCTGGTGTTGGCAGCGGGAGACAACCCCAATCCCGAAGTGATCTCAATGCTGATCAAGAAAGGTGCTGATGTCAATTCAAAGACTAGAAATGGCAGCACTCCGCTGATGTTTGCAGCGCAATACAACCAAAATCTCGAAGTGATTTCAGTGCTGCTTGATGCAGGTGCTAATGTCAATAAGGAAGACAACAGTGGAAGGGATGCTCGGAATTACG
>MPMA02211113.1_pt1 | contig 31068 bp, 32 predicted proteins | sample 1617361 | NCBI WGS metagenome assembly MPMA02 (sample SAMN05944807, study PRJNA350692) | marine metagenome | biome: marine; feature: ODZ; material: water; isolation source: 180 m water sample filtered on 0.2 um supor filter | place: Pacific Ocean | collected 2012-04-08 | depth 180m m | reverse complement strand
GAGTTGATTCTCGGCAAATACGCGGGTCTCGTGCTGACGCTGGCGGTCAATATCGCGGTGATGGCCGTCGCGCTGTATGCGGTGCTCGGCTACATGTCGTGGGTGGAAACCGAGGAGTTCAGACAGTCGTGGGAGGCGCCGGCAACCGACCCCGCGATGCTCTTGGCGGTTTTCCTGGTCTTCACACAGCTGATGCTGGTGACCGCCATCGCCCTGTTCTTCTCCACCTTCTCGAGTCCAATTCTGTCGGCCGTGCTGACCTTCGGTTTGTATGTCGTAGGGCACTTCAATGCCGATCTGCGGAATTTCGAGAACGTGGTCGACTCGCCGACTGCTGCCTATCTGGCCAGGGCCCTGTATTACGTGCTGCCCAACCTCGCACCGTTCGACATCAGGGCTGAGGTGGTGCACGCGCAACCGGTGACGCTCGGCTACGTGGCGTTGACGACCGGATATGCCGCCGCCTACATCGGGGCACTGCTGCTTGGGGCGATGTTCATCTTTTCGCGGCGGGACTTCAAATGAGCGGGTCGCGCAGCGCGAGCTGGTGGGAGCGGCCCGCAGTGTTCGCGGTCGCGATGGCGACACTGGTTGCGCTCGTCATCTCGTCGGCCATGGTGCGTGACCGTGTCTACGCCGCCTCGCGCGCCCAAACCCAGCTGCTCTATATCCCGGACGGGGCGGTACTCGGTCGGATGGCGCTGTCGTTCGATGCGCTATTGGCCGACGTGTATTGGATACGGGCATTGCAGCATTACGGCGGCACCAAGCGTGCCGACTCGGAAGAAAAGAGCTACGACCTGCTGGGACCGCTGCTCGATATCACCACGACGCTCGACCCACGGTTCAATGTGGCTTATCGCTTCGGAGCGATCTTTCTGACCGAGGGCTACCCGAACGGTCCTGGTCGGCCCGATCTGGCCATAGCGTTGCTCCAGAAGGGCATCGGAGAGATGCCCGACAAGTGGGAGTTCTACATGGACATCGGTTTCATCTACTACTGGTGGCTCCAGGACTACAACGCCGCGGCGCTCTGGTTCGAAAAGGCGGCGAATGTGCCCGGTGCCTCCTGGTGGTTACGTTCGCTGGCGGCGAACACCCTGGCCGCTGGCGGGAGCCGTGAGTCGTCGCGCACGCTGTGGCAGCAGATTTACGAATCGGCCGACAACGACTGGATTCGCAATGAGGCGGTGCGGCGGCTGACGCAGCTGCAGGCGCTCGACGACATCGACCAGCTGATCGGGGCGGCCCAGCGATTCATCGAGCAGGGTGGGCGCCCGCCGGAGTCGTGGGAGGAGCTGATCGGGGCCGGGTTCGTGGCTGGGGTCCCGGTCGACCCGACGGGCCTGCCATATGTCCTCGACTCCAGCAACGGCACAATCAACGTGTCGTCAGCTTCTGAGCTGTTTCCCTTGCCTGGGGAAACGCTGCCGCCGCCGCAGTGACAATGACCGGACCGATTGCGGTCGGGCTGGTGGCGGCGTTGGGGCTTGCCATCGGCAGCTTCCTCAACGTCTGCATCTATCGCTTGCCGCGCGGTGAATCGGTGGTGAGCCCGCCGTCCCGGTGTCCGTCGTGCGGCCGAGGGCTGCGCTGGTTCGAAAATGTGCCGGTGGTTGGCTACGTGCTGCTCGGCGGGCGGTGCGGGACCTGCCGAGCCGCTGTGTCGCCGATGTATCCGATTGTCGAGGGAGGCACCGCGGTGGTGTTCCTGCTCCAGTACTGGCAGCTCGGCTGGCAGCCGTTGCTCGGGGTTCGGTTGCTGTTCGCGGCAGCGATGATCGTGCTGTTCGTGATCGACCTCCAGCATCGCATCTTGCCAAACGTCATCACCCTACCGGGGGTCGTAATCGGCGTGGCCGCCAGCTTCTTCTTCGACCCTGGATGGCGTGCGGCGCTCATCGGCGTGGCGGTCGGCGGCGGGGCGCTCTGGGCGGTCGGTGAGGCGTATTTCCGGATCCGCGGCGAGGAGGGTATGGGTATGGGCGACGTCAAGATGCTCGCCATGATTGGCGCCTTTCTGGGCTGGCAGCCCATGCTGGTGACCCTGCTAATTGCGTCGCTGTCCGGGTCGCTGTTCGGAGTCGGCATGATGCTGGTACAGCGGGGCGGCATGAGATACGCGCTGCCCCTTGGGTCGTTTCTGGCGGCTGCCGCCCTGATCGCCACGCACGTCGGCCAGCCGTTGGTCGAGTGGTATGGGGCGTTTTACTAGAGTGGGCACTCTCTAGAAGTCAGAAGTCCGAAGGCAGAAGGGGCTTTGGGTGCTCTGACGCCTCACACCTTGCTCTTGCGGTGTCTGCTTCACCGCGCGGTTTCTGCGATGTGGGTCGGTGAGGCGGTGCGCTAGAACTGCAACTTGCGGCACCTCCCCCTTTTCACTTCACGTGATCGGCGCACGTTTCACTGGGGTCGTTCGCCCTGCGGCTACCTGGACCGGAGGTTGCACCGTCAGCCGCCGTGGCTCGATGGCGTCAACATCCAGTGTGGCACTTCGGACGGGGCATCGGCCTCGTCGAGGTGGTCATTGCCGTCGGTCTGTTCGTGACCCTGGCGGCCGGCATCGCGCCGCTGTTCGCGCTGTCGGCGCGGTCGTTGGCGGCAGCCCGCCACCGGACGTCGTCGCTCATCCTGGCTGTCGACAAGCTCGAGCAGCTGCGTGCCTCTCTCCCGTTACCGGAGACCACCGAGCAAACTGAGTATCTCGACACCAACGGTCGTCTGATCGGAGTCGGTCGAACACCACCATCCGGAACGGCGTATGTGCGGGTGTGGTCGGCCGGCGCACGACCGGGACTGGACGGAGTGCGGGTGGTGCGGGTGACGGTTGCCCCGGTCCATCCTGGCGACGGCGGTGGCAGACAGGGGCCGGAAGTCGCACCGGACGGCGCTCGGCTGGTGACGTTGCTTGGGGCGGGACCGTGAGTTGGGTGATGCGGGCCTCTCCCGAAACCGGGTTGTCGCTCCTCGAGACCGTGATGGCGCAGGCATTGACGCTCCTGGTGCTGGGCGGGTTGTTCGGTCTGGCGTCTTCGGCCGGTTCCCTCAATCGGTGGTTACCCGAGACCGCCAACGTGCAGCAGCGGTTGCGTCACGCCTTCGACCGCCTGCACACCGATCTGCTCGCCGCCGGCCAAGGCCCGGTCCTGGTCTCGGCTGGTCCTCTCGTGCGGTTCCTGCCACCGGTCGTGCCCTATCGCCTCGGGCTTCGGGCCGACGTTGGAGAGCATCGGCGTCCGCGGCCAGACGCGGTCACGACGATAACCGTTTCTCGTACAGCCGGCTCGGAGACCACGATTCTGAGCCCGCTCGCCGGACCGGCCCCCACGGTGCAGCTCGCGCCTGGTCCCGGCTGTGCGCCGCCGGCGTGCGGGTACGGTGCACGGGATCTGGTGTTGGTATTCGATGAGGCCGAAGCCTGGGAGCTCTTCCGGGTGACCGGGGCGGGAGCGATGACCCTGACGTTGGAGCGTGTACACCCGACCGCAACAGGATTCTCGTCAGGCGCCGTCATTGCGCCGGTCGAGTTGCATCACTACTACGCCGACGCGGAGCGGTCGCAGCTCCGGCACTACGACGGGTGGCAGGGCGATTTTCCGTTGGTGGACGACCTTGCCGACCTGGCGTTTCGCTTCTTCGGCGAGACGGCGGGGGGACTGGCTGTGTGTCCGGGGGCGGCGCCTCTGACGGGCGGCGGCCCGCTCGTTGAGATTGGCCTGGTCGAGTTGGCCGATGGTCCGTGGTGCGGGCCGGCCGGGCTACCCTTCGACGGCGACCTGCTACGCATCCGCGCCATCGCTGTCAATCTGCGTGTTCAGAGCGCCGTCGAGGAGCTGCGTGGTGCTGACCCTCGCCTGTTCACTCGGCCCGGACCTGCCCCGGGCGGCAGTCGCCTGGTGCCAGACCACGCCGTCAGCTTCACAGTCGCGCCACCGAATCTCGCGCTGGGCCGTTCCCCATGAGCCAGCAACCGCACGGCGTTGAGCCGGTTTGGAGAAAGGATGACCAGCGTGGCGCCGCCTTGCTCGTGACCATGCTGACCGCCGTGCTGTTATCCGGTTTGGCGGGAGCGCTCGTTGTGGTCCTGTCGACAGAAGAGGCGGTCGAGGCGAATCATCGACGCAGCGTCGTGGCGCTGTATGCGGCGGACGGCCTGCTGGCCTTTGTGGTGGCTGAATTGACGTCCATGCCAACCTGGCAGCCGGTAATGAGCGGGTCGCGGCGTTCTACGTTCAGTGCCGGCGCCATCCCGGCCCGGCTCGCCGACGGGGCCATGGTCAATCCGCACGAGGAGACGGTTGCGCTTCAGCGGGAGATCGATCAGGTCGTCGGGGGAGGAGTGACCCCGCGGTGGCGGCTGTACGCCTGGGGGTGGTTGGCCGAGCTGGTGAACGAGACCGGCCGTGGCCGCCTCGTCTACACCGCCGCATGGCTCCGCGACGACTGGGCGGACCCCGACGCCGACCCCGAGCAGGACACGAACGGACGAGTGGTGGTGCGGGTAGCTGCGTTCGGCCCGTTTCGCACCCGGCGTGCCGTGGAAGCGGTAGTCGGCACAGAGTCCGGCGTCGTGTCTGTCGTTGCGTGGGGATTGGTGCGTTAGTGTCCGAGTCAGAAATCCGTCACCAACTTCCCGGGCGGGGCATCCCGCCTGGCGGCGTTACTCCTCTGTCACAAATGCCCAATTTGCTCCCTCGTCGCGCCTTGCCAGCCGGGCGCCGCGCTCCGGGACATGGGCAATGGACTTCTGATTCGGGACACTAGCCGCGTACGCCGATGGTGCGCAAGGCCCGGCGGATTTCCGTCTTGGTGACGTCGTCCACGATAACGGTGTCGCCGACGCCGTGCGGCAAGACGAAATGAAGCCGTCCGGCGACCATCTTCTTGTCGCGCCGCATCGCGGTGAGCAGTTCGGCCATCGACAGGTCGGCCACCGGAGGCAGCTGGCCCATCCGTGCGATGAGATCGGTCAGAGCCGTGTGGTCGTCCTTGGCGAGGAGGCCGCGTGAGGCGCCGATCTGAGCCGCCACCAGCATCCCGTAGGCGACCGCTTCGCCGTGCCGTAGCCGCCGATAATGGGTCGCCGCCTCCAACGCGTGCCCGGCCGTGTGCCCGAAGTTCAGGACCCTACGATGTCCCGCTTCGCGTTCGTCGGCTGCCACAACGTCCGCCTTGATCCGGCAAGACGCGACGACGATCTCCGCCATCACGGCCGGCTCGCGCGCGAAGACGCGAGGGAGGTCGGCAACGAGCCGGTCAAGCAGCGTGCGACTGGCGATGACCCCATACTTGACCACCTCATACAAACCGGCGCGGAGCTCACGTCGCGGCAAGGTATCGAGGACCCGGGGGTCGGCGATGACCGCTACCGGCGCATGAAACGCGCCGACTAGGTTCTTGCCGAGCGGGTGGTTCACGCCGACCTTGCCGCCAACGGAGCTGTCGACCTGAGCGAGCAGGGTGGTCGGAATCTGCACGAGATCGACCCCACGCAGATAGGTGGCGGCCGCGAACCCGACGCTGTCGCCAATGACCCCACCGCCCATCGCGATAATCGTCGCCTGGCGGTCGGCGCCAGCCCGGATGAGCCACTCATGGACTCGCTCGACAGTCCGAAGGGTCTTCGATCGTTCCCCGTCCCGAACCAGGAGGTGTTCGACGGCCGGCAACGCTGCCGAGATGGTCTCTCCGTGGCGCCTCCAGACTGTTGGACTGGAGACCAGAAACCGCTGGTCGCCGATGCCGGCCTTGGACAGCCAGCGCGATAGCTGCTCGATGAGGCCGTGGGCGACGAAGACCGGATAGGTGTGGGCGGAGCTGGGAACGTCGATCCGTGTCGGCTGCATGGGTGCTGGTCCGATGAGGGCGAGAAAGCTGGATGGTAGGATAACAGCAATTTTTCGGGCGGAGGACCCCTACTGATGTCGGACAAGGACGCAGCGTTCGTCAAGGAGATCACCCCCAGGTCGGAAGACTTTCCGCGCTGGTACACCGACGTCATCCGCCGGGCGGAGCTGGCCGACTACTCGCCGGTGAAGGGCAGCATGGTCATCCGGCCGTATGGCTACGCCATCTGGGAGCTGATGCAACAGGCGCTTGACCGCCGCATCAAGGAGACGGGTCACGTCAACGCGTACTTTCCTATGTTCATCCCCGAGAGCCTGCTCAAGAAGGAGGCGGCGCACGTCGAAGGGTTTGCGCCGGAAGTGGCCTGGGTCACACATGGTGGCGAGGAGAAGCTCGAAGAGCGGCTGGTGGTGCGTCCGACGTCGGAGGCGATTATCGGCACGATGTACTCGAAGTGGATTCAGTCGTGGCGCGACCTGCCGGTCCTGATCAATCAGTGGGCGAACGTGGTCCGGTGGGAGAAGGTGACCCGGCTGTTCCTGCGCACCACGGAGTTCCTCTGGCAGGAGGGGCATACGGTGCACGAGACCGAAGCCGAGGCGCAGGAAGAGACGCTGAAGATGCTGGGCGTCTACCAAGATTTCACCGAGACCGAGCTGGCGATGCCGGTGCTGAAGGGCGAGAAGACCGAGAGCGAAAGGTTCGCCGGCGCCCTGCGCACCTACTCTATAGAAGCCTTGATGGGCGATGGGCGCGCCTTGCAGGCCGGCACGTCGCACAACCTGGGTCAAAACTTCGCCAAGGTCTTCGACATCACCTTCCAGGGGCGCGACAAGACAGTGCAGTACGGGTGGCAGACGTCGTGGGGCGTTTCCACCCGGCTTATCGGCGGAGTCATCATGGCACACGGCGACGACAGCGGGCTGATCCTGCCGCCGCGTATCGCTCCATATCAGGTGGTGATGGTGCCGATTCCGCGTGGCGATTGGCGCGAGACGGTGCTGCCGCACGCCGAGCGAATCAAGGCGGAGCTGGAAGCGCTGGGCGTGCGCGTGATGCTCGACGACCGGGAAGAGCACTCGCCCGGTTGGAAGTATGCCGAGTGGGAGATGCGCGGGGTGCCGTTGCGGCTCGAGATCGGACCGCGCGACCTCAAGAACGAGCAGGTGATGCTGGTGCGCCGCGACACGCGCGACAAGACGCCGACGCCGATGGAGGGGCTGGCCGCGCACGTCGACGAGTTGCTGACGACGATTCAGCAGGCGCTCTTCGACCGTGCCATCGCGTTCCGTGACGAGCACACGCTGAAGACCAGCGATCGGGCCGAGTTCGACGCCAGCCTCGAGGGGCGTCCGGGTTATGTCGTGGCCCCCTGGTGTGGTGCGGCCGACTGCGAGACGCAGATCAAGACCGACACCCAGGCGACAATTCGGAACATCCCACTCGATCCGCCGCCCGCCTCCGGCAACTGCATCCAGTGCGGCAAGCCGGGCAAGGTTGACGCCTACTTCGCGAAATCGTACTAGTCGACGTGCTGGAGCGAGCCCGGCAATTCGCTGAAGCCAGGTCATTGAGTCTGGGGAAGGCGCTTTCGGAGCTGGCACGGAGGGGGCTCGAGGCCCAGCGTCCAGTCAGGCTGGTCGACGGTGTTTACGTCTTCGAACTGCCTGGCGACTCACCGTCGGTGACCTCGAAGCATGTTGCCGAACTGGAAGCTGACACGCGGTGACCGCGTCCCTGCTCGATGTTAGCGTTTTGATAGCGTTAATGTGGCCGACGCACGAGGCGCATAACCGTGTGCTGCGCTGGTTCGGCAGAAGCGCTCGCCATGGATGGGCAACCTGCCCGATGACCCAGGCGGGTTTCGTCCGCCTGGTGTCGAACCCGGCGTTCTCCCGGGACGCCGTGTCTCCCGCGGCGGCGCTGGCAATTCTCGACGCCAACCTGCGCAATGAGCACCATCACTTCTGGGAAGACGACTGCGGTGTAGGCAACGCGGTCCAGCAGTTCCGCGCCCGAATCGTGGGTCACCGCCAGGTGACCGATGCGTATCTCCTTGGGCTGGCCGTTCGCAAAGGGGGCCACCTGGTGACCCTGGACGGTGGTCTGCGGGCGTTGGCCTCTCGAGACCTCACCAAAGACGCGGTTCACCTCATTCGCTAGTCGATGCCTTCGGTACGAGGCGCGTTCAGGCCCGTAGCAGCATCGTTCAGCATCTGCCCTCGCACGTTAGGGCAAGGGCCGACGAGGCAGGACTCGTGCCGCAGACCCGGTCAGCGAACCGGTCTGACTTGCTTTGGCGGCAGAGCACACTGCCCAGGCTATTACTAGGCTAATCCGCAGTAGGAGAAAAAGTCGCGCCGTCAGCAGGTCTCGAACCTGGAGGATGAGACTCCGTGCCCGGTCACAGCCGAGCCAGCAGCTCGTTCGTCTGTCCGCTGTTGTCGGTCCGCCTCTACGGTTTGCAGCACGAGTCCTGCCTCGCTGCCCCGCGTGTCCCAGAAACCCTGATCGGGTCAAACCGACTTTCGCTCTAGCAAGACTGGAATTCTGACCGGTCTTCGCGCCCAGCGTAGCGCCCCGGAATGCAGGGTGAGTTCAACCGGTCAATGCAACAGTGTATTCGCGAGTCTATCAGCTGGCGTGGCATAGCCCAGGGTCTTGCGGGGACGTGAGTTGAGGCGCCGTGCGACCGCGTCCAGATCAGCCTGCGTAGGTCGGTGCCATGGGGGAAGTACTGTCGCAGCAAGCCATTGGTGTTCTCGTTCGTGCCGCGCTGCCACGGACTTTGCGGATCGCAGAAGTAGACCTGGACCTGGGTGGCGACGGTAAATGTCTTGTGCGCCGCCAGTTCGTGCCCGCGGTCCCAGGTCAGGGACACCATGAGGCCCGCGGGCAACGCCCGGATCGCCTGCGAGAGCGCCTGGACCACGCGGGTGGTGTCCTTCCCCGGCAGACGGGCTAAGAGCACGAAGCGGGACTGCCGCTCGACCAGCGTCGCGATGTGTGAGTTCCGGGCGCCCGACAGCAGGTCGCCCTCCCAGTGACCGGGCACGGCACGGTCCTCCGCCTCGGCCGGACGCTCGCGAATCGAGACCGCGTCGATGATGCGGCCACGCTGCTGTCCGGCGGTGCTGGCCAGTTTGGAGCGGCGCATACGTCGCCGCCGCCGCAGGTGGGCAATCAGCGCCTTCTTGAGCACGCCGCGCGTCTGGACGAAGAGGCTCAGGTAGATCGTCTCGTGCGACACGTGGAGCCGAGGATCCCTCGGAAAGGTCCGTGCGAGCCACCCCGAAATTTGCTGCGGCGACCAATCGTCAGCGAGCTTCTCGGCCACGAGGCGGCACAGCCTGGGTTCGGTCGCCAACCGGCACAGCTTGGGGCGCCGAGCTCGGTCCCATGCACGGACATCGGCCGCCGCTGCCCGGTAGTGCGTCCGGCCCCCATGCCGTCGCACCTCGCGGCTCACGGTCGACGCGGCCCGCCCAAGCAGGCAGGCGATGCGCCGCAACGAGCAGGCGTTGGCCAGCCCGCGTGAGATCTCTTCGCGCTCGGCCAGTGTCAGCGCGCACCGTGCTCGCGTGCGCGCTCGTGGGGGGGACGCCGCCGTGCGCGGCGACGACACGGTGGACCGATTTACGGAGACGCCCCAAGGCACGGCCGATGTCACTGACTGACTCGCCTCGCTTCCACCGTCTCCAGACCTCGGCCCGCTCGGCGGTCGACATGCTTGGGCGACAAACGCGTTCCATGAGCCCTCCTTGAGGTGATCATTTCATCGCGTTGCATCGATCCCTTGAATCCACCAGTGTTTCTGGGACGCAGTGCGCGCTCGTCACAGTCCGCAGGGCTGTTCCCGTATAATTGGCCAGTTCCTCCAAGACCATCATGTCTCTCAGCGCCGGCACCCGTCTCGGGCACTATGACGTCACCGCCCTCATCGGCGAGGGCGGCATGGGGTAGGTCTATCGCCACGAACCCAGGGCGCTGCACTTCCGCGACAGGGCGTTGTGATGGCGCAGAACCCACCGGAAGGCACCCCTCGGATCCTGGCCAGATTGGCCTATGACGATGTGGCTGCGGCAGTCGCGTTCTTGGAACGGGCGTTCGGCTTTCGTGAAGCGGTGGACGCACGACTTGAAGAGCCAGATGGGTCGATCTTCTTGACCGAGATAACCGTCGTCGATAGCAGGGTCATGATCGGCCTCGCCGGTGGCCACGGCATCGTCAGCCCGAAAACGACTGGCGTCGTCACCCAAGGGCTCATTGTCTACCTGGACGACCTTGATGGACACTGCCAGCGAGCGCGTGACGCGGGCGCTGAGATCGTATCGGAACCGGCGGATCAGTTCTGGGGGGATAGACGCTACGAGGCCGAAGACCTCGAAGGACACCTTTGGAGCTTCCACCAGCATGTGCGAGATGTGCCTCTGGCTGAGATACGTGCCGCCATCCGGACGATGGCGAACAACTGACGCGCCAGGAAGAACCTCAAACTCATGAAAGCGGGCTCGGCCATCGGCCACTACGACGTGACCTCCCTCCTCGGGGAGGGCGGCATGGGACAATTTGAGCGTCGGCGCACTCCCCGGCTCCCAAGAGTGGCCTGATCGACCCGCTCCTGGCATGCCTCGCCCGTTCGTTCGTGGCCTAGGACATGACGCCCGTCATGGCGGGCTGGCGCAGCCTCCCTTAAGGATCGGATCCTCAGTCCGTGTATCCACCGGTGCCGTGTGCAGGTGCGGCGCTGGCTGACCCAGGACGCCTATGGCACTCGCCACCGGGACTCGGTTGGGTCCCTATGAGGTCACTGCCAAGATCGGACAGGGCGGCATGGGCCAGGTCTGGCAGGCGACTGACACCCAGCTAGGCCGCGATGTCGCGCTGAAGATCCTCCCCGACGCCTTCGCGGCTGATCCAGATCGGATGGCCCGCTTCGAGGCCATTGTCGGGCCGAGAAGACAGCGAGGTATCAGTTTGCAGGCGACAATTGCGCCGGCTCAGAGGGAAGTGACACTGAGATGACCGATTCCATTTCCCGACGCAGTTTCCTCAAGGCGTCCAGCCTTGCGCTCGGCAGCACGACCTTGCCCGCGATGTCGCCGGTCGCCAGCGCCGCGATGGCCCAGACGGGCGCGAGCGCCCCGCCGGACGTGACACGGCAGCTTGCCAGTTACGTCGTCAGCTCGAAATGGAACGACATCCCGGACAGTGCGCGGTTCGAAGCGGTGCGCTCGGTCTTCAACTGGGTGGGGTGCTGTCTCGGGGGGGCACGACACGTGACGACAGACCGCGCCCTGGCGGCGCTGGGGGAGTTCTCCGGCCGAGCTGAGGCCACCGTGCTCGGTCGGTCCGAACGGCTGGACGTCATGCATGCCGCACTCCTGAACGGCATCACCTCGCACGTGCTGGACTACGACGACACGCACCTGGAAACCATCATCCACCCCGCCGGCCCGGTCGCCTCGGCAATTCTAGCGTTGGGCGAACGACAGCACACCAGTGGCGTCGACTTCATGCATGCCTTCATCCTCGGGGTCGAGGTCGAGTGCCGCGTCGGCAAGGCGGTCTATCCTTCGCACTACCAGCGTGGCTTCCACATCACCGGCACAGCCGGCGTGTTCGGCGGGGCCGCGGCAGCGGGCAAGCTCTTGGGGCTCAGCGAACAGCAGATGGTCTGGGCGCTGGGGATTGCAGCCACACAGTCCGCCGGCCTGAAGGAGATGTTTGGCACGATGTGCAAGCCCTTTCACCCCGGCAGCGCGGGCCAGAACGGCCTGAAGGCTGCATTTCTCGCCTCGAAGGATTACACCAGCTCCAACGGCGCTCTCGAGGCGGCCGAAGGTTTCATGTTCACCTACTCCGACGAGCAGGACTTCTCACAGATCACCGATAACCTCGGCGGAACGTTCGAGGTCGCCAAGAATACCTACAAGCCCTTTGCCTGCGGCATAGTCACCCACCCGATCATCGACGGCTGCATCCAGCTCAGCAATGCACACAATCTGACCTCGAACCAGATCTCGAGTGTGTCACTCCGGGTGCACCCGCTCGTCATCGAGCTGACCGGCAAGCCCGCACCGCAAACGGGTCTCGAAGCGAAGTTCAGCATTTACCACGCTAGTGCTGCCGCCATTGTTCGACGCTCGGCAGGACCGAACGAGTTCACCGACGCGGTGGTCCAAGACTCGGAGGTCATCGCGCTTCGAGACAAGGTGACGGCTCGGATCGATGAAAGTGTCAGCGAAGAGGAGGCCTTCGTCAGCATCACCCTCACTGATGGCACCGTGCTCGACACACACATCGAACACGCCATCGGCAGCCTGGAGCGCCCGATGACCAGGGAAGCGCTCGAGGAGAAGTTCGCAGACCAGGCCCGCACCACGTTACCGATGGCACAGATCAACGACGTCATGACGCTCTGCTGGAATATCGAGGCGCTGGATGATGTGAGCGAGATCGCGCAGGCGTCTGTGCCTGCCTAGCCCGTGCGCTCGATTTCCTGGGTGTGGGAACATCCTCCAGGACGAAAGTCGGGCGCCTGCCGGCATTCAGCTAGACGTGGAATGTGGGCGTCTGCTAGCCGTTCCGCTATGTCTCTGACCGTCGGCACCACCCTCGGCCCTTACTCCGTCACCGCCAAGATCGGCGAAGGCGGGATGGGCGAGATGTACGGGGCCGGAGACAGGAAGCTGCAGGACCGACATGCGGAGATTGGCCGGCTGACATGGGGCAGCATCCGGTCATTGTGGGTAGAACGTGCGAACAGCCGACGAGAATCGGCGCAGGAAATGGGAAAGGGATCGAATGAATCGACAAGCTCGCGTGCTGATGCTGGTGCTCCTCGTCATGATGTGGAGTCAGATCGCGGAGGCTGATGATCGATGGCCGCAATTTCGAGGCCCGGGATCCCGGGGGATCTCCGACGAATCCGGACTGCCGACCAGCTGGAGTACGACGGAGAACGTCGCCTGGATTACCGACATTCCCGGCCTGGGATGGAGCTCGCCGATCGTGTGGGACGACACGGTGTTCCTGACCACCGTGGTCAGTTCCGAGCCGGTCGAGGGACCCCGGGGTGGGCTATATCGAGGTCGGGAAACGTGGCGCCCGTCTCAGGTCGAGCACCGGTGGCTCGTCTACGCGGTCGATGTCGAGACCGGCGCAGTGAAATGGGAGCGCGAAGTGCATCGCAGCGTTCCAGAGGGCGCACACCACCTGAAGAACACCTTGGCCTCTGAAACAGCGGTGACCGACGGAGAGTCCGTGTACGCCTATTTCGGTAACGTCGGCGTATTTTCCCTGGATACGGACGGCATGGTGCAATGGTCGTATGAGATCGAGGCCGCCGATACCCGGCTCGGGTGGGGCACGGCGGCCTCTCCGGTCCTGTATCGTGACCATCTTTACATCGTCAACGACAACGACGAGCAGTCCTACCTGTTCGCACTCAGCAAGGACACCGGTGCGGAGGTTTGGCGGACGGATCGCGACGAAGGTACGAACTGGTCCACGCCCTACATCTGGGAGAACGAGGTGCGGACCGAGATCGTCACGACCGGCTCCGACAAGGTTCGTTCCTACGATCTCGACGGCACCCTGCTGTGGGAGCTGACCGGAATGTCATCGCTCACCGTACCGACCCCGTTCGTCGAGTTTGGGATGTTGTACCTCAGCTCAGGGTATCTCGGGGATCAGCAACGGCCGGTCTTCGCGATTCGGCCCGGTGCGAGTGGTGACATTTCGCTTGGCGACGCCGAGGTAAGCAATGAGTTCATTGTGTGGTCGCAGCCGCAGGCCGCACCGTACAACACGTCGCCGATCATCTACGGCGACTACTACTACACGCTGCTCGATCGGGGCTTCTTCACGTGTCACGATGCCCGCACCGGGGAGGAGATCTACGGTCAACAGCGCATCCAGGTTGGCGCGGCCTTCACATCGTCGCCGTGGGCCTACGACGGCAAGATCTTCGCGCTGAGCGAGGACGGTGACACCTACGTCATTCGCGCCGGCCCCAGGTTCGAGGTTCTTGGTCGAAATTCGCTTAACGAGTTCTCGATGGCAACCCCTGCCATCGCGCACGGGAGTCTCTTCATCCGGACGGCGTCGAGGCTGTACCGGATCACCGAGCAAGCCACACCATGAAGTCCACCACCCTCGCTCTCTGGCCCGTTGGTGCCACTGTGCGGCCTCGGCATCATCCTATGGGACGGCCACGCCATAGCAATGCCCCTTGATCTCGGCACCACACTCGGTCCCTACGAGATTCAAGCCCCCCTCGGCGCGGGCAGCATGGGTGAAGTCTACAAAGCCAGGGACACCCGCTTGGATCGCACCGTCGCCATCAAGGTCCTCCCCGAGCATGTCGCCGCAGACCCCGATCTCAAGCAGCGGTTCGAGCGCAAGGCGAAGACCATCTCCAGCCTGAACCACCCGCACATCTGCACGCTGCAGGGCGGGCGGTGATGCCGCTCTCTTTGAGGGCCTTGCCACTCGTCGAGGCTCACGGCGAGTTCTTCGTCGTAGACCCGCCTGACTCGGCTCGCCTCTGAACCGTCAGCAGACTCGACGTCCGCCTCCACACGTGGATCTGGCTTTGACCTCGCTCTGAAAACCGGCACTCTCGCCCCAACGTGGACAGCGGGGCAGTAATCCGCCCGTGAGGGGAGGCAAATCGCGTGACGGGGGCCAATCTGCCTGTCGAGGCGGGCGGTCGAGGGCTTGGCTCGGCGATCGGGGAGGGACTCTAGAATCTCCTATCGTCACTCTCGGTGCAAGAGTGGCGAACACGTCCCACGGCGTTGTCCGTCCGAAGCCGGTTGCCTAGAGCCCATGACCCATCGGCCCAAAGCCTGGCGCTGACGGCAGGGAGGTCCTGTTCCATGGTGTCCGATCTTCGCTACGGCCTCCGCATCCTGGCGAAGAACCCGGGGTTCAGCGCCATCGCGATCCTGGTGCTGGCGCTCGGCATCGGCGCCAACAGCGCGGTCTTCAGCTTCGTCAACGCGATGCTGCTCAAGCCGCTGCCGATCGAGCAACCCGGCGAGCTGGTCGGCATCTAGAGTGAGCAGACCACGCCCCCGGGAGGCTATCGGGCATTTTCCTACCCGAACTACCGTGATCTGCGTGGTCGTGCGACGGTCCTCGCCAGCGTAGCGGCGCACAATGTGACGCTGGTCGGGGTGGGCGACGGGACCGTCACTCGGCGTGTGTTCGCCGATATTGTGTCGGCCAACTACTTTGAGGCCTTCGGATCGCCGCTGACACTCGGCCGCGCCTTCACCCCGGCCGAAGAGGAGCCGGACGCCAACGTGCGGGTCGCCATCATCAGCCATGCCTTCTGGGAACGCGCGGGTCGCGATGCGGATATTCTGGGTCAGACCATCCGGGTGAACGGCGACCTGCTGACCATCGTGGGGGTCACCGGCGAGGGCTTTACCGGTTCGTCCGTGCTCCTCGGTCCCGAGCTGTGGCTGCCGCTCGGGTCCTATGGCTCGACCACGCCCGCCCTCATGGGGGAGGCGCGGTCGCTCAGTGAGCGGGGCCACCACGCCTTGATCGTCGTCGGGCGGCTGCGTGCCGGGCTCACGCAGGAGACGGCGGCCCCCGAGCTCGAGGCGATCGCCGCGCGGCTCGAGCAGGCCTACCCGGCGGAGAACGCCGATCAGACATTCCGCGCGGCGCCGCTGCCGCGACTGTCGGTTACAACTATCCCGATAACTGAGGGCCAATTCTCGGCCATCTCGATCCTGGTGCTAGCGATGTCGGGGGTCGTTCTGCTCATCGCTTGCCTCAACCTCGCGAACATGCTGCTCGCGCGTGGCGCCACCCGCCGCCGCGAGATCGCGATCCGGCTCTCGCTCGGCGGTGCTCGCGGCCGCGTCATCCGGCAGCTGTTGGTTGAGGGATTCGTGCTCTCAGTGGTGGGCGGTGCCGTCGGGCTAGTCGTCGCGGTCTGGGCGGCCGACCTACTCATGACGTCGATCGAACCGATCCTGCCGTGGGGGATGACGGTGGTCGGCGTCGGGGTCGACTGGCGGGTCGTGACCGGAACGCTCGGCTTCTGTCTGCTGGGCACGATCTTCTTCGGGCTCGGTCCTGCGTGGCAGATCACCCACGGTGACATCCTGGACGATCTGAAGCAGCAGGCCAGCGCGGACCGCCAGCGCGGCCGCGGGCTGCTGGCCCCGCGCAAGTTGCTCGTCGTCGGGCAAATGGCGCTGTCGCTCGGGTTGCTCACCGCGGGCGGGCTGTTTCTGCGCAGCGCGGTCGCCGCGTCGACGGCCGACCCGGGCTTTGCGATGGAGCGCGGGCTGCTGCTCGAGACTGACCCGAGCCTGGCCGGTTACGACGAGATACGCGGACGCGCGCTCTATCAGGCGCTGCTGAGCCGCCTACGGGCGCTGCCGGGCGTCGAGGCGGCGAGCTTGGCTTCGATGGTGCCGTTCGGCGCCTCCTCGGAGGGCCGTGACGTGGAGCCGATTGGCCCTACACGCGACAACGGTGCGGAGGTTCGGTCGGCAGACTACACCATCGTTGGGGGCGACTACTTCCGGTCGCTCGGGCTGGGGATGCTCCGCGGTCGCGAGTTCAGCGACGCAGAGGTGCAGGCGGCTACCCCCCCGGCGGTGGCGATCGTCGACGAGACGCTGGCCGCAGCGCTGTGGCCGAACGGCGATCCGCTCGGCCAGCAGGTCCGCTTGCGGTCGATGGGGCAGTTGAGCGACGTCCTGTCGGTGCTGGGGGTCGCTCCCGGCCGTCACGAGATGTTCGACCAACAGCCGAACCCGAACGTCTACGTCCCGTTCGGATGGCAGTACCGGGCCAACATGAACGTCCACGTGAGGCTCGCCACTGGGGGGCGGGAAGCGGCAGTGTCGATGCTGCGGACGGTCCGGGAAGAGGTCCGGCTGTTCGACGAGCGGCTGCCGGTGCTGGCGCTGAAGACGCTCGAGGACGTCCGCGCCGACAGCGCCGACATCTGGCTGACCCGGGCGGGCGCTCGCGTCTTTACCACCTTAGGTGCGCTGGCGCTGTTCCTGGCGGTCATCGGCCTCTACGGAGTGCGGTCCTATGTGGTCAGCCAACGGACCCGGGAGATCGGCATCCGAATGGCGCTCGGCGCCGGTCGTGGCGACGTGCTGTGGCTGGTACTGCGTGAGGGGCTCCTCCTGACGGCGGTCGGGGTCGGCGCGGGTCTCCTGCTATCGGCCGGTGCGGCGCGGCTGCTCGACAGCCTGCTCTACGAGGTCAGCACCATCGATCCGATGGTCTTCATGCTGGCCCCACTCGTGCTCACCGGGTCGGCGCTCCTGGCCTCCTATCTACCGGCCCGCCGTGCGACGCGCGTGGTGCCGATGGTGGCGCTCCGCCACGAGTGACTGCGGTCAGTGAGCGTGAATTGCGTCGGCGTGCGTTTCGGCTCGATGGCCATGCTTCCCGCCGCCCTCGCGCCTTGGCGGCCGTGAAAGGACCGCGTCATGCAACAAGTATCTCCCACGATGTTTGTCGCGGCTTTGCTTGTGGCCGCTGGGATTTCCGACACCGGCGCGGGACAGACTGTGACCAACTCGGCGAACACAGGGTTTGTAGAGGTCGGTGACGCGAGGCTCTATTACGAAGAGACGGGTCGGGGCGCTCCGATTGTGTTGCTCCATGGTTCGCTTCTCGATCGCCGGTCGTGGGACCCTCAGTTTGACCTCCTCGCGAGAAGCTACCGCGTGGTCCGCTACGATGCGCGACACCATGGGAACTCCAGCGGCGGGCCGGGCGAGTTCACCAACTTCGATGACTTGCGGGCGGTGCTGGAGGCGTTAGGCATCGACAAAGCCACCCTCCTGGGTCTGTCGCAAGGAGGCCGGACCGCCATCGATTTCGCCATCGCATATCCGGACAAGGTGGCTGCACTCATCCTGGTATCGCCGGGAGCCAGCGGCTATGAGCGCGAGAGCGCGCCAGTCGCCAAGCACAGTGAGGAGTTCGGTGCCGCCTTTGTTGAGGGAGGTGTTGATGCGGGCATCGATTATTTTCTCCGTCAATATGTGGATGGTCCCACGAGGTCGCCTTCAGACGTCGATGCCTCGGTGAGGAACCAAGTCCGGCGAATGGCACTGGGCTGGGTAACCACGCAGAACCCAGAGAGTGTCTGGAAGGAGCTGGAGCCGCCGGCCATCGGGCGATTGGACGAGATTCAGGCCCCGACATTGGTCGTGGTGGGAGATCTCGACCAGCCCTACATCCTGGAGCTTGCTGACATGGTGAAAGCCAGGGCTTTCGACGCCGAAGTCGCTGTGATACGGGGAGCGGCTCACATGGTGAACCTGGAGAAACCGGAAGCGTTCAATGAAACGGTGCTCGGCTTTCTCGCGGGTCGGTGAACCCGCCACCTGACTCGATGCCCCTGTCCTCTCGTAGCCGATACTCGATCTAATGGCTCTCACCATAGGTGACCGCCTTCGTCCCTGCCCCCGGACATAACGCTCGTCCGTCGCCTCTGACCTGGGACATGACGCCCGTCATGGCGGGGTGGCGCAGCCTCCCTCAAGGATTGGATACCCAGGTCGTGTATCCACCAGGGCCGCGCAAGGGTGCGGCGCTGGCTGACCCAGGAAGTTCGCTCGTCCGGGCGTAGGCCACGAGGCGACTCATGGAAGGCCGGACGCTCTCGCACGACATGGTCCTCGAGAAGCTTGGCGGCGGCGGCATGGGGCAGATCTACCGACTCTCGACGGGCCAGGGCACCGAACCGGTCTGTGGGCCGTGATCAGGAAGGAGAAGGCACTCATGAGTCACGAACTGGATAGGCGCACTTTCTTGAAAGCGGCGACCGGTTCAACGGCGGCAGCAGCCTCTCTGCCTGCCGCTGCTGCGGCGGCGCCGACCACAGCTCCTAGCAGCGCTCAGCAATACGGGGTCCCCTCTGGCCCGCCGGCAGTTCCGGAATATGCCACGGTGGCCCCGGCGGATGACGGTGCCGAGCTCATGCTACGGGCGATCGCTGCCAACGGTGTCGAGAAGATATTCATGAATGGCGGTACGGATAACTACCACTTCATGGAGATGGTCGCCAAGTTCAAGGCGCTGGGGCGCCCCACGCCTGACCTCGTGACGGTCACCTATGAGGCAACGGCGCTCTACATGCAGCTGGGCTACTTCCAGTGGACGCGCCGGCCCCAGCTCACCGTGCTCCACGTCGCCCTCGGCACCATCAACGCCGGCGGTGCCTGGGACGAGGCGTTGCGCGCCAACGCCGGCCTCGTGGTCATGGCTGGCATCCCGGGGCAGACGACCAAAGGCGAGCTGGGGTATAGCCAGCGCGGTGGCATTCAGTACCTACAGGAGGTCCCGAACCAGGCCGACGTCGTCAGACCGTACATAAAGTGGGATTACGAGATCAAGCGGGTCGAGAACGCTGGGCTCATTATCAACAGCGCCTATCGGATGGCTGCTTCGGAACCGTGCGGCGTGGCGTATGTCACCTACCCAATGGAGGTCGCCGAAGCACCGTTGGAGGGAGGTCTTCTGTACCAAGCAGACGACTTCGCTCCGGCCACGAGCGCGCAGGGCGATTCCGAAGCGTTGCGCGAGACCGCCAAGCTCTTGGTCCAGGCGAAGAACCCGCTGGTCAGTGTCGGACACATGGGTCGGCATCCCGAGGCCGTGGCGTCGCTGGTGGCGTTGGCCGAAAAGCTCTCCGTGCCGGTGGCCTCTAGGGATAGGTTCGTGAACCTCCCGAAGAACCATTGGTCACGTTCGGGCGCCGACCTTGCCAATCGGGATGTCATCCTGGTCATTGACCACCCGACGCCCTGGATCGCCGACCCCTCCAAGACCGCGAAGATCATCAGGCTCGACAATGACCCGATACTGCAACGATTCCCGTTCCAGGGGCACCCGACACATATCCCGATCACGTGCAACTCCGCTCTGGCGCTGCCCCTTCTGACTCAGATGTGCGACGAGTTCATCACCGCTGAGCGCCAGGCAGCCTTCGCTGACCGCAAGGCGGCTCTGGTGGCCGCCAGGGCGGCTGCCGACGAGCGCGCTGCCGCAGCCATTCGAAGAGCCAGGACGGCGTACCCGCTGTCGACCACCTGGATCAACGAGTGCATCAATCAGGTGGCCGACGAGGACACCGTGATCACGTCGGACATCGGAGGGGTGGGACAACAGTACGACCGGACGCAGCCCGGCCATCTCTTCGCGCTGTGTGGCGCCAGTCTGGGGGGCGCATGGCCCAGGGCGCTCGGCATCAAGATGGCTGCTCCCGACAAGATGGTCATCTCAGCCGGTGGAGACGGATGCACCATCTTCTCAGACCCGATATCGTGCTTGATGGTATCGAATATGTACGATGTGCCGACCCTGCACATCGTCAGCAACAATAACAAGTACAACGCCGTGGAACGCGGCTTGGCGAGATATGGAGGTGTCGATAGCTACGCGGCGAAGGCCGGCTACAACGGCTCCGCTCTCAAGCCATCGCCCAACTTCGCCGGGATAGCCCGAGCAATGGGTGCCTACGGTGAGAAGGTCACCGACCCGACCGAGATGCCGGCAGCCCTGCGGCGCGCGCTGGACGCGGTGAGGGGGGGACAGGCCGCCGTGCTGGATTGCGTCACCGTCCGGGAGTAGAGACGTGCATACGTCCAGGCGGCCACCGATCTGCTGGCGGCCAATCTGGCGCGTGAGTATCCCGATTCCAACGGGACAAAGAGTTTCCCGATGGTGCAGGTCGACCGCAACCGCATCGGCCTCCTCGACACGACGGACGACACAGAGAGCGGCCTGTCGTTCCTGATGGGCGTGGTTGGATTGGTCTTGCTGATTGCCTGTTTCAACGTGGCCAACCTTCAACTGGTGCGAGCGACGAAGCGGCAAAGAGAAATCGCCCTGCGGCTGTCTCTAGGCGCCCCTCGTTGGCGAATCATCAGGCAGCTCCTCACCGAGAGCGTCTTGCTCTCCTTGCTGGGAGGCGCGGTTGGACTGCTTCTCGCCACATGGGTAATCGATGTCATCGTGGCTCTTCAGGGCACCATCGTGGAGATGCCGATCGAGCTTGATTTCGGTCTCGACCGGCGTGTGCTCGGGTTCACCTTGGTTCTGTCGTTGCTGAGCGGTGTGCTCTTCGGCTTGGCGCCGGCCCTGCAGACGCTGCGACACGGGCAATTCTCGGGGCTCAAAGATCAAACGCCGGCGCACAGCCAAGGCAAGACCAGGTCTCGTCTGCAGAACTCGCTTGTGGTCGCTCAGGTCGCGATATCTCTCGTCTTGCTCATCGGCGCCGGACTGTTGCTGCAAAGCATGGGGAATGCACTCTCTCTGGATCCCGGTTTCGATGCCCGCAGCGGCGTGGTCCTTCCCATCAATCTCGGCTACGGCCGGTATGACGAGGTGGAGGGGAAGCGCTTCCTCCGACAACTGGTCGAGCGAGTGGAGTCGCTTCGGGGCGTCCAGTCGGCAACGGTCACCGCGGAGCTTCCCCTCGGTCAGCTTCACATCCGGCAATCGATCGGTGTCGAGGGATACGTTCCCGCTCCGGACGAGCAGATGATCGTGCGGACAAACTTTGTCGGGCCACGATACTTCGAAACGCTGGGCATTTCGATCGTGAACGGCCGCGCCATTGATGAGCACGACGGAGAGGACCGCAGACCTGTGGCAGTCATCAATGAGACGATGGCCCGCCGCTATTGGCCGGGCAGAGACCCGATCGGACAAGCGATTCACGTCGGTGGAGGGGGGGAGCCGGGGGAGATCGTCGGTATCGTCAAAGACGGGAAATACGACACGCTCGACGAGCCGTCCCAACCCTACGTCTGTTACGCCCTGGAACAGCTGGACGTCTACCTGAAACAAGTGAATCTGATCGTCAGAACCGAGGGAGACCCACGGGCGTTGATGGGGCCGATCAGAGGCGAGATTCAACAACTGGACCCAGACATGCCGGCGCCGCAGATCATGACGCTCGACGAGTTTCTCGAGATCAGGGTTGAGGAGACTGGGGGGCCCGCCGAGATGGTCGCAATCTTCGGACTACTCGCGTTGTTGGTGGCGATGGTGGGTGTCTTTGGCGTGATGTCTTACTCGGTGAGCCAGCGGACGCTCGAGATCGGCATCCGCATGAGCCTTGGCGCCCGACCGATCGAGATCCTGAGACTGGTCATCGCGGCGGGACTGAAGATCACGTTGGTTGGCGTTGCCGTCGGCTTGAGCGGCGCAATGGCCGCGTCGCGTCTTCTTACGAGCTTTCTGTATGAGGTCAATCCGCTGAACCCGCTGATCTTCATCGCGGTCTCGGCGGCCTTGGTCGTCGTTGCCCTGCTGGCTTGCTACGTGCCGGCGCGATGGGCGGCTCGGGTCGATCCGATGATTGCGCTGCGGTACCAATGACGAGTCAAACACCGGGCGTCTCAAGAAGCAGGGTCGGTTCGACCGATTGATGCAACAGTGGCGGCCAGTTTATCAGCCGGGGTGGCACCGCCGAGCGTTTTGCGCGGTCGTCAGTTGAGGCGTCGTGCGATCGCGTTGAGAAACCCGCTCGCCACACTGAGGTTGGCCACGTCAACCGTCGCGCCACACTTTGGCGCGTACCAGCGTGGCTCTTCCTGGTAGGCCGGCCAACCCCGAGAGCAGGACCGCGACTGGAGGAACCATGGTTCGCACAAACCGGATCGTCGCGTGGGTCAGCATTTCAGCCGGTGCGGGGACCGGGCTCATCATGGGGCTCTGGTCCTTTGCGGGGCCGGTGCCGGTACCCGAGGTGCTCGGCGAGTACACGGATGTGTCCCGCCGCCTCGCTCGGCTCGGCCACATCGCCTTTTTCGGCCTGGGCTCCTGAATTTGCTTCTGGTCCGGGAGTTCCCGACGCTGGCCATTTCCGACCGCCTGCGACGCCTTGCCTGCCGTGCGATGAACTTCGGGAACATCTTCCTGCCGCTGACTCTCTTCGCCGCGGCGTTCTGGCACCCGCTCAAGTACACGATGCCCCTGCCGGCCTGTTCGGTCTTCCTCGCCCTGCTGATCTGCGCGCACGGAGCGCTCCAGACCCCCCATGGCGATGCTCGTTCCCATTGCTGACCTCGCGTCGCTCGCGGAACTTGCCTCCGCAGCGGCGAAACGGTTCGGGGACAAACCGGCGCTTGTCCGCGCGACGGCCGTGGGAGGCGCCGGCCTCACCTACCGCGCACTGGACGACCTGGTCGCTCGAGGCGCGGGGGCGCTCTCCGGGTTCACGCCCGGGAGTCGCGTTCTGCTGGCGATGGATCCCAGACCGGAGTGGGCCGCGGCGCTCTTCGCCATCCTGCGGGCCGGACTGGTCGCTGTCCCGGTCGCCCCGAGCCTCGATCAGGGAACCCTCCGGACCATCGTCTCGTTCACGACGCCGGCCGCCGCGGTGCTCAGCGACCGAACGAAAGGGCTGAGTGGGCTTCTGGGAGCCGTACCACCGATTGTGCTGTCTGACTGGCCGGACCTCTTCCCGGCCACCGGCGTCGAGACGCGACGGGACGACCTTGCGCTGCTCGCCTTCACCTCGGGCAGCACCGACCGTCCGCGGGCGGTCGAATTGACCCACGGAAATCTGTTGGCGAACCTCGCCTCACTCCTCGCCGTGCGGACGGTGAGACCTGGAGATGCCCTGATCTCGATGCTTCCGCCGTCGCACCTCTTCGAGCTCATGGCCGGTCTGTTCGCCCCCCTGGCTTGCGGCGCACGCGTCGTCTATCCCGGGTCGCCGCTCCCCAACCGCCTCGTCGATTCCATCTGCGACGACGGCATCACACACGCACTGGCCGTGCCGGCGCTGGTCTCCCTCCTGTACGACGAGATGATGACGCGCGAAGAGGGGGCCAGTCGCCTCAGGACCCTGATGGTCGGGGCCGCGGCGCTCTCGAGCGAGTGGAACGCGAAGCTTGCCGCTCTCGGCATCAGACTGGACGTCGGATACGGGCTGACCGAGGCGGCACCGATCGTCAACGTCGCGACAGCCGGGGAGTGCCCCGACGGTTCGATCGGACGTGCGCTGCCGGGCGTGGACCTGCGGGTCGAGGACGGCGAGGTGTGAGGCGTCAAATAGATGTGGACCACAGGAGGCTTTGAAATAAGAGAGACTTTGCAGCCAGGGGAGGAGGTCCCCATGAGCCACGCAAAGTCAGCAGAACGAGTTGTTCGTGACATTCAGCGGAAGACGCGGCGGCGATTTTCGGCAGAGGAGAAGATTCGGATCATCCTGGAGGGATTGCGGGGCGAAGAGAGCATCGCGTCCCTCTGTCGACGTGAAGGGCTCAATCCCAATCTCTATTACCGGTGGAGCAAGGAGTTTCTGGAGGCGGGCAAGAAGCGGCTGCTGGGGGACACCACGCGTGAGGCGACGTCGACGGAGGTCGCCGACGGGCGGGACTCGAGCCGCGGCCCGGCGCCAGCCGGCGGGTCTGGAACCGCATCCCCCCGCGGGTGCGCCAGCGCGTAGTCGACGCCGCCTTGGCCGACCCCGAGCAGTCGCCGCGGGAGCTGGCGTGGCACGTCACGGACCGCGAGGGGCATTTTCTCTCGGAATCGAGCGTCTATCGCATCCTCAAGGCCTACGATCTGATCCTACGTAGTGCTGTCGGCAGCGAAGACGTTCCAGCATCCGACCCGGCGGCCGCATGAACTCTGGCAGACCGACTTCACGTATCTGCGGGTCGTGAGCTGGGGGTGGTACTACCTGTCGACGGTGCTGGACGACTACTCGCGCTACATCGTGGCCTGGACGCTACGGACGTCCATGCAGGCGTCGGACGTCACGGAGACGCTGGACCTGGCCCGCGCGGCCACCGACGTCGACCAGGTCCGGGTCGAGCATCGGCCCCGGCTGCTGAGCGACAACGGGCCCTGCTACGTCTCGGCCGAGCTGGCCACGTATCTCGAGACTCACCAGCTCACACACACCCGCGGGGCGCCCTATCACCCGATGACACAGGGCAAGATCGAGCGCTATCACCGGTCGATGAAGCACATCGTGAAACTCGAGCAGTACTACAGCCCCTGGGAACTCGAGCGGGCCGTCGCACGCTTCGTCGACTACTACAACTACCGCCGTTTGCACGAAGCACTCGACAACGTGACCCCGGCCGACGTCTACGAAGGGCGGCGACCGGCGATCCTCGCACGGCGGGAACAGATCAAACGGAGGACACTGGCGCAACGCAAACGCCAGAATCTATGCACACCGCGCAGGGCGGTTAACCGGCAGGAAGTCTCTCTTACGAAACAGACTCAATGGTCCGAATTGATTTGACAACGTACAGCAGTTGACCCCTTGGCGCTCTACCTGGCTTACTTCGCATCCAGGCGAAGCTTTTTCAGCTCTTTGACCACCCCTACAATGGCTCGTTCGACCGGCAACCGTTCTATTGATGAGGCCCCGACGAAACCCTGGCTGTCCGTACGTTTCAGCACGTAAGCCACGTCCTCAGGCTCTGCGATTGGACCGCCATGGCACAAAGCAAGGACCTTCGGGTTCACAGCCCGAGCTGCATCAATCATCTCCTGGGTCTTCTTTACCGCCTCCTCAAGCCCGAAAGCCTGCCCAGCCCCGATGGTTCCTCCTGTCGTGAGTCCGACATGCGGCACTATGAGGTCCACCCCTGCCTTAGCCATCTGACTGCTCTCCTCCGGCGTCCGGACGTAACAGGTGGTGTAGAGATCAACTTCGCGAGCCATCGCAATCATCTCCACTTCGCGGACGAAGCCAAGGCCGACACCCTCAAGGTCGCGTCTAATATTGCCGTCGAACCTGGACACGGTCGGATAGTTGATAACTCCGGAAAAACCGACCTCATTCACGTTTTCCAGAAAGCGCCGCATGTTTCGGGTCGGGTCGGCGCCGCAAAGGCCAGCGAGTACCGGGACTTCTTTGACTGCAGGAAAGATGTGGCGCTCTCCGAGTTCGAACACGATGTCATTGGCGTTTCCGAAAGGCATGAGGCCCGCAATGGACGGTAAACCATCCATGCGGAACCTTCCACTGTTGTAGATGACGATCAGGTCGATTCCGCCGATTTCCGCGCACTTCGCGGAGAGTCCATTGCCCGCGCCCGCCACAATGACGGCGTTTCCCGCGTCCATGGTCGCCTGCAGACGGGCCGCGACCTCTGCTCTCGTATATTTCTTGACCATGATCATCTTCCTTTACCGTTGTTCAATTTCAATTACCAAACCTTTCGCCTGGAATGTACAAGCAGCCTACACATCGTGAGTTGTCGCCCCTACCAGGCCGACAAGCCGATCAACCGCCGTTTTGATGCAAGTTGGTGAATTAATGTGCTCGTCGAGCCAGGTGACCTCGCCGCAATCCCCGAGGGCCTCGACCGCGGCATCCATGAATGCCTTATCAGCGTCAGGATCGTAGAAAACTCCCCCCTCACGGTCGTACTCGGAAAACCCGCGCAGTGGCAGTATGAGGATTGCCGAACGTTTCGCCTCTGACAGCTTCTGCCCGACCCAACGCCCAAGCGCCCGGTTCTCCTCGGGTGACGTCCGCATAAGCGTGGTGTTGGGATTGTGGCGATAGAGCAACCGGTCCGCATAGTGTGAGGGCACTGTCTCCCGAGTGCCGAAGTTGACCATGTCTATGGCACCGGGTAGGACAACCTGAGGAATCCCACGTGCGCCGGCAGCCTCCAGTCGGCGCGGTCCCGCGGTCAGTCGACCGCCGCAAAGCTCGTCAGGAAGCTCTGTCGTGGTTACGTCCAGTACGGCATCGATCACCCCTTGTTCAATAAGTTCCTCCATTGCCCGGCCCCCCGTACCGTTAGCGTGGAAGATCATGGTGTCGAAACCGGCCTCCGTAAGCAGCTCGTGGCATCCCATGGCGGCAGGCGTGGTAACTCCGAATGCCGTGATAGCGACCGTCGGCTGCCCTCCGGCGTCACGAAGCCTGCCGGTCCCTGAACCCATCTCAACCATTCCACAAATTGCCGCTGCGCCGTTTGAGAGCACGCTTCGAAGGATGGGGTTCATCCCGGTAATATCGGTGATGGTGTTCATCATCACGATGTCTCTGGTTCCAACGTACATGGCGACATGGCCGCTTGAAGCCATGGTAGAAACCATGACCTTGGGGCTCCCAATAGGCAGCGCTCGCATTGCCGCGCTGGCTATCGCCGTTCCGGACCCCCCACCGAGACCGATCACCCCGTGAAGGCTTCCCTGTCCGTACAACTTCCCCACGACAGCGATGGCGCCGGTCGACATCGCCGCAAGGGCCTTGCCCCTGTCACCCTCCGCGACCAGGTCCCGAATCTCGACACCTGCGGCGCCAGCAATTTCGTGGCGCGAAATGTCAGGGAAAAAGGGGGGGGTGCCCATCACTCCTATGTCGAGAACTACGGCCTCGTGTCCCCGTTCTTCGATAAGGGTCTTGAGGAGACCCGCATGCTCCCCTTTCGTATCCAACGTGCACAGTATGCCGATTCGTTTTGGTTCCATTATTCATCACGCTGAGCCAGTGTGCTGTCGAGTTGAAGAGACTTAATCCTCTACCGTGAATTCCCGGCCCTTATATTCCGGTCCGAGGAAGACCGCGACCGATACCAGTACGAGAGCAAACGCAGTTCCCGCTGCGATGCTTTGCCCGAGGGTGATGCCGGCCTGCTGAACCAGGAGAGTCTGGACTGTCGGTCCGAAAGAGCCAATCGCCGCGCCAACGCTGAACGAAGTTCCGGGCCCCACTCCCCGTACCGCTGTCGGGAAACGTTCCGTTAAATAGGCGGGGATCACACCCCAAAAACCGACTGAGAAGAAGCCTTCCAAGATCCCGCCAAGCATCACGAGGGAAGGGTTGCCGTTCAGTGTGTACAGAGGAACAAATACTGCTCCTAGAAGGGCGAACAGAGACAAGGCCGCACGTCTGCCAATGCGCTCCGAGAGTGCGCCGGAGCACCAGTACCCCACTAGGCTTCCAGCATTCAAGAGGACAAGAAATTGAGTTTTCTGGCCGACTGTCAGATGAAGCTCATTGGTCAGAAACGTCGGCCAGAGGGACGCAAGGCAGAATTGGGACAGCATCGCTCCGGACATGACGAGACAGGCGTGAATCGACGTACCCAGCATATCCCCCTTGAAGAGTTGAACCACTGACAGACCATCCGAAATCCCCTTCTTTTCTAGTGACGCGCGACGGGCCTCAAAAACAGGTGACTCCTTTATCCCGGTTCGCATGTAGACAAGCATCAATGCAGGCAGGAAGCCAATCAGAAAGAGGGCGCGCCATCCCCAAAGAGGAAACACCAAGAAGTAGACGATGGTGGCCAGGAAATACCCGCAAGGGTAGCCGCCCTGCAGAAGGCCGGACGCAATTCCTCGGGAACGCTGGGGCCACGTCTCCATCAGCAGAGGCGTGCCGGCGGCCCATTCACCTCCCATTCCTAGCCCGAACAACAAGCGGAACACGAAGAACCAGAAAAACGTCGGCGCCAGTCCGCTCGCGGCAGAAAACACCGAAAATGTGAGAATCGAAATCATCAGAGGGGCCTTCCGCCCGATGCGGTCACCCATCGTTCCGAACAGCACACCACCAAAGAGCCTACAGACCAGTGTTCCCGTGATGACTGTTCCCATCGCTACAAGACTGACTTGGAATGTCTTGGCAACCTCTTCCAGAACCAACACAAGAAGAAAATAATCAAAGATATCCAGCACCCAACCACCCCAGGTGACAGCGAGAGTCCTCCACTGGTCAGGGGTGACTTCCTTCCACCACGGCACATTCAACTCCTTGTCTTCGACCCTCGGTGAAACCTTGTTCTCCATGGCGGCTCCTACTTAGAAGATTCCGGCTAAATCAAGTGACATGCGTTGACGTAAGCCAGCCAGTCACTACAGACACTCGGAAAATCCGTGAATGAAAGGACTCTACGCAGCATCGCCTTTATGTAGTCCATTTAGGTCCATCGGAGTCAATTCACGCCAAGTTGACGGTCCTGCCTGACCGGCCCTCTGGGCCGTTTCACTTGTTGAGAGAGAGCGGGGTTCATATGAAGCCCCTCGACTGTCGTTGGCGTGACGGCCGCTGGCGCCAGGGGACGATAGCCCAGCGCACTGTGTGGTCGGACCATGTTGTACTGTCGCCGCCATCGCTCGATCAAGATCTGGGCTTCCGTCAGCGTGTAGAAGATCTCCCGGTCGAGCAGTTCATCCCGTAGTTTCCCGTTGAACGATTCCACATAGCCGTTCTCCCATGGACTGTCTGGCTCGATAAACAACGTCTGCACCTGTGGGCGCTCGAGCCACCGCCGGACGAGTGCCGCTGTGAACTCCGGGCCGTTGTCGGATCGAATGTGAGCGGGGACTCCGTGCGTGACGAACAGCTCCGCGAGCGTCTCGACCACGTCGATCGCTCGCAGCCGTCGAGCGACGCCCAGTGCGAGACATTCCCGTGAGTATTCATCTACGACCGCCAGAATCTTCACCGGCCGTCCATCGTGGGTCCGTTCGGCCACGAAGTCGTACGCCCAGACGTAGTTGGCGATAGGCGGGCCGGCGGCGGATACACGAGCCGTCGGTCAGCCACAGCCGCCCGCGCTTCGGCTGTTTCCGGGGCACTTTCAGCCCCTCGCGTCGCCAGAGCCGTTCCACGCGTTTGTGATTCACTCGCCAGCCTTCGCCCCGCAGAAGCGCCGTGATGCGTCGATCGCCACACCGCCCGTATTGCGTCGCCAAGTCGTTCAGCCGTGCCACCAAACGGGACTCGTCATCGGGCACGCGCGTCCGATGCCGGTGGGTTGACCGCGGCTGTCCCAGAACCCGACACGCCCGCCGCTCGGAGACGTCCTGCCGGGACCGGACATGGTCCACTGCCTAGCGTCGCCTGGGCAGGCTCAGAACTTTCCCGAGGCCACCTCTTTCAAGATGGCATTATCGCGCGCTTGATCCGCCACGATGCGCTTCAAGCGCGCGTTCTCTTGCTCGAGCGTCTTCAGGCGTTTCGCCTGGTCGAGGCGGAGGCCGCCGTACTCCTTCCGCCACCGGGAGTACGTCTGTTCACTGAGGCCGAGCTTCTTGCACACCTGCGGAGGGCGCAGCCCGCGGCTCAACTCCACCTCGGCCTGCCGCAGCGTCGTGATGATCTGCTCGGTGCTGTAACGCTTCCTTGGCATCCTGCCTCCTGGTCGTCACGCCCGAATTCTACCCCTCGGGCTGGAACGATCTCAGGGGGTCAGGTCAGCGTAGCTCGTGTATTGACAGCCGCGATCCGAGTGATGAATGACGGCCTCCGGACGGCGCTGCGCCAGGGCCATGTTCAGGGCACTGAGGACGAGCGCCGTCTTGAGGTGTGGCTCCATCGCCCAACCGACAATGCGCCGCGACCAGACATCGAGCACCATGGCGAGATAGAGAAACCCCGCCCCCGTCGGCACGCAGGTGATGTCGGCCACCCAGAGGCGGTCAGGCCCGTCCGCCGCAAATTGGCGGTCGCCCTGATCGACGGCGCGATCTGCGGCGGGATCGCCGACCGTCGTGGTCACAAAGCGCCGCGGCTGCAGGCCCTGCAGACTCGCGGCACGCATCAGCCGGGCTACTCGCTTTGTGCCGACCCGCCGCTGGTGGTCGTCGGCTAGCTCCGCCCGAAGGCTCGGCGCGCCGTAGGCCCCGCCGGAGCGACGGTGGATGGCATGGATCAGCGCGGTAAGCCCGATGTCCGCCACGGCCCGGGCCGAGGCCGGCCGCTGCACCCACGCGTAGAATCCGCTGGCGGAGACCCCCAGCAGCCGGCTCATGGCCCGAACCGGAAAGGTGGCCTGATTCGCGTTCATGAACCCGAAGATCGCTTCGTGTTCAGCACGGTCTCCTGTGCGAACCAGGCCGCGGCTTTTGACAAGATGTCCCGCTCGAGCTTCAACTGCCGGTTCTCACGGCGGAGCTGCCGCAACTCGGTCCGCTCGGCTGTGGTCAGGCCATCGGTGCGTCGGCCGGCATCACGACCGGCCTGGGTCACCCAATTGCTGATCGACTGAGCGGTGGGTTCAAACTCTCGGGCGAGGTCTTCTGGCGTACGTCCCGCACGGACCAACGCGACCAGTTGTTCGCGAAACTCCGGCGGATACGGCTTCCTCGTTCTTGGCATCGTGGACTCCTTCTACCACAAGGGTTAGGTGTCCACGGAAGCGGGTCAGTACCAGACAGGGCGTACGGATTTCGGACGGCGAAGAACAACATCCGGAACCGCTCCCACTG
>MPMA02016933.1_pt1 | contig 31134 bp, 29 predicted proteins | sample 1617361 | NCBI WGS metagenome assembly MPMA02 (sample SAMN05944807, study PRJNA350692) | marine metagenome | biome: marine; feature: ODZ; material: water; isolation source: 180 m water sample filtered on 0.2 um supor filter | place: Pacific Ocean | collected 2012-04-08 | depth 180m m | reverse complement strand
TCCCGCGCTGTAGGATTCAAGCACCATGGCCTGCACCAGGGTGCCGCTATGAAACACTTCATAGATTAATCCTTGACGATGCACCTGAGCGCTACAGGCAATACCGTCTGCAATGAAGTCGACCACCGATGTAAAGACTGAGTCGGGCAGCTCGCGTTTCATCCGCTCGTGATTGACATTAACCGCCCAACTCAGTCCATCGCGACATACCTGAACCGCATACTGGGCATCGTTGATCCGTACATGGCGCACACTGGTTGATTGCTGATTGGCAGAGCCAAACTGTTCACGGGTGCGCCAGCGCTCATGGATCACAGCAACAAGTGCGGCGATACGGCACACAATGAGATCTGGCAGTCTGACAGCAACAAAACCCTCGGGGTACTCCTCTTCGATGAACCCAGTGGTCAGCTCTCCTGCAACGAAGCGGGGGTGCATTACCAGGGCCGCCAGGAAAGGGATATTGCTCTGAATTCCTTTGAGTTGAAACCGATCCAGTGCGCGGCACATGGCGACAGTAGCGCTCTTGCGATCAGGCCCGTAGGTAACCAGCTTAGCGACCATTGGGTCATAGTGCATGCTGACCTCACTGCCTTCACTGACCCCGGTATCTACCCGCACAGTTGCAGACTCGACTGGGGGGCGAAAACGCAACAGACGCCCGGTCGAGGGCACGAACCCCCTGAAAGGGTCCTCTGCATAAACTCGGGATTCGATGGACCAGCCGCTGATGCCCACATCATCCTGGGTCAACGCCAAAGGCTCACCGGCGGCAATACGCAACATCCACTCAACCAGATCGATACCGGTGATCAGCTCGGTCACCGGGTGCTCTACCTGCAGGCGCGTATTCATCTCCAGGAAATAGAAGTTACGCGCGTCGTCAACAATGAATTCCACAGTGCCGGCCGAGCAATAGTCGACGGCTTGTGCCAGAGCGATGGCCTGAGCTCCCATCTGTGCCCGGATCACCGGGTCAATAAACGGCGACGGCGCCTCCTCAAGTACTTTCTGGTGGCGACGCTGAATGGAGCATTCGCGCTCGTTTAAATGAATACAGTTGCCATAGGTATCGGCCAAAACCTGGATTTCGATATGTCGTGGTTGGCTAATAAGCTTTTCGACAAATATCCGGTCATCGGAAAAGCTGGCTCGCGCTTCGCTGGAAGCCCGCGCAAAACCCTCACGGCATTGCGCTTCATCGTGGGCGATGCGCATACCTTTGCCACCGCCACCGGCGCTGGCCTTGAGCATTACCGGATACCCGATAGCCCCCGCCCGCGCAACGGCCTCGTCCGCATCGGCCAATACGCCGTTGTACCCGGGGATGGTCGGAACCCCGGCAGAATCCGCCAGAGCCTTGGACGCGATCTTGTCACCCATCACCTGAATGGCATTAATCGATGGTCCAACGAATGTGACGCCGGCTGCTTCGACCGCTGCGACAAATCCGCTATTTTCTGACAAAAAACCGTAACCGGGGTGAACCGCATCTGCCCCGGTATGCCGACAGGCCTCAAGGATGGTATCGACCACCAGATAACTCTCGGCCGAAGGAGCTTTGCCGATATGCACCGCCTCGTCTGCCATCAAGGTATGTAAAGCATCCCGATCAGCATCGGAATAAACAGCCACAGTCTTAATGCCGAGATGTTTCGCTGTACGCATCACGCGACAAGCAATCTCACCGCGGTTAGCCACCAATAACTTATTAAACATAGCGGGATGCTCTTGTGATAATGGTCTGGTGTTGTGCCGTGAATAACCTAAGCCACACGCGCAACAGATCTATTGCCAGGCTACCTTGGAATCCAGGTGAGCCAGCAGATGCTGGATATTATCGCGGGCGGCGCCATCCAAATGGTGTTGGAAATGTGAGGTAAAATAAATGTGTGCTCTTTGCAGTATCGGCTCAAAGAACTTGCGCTGGCCACGGGCAAAATCTTCATTGGTTAACTGGGATGCCTCTCGTCGAATCGCCGTGGTATCGGCGAAAAATCCTTCCCAGGCCTGTCCCAGACCCCAAAGATCCACATCAACGACAAACTTTGCAGCAGATACGACGGGCAGATCGGTGTGGCACGTAGCCATAATCAGATAACTTACCTCAGAAATAAAAGAGTCTGGCAATTGGCCTGTAGTCAGTTCCTGGAACCATGCAACACTGCGCGCCTCGTTATCACTCGCGCCTGGCGTATAGATGGCATCGTGAAACCACAACGCCATTTCAACTGCATCATCGGCCCCGATTGCGACCGCAGCATTATCGTACGCTTGAAGGCAGGCGACAATATGATGGCCGTTGTGATAGTGGCGGTGTGCCTCTTGGTAATGATCAGTTAGCAAATCAAATAGCTGGTGCGAGTCCAACCCTCCGCCTGCACGACGCCATAATGCGTCAAAACGGTGGCGATCCACGAAAGTCAGGGCGTTGGCGAATCGGATACCGCTGGCATGCTACTGCGCATAGCCTCCAGGGCCTGGGATGATTTGGTAAGCCGATCGACCAATTGGCGCAACACGCTCAGCGACACCTCTGGGTTATCTTTTAACAAATCAAGAAAATCATCTGCCAGGATTCGCAAGCAACGCACTTGCCCTTTGGCTCTCAAGGTGGCAACCCGGGCTGGTTGCCGATAACTCCCATCTCTCCAACCAGATCATTGGCTGGGAGCACAGCAATTGGCTCACCCGTCGCCTCTTTGCGTAAAAACACCTCGGCCTGGCCAGACATGCTCACGTAGGCGCTGTCAGAGGACGAGTTCATGGTAAAGATAATATCGCCGTCATCAAAACTCGCTTCCTCGCTGGAGAAAGCTAATAGCTTCAAGCGGGTAGGCTCAAGCCGGGCAAAAAGTGGGATTTCCCGTAACTGCTCCGCGTCTTTGAATAAATCCATAATAAGGTGGGGGCCAAATAGTGGCGAGAAGTCAATTTAACTGTAATTATGTCTGCGCCGCAAAAGGCATTAGGCGTCAATATCACTGATAGCCGTGATTCTAGCCTCAACCCGCGCCAAGTCCTCGGGCGTATTGACGTTGAGAAACATGTCTGGGGCGTCCGAAAAGTCAACAACGCGCCATGACAGACGCTCCAGCCACAAGTCAATCTTGCGTTCGCCAAGATCAAGAAAAGCCTCCAGATCACCCAAAACACCTCGTCTTAGCAGGCTAAACACAGGCTGGAGCCGGTTTCCATCGTGCGCAACCACAGCGTCGATCCCTCCAGGCTCGATAGCAGCCCAAAGCCGACTGACATAATCGGGCACAACCAATGGCGAATCACACGGCACAGTAACCAGCCACGGGGTTCGGATTTGCCCAAGTCCTGCTGCAAAACCCGCCAGTGGGCCGGAGAAATCTCCCAGAGTGTCGCTGATGACCTCTGCACCGAGCTCACGGTAGCGTTGGTGGTTGCGGTTAGCGCTGATCAGGAGATGATCCACCTGAACTGACAAGCTCTTAAGAGCCCATGCGGCAAGCGGCAGCCCTGCAAGGGGCAAAAGCCCTTTGTCCTCGCCACCCATCCGACGTGCCCGCCCCCCGGCCAGCAGCAAGCCTGTAATCAGTGTCTTGTCTTGTTCGTCCAAAACCAATAATCCACTCACGAGTTTCGCTCAGCCAAGTACAATCCCATTATAATGAGTGTCTGAGTCAGATATTCTCAATGACTCACCCTGATCTAAACTAAAAACCTGCAATATGATTCAGATTTGCCTGCGCCTGCTCCTTCTCGCACCACTGATCCTGTTGACGCTGTACGGCTGCAGCTCCACCGAAGAGCTTGAACGCGCCACTCCTGACTGGAACAATACTACTCAACTCGAGGTACCGCCTGACCTGACACCACTACAAGAGAATGCCAGCGGCCAACAGTTCTCCGCTGCCGCGCGCGATGCGAGCAGTGCAGAGTTGGGTCAGTACTCGCAGTTCCAGAAATTCCAGAAAATGGCTGAATTTCAGGACTTCCTTAAATGGCAGCAGGACCACTCGACAGAACTGGATCTCAGTCTCGAGGCATTTTACGAGGCTCGTAATGAAGCCATTGCAGAAGCACTAAAAGAAAAAGGTGTATTGACGATCACTACCCGAAACGGGCAACAGATCCTACTGATCGATGATACCTCCCAGAACAGCTGGGAGCGGCTGGATGCCGCAACGGTCAATATGGGACTGCACATCATCTCAAGCCGTGCTGATCAGGGGTATCTGCGAGTCCATTACGATACCAAAGAACCTGATAGCGAAGGTGGCTGGAAGGATTGGCTTCCCTGGCTGAGTGACCCGATCATTTACCGCATCACTTTGGAGCAAAGCAAGAACGGTCCAACGGTTTCGATCAAGGACGACAAGGGCAACGCTGTTAACACCGACCTGGCAAATGCCTTTATCGAGCGTCTTGGGGTACAACTGCGCACCTTCGCCGGCGAACCCGAACAGGTTGTCACTGTCGAAACCAAAGATCAAACAGGGCTGGCGCTGGAAGAAACCACTACGGACTATCTCACTCTGGTGGTTCCCGGCGCGGCCGCAGACGTATGGAAACGCCTTGACCGGCAACTGCAAGATACCGGTTTCTCGCTGGCAAGTCGCGACAAATCGGCATTGCGTTTCGTGATACGTTACGATGACCCGACCATCATGCGGGACAAAAGCTGGGTGCAAAGTCTCGCTTTCTGGAAGGAGGACGTCAGCGCGCCGGCTCAAGATATTCAACTGGTACTGACACCGGCGGGCGAATTAACCCGCGTTGACGCACTGGATTCGAACAACAAGCAAAGCGAACTGGGAAACCGTATTCTGGAAGTACTCTTTGAGAGCCTGACGGCTGCCGATAGCAACTAAAGCGACTTGGCTTTTCGCCCTAAGCTCACACTGGCCAGGCTGCTGCAACCTGATACGACAAGATCAGGACTCTGGACTGGCCGCGCCCTGCTGGGCTTTCCATTCCTGGTAAGCCTTAAATTCACGCCAGCGCTTCCATTCGAGGTACTCGGCATATTCGGGGTCGGCCTCACTCAGTGGCGCTTGTCGGTCTGAAGGGTTATTTTTGTCACCCCATCGCAATAATGTGATGCCCGGCCCAACTTCGTGACTGCCGAGCCCATCACTGCTGTCCTTCGTGACGACGCTGGTACCGGAACGACTCTCAGCGTCGGCTGGCGGCACTTCGAACCGTGCGCACCCGCTCAACAGGAAGAACGTAGCCGCTGCCAAAAAGAGGCCTGACCAATGAGACAAATGGTGTTTGGGTTTCCTCACAAAACAAGCCTCGTCAGGATATTTTCGTAGTCAGAGTAGCCCCTCCAAGAGTCTTCACAAGCCCGCTTGACTCTACAACATCAGTATAACCGATTTCTGAACGAGCCCCTCGCCCGGCTGCCGTCAAGAACTGCCAGACCGTCGTACTTCGAGACACGTCGCCGGTGGTGGGGACGACGCTGGAAAGTTGGCTATATGCTCTTTTCGCCTAGGGTCCTCGCGTCATCTGCAGCGAACTGCTATCGACAGGACGTTCCTGGTACGGGCTTAGACTTTGGCCTTAACGCGGGGCTTGCCCGGTGGAGGTCAATCAACAAACTGGTTCAGTTGCCGACGGGGCGATCTGGGCGAACTCCAGAATCCATCTTGGTGGCAGCACCAGCGCCGGAAAAAAACCGCCAACGATGGTGCCGATACCGAAGGTGTCGGTATCCTGCGCCTGGGCTCCTAAATCCTACTGTTTAGTCAGCCGGTATGGCCTAATACCAAAAAGGCGCCCAAAGACAATTTTTTTCGATCCAGGGCCCTGGATGTTCCTTGAGGTCCCCCTAGGTGCACAAATTGTCTCATTTTTGCAACATTTATCCCTTATTTAGATAGTTAGTAGTGCTTTTTAGGACACATTTTTGAGACAATATGATCGCTTTTGTACAAGAGCAACACTTTTACCTAATCAGGAGAAACCAAATAATGCAAAAGAGACTTTTCGCAATTGCTGTTGCCGGTATCCTGGCAGCGCCCGCTGCGATCGCAGATGTTGCGGTTTCGGGCTCTACCCGGATGATGCTGAAGTACGATGGCTCCGAGATAAGCCTGACCGATGGCTGGTCCCGGCTTCGCTTTAAAGCCAGCAGCGACCTCGGTAACGGCCAGACTGTTTTTGCCAACCATGAGTTTGGTGTGAACATAGGCATGGGGCACATTAAAGCTACCGCTGGCCAGCGCGTAACTGTGATCGGTCTCAAGGGAGACTGGGGCAGCTTTGCCCTTGGCTCGCAGTGGGATACCGGCACAAAAGTGATCTGGAAATCCTGCCCGCACTGGAACTACGGTTGCATCGGCGGCATGAATAACGGCCGCATGCAACAAAGCGCCCGCTATGACGGTCAGATGGGTCCTTTCGGGATCGCAGCAGATGTGGTCGCAGCATCTGACATTGACCAGGCCGGCGTCGTGCTGACCTACGATGTCGGTGGCGTCAGCCTGGCTGGTGGGTACGAAAGCCGCGATGGTGCAGACAACTGGTCCGGTGTTGGCGCCAGCATGTCCCTGGGTGATGTCGGCCTTGGCGCCAACTTCAACGAAGTCGGCACGGATGACGGCTGGAGTGCAACGATCAGTATGCTGGGCTTTGATGTCCATACCGGCGCGAAGAACAGCGCGTCCGAGACCAGCGTCGGCTACACCGCCTGGAATTCCGGCGGTGCGAAGTTCCGCGTTGAAGTGCACGATGGCGAAAACGCCCACACCTCCGGTGTTGGCATCCTGCGTTTCGATTACTAAGATCTGTTGTTCAATCAGGCCTTGTCGCCTGATGCAAAAAGGGCGCCGAAAGGCGCCCTTTTTGTTTTCCCTATCGAATGCTATTCTCGCTGGGTTGGCTTAACTTACTTAGCAGTCGTCACCCGGTCCCTATCGTGGGAACTGTCTCAGGCAGTAATACCAGGGGATGAACTACCCGAGCGCTAGAGCCGATAAACATCAAGGCGATCTTTAAGAAAAGTGTACTGCGATCGGACATCTAACAACAGAGCAGGGTCCAGCTCCAAATGCCTGAAGTCTTCATCATGTATTTCAAAATACTGCGCCGGCTGATCATCATCTATCCACGGTGGGCAGAAAATTGAACCTCCATAGTCCGCGCCAGCGCGGTTCAAACTTAAAAGGTAGACCTGATTTTCCATCGCCCGGGTGTGAGCAAAGCTGTGCCAGCTGGAAAACGACTCATCTCGAAAATAAGCGCCGCAGTGCAGCAACAGATCAACACCGTGCTCCACCGCCAGGGTACGGCTGAGTTCCGGTATACGGATGTCGTAACAGATGATCGGGGCGATACGCCATCCTTTAAGATCGACAAAGACAACACGCTCACCTGGTTGAAAAAAATCTTTCTCGGTCGACGCACCATAGTGACAAAGATGCATCTTGTCATAACAGCCAACCACCTCGCCCGCGCCATCGACAATAATTTGACTGATGGCGAAGCCCCGCTTTGTGGATTGGGCCATGCCGAAAACCACCATCGCCCCACTGTCTTGCGCAAGATGGGAGAATGCCTGGGTAGAAGGGCCGTCAATGGGCTCGGCGAGGCTGTCCAGATGCGAAAAAGCGACGGTGGAGTATTCAATCGTGCACAACTCCGGCAACACGATAAGATCAACCGTATCGCTGCGATTAAGGTATTGACGGATCCGCTCGCATAACGCCAGCACGTGCGCATCACGATCCGACGGGGTCTGAACGGGCGGAACGCTGACCTGGCAGGCCAGCACTGTGAGCGCACCGCTGTTGTGGGACAGCATTCTAGTCATCACGGGTAACCGAAAAGGCCGACCGTTTATCCTATTGACTCAGGCTACCCAGAACGCCTTTTCCAGATCGTCAAAATCAGAAGCCGGCCCTTCAAACTTGTTGCGCCCCAATTCCAGCACATAAACGTAGTCCGATATGTGCAGCGCATGTCGGATCTCCTGGTCAACCAGAAGAATGGTGAGGTTCTCCTGTTCGGTCAACATGATCAGCATCTCGTAGACCTCTTCGGAGAGCATCTTCGACAGCCCCGCAGTAGGCTCATCCACCAGTAGCATGCGTGGTTCCGCCATCAGGGTACGACTGATCTCCACCATTCGCTGCTGGCCGCCAGAGAGTTCGCCAGTAATCTGCTTACGCTTCTCCTTCAATACAGGAAAACGTTCGTAGTTCGCCTCCATTTTTTGGGCAATCTGTTTTTTATCGCGCTTGAAAGTCCAGCCGCCAAGCTCCAGGTTTTCCTCAACAGACATGTCCTTGAAGATACCCGGCTGCTGGGGGATGTAGGCCAGGCCCTTGAGAATCCTCTGATGCGTGGGCACATCGATGATGTCCTCGCCCTCCAATAACACCTGTCCACCATTCGGGCGGAGGAACCCGAACACAGCTTTGAGCGCGGTTGACTTGCCCACCCCGTTGGCGCCGAGAATTGCCGTAATCTGACCCTTTCGTGCCTTGACGTTAAGGTCCTGCAGGATATTAAGATCCTTGTAGTAACCCACGTATAGGTCGCGCAACTCGAGAACAACCTCTTCGCCGGTATCACTCATTTGGTTGCACCTGCCGCATCGTTTTGGCCGGTTTCAGAGCGATCCTCAGTGGTGCCAAGGTAAGCCTCGATAACGACCGGATCATTCTTTACCGCCTCGGGGGCATCGTCAGCAATCAGGTCGCCATAGTTCAGTACCAGCAATCGTTCGCATAGCGCAAAGATCGAATCCATCTGGTGACTGATGATGATCATCGCCTTACCCCGGGAATTGACCCGGCGTATATAGTCGTAAATGACTTCCATTAACTTGGGGTGTACGCCGGCAAAAGGCTCGTCAAGGATAATAATATCCGGGTCCAGCATCAGCAGGCGCCCCAGTTCGAGCAGCTTCTGCTGGCCACCAGAGAGCGCCCGGGCATACTCGTTACGCAGATGCTCCATAGTCAAAAACTCCAGCACTTCCAGCGCCTGCTCCTTGACTTCATTTCCGATGTGACTCTTGCCAAGCGCCAGCGCCGGCACATAGAGGTTTTCCAGCACGGTCATCCGCCGAAACGATCGGGTCACCTGAAAAGTGCGACCCAGTCCCGTCTTGGCAATCTCAAACGGCGGCAATTGATCAATGCGCTTGCCGTTCAGGTACACGGTGCCACTGTTTGGCTTGACCGCCCCATCCAGCACATTGGTCAGCGTGGTCTTGCCCGCACCGTTGGGCCCAATCAGGCCGATCATCTCAGCGCCTTTAATCTCAAAGGAGACATCCTTCAGCACGTGGTTACCACCGAACCTCTTGTTCAGTCGGGCGACTGTAAGCTCGATCATGACGATGATCCTCCCCGTCCGCCGGGTGCAGTGCTCACACCGTCGCTGGACTCACTTTGCTTTCGCCGGACCACTGTTTCAGCCGCCACGTGACCACGGCTGAAGTAGTCAATTACCGGCACCAGCAAACCGTTGCGGGCAAAACGCAAGGTCAGCATCAATACCATGCCAAAGAACACCAACCGCCAAAGTGTCATGTCGATCTCAACACCGCCGATGTTAAAACTGGTGCGGAGCATCTCCAGCGTAAATTCAATCAGGATGGCACCGATTGCAGCGGCAACAAAGTTCTCTACCCCCGCAATAACTGCCATCGCCACCACCAGACTCATCTGCAAAATCATGAGATTGTTCGGCGTAATGATAGTGACATAGTGTGCCTGCACCGCTCCCGCGCTCGCTGCCATCATTGAGGTAATGACAAAAACCAGAATCTTGTAGCGGGTGGTGTTAACGCCAAGCGCAGCGGCAGCATCCTGATCTTCGCGCAAGGCCCGCACAAAAAGGCCGAAACGTGAGCGCGACAACCAGTAAAGAATGGCAAGACAGCCCAGCAGCAAAAAGAACATGACGAAATAAGGTGGAATCTTGTCTGTCTTGCCAAAGTAATGGCCGGCAATGGTGATGCCGTTTTCAAAAAGACTGGGCAGTTCGATTCCAGCCTGACCCCGGGTAATCTGAATTTCGGCACTGATAGTGGCACGAAGGATCTCGGAGAAACCCAGGGTGAAAAGCGCCAGGTAAGCCGCTCGCAGGCGCAACACCAGCAAGCCAATAAGCAGTCCGAAGATGCCGCCAACCAGAGTACCGAGAATCACCCCAAGCCAGACTGGCATCCGGGAAACCGTGACTGCGCCATCCCATTTTTCCATTGCCTGTGCCAGGCAATCCTGAGTGAGCGTGGTCGAGGTCACCCCGATCGGGTTCTTGATAATCAGGTAATTGCTGCCCAGCGCAAACTCGGTGCAGATGCCAGTGGGCTCGGGCGAGATGAAAAAATAATGACAAAAAAGCGCAGCGGTATACGCGCCCAGTCCCATGAAAGCCATATGGCCGAATGAGAATTGCCCGGCATACCCTGCCAGCATCGACCAGCTCGACGCCAAAATGGCGTAGAAAAAGCCAACGATGCAGATATGCATGATGTAGTCGTAGTTACCAGCGGTATAGACAAAGGGAAAGGCAAAAAAGAACGCCAAGAGGGCGGCTCCCATTGCGTGGGGAACGTGTCGTTTGCTCAAAACTTGCCGTGCGCCCCACTCGCGAATTTACGACCGAAAAGACCCATGGGCCGCAATAACAACATCAGCACAAGAATGATCATGCCGTAGGCCGGGATATAACTGGAGGCTTTCTGTGCACTCGGCACGCAACCGGTCCCCGCCGCCTCCACCAACCCTACCAGGATGCCCCCGACAAAAGCCCCGGGCAGTGAACCGAGCCCCCCCAATACAACGATCACGAACGAGCGCATCTCGGGAATCTGCCCAACAATCGGCAGCCACGAAAAAGCCTGGACCAATACGGCACCCGAAAGCGCGGCAACCATGGAGCCAAGAGCAAAAGCCAGCATATTCATCCGGTTAGGGTTGATTCCAGCGATCGCCGCGGCCTCGCGATCCTGGCTGACCGCACGCAACCCCTTACCAGTCCAGGTGCGGTGTAGGAAATAAAGCAGTGTCAACAACACCATGATCGAAAGCATGGCGGCAACAAATCGCGGGTTGGAGATCGATACGGTGTCGAATAATTCCATATTGCCCCGGCTGGTCTTAATCAACCAGGGATCGGAACTGTCGGGCAACCGGATGCGCGGAAAATCAAAAAACCGCTTCACTTTGACCGGATTGAACCCTGCAAGAGCGGCCACCAGATAGGTCAGCGTGAACGAGAGGCCAAAAGTAACCAGGATGCCGTATTCGACCGGCCGCTCCATCCGATTATCGTACATAGGTGTCAAAAAAAGTCGCTCGAATGTTGCACCTAAAGCAAATGTAAGCGCACAGGCACCAAGCACACCGAACAGCGGGTGGGCGCCTGGAAACCAGACCACCACGATGTGGTAGACCAGCATGCCGCCGATCATATAGAAGGCGCCGTGGGCAAAACTCACGATGCCCAGGATCGAAAAGATCAGCGTCAGTCCCAGTGCCATCAGGCCATAGATAATGCCGATGATGAGTCCGTTGGTGATCTGCGAGGCGACAAACGAGCCGTTGGAGACACAGTTATTGTCCGGGTCCGCATTGGCAAAGGCCACAGCAATAATGCCGATCACGACCAGTGACGATAGTGTAATCATCGCCCGACTTATTTCAGGGCTCTTCCACCACAGCGGCACCAGGCCAAGCGGGCCAAACGCCGCACCGATCACTGAACCGCCCAGTGTGGCGCTAGAGGTATCCAGATCCTTGCGCAGGTAAATCCGACGGGTGCCGACACCACCGGTCACGCCCCAGAAGATCAACCAGAGAACGGTCCACCAGAAAATACTTGAATACTGCATTGCTTAAATCGTTGCCATCTAAAGCGGTGCGAACCCGTTACCGGGTCCGAAAAAAAGCCAGCGGGGCGGGCAATACGCCCGCCCCGCTGCTGTTACCGCTCAGAGTTGGTAATTAGTGACCGACGTAGATCGCGTCACCGGTTTTGTACACCTCTGGATAGACGATCGTCATGGTGTTAGAGGGCTCACCCTCTTTTTGATACTGCACCATGGTGATGGCCGGATCAGGCCACTGGTGCCACCACTCGTCGCCCTTGCCGTCTGCCGAAGGATCTTTCTTCGTACCATAGGGGAAGTAGATGCGACCCAGAGTGCCTTCATGGCTGATATTCTCAAGCGCATCAACAATAGCGTCGCCACCGGTAGAACCGGCTTCGTTGATAGCCTGCGCGATTACGCCGATGGAGTCATAAGCTTCCAGAGCATAGCTTTCCACACCGGTTTTGCCGGTCTGTGCCTTGTAATCGTTAGCCATTTTTAGTGCGCTTTCGTTGTACATGGTTTCTGGTACACCAATACGCGCCATAAACGCCAGGTTGCCATCAGGCACGTTTTCCCAAAAAGCCTTACTCTCAAGCCCAGATTGGTTGGCATGGAACATCATGTCCTGCGGACCGACACCAGCGTCCGCTGCCTGCTGGGCGTAGTTGAAGCCCGCTTCACCCGTCAGCAGTACTATCAAGTAATCAGGATCCTCTGCTTTGACACGCTCCACAATGCCTGCGAAATCCTGGGTACCAATGTCCACACCAAAGGTGGTGCTACTGATACCCTTGGAGGCTAAGCCCTTTTCACACTCTGCAGCCGCCGGGATACCGTAGTCGGTATTTTCCGTGACGATCGCCACTTTCTTGACTCCGGGTGCCTGAGCAGCAAACTTCCAAATCACGCCAGAGGCCCAGGAACTGAGCGGGGCAATACGGAAGATGTATTTCTGTTTATCACCGGTAATCGTGTCATTCCAGGTTTCGGCAAACACCACGGGGATTCCGCGATCATTGGCCACATCCTTACCGGCGACACCAACGGAGCTGTGATACCCACCACCCACGGCAACGACGCCATCCTGGGTGATAAGTTTTTCCATCAGGGCGCGTGCTTTTTCGGGTAGGCCTTCAGTGTCGGCAATGACTACCTCAATATCGCAGCCCAATACTCCGCCCGCTGCGTTGATGTCACGCTCGGCCAGCAGCATGGCGACTCGCATGGCTTCACCGCCAGTCACCGAACCTGGTGCTGACAACGGCGCGAGGCCGCCGATCTTGATCGGGCAGTCCGCTGCCAGAGCCGGGCCACTCAGGGCCAGTAGGCTTGCAAGACCTGTTACCAGTCCTGCAGCCGCTTTCCATTTCTGTACTCTTTCCATTCTTATCCTCCTTGGGTTTTGTTGGTATCCGCTACCGGCACCGACGCTACGCAACAGACATACTGCCACTACGTAGCGCTTTATAAGGCGCACGCGGTGTACGTCGAGCATTGAGCGGGCACCAACCCATTCTGTTACATATTGAGTCTTGAGGTCAACTGCGTTCATTGCTGCATTAGGGGATATTCATTTTGCGGGAACCCAGCCCTGAATACGTGGGCAAAGCCCGTTCATCTGTAGGCTCCAGTCGCTTTGTCCCGGGGGAATCAGCCCGAACCTCACCTGCGCACCCCGAAACGGGGTCGGGTACACTCGCGCTGAGCTTCACAGCCTTCGCGGCTTTATGTCAGATTCTTCCAAAACCGCTTTGCCCACCAGCGCTGCACCGGACCGCAGTATCCGCCAATGGCTGCGTGATAACCGCATTGACGAGATAGAAGCGGTCATCCCGGATATGACCGGGATCGCCCGGGGCAAACTGATTCCAGCCCACAAGTACAGTGAAGAGATCGGGATGCGTCTGCCCGAGGCGATTTTTTTGCAGACGGTTACCGGTGAATACCCCGAAGACCAAAGCGCAGTGGATCCTGCCGATAAGGATATCTTCCTAAAACCTGATCTCGATACCTTCCGACTTGTCCCATGGGCTCAGGAACCTACGGCGCTGGTAATACACGACTGCTTCTACGCCGATGGCAGCCCGGTCGAGATGTCACCGCGTCACGTGCTGCAAAAAGTCATCAACGCCTACCGCGAACATGGCTGGGAGCCCGTGGTCGCACCAGAACTGGAGTTCTATCTGATCAAGCCGAACCCGGACGCTGACTACCCGTTAGAGCCGCCGGTGGGCCGCTCGGGCCGTGCCGAATCCGGGCGTCAGTCCTTCTCGATCGACGCGGTTAACGAATTTGATCCCCTGTTCGAGGATCTGTACGATTACTGCGAGGGCCTTGGTATCGCGCTTGAGACTCTCAACCATGAGGCCGGAGCTGCGCAGATGGAGATCAACCTGCTGCATGGCGATCCGGTAGCAATCGCTGACCAGGCCTTTTTATTCAAGCGCACCATGCGTGAGACTGCGCTACGGCACAAAATATATGCCTCTTTTATGGCCAAGCCCATGGAAAAAGAGCCTGGCAGTGCAATGCATATACACCAGAGCGTGATCTCCCATGAGACCGGCGAGAACATCTTCAGCAATACAGATGGCGGGGCCAGCGCGCTATTTTATTCACATATTGCCGGACTGCAGCGCTACCTGCCAGCCGCGCTCTCGTTGCTGGCACCCAACGTCAATTCTTACCGTCGTCTGACACGCTATCACGCTGCGCCGATCAACGTGCAGTGGGGGCTGGACAACCGCACGGTGGGCCTGCGGGTGCCGGACTCAAGCCGTGAATCACGACGGGTAGAAAACCGGGTACCAGGTGCTGATGCTAACCCCTATCTCGCTATTGCAGCGAGCCTCGCCTGCGGCTTGCTCGGCATGCGTCAGAAACTGGACCCCAGTGCCGCTGTGACTGCCAGCGCCTACGATATGCCCTACGAACTGCCCCGCAGCCTGGAGCAGTCGCTGCAGACACTCGATGAGTGTGATGATCTCAAAGAGATGCTTGGGCAGCGCTTCGTTACAGCTTGGCATGCAGTCAAAGAAAGCGAATACGAGACTTTTCTTCAGGTCATCAGCTCGTGGGAGCGTGAACACCTGTTGCTCAACGTCTAGCATCACACGGCCCCCAACGCGACCTGCCGAAGAGTCTTTATCTTGACAGAAGATTAGTGACCCAGGAGCATTGACGGCCGTCATCACGGCTCTCTATCATGTCGCCATAGCCGATAATAATGCTTTTAAAGGAGGCGATAGAATGGCTCTGACGACTGCGCAATACCGCGAGCTGGACAGCGCGCATTTTCTACACCCGTTTACCGATCATCGGCGCATGCATAAAACCGGCGCACGGATTATTGAACGTGCCGAGGGCATCTATCTGTGGGACTCGGACGGCAACAAGCTACTGGACGGCATGGCGGGACTGTGGTGCGTCAATGTGGGTTATGGGCGCAAGGAGTTGGCCGAGGTCGCCCGGCAGCAGATGGAAACCCTACCCTACTACAACACTTTCTTCCAGACGGCGCATCCGCCGGTAATAGACCTGTCACAACTGCTGTCCGAGGTAACCCCACCACATCTGAATCATGTCTTTTTGACTAATTCGGGATCAGAATCAAACGACACTGTCGTCCGCATGGCGCGTTATTTCTGGTCCTGCATGGGGCATCCGGAAAAACAAGTCATTATCAGCCGGCGCAACGCCTATCACGGCAGCACCGTGGCTGGCGCGAGCCTGGGCGGCATGGCCGCTATGCACGCTCAGGGTGGCCTACCCATTCCCGATATCGTCCACATTGGCCAGCCCTACTGGTACCGCGAAGGTGGCGACCTGTCGCCTGATGACTTCGGCAAGCAAGTGGCCGGAGAACTTGAGAAAAAGATAGAGGAACTCGGTGAACACCGGGTGGCGGCGTTCATTGCTGAACCTGTCCAGGGGGCCGGCGGTGTCATCGTCCCACCTGACAGTTACTGGCCCGAGATCAAAGCCATCTGCAAGCGTCACCAGATCCTGCTGGTAGCGGACGAAGTCATCTGTGGATTCGGCCGCACCGGCGAATGGTTTGGCAGCGACTACTACGACCTTGACCCTGACCTGATGCCCATCGCCAAAGGGCTTTCTTCAGGCTACCTGCCGATCGGCGGGGTCATGGTTGCCGATCACGTGGTTCGAGTCATTATTGACGAAGGCGGCGAATTCGCACACGGCATGACCTACGCCGGCCACCCGGCTGCGTGCGCGGTCGCTGCGGCCAATATCCGTATCCTGCGGGACGAAGGCATCATCGATACTGTGCGCGACGATACCGGCCCATACCTGCAGCAATGTTGGCGCGAGCTTGGCGACCATCCACTCGTCGGCGAGGTGCGCGGTCTGGGCTTTCTGGGGGCCCTGGAACTGGTAGCAGACAAAAAGACCCGTGCTCCATTTGAGCCAGCCGACCAAACAGGCGCGCTGTGCCGGGATATCGCTGCTGATCTGGGCCTGGTGATGCGTGCGGTCGGTGATAGCATGATCATCTCACCGCCGCTGATCATGCGCCGGAATCAGATCGATGATCTGGTGGCACTTGCCTTAAAAAGCCTTGACGACACACTAAGTGCACTGCGAAACTAATCTGTTGAGAGGGTATCTCTCAAAATAACTGGAGGAAACTGATGAATAAAGACCAATTAACGGAAAAACTCGCTACGGGCAAAATGACTCGGCGCCAATTTAACAAAGCGTTGGCGTCACTTGGCGCGACGATGGTTATGATGCCGATGGGTTCACGAATGGCCCTCGGTGCTAGTGAAGATCACCCGACAGTCATGACATGGGAAGGCTGGGAAATTCCTGAACTTCATGGTGACTACATCGCCAAGCACGGCGAGTCCCCAAATATCGCAATCTTTGCCGACGAAGAAGAAGCTTTCGCCAAGATGCGTGCCGGTTTCAAAGTCGATATCACCCAACCTTGCACCTACAAGATCCCAATGTGGTATGACGCTGGAATTCTTCAGCCGATCGACACCAGTCGCCTGAGCAACTGGCCGGACATCACGCCGAGCCTCAAAACCATACCGGGAACGGTTTATGACGGCAAGCAGTACTTCATTCCAACCGACTGGGGGCAAACCTCCGTCCTTTACCGTCCGGATCTGGCACCCGAGTATGTCGACAACGAAACCTGGGGCATCCTGTGGGATCCCAAGTACAAGGGGCGTCTGTCCATGTCTGACAGTCTGGTCGATGGCGTCATGGTGGCCGCAATTTATTCAGGTGCCGAGAACCCCTTTGACATGACCGATGCAGAAATGGCGAAAACCCGGGCCGCCCTTAAGGAGCAACTCCCATTGATCCGTTTCTATTGGGATAGCCCGACTGAAGTTGAGCAAGCACTGGCGTCAGGCGAACTGGTAGCAGGAACGACCTGGAATGACTCTTATGCAACGATGAAGAGCGAAGGCCATAACGTCGCGTATATGAGCCCTAAGGAAGGCGCTATGACCTGGGTCTGTGGATTCTGCATCATGACTGACCATGACCCCGCCAAAATAGACAAGATCTATGATTACATCGATGCCTATATGAGCGTTGAAACAGGTGTCTACGAGATCACCGAGTATGGCTACGGTCATGGCAATGCCAAGGCATTCGAGCAAGTCGACCCGCAAACACTTGCTGCTCTTGGTTTTACGTCGTCTAACCCTGACGATATGCTGGGTTCCGGCATCTTTCAGGTAGCGATGGCGAATGAACCTGCTTTGCAGGCGATGTTCGACGAGGTCAAAGCCGGCTATTAATTGATGGCAATCGCGGATGGGGATCCTGAGTGATCCCCATCCGCCCCACATTGGCTGTACCAACAACGTGTCGCTTGTTGACGCGGCCTACGGGCTACACTTGCCCTCACACCAACTGACCTCTTTATTTTGAGCTAGCCCGCAGATGAACAACGCTGTCACCCTGTCTGAAACAAGGCTCAAACTCCGAAAATTGTTTCTAAAGAGCGAGCCGGTCCGAGGTTACACCCTGCTCTCGCCCACCCTGCTCGCGATGATTTTCGGCCTCGCTATGCCACTGGTTGTTTTGTTCACTTTAAGTTTCTGGTTACAGGAATACCTCGACTTCATTCGAACCTTCTCCCTTGCCAATTACCTCGAGTTCTTTCAAAAACCAATCTACGTCAAAGTGTTGTTGAAGTCGATTCGGATTTCCGGGATGGTGACCATAGTGACTGTCCTGTTGGCATATCCCATGGCCTACTTCATTGCCTTTCGGGTGAAAAGCAACAAGCTCATCTGGCTAATCTTAATCACCGTACCATTTTGGACTAGCTATCTTCTTCGGGTTTTCGCCTGGAAAATCATGCTGGGCTACAATGGGGTAATCAATTCGGGCTTGAAATCTTTGGGATTTCTTACCGAGCCGCTCGCATTCCTGCTTTATAACCCAACCTCTGTGGTGATCACGCTGGCGCACGCCTGGGCTGCGTTTGCCATCCTGCCAATATACGTGTCGCTAGAAAAAATCGATCGCTCGCTGCTCGAGGCTGGGCGTGACCTGGGTGAGAGCGCCTGGATGACTTTCCTTCGGGTGACACTGCCGCTGTCACTCCCTGGCGTCATTGCAGCCAGTCTGCTGGTCTTTATCCCCACCGTTGGGGACTACGTTACACCATCGCTGGTTGGTGGACCAAGAGGTATCATGATCGGCAATCTTATCCAATCCATGTTCGGACAATCACAAAACTGGCCAATGGGCGCCGCAATTTCGGTGATGTCCATGTTTACAGTCGCAGCAATGATTGGCTTGTTTCTCTGGGGCACCCACAGTTACCGGAAGCGTGTGGCATGAACACCAATCGACCCTGGTGGCGTCTCGACGGATTCTATATCTATGCTGTTCTGTACTTGACCTTCATTTATCTGCCGGTGTTATTTTTGCCGCTGTTCTCCTTCAACGACTCGAAGTACATCGCATTCCCGTTGAAAGGATTTACGTTGAAGTGGTATGAAGCGATGATCAATAATCCGCCCATGCTGAGCGCGTTGATGAACAGCATCAAGATCGGATTGGTCGTTGCAATACTTAGCACTATCTTTGGACTGTTGGCCGCCAAAGCAGTCACGCGCTACCGTATGCCGGGAAGAGGACCCGTCGTTGGATTTATCATGATTCCCTTAGTGATTCCGGAGATTATCCTTGGGATATCTCTTTTGATCCTATTGAACCTTGCAGACATCCCTCTGTCCCTATTGACTGTTGGCTTTGCCCACCTGCTACTCTGCGTACCCTTTTCAATGCTGGTCCTTGTTTCACGCATGGAAGGATTTGACAAAAGCATGGAAGAAGCAGGCCTTGATCTTGGCGAAAACGCATGGATGACTTTCTGGCGGGTGACATTCCCGATCGTGTTGCCCGGCATCATCGCGAGCCTTCTACTTACATTCACAATTTCTTTTGACGAATTCGTATTAGCCTTTTTTCTCTCAAGCATTGATCAGACATTACCGGTGTATATCTGGAGTTCCTTAAGATTTCCTTCTAAGCTTCCCTCAACATTGGCCCTCGGAGCTACCATTTTCATGGCTTCATTTATTGTGGTCACGTTTGCGGAATGGGTTCGCCGTCGGGGCGTACGACTCGACTCCACTTCAGGCATCTAATATGGATCACGACGCAATCATCTCTTTTCAGAACGTCAGTAAACACTTCGGAAAAGTAAAAGCAGTCGACCATGTCAACTTTGACATACAACGAGGCGAATTCTTCTCCTTGTTGGGCCCCTCAGGTTGTGGCAAAACTACATTACTCCGGATGGTCGCGGGTTTTGAGACACCATCATCGGGCGAGGTTTTTCTTGATGGGGAACCAATGTCAGTCTCTCCCCCAAATCGGCGACCCGTGAATATGGTGTTCCAGAACTACGCTATCTTTCCTCATCTTGATGTGCGCGGCAACATTGCCTTCGGTATGCGCAAGGCAGGGTTGACCCGCTCCGAACTCGACCAGCGTATCGACGAAGTCCTCGAATTGATCAAACTGCCCGGTTATGGCCGCCGCGGCGCAGATGAACTCTCCGGTGGCCAGCGCCAGCGGGTTGCCCTCGCCAGGGCGTTGATTAAGCAACCCAAGGTACTACTTCTTGATGAACCGCTGGGGGCGCTGGACAAGAAACTGCGCGAGCAGATGCAGATTGAACTACGTCAGTTACAACAACAGATCGGTATCACTTTCCTCTTTGTTACCCACGATCAGGAGGAAGCCCTGACCCTATCCGATCGGATTGCGGTGATGTCCGAGGGACAGGTGATCGAGATCGCCTCGCCCTCACAACTATACGAATCACCGGGTTCACGATTCGTCGCCGACTTTATAGGCAGTATGAATTTCTTTGAAGGTGAGATTAGCTCTCAGGAAGGAAGCACGGTTCGTATCCAAACGCAGACACTGGGCGACCTTAGCGCAGCCTATCCCGCTGAATCCAGCATGGTCGGTCAGCGAGTATGGGTCGCGATTCGCCCGGAAAAACTTCTGCCGGTATTCACTGAACCACAATCCCGCACCAATAGTGTAGCCGGCCAGATGGGGGCATCGGCCTATCTTGGTGACCGCAGTCATTTTTATGTGTACCTGGCACAGCGTAGGGAACCCGTTTTGGTCGCACTTCAGAATCTGGAGCGAATGAAAGACCACCTGTACCAGCCTAACCAGTCGGTCTGGCTGCAGTGGGCCCTGGACGCTGTGGTGGTGCTTCCCCGGGACTAAGTGCTATCGGCATGCCGAGTCTTCACCGCTACTGTGTTTGGCTTACCGGACTGGGCCTGGCACTCTCCAACGTTCTCGCCGTTGCCCAGAACACAATAGAACTTCAACCAGACAAAGGTTGGCTCGTCATTGACGGCCACCCCTTCATTTTGCAGGGCAGCATGGTTATTGACCCGGACCGCACCTGTCGTACTCCATCCGGTGATTGGGAGTGTGGCCAGGCCGCCTGGCGGGCTCTTGAGGATCGGGTGCGCGTCGGCGTCATCACCTGTACCCCATTATTGTCCCTCGCGGGCTCCACAGCAGCAGTATCGGCCGAGTGCGCAGTAGATAATGAAAATCTCAATGCCTGGTTGGTGCGTCGCGGCTGGGCCCTGTCCGATGACACCCCCTCAGCCCTTTTTGTATCTGAAGAAAAAGCGGCGCAGGCAGAACAGCTCGGAATCTGGCGCGGCGGGTTCATTCCCCCATCGCACTGGCGCGCCCAGGATGTAACTGAATGCAGCGCCTGTACTGCAAGACACCAGAGTATCGTACGCGCACGCGAGCTCCGCCAACAAAGCAGTCCTGCCAGTAACAGCAACTGAGTACCCGGCCCCACGCATGAGATAATTCACCTGCCGGGGGGTTGCGCCTTTAATATGACCATACATTACGACAGTCTTGATGATGGCAACTGGGCGCAGTGGCGTGAAGCGATTCTCGAACTGGAGGCCAAGGCTTACGAGGCGTCACGACAGGATCGGCCTGAGATGCTTGAGCAGATCATCCTGGATCCGCGCGGTGTCAGCCTCGCCGCCATCGACGGCGGCTGGCTGGCTGGCTTTTGTCTCGGGGCCCCGCTAGAGCGCTTTGCCCATGTACGCGGACCCGCTGAGGATCCCGGGCGTGGTGACAGCACGGTACTGTATTCGGCAGATACCTGTGTCAGCCCCGCCTACCGCGGCAAAGGCGTGGGGCGGGAACTAAAAACCCGCCAGCTCGCACTGGCACGTTCGGCTGGATACCAGCTAATCGCCGGGCGCAACCGAGCCGGGCTCGCCAACGCCATGTGGCAACTCAACCGTTCACTCGGTGCTCGCGCAGTACATCTCATCGAAAAAGACTATGAGGACGGTATCGAGCCTGACATCTGTATTTATTACCACATAAAACTTGATCCGGAGATCATCGAACATGGATCGACCTGAACATATCAATATCGTCGAAGTAGGCCCGCGTGACGGTCTGCAGAACGAGGCTCAGCCGCTCTCGCCGCCAGAGCGCATTGAACTGATCAATCGCCTGGCCGAAGCCGGGCTCACTCAGATAGAGGCAGGCGCGTTTGTTTCGCCGCGCTGGGTACCTCAGATGGCCGGCAGCGACGAGGTACTGTTGGCGCTTTCTTCACGGTCAGACCTGCGTCTGCCCGTGCTGGTACCCAACCGCAAGGGTTACCAGACTGCCCGGACCGCGGGTGCCCGCGAGATCGCGGTATTCGGCGCCGCATCGGAGACCTTCTCAAAGCGCAACATCAACTGCAGTATTGACGAGAGCATCGAGCGCTTTTCCGAAATCTGCATTCTGGCGCTCGATGAGGGAATTAGAATACGCGGTTATATCTCGTGTGTGCTCGGCTGCCCCTATGAGGGTGAAGTTGATCCGGGGCGGGTAGCTGAACTGGCAGCCAGGATGACAGCTATGGGCTGCACCGAGATCTCTCTGGGAGATACCATCGGTGTGGGCACGCCTGACAAAGCCCGATCACTGGTGAAGGCCTGTGCCCACGAAACCGGTATAGAGCGCCTGTCTGTTCATTTTCATGATACTTACGGTCAGGCTCTGGCGAATATCCTTGCCTGCATTGAGATCGGCGTAACAACGGTAGATACCGCCGTTGGCGGCCTCGGTGGCTGTCCTTACGCCACCGGCTCAACAGGTAACGTCGCGACTGAAGACGTGGTTTACCTGCTTGATGGCCTCGGCATCGAATCGGGCGTGAGTCTCGAGCATCTGATGGGCATCACCGAATGGCTCTGCGAACGCCTCGGTCACCCACCCGCCTCGAGGGTCGCCCGGGCACTGCTGGCGCGGCGCAAGCAGCCGGGCGCTGTTTCAGACTAAGACTTCGACCGCGCCTCAATGTGATCGAGCCCTCGGGCGAGATCGGCGATGATATCAGCTGGGGGCTCCAACCCAACCGCCACGCGTATCAGCTCGTCACCGATGCCAGCAGCCTTGCGCTCATCGGCGCTGATACGCGAATGCGTGGTCGAAGCCGGGTGAGTGATGGTGGTTTTGACGTCACCCAGGTTTGCAGTAATAGAGAGCATCTGGGTCGAATCAATAACCTGCCAGGCGCTGTCTTTATCGCCAGACACCTCAAAAGATATTATCGCGCCAAAACCGCTCTGCTGACGCGCGGCGAGGTCGTGGCCCGGATGACTGGCAAGCCCCGGGTAATGAACTTTAGTTACTGCCGGGTGATCCACCAACCAGTGAGCCACCTCGGCCGCATGGTCGCAATGAGCACGCATGCGCAGCGGCAAGGTTTCCAGGCCCTTGAGAAAAACCCAGGCATTAAACGGACTCATCGCCGGCCCAGCGGTACGCAAGGTATTGAACAGCTTCTCGTGCAGTGCTTTGTCGTCAGTCACCAGAGCGCCGCCAACGCAGCGGCCCTGGCCATCGAGGTACTTGGTCGCCGAATGGACAACGACATCCGCCCCCAGGGCGAACGGCTGTTGCAATACTGGAGTGCAGTAGACGTTATCGACCGCAAACAGGGCGCCGGCCTCATGCGCCAACGCCGCCAACGCCGCCAAGTCGCCGATATCGCACAGCGGGTTGGAGGGGGTTTCGACAAAAACCAGGCGGGTGTCCGGTGTGATTGCCTTACGCCAGGCCGCAAGGTCGGTCAGTGGAACAAAATCCGCAATAATCCCAAAGCGGCTGAGAATCTTGGTAAACAACGACACGGTCGAACCGAAAACGCTGGTCGAAACCGCGACTCGGTCTCCAACCTTAAGCAGAGCAAGCGCAAGACAGAGGATCGCTGACATGCCTGATGCACTGGCCACGCAATACGCCGCCCCTTCCAGGGCCGCAAGCCGGTGCTCAAAAGCCCGCACAGTCGGGTTGGTAAAACGCGAATAGACATTGCCCGGCGTCTTTTGGGCAAACTTCGCCGCCGCATCGGCAGCGCTATCAAAAATAAAACTAGAAGTCGCAAAGATCGGGTCGCTGTGCTCGCACTCAGCGGTGCGCTGCTGACCGGCGCGGATGGCATGGGTTTGAAGATCCCGGACAACCGTTGGTACTGTCACTGTCGTGCCTCCTTGGCCCTACCTGGTGCAACAGTCACAAAAAAACCCGCTGCAGGTTGGACCAGAGCGGGGTTTACTTACACCTCGCTTTAGCCGTATTTATAAAGCGCCCGCAAGCTGATGTTCAAATCGGCGCTTATATGAATAGTAACCTGAAGTTTAACCGCCTGTCAAAGTGTTGGCGCAGGCACGCGGTATGGTCAATGGCTCGGAGCCCTTAGTTTTAGAATATTATCCAGTGCGACTCCCAGTCGTCGCGCGGCTAACCACAAACAAAGTGGTTGCGCCGCTCAGTCACCGATCAGGTCCGGAAGATCCTCAAGGCTTTTTAGTTCGGCCACAGACTGAACCCCCAGGCGCTCGGGCTGCTGACCAAAACGGTTCACCCAAACCACCTGAAAACCGAACGCTGCCGCGCCAACTGCATCCCAGGCATTCGACGACTGGAACGCGATCTGTGATGGCGTCAGTTTCAGCTCATCCACGGCCATCTGATACACACGCGGGTCAGGCTTGTAGATCTGGATAGGGTCTACCGAGATCACGGCACTGAACCGATCGACGAGTTCGGCGTTTTCAACAGCCGCTGCCAGCATCGCGGGTGAGCCATTGGAGAGAATGGCACAGCGGATTCCGCGCTGGCACAACGCCTTGAGTGCTAAGGGCACCTCCGGATAGCATGACAACTCCAGGTAGGCCTGCATTAGATCTTCACGTAATGAACTATCGCTGACCTGGTGTGTTTCAAGGGCAAAATCGAGCGCATCGCCAGTTATTTGCCAGAACTCCACGTAGCGCCCCATCAGAGTGCGCAACCAGGTGTACTGAAGTTGCTTGGTACGCCAAAGAGTTGAAACCGCTGTGGCATCAACCAACCGGGCGCTGTGTTGAGCCACCGCTGAATGCACATCGAACAGCGTGCCATAGGCATCAAAAACACAGGCTTGGATTCCTTTTAAAGCTGCCATAAAACTGTTTTACCGCCCCGCCTGATGTGGCTTAGAAATAGGCGAAGCTACACTGCCCGGTGGAATTGAATAAGTCGCCGTCACATGTGCGACTAACTCGTCTTTTCCCTCGACAAACATTTCCACCTCGCCCACGGCCAAGCGTTTGCCGAGCTTGATAATCCGGGTATAAGCAAGCAGATCACCAGGTTCGGGCCGGTGCAGAAAATTGATATTCAAATTGGTGGTGACCGTAAGTTCAACGATGCCAATACAACTGAGTACCGCAGCATACACCCCGTAGTCTGCAAGACCCATCATCACCGGCCCGGAGATCGTTCCACCCGGGCGCAGAAATTCATTACTGTAGGGCGCCCGTACCGTAGCGGTACCACTATCCAAAGCCTCGAGGCGAAAACCGTAGGCAAGTGCGAAAGGCAATTGTTCGCGAGTCAGGCTCTGGATCTGAGCAATAGTTGCTTGCGACATAACGGTTTACTTGAAACGCTCTTGAGGTGTAAGTTACGGGTCCGATCTGCCATGGAACCATTGCGATGACGTCAACCCAAGATTCCCAGGACGATTTACCGGTACTCGTGCAACAAAACCACTCGCCGGGTGTCCTGACCCTGACGCTAAACAGGCCAAACCAGTATAACGCCTTGTCGGAAGACATGCTGGCAGCGCTCCAGAGAGCTCTCGATGAAATTGCTGGACGGGATGATCTTAAGGTGTTAATTCTTGCAGCCAATGGCAAAGCCTTTTGTGCCGGACACGACCTCAAGCAAATGCGGAGCCATCCGGACAAACATTATTATGAGAGCCTGTTTGCTACGTGCAGTCAGATGATGCTGACACTCACAAAAATACCGCAAATCGTAATTGCCAAAGTGCATGGCATGGCAACAGCTGCCGGCTGCCAGCTGGTTGCCAATGCCGATCTTGCGATAGCCTCACAGGATGCCCGCTTCGCGGTATCTGGTGTTAATCTGGGGCTGTTCTGCTCCACCCCCAGTGTCCCGTTGAGCCGCAACGTATCACGCAAACGAGCATTTGAAATGCTGGCGACTGGAGACTTTATCGATGCATCGACGGCAGTCGATTACGGCTTGGTGAACCAGGCTGTCCCCGCCGAGAGCCTTGATAGGGCGATCGACCAATTAGCACAAAATATTGCCGGCAAACCGGCGCAAGCCCTGCGCGCCGGTAAGGCGCTGTTCTACCAGCAACTGAATCTGGGGTTAGCTGAGGCATACCAGATCGCCGGCGAAACCATGGCCTGCAATATGCTGTTCGAAGATGCTGTTGAGGGCATCGATGCCTTTATTGAAAAGCGCACCCCTGACTGGCGCTGACATTACAGCTGTTCAGCCAGCCACCGCGGGTTTGCGATCGAGAAAACGAAACTGCAACGCCTCGGCAAGGTGCTCCTCACGCACCGTTTCTGATTGCGCCAGATCGGCTATTGTGCGAGCCACCGCGCGTACCCGGTAATGCCCACGGGCAGAGAAACCCAAACACTCGGCGGCTTCAGTGAGAAAAGTCTGAGCGCCTGTGGTCAGTGCAGTACAGCACTCCAGTTCAGCAGATGTCAGTCGGGCATTGACGTTTTTCCCCCGAGCCGTCTGACGCTCGCGGGCGCCATGTACCCGGTTTCGGACCTGTGCGCTAGCCTCAGGTTGCGTGCTTGCAGAAAACAGCTCTGCAGGCGCCAGGGCGCAGAGTCGAACCTGTAGATCCACCCGATCAATCAGCGGCCCCGACAAACGTGCCCGATGGCGGGCAATCTGTTCTAGCGTGCAGCGACACCGACCTGAGGGATCACCCTCATAGCCGCAAGCACAAGGGTTCATCGCACTTACCCATTGAAAGCGACTGGGGTAGCGCACGGTTCGATTCGCCCGGGCAACCATAATTGCGCCCGACTCCAGAGGCTCGCGTAACTGGTCCAGGACCCGTCGGTCGAACTCTCCCAACTCATCCATAAACAATACGCCGTTATGCGCCAGGGATATCTCCCCTGGCATCGCCCGTGCTCCACCGCCGACTAGAGCTACCGGCGAGATACTGTGGTGTGGCGCCCGAAACGGGCGCGTCTGCCAGTCGTTAATATCAAACCCTGACCGCGATACCGAGTAGATGGCGGCGGTTTCCAGGGCCTCAACATCCGTCATAGACGGCAACAGCCCAGCCAGGCGCTCTGCGAGCATCGTCTTGCCGCATCCGGGCGGACCCGCCATCATCAGCGAGTGCTCACCGGCCGCCGCAATCTCCAGCGCTCGGCGACCCAGTTGCTGACCACTGACCTGCTTCAGATCAGGCACTTTCGCCGACGCCGCGGGCAACAACGGCGGCCCTGGCTGAAGAGCCACAGGGGCCGATGCCTCGCCTCGAAGATACGCAGTCAGTTGAGTCAAACTGACTGCGGGCACTACCTTGGCACTACGAACCAGGCAAGCCTCGTCATAGTTCTCGCTCGGCAATGTGACTGGATGACCGACAGCGCTTGCCGCGAGCACCGCTGGCAAAACTCCCGGAACCGCTCGCAACTCTCCTCCGAGGCTCAGCTCGCCCAGATACTCCACATTGTCGGGCAGACTGTTGCCTGGCAACTGCTGCGATGCAGCCAGAACACCTAGCGCGATCGGCAGATCAAAGCGCCCGCCCTGTTTGGGCAGATCAGCAGGTGCCAGATTGACCGTGATTCGACGCGCGGGGAAATCAAACCCCGAATTGACCAGCGCGCTACGAACCCGCTCACGACTCTCGCGGACAGCGGCTTCGGGAAGGCCAACGATAGTGAACGACGGCAGCCCCCCGGCAAGGTGGACTTCAACTGAAACAGGGGGTGCGTCGAGGCCGTTGCCAGCACGGCTTTGCAATCTCGCGAGGGACATGTTGACAGCTCCTTGTCATAAATTTCCGATCCTTGGAATTGATCTGCCGATCAGGGGTCGGCGGTATCCTGTAGCGCTTTTTCCAGCTCACTGACCCGCTGTTGCAGCGCCTCCAACTGCCCGCGCGTCCGCGCCAGCACTTTCTCTTGAACATTGAGTTCTTCACGGGTAACAAGATTCATCTTGTCAAGCGATCCCTGTACCACGCCGCGCACGTTTTTCTTCACATCCTGGAGCAGTTCGCCAGGCAGCGCTTCGCCCAGTGATTCTGCAATTTTTTTCAGGGGCATTTTTTTCTCACCGTTCTACTGCGCTCACCGTAGGCCACAAGAGGTCTAATGTTAACAGAGGAGGAAGAAATTTATTGTGAAAAACGCACCGATTCGGGGCAGCCATATTTTGGGTGCGACCTGGCGGTGCAGATTCGGACATGATCGCCGAATTTCAGATTGATTTATGGGCTCGAACACCAGGGTTTTGACCTGGCACGCAAATTGCTTATCTCGGTTAAGGCACTCGAATTGCCGTTGGGCAACAAAGTGCAAAGCTAAACCAATGCTACAGGAGAACGCTGATGAAGCTGGTAACCGCAGTGATAAAGCCATTCCGGCTGGACGATGTGCGCGATGCCCTGGCCCAGATCGGGGTCAAGGGAATGACTGTCACCGAGGTCAAAGGTTTTGGCCGGCAAAAAGGCCACACCGAGCTATACCGGGGTGCTGAATATGCCGTGGATTTTTTGCCTAAGATCAAGCTCGAAGTGGCCCTTTCATCCGATCTGGTAGATCAGGCTATCGAGGCAATCAGCAATGCCGCCCAGACTGGAAAGATAGGCGATGGCAAGATATTTGTTTACAACCTCGACCAGGTTATCCGGCTTCGCACCGGCGAGACTGGTAACGACGCCCTCTAACCCGACACGAACGCCAGGAGAACATCATATGAAACTTTTTCTTGTACCGAACATGGCCCGGCTGATGGTTGCCGTAGGCCTGTTCCTGAACGCCAGTCAAGCATTTGCCGACGAGGCCGAACTCAGCGCAGGGGATACCGCGTGGATGCTCACTGCAACTGCTCTGGTACTGTTTATGACCATCCCCGGCCTGTCACTGTTTTACGCAGGAATGGTTCGAGCCAAGAACGTCCTATCTGTACTGATGCAGTGTTTTACCATTACCGCCCTCATGACCATTCTCTGGGCACTATACGGATATTCCATCGCTTTTGGTGGTGAGGGTGCGTACTGGGGCGGATTAGACAAACTGTTTTTACGCGGCGTCACAGTGGATTCCCTTAGCGGGTCTATCCCGGAGACCGTCTTCATGACCTTCCAGATGACGTTTGCTATCATCACCCCGGCGTTGATCGTCGGTGCATTCGCCGAACGGATGAAGTTCTCCGCCATGCTCTGGTTCATGGGGCTCTGGCTAACCCTCGTTTATGCACCTATTACTCACTGGGTCTGGGGTGATGGCGGGTGGCTGGGCAACCTGGGAATACTGGACTTTGCCGGCGGTACCGTAGTCCACATCAATGCGGGAATCGCGGGGTTGGTCGCGGCCCTGGTGCTTGGCAAGCGTAAAGGGTATCCAACTTCCCCGATGCCGCCGCATAACCTAGGCTACACCATGATCGGCGCCGCCATGCTGTGGGTTGGCTGGTTTGGGTTCAATGCCGGCAGCGAGTTAGCGGCGGACGGCACTGCCGGGATGGCGATGGCAGTCACCCAGATCGCAACCGCGGCCGCTGCACTGGGCTGGATGTTCTGTGAGTGGCTTTCGCACGGTAAACCCAGCGTACTTGGAATCGCTTCCGGTGCCGTCGGTGGGCTAGTCGCGATCACACCAGCTTCGGGCTCCGTTGGCCCAATGGGAGCACTAGCCATCGGCATTGCAGCCGGTGTCGGGTGCTTTCTCGCAGCAACTGCCCTTAAGCGAAAAATCGGATATGACGACTCGCTCGATGTGTTCGGAGTGCATGCGGTTGGCGGCATTATCGGTGCACTGCTCACCGGGGTATTTGCAGCAGAAGCACTCGGTGGCGCAGGTTTTGGCAGTGGCATCAGCAGTATTGGCGGGCAGGTTCAAACACAGGCCATCGGTATCATCGCCACCATTGTCTATACCGGCGTAGTCAGTTTCATACTCCTCAAGGTTATCGACGGCGTGATGGGGCTTCGAGTCAATGAAGAGCAAGAAGCGGAAGGCCTCGATGTTGCCCTGCACGACGAGCGTGGTTACAACCTGAGCGCCTAGGCTCAAACCGAGGCTTTAACTAGAAAGGCGCCCTTAAGGGCGCCTTTCTTATTTATTCACCCGGCCTTACTCGATACTGCACGAATGATTCATCACGCAATGACCGGGTCCATTGATCAAATGATTCCTCGGTCTTACGGCCACGGATTATCTGCTCAGCACGTCCGCGCCGGACTTCATCACCAAGATCAACCTCCCGCTTGGCAGTGACCTGGGCGATATGCCAACCGGCCCCGGTCTGAAAGACCGGGCTGACTTCGTCAATCACCAGGTGCTGTACCATTTGCCCCAACGCACCTGGCAGTTCCCTCAGGCTAACCCAGCCGAGGCTCCCCCCCAGCGCCCGGGTATTGACATCCTCTGACTGCAAACGCGCCACCGCGTCAAAACTCTCTCCCCCGAGTATCCGCTCGCGTATATGCTCAAGTCGACTGCGTAACTGGTCTGCGGCTAGAAGGTTACTGAAACGAACAAGGATATGACGCACCTGGTACTGGGCGACAATGGTCTCAGACCCTCCACGCCGAGCCAGCAGCTTCAGCAGGTGCAAGCCATTAGGGCTACGAAAGACCTCAGATATGCCGCCCACCAAGGCTCCGTCAAGCGCACTCAGGAAAACATCAGGCAGTTGGTCCTCCTTGCGCCACCCCAGCAATCCGTCCTGAGCCGCCTCAGGGCTGTCCGAATACCGTTGTGCTGCCTCCCCGAACGGCAGACCATCGAGAATACGCTGACGCATGTTCTGGGCCAACTCCTGACGGCCAACAACCTCGACCTCAGAACTGCCGGTCGGCACCTTCAAAAAGATATGTGCCAACTCGATTTCAACTGGTGTCGGCACTGACAACTCAGGATGTTGCTCCAGGTATTCATCAATTTCTATCTCAGTGACATTGACGTTGCCGCTGATCTGCCGGTTGATCAGTTGACGGATCGTCAACTGCTTGCGCAGATCATCCAGGTAGTCAGCAAACCGGACCCTGTGCTGTTCTATCGTCTGGCGTAGCTGAACCAGGGTCAGGCGGTTCTGTCCGGCAACACTCGAAAGCGCGTACTGTAATTCCTGGTTGCTCACGGTGATGTTGAGTCGCCCGGCAACCTCAAGAAGAATATGATCGACGATCAAATCCTCGAGCAGTTGGCGTGCGAGGCTTTCACGAGGAGGTATCG
>MPMA02178838.1_pt1 | contig 31166 bp, 18 predicted proteins | sample 1617361 | NCBI WGS metagenome assembly MPMA02 (sample SAMN05944807, study PRJNA350692) | marine metagenome | biome: marine; feature: ODZ; material: water; isolation source: 180 m water sample filtered on 0.2 um supor filter | place: Pacific Ocean | collected 2012-04-08 | depth 180m m | reverse complement strand
TGAATGGCGCTTCAATGGAGGCAACCACCAAATGCTCTTAAAGCAGCTAAAACATTGGGTGAAACGCTCATCACATTAGCCCTTAACTATGCCAGCCCCCAATTTAATTAGACAAAAGTGATCACTTACGATCAGCTTTCGGCGACATGAAACACCTCCTACTCACAGCAATCGCAGCCGTGGTGCTGGTGGGGTGTGGGAATGCTCACTAAGGCATGGAAGTGATGTGTTCTTCAGTCGGAAGTTTGAGGATCAAAACAATTGTTTTCGTGTCCCGCATTTGTCCCAGTGCATAGTGGTGTTTGGATGTGTATAATTGTAGGCCGCAAATCAAAAAGCCTTGAAACCGTTTAAAAACTCCTAAAAAAGACTCATTCGCAATGTGAAGACCTGCGGTTCGATTCCGCATGGCTCCACCATTCATTCTAATCCTATTTTTGGATTAAATGTATTTCAAACGGGTTTTTCAGGGGGCTTCTTTTTTAGGTGTACGATTCTATTCTTTTCCATGATCTTGAAGGTGCGTATGCACGGTTCATTGCCTGTGCATCGGCCAGTGGAGAGATCAAACTGGCGTGCGTGTAAAGGGCAAATGACCTTGTTGTTGCCGACGAGGCCGTCCGCCAACGAACCGTTGTTATGTGGACACCGATTGGCGGTGGCAAAAAGGCCACCGTCACGTTGCCTGAAGACTGCAATTTCCTCATCATCGATTACATAGCATCTGCCTTGGCCAGACGGGATTTCTTCCAAGGAACCTAGTTTGAATGTTTTGTGCGGTAGTTTGTCTTTAATCATTGTATTTGGTTAATTCAAGGGTGTGTTTTCGTTCAGGACCGCTGAACTGGTTTGGGTAAGCAGGTGAATCAGCCTCTTTCCAGGGATCCTGGTAATCGTCGACAGCTTTTTGTATTTCCTTATCGAGACGCGCGCAAATATTGAGACTGTCATCGACCAGGATTTTTCGTAATTGCTCGATGCCGATGCGTTCCAGAAGACCATAAGTTCGCTCAAGATACTTGCCGTGCTCGCGGTAGTACTGCATGAAACGGCCCATGTATTTTAGCACTTCATCATGCGTATCTACGGTCAGGAGTAGGTCGCCCTTGCGTACGCTTCCTCCAGCGGCGCCGCCTAGGTAAATCCCCCATTTCCCTCCCTCAATGGCCACAGCTCCCAGGTCTTTCACATAGGCTTCGCTGCAGTTGCGAGGGCAACCGGCCGTGGCGAGTTTCATCTTGTGTGGAGACTCCACACCTTGGAACCGTCGTTCGATCTTCTGCGCCAGTGTGATGGAATCGCCCAATCCATGTCGGCAGAAATCCGTGCCTACGCAGCTTTTGCAGGTGCGAAATGCCTTTGCGTAGCCGTGTCCGCTGGGCATTCCAAGATCTTTCCACACGCCGGGCAGGTCTTCCTTCTTGATGCCGAGCAATACAATACGCTGGCCGCCAGTAAATTTGACCATGGGAACATTGTACTTTATCGCAGTTTTAGCGATACGCATCAGTTCATCGGGCGAAGTCACGCCGCCGTAGATGCGCGGGATAACTGAAAACGTTCCGTCATTCTGGATGTTTGCGTGCACGCGGTCGTTGATGAATCGAGCATCACGCTCGTCGATGTATTCGTCTGCCCAGAGCGTCTTTAGGAGCGAAGCAAGCCCTACTTTGCTTGCTGCGTGCTCGACTCCTCCTCCAAGTTGTCTGAAGACTTCGCTGACTGACTTAATCCCCTTAGCTTGGATCTTCATCACGAGCTCTGACTTTTCCAGTGGTACCCCGGGCACATAGTAGTGTTCCTCAAAGTCTTCAGCTTCTGCGTCCCGGTAAGCCTCGATCAACTGGGCGATCACCCCCTTACATGATTGGCACCCCGTTCCAGCCTTTGTGGCAGAACAGACCTTCACCAGACTATTGTTCCCATTTTGTATGGCCTCTACGATTTGCCCTTTGCTTACTCCAATGCAATTGCAGATCTGGATATTGTCAGGCATTTCCAGAACCTGAATAAGTGATTGTCCATCACTTGCAGGAAAGAGCAGATCTGCACGCCGGCCCGGCGTCTTTTGGTCGCTCATGAATATCTGGATCAACGTTTCAGCACGCTCCGTGTCACCCAGTAGGATGGCACCGGCGATTTTGTCCTCCCTGATAATGAGCTTCTTATAAATTCCACTCCGAGGTTCGCGGTAAACAACAACCTCGTCTTCTGGCGATGCAGGTTCCGTGTCGCCCATCGAAGCTAGGTCCACGCCCATGACCTTGAGTTTCGCAGTCAGCTTCGAACCTTCGTAAGCTGAATCCGGTGCCGTTCCGGTGATGACATCTGCGAGCACGCTAGCCTGTTTCCAAATTGGATCCACCAGCCCATAAATCACCTCACGATGTTCTACGCATTCGCCCAATGCAAAGATGTCAGGGTCGCTAGTGCGCATCTGGTCATCGACTGTAATGCCACGGCTAACCTTAAGGTCTGATGCCACTGCGACTTCGGTTATCGGCCTGATACCGCAACTCACCACCACCATGTCCGTGTCAAGCGAGGAGCCATCCTTGAAATCCAAACGTGTGATTTCACCATGATCACGGACAATATTCGTGGTGAGGACACCCGTAAGAACTTTAATGCCCATGCCCTCGATGGACGCACGCAACAGATTTCCCGACTCGGCATCCAACTGCATGGCCATTAACTGTGGGCATGCCTCAATGACAGTCACTTCTACACCATGGGTCAACAACCCACGCGCTGCCTCCAGGCCCAGCAATCCGCCCCCAATCACAGCCGCTCGCTTGCGTGCTTTGGCGTAATTCGCAATACGGGCACAATCGTCGATTGTACGGAATAGAAACGTGCCTGTATCTCCAAATCCCTCCATCGGCGGAACAAAAGGGCGTGATCCTGTCGCAATTATGACATGATCGTAGGTCTCTTTCACGACTGGCATCTTGGCCTTCTCGCTGTCCGTCGCGTAGGCGATGGCATTAGGTGTTAGCGGTGTGCCCACCGCAATCCGTTTCTCCCGATCGATTTGCGTCACCTTTACTCCAGCGTGCAATTTGATGTTATTTTCCTCGTACCACGCCAGTGGGTTCATGAAAATATCGGTCGCCGACTGTGTGCCGTTCAGGACATTCGAAAGTAGAATTCGGTTGTAGTTTCCATAGGGCTCTGCGCCGAACATCGTAATATCGAATTGCTCCTTTGCGCGCTTTAGAATTTCCTCGACTACCCGCGCTGCTGCCATGCCGTTTCCGACGATCAATAGTTTTTTTTGTGGCTCCATAGTTATATCTTCAGTTTGTTTTCACCCAGATCCGTTCACCGCGTAATTCTACCTTTAGTTTTGGCAGTGGCTTGGGGGGTGGACCGGAGAGCACCGATCCGTCCTTCGCGTTGAACCATCCCTTGTGGGATGGGCAATATAATTTTTCCGTTTCCGACTTGAAAAGTACAGGGCATTGCAAATGCGTGCAGCGCTGGCTATAGGCACGATAGTCACCATTTTTTAGTTGCACCAAAATGGCGGGGTCGTTGTCGGTGGGATAACGAAAAAGATGGTAACCATAGGGTAACGGTTCCGTAGCGGAGGCAACTTCAATTGGTTTGATTTTTTTTTCCGGTTCGGTGCCAAGGAGTTTCTTGGCAAATGAGACTAAGGCAACAGCAAGGCCGCCTATGCCAAAGAACTGCAGAAATTGTCGGCGTGAAGCGCGATGCTCAGCTGCTTGACCGGCAGGATAACTGATTCGATAACTTGGCTTGCTCATGCTGGTAAATCCTCCCATACTGTGTCTTCAGCGGCGTCAGGTGAGCCTATGCGTTCACGGCCGAAGGCGGCTAGGTTGCCTTGGGGCATAAAGTCCGCAACGTCGAACGGTATGGTATCCAACCCGTGCGCGGTCATCATGTTTACTTTGGTCTTCACCGTCTGATCACCAAATTGAAATTTATTGCAGGGGACCTCCCCTCGATGAGCCTCCACCTTAGTGCGTGAGCCATAGTGGAGCGCTTGACTTGGGCAAACGGCGGCGCACATGGGTTTTTTACCGACGCTGCTTCGGTCGTAGCACAGGTCGCATTTCATCATTAACTGCATCTCGATCTGCTGCTTGGGTACGCCGAAAGGGCAGGCGAGCGTGCAGTTGTTGCAGCCGATACAACGCGAATGCGCGGCGCTGAGAACCACGCCGTTGACATCCTGCTTGATGGCATCGGCGGGGCAAACCATGGCGCAAGTGGGATTCTCGCAGTGCATGCAAACTACCGGCGCGGTCTGTACGCTCGTGCTGCGATCAACGTAATCGAGGTGGATCATCGGTATGCCGCGGTGCGTGTCGCATTCTCCACACGCTGCCATGCAGGCTTGGCAGCCAATGCAACGCGAGGGATCGATAAAAAACTCCAAATTATCAAGTGGCAGTTCAGATTGATCAATTGGTGCTACCATCAGGAAGCCTTCTCCACTTTGCATGCGCACACTTTAAATTCAGGAATCTTCGAAATTGGATCAAGAGCGCGGTTGGTGATTTGGTTGGCGGCTTTTTTACCGGGCCAATGGTAGGGGATGAATACGGTGTCCGGCCGGATGGTTTTTACTATCTGCGCGGGCACCTCAATCTGGCCGCGGCGGGTGCTGACGCGCACTCGGTCGCTATCGGCGATGCCGAGACGTTCTGCGAGGTGCGGGTGTATTTCACAAAGCGGCTCGGGGTATTGGTCGACCAACATGCCAATGCGGCGGGTTTGGGTGCCGCTGAGGTATTGTGAAACCACGCGGCCGCTGGTGAAAAAAATCGGATACTCCGCATCCACTTCCTCGGCGGGCGGGCGGTAGGGAAAGGCATGAAATTTGGCTCGACCATCGGGATGCGCGAAGCGCCCGCCGGCAAACAACCTCGGTGTGCCGGGATGATTGGGTGCGGGGCAGGGCCAGAATATCCCCATCTCATGTTCAATGCGTTCATAGCTCATGCCGCTGTAATCGACAGGGCCACCGGCGGAGGCGGCGGTGAGTTCCTTAAAAATATCGGCGGGGGTTTCGTGGGCAAAATGCCGGCCGGCGCCGAGGCGTTGGGCGAGGTCGGCGATGATGTGCCAGTCCACGCGGGCTTCAGCGGGCGGGCGTACCACGGGACGCAGTCGCACGCACCGGCCTTCGCCGGTGGTCACGGTGCCTTCGTCCTCCTCCTGCAACGAACCGGCGAGCACCACGTCCGCGTACTGGGCAGTTTCGCTCAGGAAAAAATCGATGGCGGTGAAATGCTCGAGTTTCTCCAACGCCTTGCGAGTGCGTGCGCTATCAGGGATGGACACGAGCGGATTAAAACTGATGGATATGAGTGCCTTGATTTCACCCATCTCGATGTCATCGATTATCTCACAGGCAGTGAGGCCTTCTCGGGGCAGTTTGGTTTCATCGATGCCCCAAAAGTTTGCAATATGCTCGCGGTGTTCAGGGTTGTTGATGTCTCGACCGCCGGGGAGTTGATTGCAACGCTGGCCATGCTCGCGTCCGCCTTGGCCGTTGCCTTGGCCGGTGAGGGTGCCGTAGCCGCTACCTGGTTTGCCGATGCGGCCGGTGGCGAGCACGAGATTGATGTAGCTGAGCACGTTTTCCACTCCCTTGGTGTGATGCTCAATGCCGCGCGCGTGCAGCAGCATGGAAGTTTCGGCTGTGCCCCACAACTCGGCAGCCTGCTCGATGCTGGCAGCGGGCACGCCGGTGATTTGCTCCGTGTGCGCGGGCGTGTAGTCTTTCACCAACTCGCGGACGGCGTCGAAGTCGTTGGTGTGGGCGGCAATAAAATCCTCATCAATCCATCCCCGTTCTATCATCATGTGCAGGATGCCGTGGGCCAGCGCGCTGTCGCGCCCGGGGCGTACGGGCAGGAAGAGGTCAGCCGTGCGTGCAATAGGCGTGATGCGCGGATCGATGACAATAATCTTCGCGCCGTTATCGCGTGCGCGCCAAATATAATCAGTGAGGATTGGGAAACACTCTGCGATATTCGTGCCAGCGAGAATCAGCACCTTGGCCTTCGGGATGTCCTTCCACGGGTTGGCGCTGCGATCGATACCGAAGGCCAACTTGTTCGCCGCCCCGGCGCTCGCCATGCAGAGTCGGCCGTTGTAATCAATGTTCCTCGTGCCGAGCGCCACGCGGGCGAACTTGCCGTTGATGTATGATTTCTCATTGGTCATCGACGCGCCACCGAGAAACGCCACGGCGTCCCTGCCGTAAGTCGCCTGCACACGCCGGATTTCCGAAACGGTTTTGCTCAATGCCTCGTCCCAACCGGCTTCGCGGAAACCGTCTTCCGACCGCATCAGCGGCGTCGTTAGCCGGTCGGGATGACCATTTTGCAGGTAACGTTTCACGCCCTTGGGGCAGAGTTTGCCTTCGTTGACCGGAAACTCCTCCCACGGTTCGAAGCCGACAATCTTGTTCTCCTTGACCTTCAACTGAATGCCGCATTGCACGCCGCAGAAGCAGCAATGGGTCTTCACCAACTTATCTGGCTCACCCTCAAAGCCTCTCTCGGACATGTAAGCCGGGGTGGGGCCGTAGCGTTCGATATATTCGTCTTCAGTTAGGTTTAGGAAAGCCATTTATCGTCCGAGCGTCTTCCCTTGATTTACCGCGAGCAAACGATGCCGGCACTTGGGGCAAATATCTTGATAATGCACCTCGCCCTTAGGGGTGGCAAAACGGTAGTTGAATCCGAGCTGGTCGAGCACGTTTTTCAAATCATCAACATGCATCTGCGAAGCAAACACATCGTGACATACCGCGCATCCCGATTGCGGGCCCTCCTCGCCGGCCTGCTTGTAGAGACTTACGCACACCGAACAGAGCCGCTGGAACATGTGAAAGAGTTTTCCGAATGGTATGTAAAAAATCAGCACCACCACCGTGAACAAATGCACCCATACGAGAAGACCGTGCCCATGGCCTTTCAGGAAACTGTAGCTCACTGTGAGCATAAATCCCGTGGCCGTGACGGCAAAGATGATCAGTAACGGCATGATGTCCTCCGTGAAATTCTGTACCGCGCGCACGCCGGCGTTGGTGAGCCTTCGCCAGCCGGCCATCAGCAGGCCAACCAGCACGAAGACTGCGGCGATGTTGAGTATGTTGAACATCAACTTGGCTTCGAGACTATGCACGCTGAACTCGCGCACCACCGTGCCAAACGCCTTCACCTGATAAATCTCCGCCGTGTTGCCGACATCAAAATGAATCCACCCAAAAACCAGCGGAAATGTCACCACAAACGTCAGTGTGCAACCACCCGAAAGGCACAAGTGCATGATCCAGCGATAATGACCGCGCTCCTTGATGAACGTCTGCGCCGCGATCTTTTGGCCGCCAGATTTGAACAACAGCCCCGGATGCCGCCACGCTAGTTCCAGCCCGCGCTTGAAATACATCCGCGAAGGCGGCCGTTGCGCCCACACCGTGAACCGGTACCCCACCGCGAAAGCGCCCAACACACTAGCTACCGCATACCATTTCAGCGCCGGGTCAAAGTCGCGCATTTGGTGAGAGCCAAGATAAATTGCCAGGATCAGCAATCCGGCAAAGACAAGACCGATGGAAAACGGGGTTTTCATGGGTTCAGTAAAATGAAAAGCAGCACGGCGACCACCACCAACAGCGTAACGGCGACTATTTTCCAGAAGGCAAGAGATTGATTGACCCCTTTGATGATGGGTTCGGTGAGCAGGAATTTTTCGTTCGGATGTGTGAGGTCGTGTGCGAATTCGCTGAGCACCTCGTAGCGGTTGTGTGGGTCGATGTCCATCGCCTTGCGCAGCGCACCATCTAACCATACGGGTACGAGGGGGTTGCGCGTGTAGGCGGGCGTGTGACGAAGCTTGGCAAACTCGGCTAGAGTTTGTGCTTTCTCGAAAGGCCGGCCGTAGGGATGTTTGTCTGTCAACATTTCGTAGGCGATGATCGCAAGCGAAAACTGGTCAACGCGCCCATCAGGTCGCTGACCAAGACGGGTTTCAGGCGCGGTGTAGTCAACCGTTCCGAGCACATGATCGCGCTCGAGTGGCGCAGCGATTTCGTCAATACCCGCAACGAAACACGCGCCGAAATCGATAATAACCGGTTTACCTTCTGCATTGAGCACGATGTTGTCGGGCTTGAGATCGCGATGAATAATCTCCCGCCGGTGCAGGGCATTGAGCCCGCGAATGAGCCCGCGAAGTACTTCCACCACCTGCCGCACGTCCCGCTGGGTTTGATGGCGCATCCACTCGCCAAGCGTGGGGCCGTCGACGTATTCGAAGACGTTGTATAGGAACGTGGGGTCTCGCGTGAGCTGCGCCGCCTTCACGACGTGAGGGTTGTCGATGCGCCGTGCGATCCATTGCTCCATCACAAAGCGCTCGAGGTACGCTTCGTCGTCCTCGAAGTTGACCGACGGTGTTTTTAATATAAAGCGCCCGCCGCATTCGCGATCGCGCACTCGATAAATTTGGCTACGCTTGCTAGCGTCAATTTCCGCCTCGATTGCGAAGCCATCAATAACCATCCCCGGCGCGAGGTCGGGTGGGAAGGGTCGCTGGCGAAGCTCTCTCGACAACTCGGCGGCATCCTTATCCGCCGACAAATGGTCGATGCGCAGGAGTTGGCAACTGAGGTTGTCCTGGCTGCCATTGGCGAAGGCGCGCGCGATGAGCGCCTCACAGGTGGCGTCGAGACTACCGTTCAGGCCTGTAAACACATCGGCAAGCCCCGCTTGGTCAAGGTGTTCATGCACACCATCAGTTGTGAGCAGGAAAGTGTCTCCTTCGCGCACATCGGTGACGTGGTAATCCACATCGAGATTGAGATTCAGGCCGGCGGCACGGGTGAGTTGCGTATTGCAGTCGTTGATGCGTAATGCGTGGTCGTGGGTAATCTGCTCAACCTGCCCGCTGCGCAGTCGCCAGACACGAGTGTCCCCAATGTGGAAAATATGAGCTGAGTGCGACTTGATGATGAGCGTGGATAACGTGGTTACGTAGCCGCGTTGCGCGTTTGTGAATCCGCGGCCTAAACTGTAGAGCCAGCGGTTGATGGCCGTGAGCACGCGGTGGCCGGAGGTCTTCACCGCCCACAAATCCGGCGTGTCGTAATAGTCGGTGAGGAATCCTTGCACTGCGATTTCTCCCGCTTCCTTGCCCGCTTCGGCGGCGCTCACACCATCGGCGATGGCTATCGTCACGCCCTTGGTGGTTAGGAGTGGCTCCTCCGGCAGTCGACTGCCGAGACAGTCGTCATTGCGCGCCTTACGCCCGGTGTCGGTCGCTTGGCCATAGGAAACCTGGATTTTGCTGTGGAGGTGCATTTCCCAAACAGGCACAAAGGGGCGATTCTCTGCCCCTTCTACCTTTGTGCCTTTGTTTTCTCTCCTATCACGTCACTTCAATCAACTGCACAGTGCCGTCTGGCAAGATCTCAGCCATGTGACCTTCAGGCTCGCCGAGAAACAGCGAGGCGATGAAGGTGACGCTGGCCGAAGCCGCGATCACGACGAAGAATGCGGAGGCGTTGACGAAGGAATACACGGTCAGAAAGGTTACGGCGCCAACGTTTCCATAAGCACCAACCATTCCGGCGATCTGTCCCGTCATCCTGCGCTGCACGAGCGGCACCATTGCGAATACTGCACCTTCGCCAGCCTGTACAAAAAATGAGCAACACATCGTGGCAAGCACCGCCAGCACCAGTGGCCATGCGCTGTCTACCATGCTCAAAGTGAAGTATCCCAATGCAAGTCCGAGGATCAGGCCAATCATCGTCGCACGCCGGCCGAACTTGTCACTGATCAAGCCACCAATAGGCCGCGCCAACAGGTTCATAACTGCGAACCCCGAAGCGAGCAGACCTGCTTTGACTGGGGGGAGACCAAAAGTATCAATGAAGAAAAACGGCAACATCGACACCACCGCTATCTCGGATCCAAAGGTCACGAAGTAGTTGATATCCAATATGGCGACCTGATCAAACTTGTAGCGGTGCATTTCCGGTACCGATTCCGGGTTCTGCAGCATCTCTTTGTTCACGCGGTAGATCTGAGAGGTCTGGAAGACGAACATCAACAGCAAAACGCCGCCCAGCACCCACGCCGTGCCGCTATCGATCAGGCCCACTCCATCCGGCGATAGACGCCAGCTCAAAACGCCGAGCGCGAGATACATTGGCACGTTCATGCCGAGGAGAAAATAATAGTCACGCCTGCTGGTGACCTCGAGACCACCGGTCTTCTTCGGTTTAAAATAGGTCGTCCCCTTTGGGGTGTTGCGAGCCACTTTATAGTAGAAGATACCATAGGCGAAGGCGATCGCCGCGGTGCAGATGAGCGCGATTCGCCAGCCATTCTCGCCGCCAAATACCAAGGCAAGGCTCGGCAATATCATCGCCGCTGCTGCGGACCCAAAGTTGCCCCATCCTCCATAAACTCCTTCCGCGAGACCAACTTGGCGAGCTGGAAACCACTCGCCGACCATCCTGATCCCTATAACGAACCCGCCACCAATAAAGCCCATCAGGAAACGTGTCAGTGCCAACTGACCATAATTCTGAGCCAAAGCGAACGCAGTGCAGAGCACCCCGGACATCATCAGCAGTAAGGTGTAGACGTTCCGCGGTCCGTACCGGTCGACAAGCATGCCGATCACGATGCGTGCGGGGATGGTCAGTGCCACGTTGAGAATCAACAGAGCCTTCCACTGCGGGGTGCTCAGATCGAAGGTCTCACGGATCGCCACGACCATTGGCGCATGATTGAACCACACCACGAAGGTGAGAAAGAAGGCAAACCAAGTGTAATGCAGCGTGCGAATCTTCGGGCTGCGAAAGTTAAGTAGATTAAAACCAGTATCTCCCATTGATAATTCTTTTCATGGAAACGCCAGCTGCTTGCAAGCGCTGCACTCCCTTTAGCCGACGGTATGCCAAGCGCCCGCCACTCCCACCAAATAGGGCCAAGTAGTCCCATCATTCTTTTGGTTGAATGCATGAATAAAGTGAATCGATTCGGTTTGGCCCTTGAAATTCAGGCGCAATCACAGACGGTACATTGGAGTGGCGATCGGCACGACCAGGCACGCGCCTTCCAAAAAAACAACCACTCGATGGCGCTTGGCCAAGCCGTGAGTGGAGATTTTTTATCACGATGAATACTTTTGTGTTCAATCATGAACAAGCAAGCGCGGGCTGACGGGTCATTCCGTTGGCCTGCGTTTTGCTGGAAGGACACCGGCCGGTATCACCGCCCTTCTCCGCGACTTGACGAATGAACAACCTGCTCGACTTTCGACAACTGAAAACCTTCCAGACTGTCATGAAAACAGGGGGATTTACGACTGCTGCCAAGAAACTGCACCTGTCCCAATCCGCTATCAGTCATTCCATCCGGAGTCTGGAGGAAGAAGTCGGTTGTCGTCTTTTTGACAGGGTGTGCAAAACCGTTCGGCCTACCGTCGCCGCCGAGCAACTGATGAAGCATGCTGATAATATTTTTTCAGAAATCCAACGCGCCCGCCGCTCCCTCCAGCGCATCAAGAGTTGGGGGGTGGAACAACTCCGACTCGGTGCCAGTGAGGCGACATGTCAATTCCTGCTCCCCAAGGTGCTCCGTGAATTTCGAAAAACTTTTCCCAACTGCGTCGTCTCCGTCGAACCGGGTGACACCCACGACATCGAGAATCTGCTCCTGTCGGACAAGATCGACATCGGCATAACTCTGGAACCGGCGCGACAAACAGCCCTGAAGTTTACGCTGCTGTTCAGCGACGAATTGAAGTTCATCGTCTCCAAGGATCACCCATGGGCCAAAGCCGGGCGAGCCAACTCCATGGAAATCCCCACGCAACAATACATCCTGTACGACAAACACAGCTACACCCACCGACTAATCACCGACTATCTGCAGAGCCACTCCATTTCCATTCGCGAGTTAACCGATCTCGGCAGCACCGAGGCCATTAAGGAAATGGTCAAGTTGAACCTCGGTATCACCATTCTCGCCCCGTGGGTGGGCGGTCGCGAGATTGCCAAAGGAACACTTGTCCCTGTTCCGCTTGGCCGCTATAAGTTGCGACGCAGATGGGGGGTGCTCCATCTCACCTCAAAAAACCTAAATTGGCGGGAGATGAAGTTTTTAGACCTTTGCAAAAAACACCATCCGGTTACTAACCAAACGGGTGGAGAATTAATAGCCGCTGGCAAATGAAACACCTCCTACTCCCAACAATCGCAGCCGTGGTGCTGGCGGGGTGCGGTTCAGAAATGGAGAAGGCGCTGAGGGCCGACACCACCGAAGAATCTTCCAGCGACCTGATTGCTTTTTACGAGAATGCCGAGCCCAGCATCAAAAAGCTGGCGAAGACCGCGAGCGACGCACTGGATCGAGGCGACTACGTCTTGGCCATTCGCAGTGTCAATCAACTCTTCGCCAATGCCGCCAAGTTGAACGCCAATCAGTTCATGGTCGCCAGCGAGACGATGGTCAACATCCAGAAGGCACTGATCGAGGCCGCCGAGGATGGGGACAAAAAAGCTCAGTGGCTGCTAAGCACGATGGTCGACATCAGGAGAGGTTAATCCCCTTCGATTTCCATGTGACTCCAGCGGTCAGTTTCTCCGGCTCGTATGCTTGAGGTTCAGGCATCAACCCTCAGTTTTTAAGGCTGAAAGCTTTTTGCGGCAACAGCTGAAACGACTTGAAAACTGCGCTCATCGGGGTGAGCGTTCCCTCGCTATGAAATCAATACTCGTTTCAATCGTCGCAGCCGGGGTTTTGGTGGGGTGTGGTGAGTCGCAGCAGTCGGCTCCAGCACCAGAAACACCACCCGCTGAACCAGTTGCCGAAACCGCAAAACCAGAACCGACTACACCCAAAGCACCAGACATCTCAATTCACGATGCTGCCAAGGCTGGAGACATTGAAACTGTTAAACAGCACTTGGCTGCTGGAACTGAAATGGATGTGAAGGGTAAGGATGGATGGACTTCTTTGCATTGGGCGGCTTCTAGTGATCACAAGGAAATTGTCGAACTCCTAATCTCCGCAGGTGCGAACGTGAATGCGGAGGATACTGCTGGTGAATACAGAGGAAGTACACCGCTAGATTGGGCTCCAAAAACAACCGCTGTCCTCCTTCGCAAACACGGCGGCAAGACGATGAAGGAACTGGAAGCCGCTGGCAAATGAAACACCTCCTCCTAACAACAATCGCAGCCGTGCTGGTTGTGCTGGTTGACTACCATCGCCAGACCCAAATTAACGTCAACTAATGGCTTGTCAAGTGTCACCGAGTGAGACTTTTTAGCGAGAGACTTGAACAATCTGTGAGATTGCCTGACAGTCTCTGACTAGGCTAAAACCCTTTAAAAGAGTGATAATGTTGGGTTATTTGGGTGTTTTAAGTGGAAAAAGAAGAAGAACGAAAAGTATTTCTTTTAATCGACATAAATGAACTCGTTGCAGTTGAGCAGTACGTGGCACAGGGACGCCAGGGCAAGGTGGCCGGGGTTGTTGCGGCCGTCGAAATGTTGCCGTTGCTCGTGCAGATGGTTCTCCGCTTGGCCTAGTTCCCCGTCGGAGGGATTGCGCCCGAATGCCAGTTGCCATGCGAGCTTGACCTGTTCAACTGTACCTGCGGCATGTCCTGCCAAGCGCTTGGCCAAGGCCTCGCTTTGGGCGTGGGTGAACTGATTGTTCAGCAGAGCCAACGCCTGCGGCGCAACGGTCGTGACGTCCCGCTGCCCACAACTGGCTGTGGTGTCGCTGAAGTCGAACGTGGTCATCAGTGGCAGCAGGCGCGAGCGTTTCGTCATCATGTAAATGCTGCGCCGCGAACGTTCGTCCGCCGGGGAGCTTTTCCAGTCGCCGGCCTTGCGCGACAATCCTTCCAGTGCCTCGGCCGACATCCCGGGGTAAAAACTTGGCCCGCCCATCCTCATGTTGAGTCGGCCGCCCACCGCCAGCATCGCATCGCGCAGCGACTCGGAACTGATGCGCCGCCGGTTGAACTTCCATAAATTACGGTTCAGGAAATCCCGCTGTGAGTACTGGGTTTCATGCGGATGCACGGACCGCTGCCGGTACGTGCTCGATGTCATGATGAGTTTGTGAATCCGTTTGAGTGTCCAAGCCGGACCGGCATCAACTGTTGGGCGCATGAATTCGGACGCCAGCCAGTCGAGCAGTCCGGGGTGGGTGGGTAATTCGCCCTTAAAGCCAAAGTTGTTCGGCGAACGCACAAGCCCCTGCCCGAAGTGTTGCAGCCAGAGTCGGTTTACCATCACCCGTGCGGTCAATGGATTTTGCTCGTTGGTGATCCATCTGGCGAACTGCAGGCGGCGCTGTGTGGTTTTGCTGCCAGGCGGCGGAGGGGCGAGCGGTTTGTCAAGTGCGTTCACCGCAGAAAGGAAACCTGGTGCAATCTCCGGGCCGGGCTTGTGCCGTTCACCGTTGAGTAGCAGGCGGATCGGCGGCGGATTGGAGCTTTTATCGGTCCACCCGTAAGCTTCGTAGCCAAGTGCCTTCGTCGTGGGACCACCTTGGTTGGCCTGTCCCATGTGACCGGCCCAGAAAAAGCTCGCGATCCGGTAGTAGTCGTTCTGTGGAATGGGATCGAACTTGTGCTCGTGGCAGCGTGCGCATTTTACGGTCAGCCCAAGGAACGCGGAAGTGCTTGTGTGCACCATGTCCTCGAGACGAGTGTAAAGATAGTCGTTGGGGTCGTTGGGTTCGTCATTCCACGTGCCGGCACGGATCATGCCGGTGGCGACGACCGATTGCTCGGTTCGGTTCGGCACTTCGTCGCCGGCAAGTTGCTCTGCGACAAACTGCGTGTACGACATGTCGCTGTTGAACGCATTGATTACCCAGTCGCGGTAGCGCCAAATGTTCGGTTTGAGTTTGTCACGCTCGTAGCCGTCCGTCTCGGCGAAGCGCACGAGGTCGAGCCAGTAACGCGCCCAATGTTCACCGTGCCGAGGGGAGGCGAGCAGTCGGTCGATGAGCCTTGACCAGGCGTCCGGTGCGGGGTCCCGGATGAACTGTTCCACCTGCTCCGGGGTCGGTGGCAGGCCGGTGAGATCAAAGTAGGCGCGACGCACAAGGGTGCGGCGGCCGGCACGAACTGCGGACACCATCGATTCCTTTGCGAGCTTGGCTGCGATGAATGCATCGACCGGGTGCTTGGCCAGTCGCGGCACGGCGGGGCGCACAACCGGTTGCAATGACCACCAGTCGCGACCACCCCGAACATCCGTGGTGCTTTCGTAAGGATCAAGCACACGTCCGCTTGGCCAAGCGACCCCGGCGTTTACCCAGCGCTTGAGCAGGGCGATCTCAGCATCGGGCAGCTTTTGTTGCTGCCCTTTGACCTTGGGTGGCATCTCGCCCTTGGTGACGAGTTCGAGTGCGAGTCGACCGTTCTCGGTTCCCTTCGTAAAGCCAACTTCTGTGGTGAGATTGATGTCGCCCTTGAGGTCTCGTTTGTTGTGGCACTCAAGACAGCGCTTGGCGATCAGCGGTGCGATGTCTCGATTGAAGTCAGGCACCGACACGGTGTTTGCCGAAGCAGAGACTGCCCAAGTCGCGAACACGAATAAAAGTTGTCGCACGTGAGACATTGGTCCTGAGTCGGGCAGCGAGTATCGTTTCGATTTCCCAGAAACGTCAAGGCGCAAACGGAGAGAGTGCGGGACATTACCGTTGTTCTTTAAAAAGTGATCCAGTGTAATACCAGCGCGGTCAGGAAAAAGACGAGTGCGATGGAGTCACGGAACACCCATCGATTGCCATCTTTGAACAGGCGCAAGAATTTCAATAGGACGCCTGTGGGACAGCAAAACCGGCAAAATGCCATCGGCACGAACGATGATGCGAGTATCCCCAACACGGCAGTAACCACTGTGAACATACCGGCCGTGCGCCATGAGTAGGCGTTAAAAGGTTCGAGATCGGCCAAGTCCAGGGAAAACAAGCCCATGGCCCCCGTTAATGAAACGGCCAGAAGGGTTGCTGGTAAGACACGGAGCATTTTGTCCCAACGGCCTGTCGGGCTCCATTGCCAAGGCAGGCGATTACTAAGCCATCCCTGAAGAACGCCGTGTGGGCAGAGGTGATGACAATAAAATTGGCGACCCGTGGCCATGGGCACCACCAATGCGGCCAACACAAGCAACACCAATCCGGGAGTCGACTGCCAGGCGATTCCGTTCCTTGTCCAACCAGTCAATAATGTTTGCGACAGTAGGTCCGCGTTTATGAACCCCAGGTAAACCACAAGTATCACACGAAAAACCAGGCGGACACGGGTATTGCCGCGCAAGGAAGTGAACGTGAAACACAAGGCAACCAAAACCATTGAGGCGGTTCCCCAATCGCGAAGTTTCCATTTCTTTTGAACCGGATTCAGCAATGAAGGGTTTGATCGATTTTTTGCGGAAGCTATCAAGCCCTCCGCCAAGGCGAGACTGGTCATGGTGGCTCCCGATACACCTTCAACCTGCGCTTGCTTGATGTCCAGTTCTGCCAACTCCAAAAGTTCCATCCCCTTGAAGGATTTCAGAAAATAGTCATCCTCCCGGATGTAGTTGAGATATTTTTCCGTCTCGAAACTGCTGCGCAAATGCACGCTCTCCAAGCGGTTGCTGGCATCCATTATCACCAGTGCATCCGTTGGCCCCTGATAACCAATGATTGCATCGGCCTCCGGAGAGATCCGGAAAATTTGTCCAAGGATGGCCCCGTTGGCATTCCGAGGCAGCAATAGGCCAACTGAGGACGCATCCGGTTCCAGAAGTGTTGTTTCAGGAAGATACCGTTTCACTTCCGCCAGGCCGACCGGTTCAGGAAATCGGAGGGACGGGGTTGTGTTGTCCAGCCGCTTTGCCAAGCCTTCTGCCATGGCCAGGCTGGTCAGTGTGGCACCGCTTACGGCATCCACTTTGGATGGCTTTGCCAGGCGGGATCTTGATTTGTTGACGAACTGCTTGAGAAATGTTGGGGAATTTGTCACCGCTGCCACGTATTCGGATGTGTCGCCACTGGACAGGACACGCAAGCCGAGCAGGTGATGCTCTGAGTTGAAAGCTGCCAAAATATCGTTTGGCCCGGAATAGCCGATAATTTCGTTGCTTATCGGCGCCGTTAACAAAATGTAACCCAGTTCCTGATCTTGTTTGTCGTGGACGATCTGCAAATCTGCACGTGGATCGCCCGTGTCCAAATGATGTGCTGTCGGGAACCAGTTCGTGATAACCTCAATGGGAATTCGCCCCGATCCGGTAATACCCGCTTGTCGAGCCTTGTGAGTGTCGTGGATCAGCCACAGGATGGCTGCAAAGACTCCCACACGCCATCCGTGCATCAGCCACATACTGATTTTTGTGGGCTTGGGCGGAATGGTGTGCGAGGCGACGGCCACACTATCATTTTGCAGGAATCACCTGCACCGCATCGGCATGCACGTAGCCCTGCGTTCCCTCGGTGGTGATTTGCACTCGGCCGGAATTTCCAGGGGTAAACACATAAATCCCCAGCGAAATAAAACCCTCCAGCGGTGGGGGTTGGCGCATGTTGATGTTGTGAAATTTGGACCCTGAATCAAACAGGACAGTCACAGGCACGGCCGTGCTCCGGTTTTCATGATGGCCGTAGGACAGGCGCACTTCGTATCGCCCTGGTTTGGGCACGTTGAATTCAAAATCGATGCTGGCCTTGTTTGCCGCATTAGCATACAGGTAACCGTAGCCTATAAAACCCTTGAGTCCGCCTGCGGTGCTCCAGGAGCCGGTTTTCGTTGCTTTTGTATCATCGACAACAATCCCCTCCAGAGTGTTTGGGTTGATTCCCGAAAGAGGACCGTGAGGACCGGCCAGGGGTGGTATGTCATCAGGAACAACGATCTCATCCGTGACGGTGGGACGCCGCGCCTTGCCTGGCAGCTGCATTAGTTTTTTGAGTTCGTCCAGGTGTTTGGTGTAGATTTCACGGGGTGAGCAATATTTGGCAATGCAGATGCTCGCTGCCTTGCCCACGACTTCGCCCATCATTCCGCAGGTTTTCATGACTCGCGTGGTGCCCAGCGCCTCATGCGTCACACTGATGTTGCGGCCGGCCATGAACAGATTGTCAATGTTGCGCGAATAGAAGCAGCGGTAGGGCACTGGATAACCATAGGCACGATCGATTCTTCTGTCATGAACCGCAATGGCAATGAACGGATTTTCCACAAACTTTTCCGCGTATTGCTGCTTGGGATAATGGAGATCGATGCTCCAAGTGCTCGGAACGCAGCCGTCAGAGAAGTCTCGTTTGGTCACGACATCATCCTGAGTAAGGATGATGTCGCCCATAAGGCGGCGTGACTCGCGTGGCCCCCCAATGAAGGCCATCCAGGTCAGGTGTGCGTTGCGGTGTTTATCTGCACCGTCACGGTTTTTCATCGCGTTGAAAGCGCCAAAAACTGCGCGCAGGTTCCAGTCGCGAATGCCCTCGGCGTCGTCTAAAGGATTTCTGTCAAAACCGCTTTCCCAAAACCATTGCCCATGGTGATCGCGGGGATATGGGAAATCTTTCATCATTAAATCCAGGGCCCAGGTGGTGTCAGGGAAGACTGTGGGTTTGTCGGCTTCGCCCCAGGCCCACATGTTGCTCATCCCCATTCGGCCTTTCTCGGTCATGTCCCAGTCCGCTCCCGCCAGTGCCCCAATGGTGCCGTGCCCTGTGCAGTCCGCGAAAAGACTGGCCTCAAAACGGTGTCGTGCACCGGTGCGTGTGTCAAAGGCCTCCACCGAAGTTATCTTGCTCTTCTCCATCGTGACGTTGTCGGCAAAGTGGTTGAGGTAAAGATCAATGTTTTTTTCCGCCCGCACGATTCGTTCCTTGAGATCGTCTCCAAATTCCTCAGCCTTGCCGGGAGACTTGGTGGCCTTGTCGGCGAACTCCTCCACGATTTCGCCGATGCGGGGATAACGCCCGCGCCGAACCAAGCCATTGGCCCAGACCCGAACTTCACTGGAGCCGTTTCCCCCCAGAACGGCGCGATCCTGAATCAGCGCCACTTTGCAACCCATGCGCGCTGCGGAAAGGGCGGCCCCCATGCCGGAGTAGCCTCCTCCAATCACGACGAGGTCGAATCGTTTGGTGACAGGCTGGTTTGGGAGGCCGAGTTGGGCCCTTCGCCAATCGGTCAACAGCCCCAGAGCATGCGGCGGAAATTTTCTACTTTCGTTCGTGAAAAATATGGCATCGCACCTTCCATCAAAGCCGGTCAAATCGTGAAGGGCCACCTGGAGTTTGCCTGCTGCCAACTCGACAGTGCCCCCATCGTGCCAGAACCATTCCTTACCCTTGGTTCCGAAGGTTTCAGTCAGGGGTGTGCCATTTATTTTTATTTGAAATCTCCCGGGTTGCCCCTTGGCCTGCCAGCGTGCCACCCAGTCCTTGGTACGAACCCAAACCCGGTATTCTCCGGAAACGGGGATTACCACCTCTGTCCTGGCGTCTTCAACCGGCTTACCCAGCCCGTGTGCCAGGAGGTAGGGTGACCCCATCTCGTTGATGAATTGAGTGTCGAGCTTCCAGCCGCCCCTTTGATCGAAGGATTCAGCTTCAACCAATACTCCAACGGCTTGGGCGGGTAATTCGGCAAAAAATGATGAAAGTAATAAGGATAATAAAAATATTTTCCGTTTCATGTTAGTTTTCTAATTGGAGTTTATGCATTATGTCGATGACAAGAGCGTCGCAAGTGTAGGCTGCCAAGATCATTTCCGCAAATAGATCATCATTTTCGAGCCGTTTTGGTACGCGAATATTCGGTCGATTCACAAAGGGCGTCAAGATGGCGCAGAATTTATATATTTATTGACTTATCTCAATTGTTAACCAACATCAATCCAACCAATCTTCAGCGGATGAGCAAACGGCTTAAAACTGATAACAGAGCATTCACTTTGATTGAGTTGCTGGTGGTCGTTGCGATCATCGCCATTCTGGCGGCGTTGCTGTTACCGGCTCTAGGCAGGGCCAAAAGAAGTGCGAATATAACATCATGCAAGAATAACGAGCGTCAGTGGCTTCTTTCACTGAACATGTATGCTGACGATGAGGGTGGTGGATTCCCCACGGCCGGACACACTTTGCCCTACTGGATGACCCGTACATTCCGGGATAACATTATGAATAAGTATTCGCTCCCCCGGAAGATGTTTTATTGCCCTGAAAACTACGGTTGGAACAACGACCAAATATGGGGCATTGGAGGTGAAGGCGCTCCTTACAGCGTAATGGGCTATTTTTATTGGGCGGGGTCAACAAGCTATGGAGAAAATTCGGCTATCACCAGGATGAGACCCAAAAAACCGGTTTTTGCCTTGAACCAGACAGACGCTCCTCATTTCCAAGTGCTGCTAACCGACTTGACCAGAAAATGGGGGGGGAGTTGGGGACGCCGGGGATTGGTGATGGGCCCCATGGGATTGCTTAATGAGAAAGGGGTCAATCACTACAATGATCAAGGGGATGCTCCGGAGGGTTCGAATCATGCCTATCTGGATGGGCACGTAGAATGGAAAAAAGCAGCAACGTTTGCACGTTATCCAAAGCTGATCTTCGGAGCGGGAAACGAATTATATTTTTAACCCAAAAACAAAATGAAAGTGTTATCAATCAAAATGCGGAAACCTTTATTGAAGGTTATGTTCTCACTGTTGCTCACTTCAGTTGGTGCAATGGCGCAAGACGGACTTTTGGTTCATTTAAAGTTGAATGAGGCAGGTGGTGAATCGGCCAAGGATTCCTCAGGAAACGGCCACGATGGCACACTTGTTGGAGTTGCGGTTGCAAACAGCCAGTGGGTGGATGGGAAATCCGACAATGCAGTCTCCCTCGGCGTAGGACACGTGGCCGTAACGGATCTGCCGGAAATGACCTCGACCACCTGGGCTGCCTGGGTTCGCCTGGATAAGGATTCGTCTTACGGAGCTGCCATTTCAGCTGCCTTCGATGGTGCGGGCGCAGGCCATAGCCTTGGATTTCAAACAGGGGAGAATGTGAGAAAGCCCCGGGTCTTGTGGAATCATGCGAATGGAGGACATATATCGATCATGTCGGAAGAGCCGGTTGAACTTGGGGAATGGAACCATATGGCTGTCACGTATGATGCAGATTCCGAAGAAATCGTTCTCTATGTGAACGGCGAAGCCAAGGCGGATGGCACGGTTGGCACGACGGCTTTCAGTACAGTGAACCTGGGTCGAAGAGCCTCGTCAAAAAATTGTCCCCTTAATGGGGCGTTGGATGATGTCTCGATTTTCGACAGAGGCCTTTCCGGTGATGAAATTGGCCAACTGTTCGATGGAGAAGACATTGCTGACGGCTTGGTTCTCTCCTGGGGATTCGCCGAGGAAGATGGGTTTGCTTGTGCCGATTCTTCAGGAAACGGAAATGATGGTTCGCTGGTTGGTTATCCTGCCGGTGAGGTGAGCAACTGGGTGGAGGGGGAAATCGGCGGCGCCTTGAGCCTGCCTCAAGCCTCAGAGCATTTGGAAATCACGGGGCTGCCAGACGTGGCATCGACGACGTGGGCTGCCTGGGTTCGTCTGGATGCAGATTCATCTTACGGAGCTGCCATTTCAGCTGCCTTTGATGGTGCGGGCGCAGGCCATAGCCTTGGCTTTCACACCGGCGGGACTGTGCGCCACCCTAGGGTTCTTTGGAACCATGCCAACGGGCATGTTTCCATACTTGCTCCGGATCCAGTCGAACTCGGTGAATGGAATCATCTTGCCGTCACTTACAACGCGGATTCCGAAGACATCACCCTTTATGTAAATGGAGAAGGCAAGGGGAATGGTAAGGTTGGCACCACTCCGTTTTCTGTGATCCACCTTGGGCAAAGGGCCTCATCAAAGAATAGCCCCTTAAACGGGGCTTTGGATGATCTCAGGATTTACAACCGGGCTCTGAGCGCTGATGAGATTTCCAGCCTTGTGGAATCCAACGCAGGTCCGGGACTGGTTGCCCACTGGAAATTTGATGAAAAATCGGGAGAGCTTGCATTCGACTCCGGCCACAACAGTAATCTGGGTGCACTTGTGAATTTTGATGGTGATGATTCGCAATGGGTGGAAGGCAAGGTTGGTGGGGCTATCAGCTTTAACGGCAGTAATTATGTTGAAGTGCCGCATGATCCCTCCATTGGTGCGGACCTGATAAACGGCTTTTCAGTGTCGGCCTGGTTCAATTCAAACGTGGAACTTGCGGCCGGTGGCAGCGGCAACCGCATGTTGGAAAAGGGCAACAGCTATTTCTTCCTGCAGGGCGTCGGGAGCGGTGGAATGAACTTTTTGGTTAAAAAGGGTGGAGCAAACAATACAGCCACTACAGGAGAGACCATTGATGCCGGTGAGTGGAATCATATAGTCGGGGTGTTCGATGGTGAAAATGCGATCGTGTATCTCAATGGGGAGCAAAAGGGCAGCATCGCTGTACCCGCACCTGTTGATGATGCCGGATTGCCCCTGCGCATTGGGTCTGATGACAGCGGTAATTTTTTCGATGGTTCAATGGATGATGTGATGATTTGGAATAAACCCCTGAGTGAAGAGGAAGTGAGCGCACTGTTTACCAATGAACTGAACCCGGATACAGACACTGCCCCAGCAATCACCCAGGACCCTGGTTCGATGGAAACCTATGAAGGGGGTTCAATTATCCTGACCGCAAAAGCTTCCGGGTCGCCACCGATCAAATATCTATGGCTGAAGGGTGATGAACCGCTTCGCTGGGCCACGGAGAAAACCCTGATGATTGAAGACTCCACGAAAGAAGACTCGGGATCCTACAAGGTTCGGGTGTCAAACTCGGCTGGGGAGGTTTTCAGTGAGTCGGCAAATGTAACCGTGCTTCCGGTGGAAGGATTGGACACAGCCAGGCAGGCATATTGGAAACTTGATGAGCAAGAGGGCCTGGTTGCGGTTGATAGCTCAACAAACGACAACAACGCGGACTTGATAGATTTTTCCGATGACTCATCCCTGTGGGTTGAGGGGAAGGTTGAGCAGGGATTGGCGCTGGACGGAGATATGACATATCTCGCAGTGTTTGATGACGAATCCCTGGCACTAGGGGCAGAAGCCACGTTTTCCTTCTGGATCAAACCCAGTTCTTATGGACCCGTGGAAGATGCTGGAAATTACACGAGATCTTCCAGTTGGATATTAAGGAAAGGCGATCATCTTTCCCTTCGGTTGATCGACGACCCGGGAACTGTAAGGAAATCCCTGATTGTAAGATCTGACACTGGCGGGCTAGCAAGCACGGTCAACAGGAAAGCCAACGAGGTGAACACCGTCCAGGGTTCTGTCGAAATTGATAATTGGCAGCATTTCACTGTTGTCTACAAGGCAGGCAAGATCATCTTCTACAAGGACGGATTCCGGATAGGTCAACCCGAGGAAGGCGTTTTGGGTGAGCCAAATACTGATGATCTGTTCATAGGAAGTTATGATGATCAGGGTTTAGCGAGAAATGTTGATGGCATACTGGACGAAGTCGCCATCTGGTCCAGGCCCCTGTCAGAAGCGGAAATACTGGAGTTGGCGGGGCGCGATATTTCCGGGGCACCCGTGGTGATCTCCCAACCCAGGTCCCAGAAAAAACTGGAGGGTACCACCGCCATGTTTGAGGTTATGGTTACCGGAAAACGGCCGGTTACTTATCAATGGTATTTCAAAGGCGAAGCCATCGAGGGAGCGACTTCAAGCTCGCTCGTGCTGGCAAAACTGAGCGCTGATCAATCTGGTGACTATACTGTGAGGGTCACAAATGAGCAGGGAAGCACCACCAGCAATGCAGTCGGCCTGGAGGTCGATCGGTTGGGTGCCATTACCAGCGGGTTGGTTGCCTATTACACCTTTGATGAGACTGAAGGAGAGACGTTGCAGGATTCAAGCGGGAACAACCTGAACGGAACACTTGAAAGCTTTGATGAAGGTTTTGGTGTTCCGGGAAGGATCGGAGGTGCGATCGCTTTTGATGGGGATGACGACTTGATATCCATTCCACATAATGACCTGTTAAACTTGGCCAATGAAGCAACCGTGTCATTGTGGATGAATATTGTAGAGTTTGGATCTTATGATCGGGTTTTCCGGAAAGCGGTCAACTTTGACATGGTCCTGTTGGGAGGGGGAGTAATTCGCACCCATGGAGTTAATAAAACACCTTATTCCACACCGGGCGACACCTGGGAAGTTGGAACGTGGCAGCACTACGCCTTCGTCTACAAGGGGGGCAAGGTTCAGTGGTTCAAGAACGGCGAAGCCGTGGGGCAGGCCATGTCAGCCCAACTGGGTGCCGTCAACAGTGATCCACTGATCATCGGCAACTACGGTCCAGGCCTTGATATCGCCCGCCTGTACGATGGGCTGCTGGATGACATGGGCATTTGGCAGCGAGGCCTGAGCGAAGTGGAAATATCGGGTATCTATCAAAACGGCCTGGCTGGAAAGCCGCTGAATGAGGAATTTGAACCACTCAATATCAGGACTATCTCCTTGAATGAGGCCGATGTGAATATCGATTTTTACAGTCCATTTAGCAGCAGGAATTATCAGGTTGAGACCAAGGCCGGGTTAGGTCTGCAAGAATGGGCAGAACAAGGTGGCGTGGAATTAGGAGATCTTGGGAATGGTGATTATAAGGCAACGTTCTCCAGAGATCAGAATGCGAATAATTTTTATCGGGTTGTGGCGCTTGATCCGCCCCCGGTCTTCTTCGACGATTTTGAAGCCGGGGGAGAAGGCTGGACGCACGGCGGGGACGAGGATAACTGGGAACTGGGTGTTCCCACCACGGGACCGGGTAAGGCATTCAGCGGGGACAATGTTTATGCGACTGGACTGGGGGTTGATTTCGAACCGTTCACAGAGTCGTATTTGCGCTCACCAATAATTGATCTAAGCGATAAGAATGTTCAGGCAACATTGAGTTTCTCAGAATTCAGGAAGGTTGATCCTGAAATTTCGTTCCACAGGGTTTTCGTGGTAATTCTTGATGCCGAAACAGAAGAAATCCTTGAGGAACCATATGAGGCTTCCGGCGCGAGCAATGGTTGGGAGGTGCAATCCTTCCGTCTCAAACCGGACAGCTTGGCTCGAAAGATTATAGTTGAATTCTGGTTGTCCACAGACGACTTCAATTTACAGGAAGGCTGGTTCATCGACGACGTCAAGGTTGTTGCTGAATAGGTGACTCGCAGAACATCTTACTACGTTCGCGGTATGGAAGTGCACCAACCTCTAAAACATAATGACCACTAAACAGGAAAACATAATAACCTCTAATCGTTTCAATCGCCGATCGTTTCTGAAAACCAGCGCCACCATCGGAGCAACCGCGACTCTTTCGGCGCCAAACATCTTGCGCGCTCGCAATCTGAATGAGAAACTCAATATCGCGATGATCGGCTCCGGTGGTCGTGGTCGACGCAACCTCGCCGAATTCAAATCGGAAAACATCGTTGCCCTGTGTGATGTCAACGAAAACAACCTGAACTCCGCTGCCCTGAAATACCCCAAGGCCCGCAAAGCGACTGACTTCCGCAAACTGTTTGACCACCAGAAAGAATTTGATGCGGTTGTCGTGAGCACCTGCGAGCATACTCACGCCTTTGCAACACTACCGGCGCTTCAATTGGGCAAGCATGTCTACTGTGAAAAGCCGCTGACTTACAACATCGAGGAAGCGCGCATCATTCGCATGGCGGCTCGCCGCACGAAAGTTGCCACGCAGATGGGAACGCAAAACCACGCCAACAATAACTATCGGCGCGTGGTCGAACTGATTCAGTCAGGGGCGATTGGCCCGGTTCGCGAAGTTCACGTCTGGCATTCGCGTGCCTGGGGATGGCACAAAAGTGAGCAGGTTGCCCGCAAAGCCAAGGATCGCTTCATCGTGGTTCGCACGCCAAAGGGATCCAACCCGATACCAGTCGGTCTAGACTGGGATCTATGGCTGGGTCCGGCACCGGCCCGGCCGTTCCACAACGATTATTTCCCAGGTCCGAAATGGTACCGCTGGTGGGATTTTGGAAACGGCACCATGTCCGATCTCGGCAGCCACTGGGTCGACCTGCCGTTCTGGGCCCTGAAACTCGAAGCTCCGTTGACGGTCGAGGCCAGGGGACCCAAACCTCATCACGATATTGCTCCCGCTTCGATGCAGGCGATCTATGAATACGGCGCGCGCGGCGAATTGCCGCCGGTGAAACTGACCTGGTATCAGGGATTGGAGAAGCCGCAAATCTGGAAGCAGAACGGTATCCCCAAGTGGGCCAACGGTCATCTGTTCATTGGCGACAAGGGCCTGCTGTTATCCGATTACCGAAAACATGTTTTTCTTCCTGAAGAAAAGTTCGCCGATTTCAAAGGCCCGGACCCGTTCATTCCCCGCTCGCCCGGCCATCACGAGGACTGGATCGCCGCATGCAAAGGCGGGGCTCCGACACTGAGCGACTTTGAATATGCCGGTTTGTTGACTGAGGCCAACCACTTGGGAAATGTCGCTTTTCGAACCGGCAAGAAACTGGAGTGGGATACGAAAACGATGCGCGCCACCAACGCTCCCAATGCCGAGCAGTTCATTCGGCGCGATTACCGCAAGGGTTGGAAACTCAGTTAGTCGCTCGTTGGCCCGGTTTTCGGGGGGTCGCATCATGTCGATGCAGCGATCCTGGTGTTCCAGGAATTCCGGGATGTTGATCCAAACTTTTCACAAAGGGTATTTCTGTTTAATGAAAAACGATTGATTTTGTTGTCCAAAAAAAGGAAATTTGGACTTGTTGATATGTTGAGTGACCTGAAGGAGGTGACTCGTTTAAATTCCCGGCGTTGGAATGATTCCTTAAATGGTAATCTAAATGGGTAATGTTTTAATAAGGTTTGCCGCAATTTCTTTGCTTATTGTCGGCCTGTCCAGTGCGAGGGCTGCTGAGAAGTTTGGTTTTTTTGAAAAGGAGATTCGCCCTCTGTTTCATGAGCATTGTTACAAGTGCCACTCCGCCGAGGCCGAGAAATTGAAGGGTGGTTTGCTGTTGGACAGTCGGCAGGGATGGGCGACCGGCGGCGATTCCGGCCCGGCGATTGTGCCGGGTGATGTGGAAGGTAGCCTGCTGCTGCGTGCTGTTAGTTATGAGGATGACGATCTGCAAATGCCGCCCAAGTACAAGCTCGCCGATCACGAGCGTACGGCGTTGGCCAAGTGGGTAGAGACCGGAGCTCCGGATCCGCGTGTTTCCCAAGTCGTAGGAAAGGGCATGGGAATCGACCTGGCCAAGGGACGCGAATTTTGGTCGTTTCGGCCGGTAGCCCATCACGCTGTGCCGAAGATGAACCCAGCGCTTGGCCAAGAGGAAAACCTGGATGCAATCGATCGGTTCATCCTCGCGCGCCTGGCCAGAGAGAATGTCAAGCCGGTCGGCTTGGCCAAGCCGGAGACGCTGTTGCGCCGTCTTTACTTCGACCTAATTGGATTGCCGCCGACTCCGGAGCAGATCGACGATTTTTTGGCCGATCCGTCGCCGGAGGCGTACGCACGGTTGGTGGATCGCCTGCTGGGTTCACCGCAGTTTGGCGAGACATGGGGACGACACTGGCTGGATGTGGCGCGCTTCGCGGAGAGCAGCGGCGGTGGGCGGAGTTTGATGTTCAAGGATGCGTGGAGATTTCGTGACTATGTGATCAGTGCCTTCAACGAAGACAAGCCGTTCAATCAATTCATTCGTGAGCAGATTGCGGGTGACCTGTTGCCGGCCGCGAGTCGCGAACAGCGCAATGAGCAACTCATCGCCGCCGGCTTCCTGGCGCTGGGTCCGCACAACTACGAGTTGCAGGACAAGGAACTGCTGCGGATGGAGGTGGTCGATGAGCAGATTGTCACCATAGGTCGGGCATTCCTCGGCATGACGCTCGGCTGTGTGCGTTGCCATGAACATAAATTTGACCCGATCCCGATGGATGACTACTACGCGTTGGCAGGCATCCTTCGCAGCACCCAGTCGCTCGTGCCGGGCAACGTCTCCGGCTGGGTGGCGCACGACTTGTTGCTGGAGCCGGCACTGAAAAAGGCGATCGATAAGCATGCCGCGAAGACCAAGGAAGCCAACGTCGCGCTAAAGGCAGCAAAGAAAGAACTGCTAGAAGTCGAGGCGATTCAGGGTGGGGAGGGGATCGTTGTCGACAATCTGCAGGCGGAGAAAGTCGGCGACTGGATGAAGTCGACGAGCAACAAGACGTTTTTTGGCGACAACTACATTCACGACAAGGGCGAGGGCAAGGGGCAGAAGAAGGTCATTTTCACTGCTGAATTGCCGGAAGCTGGCGAGTATGAGGTTCGTTTCGGCTACACGGCCGGGGCGAATCGCGCCCAAAAGGCGCCGGTGACGATCGGGCACACCAATGGTCCGACTACGATCCTTATCAACCAACGCGAGAAGCCGCCGATCAACAACAACTTCAAGGTCCTGGGCCGCTTTCAATTTTCCAGCGGCAAGGCGGTTGTCTCGATTTCGAACGATCACACCAGCGACGTGGTAATCGCTGATGCGGTGGTGTTCGTGCCGATCGCGGAACTGAAAAAGGATTCCGACCTTGAGCAGCGCTTGGCCAAGCTGCGGGGTGAGGTTGATCGCCTTGTTAAGCGCGTGGACGCGCTCAAGAAAACCAAGCCAACGGACCTGCCAAAGGCGATGTCGGTGCAGGACGAGAAGGAAACCGGCGACTGGCATGTGCATATTCGCGGCGAAATCCGCAACAAAGGTGCAATCGTGCCCCGTGGGTTTCTTCAAGTTGCCAGCAAAGCCAAAACAGTCGCGCAGCCGACGATTGCCGCCGGCAGGAGTGGCCGACTCGAGTTGGCCGAGTGGGTGGCGAGTGGCGACAATCCTTTGACGAGTCGCGTGATGGTCAACCGAATCTGGCATCATCTGTTGGGTCATGGACTGGTGCGTACGCCGGACAACTTCGGCAAAACTGGTGAGCTTCCCAGCCACGCCGGATTGCTCGACTGGTTGGCGTGGCGGTTTGTCGATGACAGCTGGTCGGTCAAGAGCATGATCCGCCAGATTGTGTTGTCACGTGCCTATCGACGGGCATCAACCGGTGAGAGCGCTGGCCAAACTGATGATCCCGAGAATCGTTTGCTCTGGCGTTCCAACCGAAAGCACCTTTCAGCCGAGGCAATCCGCGACTCGATTCTATCGGTGAGCGGACAATTAGACATGCAACAGGGTGGCCCCACGATCCGGAAGTTTTCGCAGTACGACCTGGGCTATGAGTTCGATACCATCCGACGCAGTGTGTACGTGCCGTTTTTTCGCAACTCGATGCTCGAGGTACTGGAGGTGTTTAATGCTGCCAACCCGAATGTGACGACCGGTCGTCGCACCGAAACCACGCTGCCCACACAGGCCTTGTACATGCTCAACAGCCCGTTTATGAACGCCGAGGCTAGGCGTGCGGGGGGGCGTCTGGCCCGGGTTGACACAACGGACACGTTAAGAGTTCGCATGGCTTACCGGCTTGTGCTAGGCCGCGAACCGAGGGCGGACGAGGCCGGTTTGGCACTGGAGTTCCTCGGGCAAACAGATACTGGGGATTGGACGGCGTTGTTGCATTCATTGTTTGCCTGTGTGGACTTCCGAACCTTGGATTGACGGACGAGGCAGATGAAGTACCCTTCCCACATGCACTCGATCAGTCGCAATCATAATCACGCTGAAAACTTTCAACACCCCTTGTACTCTAAGCCCCAAACTCGTCGATCGTTTATTAAAGCTAGCGCAGTCGCCGCCCTGGCCGCGCCTGCTGTGGTCCGCACGGCAGATGCAAACGGCATGGTCCAACACGCCTGCATCGGTGTCGGTGGGATGGGATACAACGATTTCAAGAACTTCAGCTCGCATGCCAAGACCAGGGTGGTCGCAATCTGTGATGTCGACCGCAATCATTTGGACCGTGTCGCCAAGGAAGTGCCAGATGCGCGCAGATACACCGACTGGCGCGAGCTTATCGAGAAAGAGGGCGACAAGATTGATTCAGTCAACGTTACCGTGCCAGACCACATGCACTTCCCCATCGCGGTGACAGCGGTGCGTGCGGGCAAGCACGTGTATTGTCAGAAGCCGCTCTGCCACGATGTCGCCGAGGTGCGCGCGCTGACTGAGGCAACGCGCAAGGCGGGTGTCAAAACCCAGCTTGGGACGCAGGCTGCATCCGGCTTCGGCGATCGAATGGGTGTGCACTATGTCAAGCAGGGGTTGATTGGAAAAGTGAAGCACGTCTATCTCTGTTCGAACCGGCCGGGTGCAATCGATAGTTATCGTCTCATCGGACCGCGCCCGAGGGAGAAGCACGCTGCCCCAGGCCATCTCAATTGGGATCTGTGGTTGGGCACCGCACCCGAAAGGCCTTTCGTCCCGGGTATTTATCACCCGACCAAGTGGCGTGCCTGGCAGGACTTCGGGACGGGCTGGTCCGGCGACATCGGTTGCCATGTGTTTGATGCCAGTTGGAAGGCGCTCGGCTTGACTGCGCCGAAAACGGTGCATGCCACGGTGCAGGAGTCATGGAAGAACTCGCCCGCCCGCCGTGCTGATACATGGCCGCAGAGCGACCATATCACCTGGATCTTCCCGGGGACATCGAACACTGCGAAAGACGAGATCACCGTCGAGTGGTTCGACGGCCTTATCTACCCTCCGGAAGAGGCGCAGAAGTGGTATCCCGGCAAGACCTACCCACCGGAGTCAGCGCTGATGGTCGGCACCGAGGGCGCAGTCCTGATACCCAATGGCAGCGGAGCGATGTTACTGCCGCGCGACAAGTATAAGGGCACCGCACAGCCCAAGCTCGATCCGCGCAATCACTACCATCATTTCCTCGACGCCATCATCGGCATCGCCAAAAACGAATCCTATTTCGAGCAAACCGGTCCCATGACAGAGACCATCCTGCTGGGCACCGTTGCGATCCGCAACCCGGGTGAGACACTTTATTGGGATCCGAAAAAACCAGCTGTCACCAACAACCATGCCGCTCACAATCTTCTCCGGCGGAAGTACCGCGATGGCTGGGG
>MPMA02234162.1_pt1 | contig 31602 bp, 29 predicted proteins | sample 1617361 | NCBI WGS metagenome assembly MPMA02 (sample SAMN05944807, study PRJNA350692) | marine metagenome | biome: marine; feature: ODZ; material: water; isolation source: 180 m water sample filtered on 0.2 um supor filter | place: Pacific Ocean | collected 2012-04-08 | depth 180m m | reverse complement strand
TATCGTCTTGCCTCAGGGGAAGAGCTTCTCCGCAGGCCACCCTTATCTGAAGCTCCACCAAGTCGACGCCGGTGACCATCTCGGTGACGCCATGCTCTACCTGGAGCCGGGTATTCATTTCCAGGAAGTAGATCTCGCCATCGTCCGAAACCAAGAACTCCACGGTGCCGGCGTTGGTGTAGCCAATGCGCCGCGCCAGCTTCAATGCTAGCTTGCAGACACGTTTCCGGAGTTTGGGTGTCAGCTTGGTGGCGAGGGTTTCTTCGATCAACTTCTGGTTGCGGCGTTGGACGGAGCAGTCCCGGTCGTACAGGTGGATCAGGTTCCCTTTGTCATCGCCGATCAGCTGTACCTCGATATGAGAGGCGTCCTTCAGGTAGCGCTCGAAGTAGAGCCGGGGGCTGCCAAAGGCGTGTTCAGCCACCAGGCGGGTGCGCTCGATCAGGGGCAGCAACTCGTCGGTGGAATCGATAATGTGGATGCCGATGCCGCCGCCGCCCTCAGCGGCCTTGACCATTAGCGGAAATCCCAGCTTCCACGCCCGGCTGACGGCTTTGTCGGTCTCGATGGCCTTGTCGGTGCCGGGCAGCACGGGCAGCCCCGCCTTCTTCGCCAGCTTGCGGGCCAGCAGCTTATCGCCCATTTTCTCCATTACTTCCGGCTTCGGGCCGATGAAGCGGATGCCGGCCTCCTGGCAAAGGCGAGCGAAGGCAGGATTCTCGGAAAGGAACCCGTAGCCGGGATGCACGGCCTCGGCGCCGGTCTCCCGGGCCACTTCGATGATTCTTTCGAGGTTCAGGTAGCTATCGTGGGGCGGCGACTCACCGATAAAGCAGGCTTCGTCGGCCAGCCGGGTGTGGAGGGCGTTGCGGTCTACCGTGGAATACACGGCCACCGTCTTGATCCCCAATTTCTGGCAGGTCCGAACGATCCGGCAGGCGATCTCGCCCCGGTTCGCGATCAATATCTTGCTAAACAACGGTTTTCCTCTTGCGCATCGATGAGCGGTAACCCGCTCCAGGTCACGACCGGGCCCTGGGGCAACTCCAACTGTCCCGGCCGGAGCCCTAAGTATACACCCCGGACTTGGACTCCTGGTATAGCTGCTCCAGAAACGAGTTAGACCTAATTTCACGGTCCAGCCAGTACCTGACGGTGATGGTGAGCAAAGACTTCAACTCCCGCTCCAGGCCGCCAGCCACCTGCAAGGGAATAACCTTCGGCAGCGGTCCCCGGTGCAGCAACCGCAGCACTTTGAGGGCCCGCAAAGACAGGGGCCGGACGTTGGCCTCGACGGGATGACAGTCCAGACACAGGGTGCCGCCCAGGCTGGCGCTGAAGCGGTGCCGGCCGGCGCCGATGGGCTGGCGGCACTCCACGCACCGGTACAGCTCGGGCATCAGCCCGGAGACCCGGAGCAACTGAAGCTCGAAGAAGCGCAGGGGCCACTCGGAGCCAGGGTTCTGGCCGATGGACTCCAGGGTTTCGACGGCCAGATGGTAGAGGGGTTCGTTGGGGTTGGATTCGGCGCCAAAGCCGTCCAGCAACTCCGCCACGTAGAGCCCCTTGGTGATTGCCGCCAGGTCGTTCTTGAGGCGGTCGAAATTCCCCATCATCTGGGCCTGGGTAATGAGGTCCATGCTGCGCCCCTGGGCCAGGGAGAGCTTGACCCGAGTCAACGGTTCCAGATGGCCGACGAGTTTGCTGGTGGACCGGCGGGCGCCCTTGGCCATCACCCGCAGCTTGCCCCATTCCCTGGTGTAGAGCGTCACCATCATGTCGGCCTCGCCCATGGGGGTCTTCCGGAGAGTCAGGGCCTCGCAGCGGTACGAGCGTGGAGGGGCCACCCTACAGCTCCTGACGGCCCTGGAAGGCCCGGCTCAGCGTTAGGTCATCGGTATATTCCAGGGAGCCGCCGACCGGCAACCCCCGGGCCAGATGAGTAACCTTGATGTTGGTTTGGGCCAGGTAACGGCGGATGTACATCGCCGTTGCCTCTCCTTCCAGGGTGGGATTGGTGGCAATGACCAACTCGGTGACCTCGTCTCCGGTGAGGCGGGCCAGCAACTCCTTCAGTTTGAGTTGGTCCGGCCCGATGCCGTTGATGGGTGAGATAGCTCCGTGGAGCACGTGGTACAACCCCCGGTAGCAACGGGTGCGCTCCAGGGCCAAGATGTCCAACGGGTCCTCAACCACGCATATCTGGGTCCGGTTCCGCCGGGTGTCGGCGCAAACGGAGCAGGGAGAATCGTCGGTCAGGTTCTGGCACTCCTGGCAGAAGACGATGTTCTGCTTTACCGCGGTGACGGCGTCGGCCAGGGCAAAGGCATCTTCCTCGGGCAGGCGGATGATGAAGTAGGCCAGGCGCTGGGCGCTCTTGGGGCCGACGCCGGGGAGCTTATTAAGCTCCTGGATCAGCCGGGCCAGAGACGGCGCCGCCGATGGGATCTGGTCGCTGCTCATGCAGACGCCGGCAAGAAACGAGCCAGAATTTCATGCTTCGCAAAATCTGTGAGGACTGCACGGTTCTGTTGGAGAAGCGAGTCTATCTGATCCACCGTGGCCGTGTTATTTTGGGCGCTCTTACCCAGACCGGCAGCGGCTGCCGCCATGGAGGGTAGCGGCAGGCCTGGCCCAAAGGCCTCAGGCAGCCTTTTTTCTGGCAGTTCCCATCCCACCTGCTTACCAGGTGTTGCTATGGTCATAAGCGCAACCGGTTCCGGGAGATCAGGTGTCTCACTAGAAGCCGGGGATCTTCATGCCGCCGGTGATGGCGCCCATCCTATCGGCCGCCATCTTCTGAGTCTGGGCAAAGGCGTCGTTGACCGCCGCCGCTACCATGTCCTGGAGCAACTCTACGTCCTCCACCGCTTCCGGGTCGATGACCACCGACTCCACCACTTGCTTGCCGGACATGGTTACCTTGACCACACCGCCCCCGGCGCTGCCCTCCACGGTGAGGGTTTCCAGCTCCTCCTGGATCTTTTGGATCTGGGCGAGCTGTTTCTGCGCCTGGCGCATCATGTTGCGGTTCATTCCGCAGCCTCCTCAACAATGATTTTGGCGCCCATTCCCATCGCGGCGCGTACCAGAGGGCTGTTTTGGGCCGACCGGGAGGAGTTGCCGCCGGCGCCGGCGTCTTCCACTAGCGTTAGTCTAAACTCATACGGCTGGTCGAAAAACTGTTCCACCGCGTCGGCTACCAAACGCCGCCCCTTGGGGTCGTCCATCTCTTCTTGCATCCGAACCATGTTGCTCTTGTTGGTAAAGGCCAGGACCAGGGTATCCCCTTCCAGGGAGATGGCTTCGGGCTTGCAGTCCCTCAGCAACGCGCCCAGGTTGTACTTCTTGCCTTTGTGCCGGCCAAGGGCCTTTACCGTTGCTACCCACTGGCTGGCCAAGCTGCCTCCTTGGGCTCCCGAGACAGGGCCCGGCCCGGCGGGCAAGTCCGCCGCCGGTTGGGGGGCCGCCTCAGCCGGGGCGAGCCCGGCGGATGGGTCCGCTGCCGGCTGGGGTGGGGGAGAAGGCGCGATCGATGGTTGCCCCCGCGGGGTCCGGGCTGCGGGAGGCGGCGGCCGGGCCGTAGCGGGGCGCGGCGCAACGGAGGCGGCGGCGTCGGACCCGGCCCGAGGTGGGGTGTCGCCGGTCTGCTCCTCCTCGCCGGCGGCCGCCGCGGCTAGGTCCTCGCAAATCTCCACGGCCGCCAGCTCCAGGGGCAGGGTGGACGGCGCGTCGTACCGCATGTTGACCTGGCTCCACAATTTGAGGGCCTTTACGATCCGCCACGGTGGGAGCTTCCCCACCAGCTCCTCTAATTGGGAGACGATGTGGTCGGGAAGGTCCAGAGCTTCCCGGGCCCCCCATCGCAGCAACATGGCCGCCCGCAACAGATCGAGGGCCTGCCGGTGGAACTGGCGCAGGTCGGTGCCGTCCCAGGCTGCCTGATTGATGACACCCAGGGAGGCCGAGGTGTTGCCCATTAGCAAATAGCTGGTCAATTCCAGCCATTGCTCGCCATGGCCCAATCCCAAGAGGTCCTCGACTTGATGCAAGCCCACGCCGTCCCGGTAGGACACCACCAACTGCTCCAGCAGGTTCTGAGCATCACGCAGGCTGCCGGCGGCGGAGCGGGCCACCATGCGCAGGGCCTCGGGCTCCACCACCACCCCTTCGGCGTCAACGATCTCTTGCAGACGGCCGCAGACCAGGTCCAAGGGCAAGCGCCGAAAGTCGAATCGTTGGCAGCGGGAAACGATGGTGGGCTCGATCTTGTGAACCTGGGTAGTGCACAGTATGAAGATGACGTGGGCCGGCGGCTCCTCCAGGGTTTTGAGGAAGGCGTTGGAGGCCGCGCCGGTGAGCATATGGGCTTCGTCGATGATGTACACTTTGCGACGGCCCTGGGCCGGGGAGAAGTTCACCTTATCACGGATATCCCGGATCTCGTCGATGCCCCGGTTGCTGGCGGCGTCCAGCTCAAATATGTCCAAGAATCGGCCATCGTTGACGGCCAGGCAGACCTGACAAGCGTTGCACGGATCGCCGTCCTGGAGGTCCAGGCAGTTGGCGGCCTTCGCCACGATGCGGGCGGTGGTGGTCTTGCCGCTGCCCCGGGGCCCGCAGAAGAGGTAGGAGTGAGACACCCGGTCCTGTTTGAGGGCCTGGCGCAAGGTATTGGCCACATGCTCCTGGCCCACCAGCTCGGCAAAGCTGCTGGGGCGCCATCGGCGGTAGTAGACCTGGGTGGTCATCAGTTCATGGTCCTGGCTTGAAATATGGCCTCCAGGGCGGCTTTCTCCCTGGACTGCATCCGCGCCGTCTCTTCAGCCTCCCCGTGGTCGTGGCCCGCCAGATGGAGCACCCCGTGGACGATGAGCAGGGCCAGCTCCCGTTCCGCCGGCTCGCCCCGTTCCAGGGCCTGCCTTTGGGTCTGGGGGTAGGATATGATTACCTCTCCCAAGGGTGAAGGCTGGCCGGGGGGGAGGACAAAGGCAGGCCCGCCGGCTTCACCGGAATCGCCATGGCGGTCATCGGGGGCCTCGGCTTCACCCTCCCATTCGCCGGGATGGGAAGCGGAGAAAGAAAGCACGTCGGTCACTTCGTCCAACCCCCGGAAATCCCGGTTCAGCTCCCGGACTGTCTCGTCGCCGGTCACCAAGAGGCCCACCTGGCAGGGGTCTCCCTCCGGCAGGGCCACCTGGAGGGCGGCATCCATCGCCGACCGGAGCCAAGCTTCGGACAGCCCCTCCTGAAAGGGCTCGTCAACCGAGACGTCAACCTGTCGACGGGGCCGGGAACTCACCGCTCACCCTATCCGCGGCGCGAATGTCGAAGGCTTCGACGGCGCCAGAGTCCTTGGAAATCCCACGGGCCCACCCCCTTGAGAGAGAGCGACGAGAGGATTTTGCGCGTTCGTCTCGGGCCGCGGCCGCAAGCTGCCCCGGCTTTGCCGGGGTTCCGCGTAAACGTGTCGAAGGGTCATTCGGACTTCAGTTCCCAGCGGAAGCCACAGCGAGTCCGCACCTTTCGTACCGGGCAAACGCCCCGGCGGGCTTTCACAGCGTAGTCGGGGAGTTCCGCCAATGATAGCACGGGGATACGAGAAGCATCAAGGAGCGGCGCGCCACCCATTCGATACCAACCCACCGGCACTCGTACCTGAATTTCAGCGCCCGCCGGGCGTCCCCGGGAGTAAGGATTTGGCGCATCTGGCCGGCCCCAGGGGTCGAGGTAATCCCCGGTTTCGCGGTGGCCCCAGTTAGGGTCATCTCAATCATGTGAAGGCAGGCACGAGGAACGTAACACAGCAGTAACTATCCGCCAACTAGAATACGAGAAATCATGAGGGCTAGGCGAAGGAGGAGACATGAACCACGCCAGCAACCAAGTCCAGCACCCACATTGCCACAAGTGTGGAGGCTGCGGGACCAAGATTGGCCGGAACTGGACTTGCCTTTACTGTCGCCGCTGGTAACCGGCTACAACGGCGTTGAGCGTTCCGGCGTTACCAACCCCCGCGCGTCGCGCACCGGAATCAGGATCGCCTCCGGCTGAACTCCGAACCGGACCGGCGATACACCCGCATTACCGGGTTGTCCCGACACGACACTCTCCTTCACCGTCCGCCTCCGATTTTCCTGCATGAACCCACCGCTTGAAGCCGCCCCCCATTCCTTCCCCACCGAATCACAACTGGTGGGGTTGCTGCCGGCCGAGATGACGGGAGGACGGTGATCCGATACTCCGCAACAACTGTCTCTCAGGCAGGCAAAAAACAAGGCCCCGCCGGCGAACCGCAGGCAGGGCCTCAATTATCGCTCAGATTTGGTACCCCGGATGGGCTTCGATCCCATGATCTCCACCTTGAAAGGGTGGCGTCCTGCCAGGCTAGACGACCGGGGCACAGATATATCTTACTACAACCGGCGTGTGTTCTGCCAGCGCCCCGAAGCCCGCAGACCGAAGTTCGCCGCGGAGACGCGGTGAAAGCAGCGAACATGATCCGACGCTTTGTCACCAGGAGTGCCCGGTGTTCTCTGGGTCTCCGCGATGCTAGCGCCTAACCCGCTCAGGGGTACAGGGCCAGCGCCTCCAATGACAGCGTCTCGGGGAAGCCGCACATCAGGTTCATGTTCTGCACCGCCTGGCCGGCGGCGCCCTTGACCAGGTTGTCCAGGCAGCTGATGACGATGAGCCGCCCCGTGCGGGCGTCCACGGTGGGGTGGATGAGGCACAGGTTGTTGCCCAAGGTCTGCTTGGTCTGGGGCGGCGTGGGCGTCACCCGGACGAAGGGGTGGCCGGCGTAGAAATCCCGGTACAGGTCTTGAATCCGCCCGTGGCCGTCTCCCTTGGTCCAGGACTCGGCGGCGCGCAACGGGGCGTAGCAAGAGCTGAGAATGCCCCGGGTCATCGGGATCAGGTGGGCCAGAAAGGTGATGTTCAGGTGCTCTTCGGTCAGGGCGCCCAACTCTTGGGTGATCTCCGGCAGGTGCCGGTGGCCGCCCAACGCGTAGGCCATGACGTTTTCATTGACCTCGGAGAAGTGGGCGGTCAGGCTCAGGCCCCGGCCGGCGCCGGAAACACCGGACTTGCTGTCGATGATGATGTCGGGCTCGATGAGGCCATTCTTAACCACCGGGGCCAGGGCCAGGATAGCGCTGGTCGGGTAGCAGCCCGGATTGGCCACCAGCCGGGCCGATTTCACCTGATCCCCATGCAGCTCACTGAGGCCGTAGACCGCCTCCTCCAGGTAGGACGCGTTCTGGTGCTGAACACCGTACCATTGCTCGTACTCGGCAGCCAGCTTCAGCCGAAAATCGGCGCTGATGTCCACAACCTTGAGTCCCTGCTCCAACGCCGGTATCACCGCCTCGGCGCTGGCCTTGTGGGGCAGGGCCGAGAAGGCCAGGTCCAGGCTGCCATCCAACTCGGGGGTGATGGTGAGGTCCAGGGCCGCCAGGTGAGGGAACACCTCTTCCAGCCTCTGGCCGGCGGCGCTACGTCCGGTAACCGAGGCGATCTCCACCTCCGGGTGCTGGTACAGGATGCGGGCCAGCTCGGAGCCCGCGTATCCGGTCACGTTGATGATGCCAACTTTCATGGCGTGTTGCCCTCCGCCTACAGGGAATGAGGTAGCTGAACGGGGGTGTTGGCCCGTCGATCGGCGAGGGCCGGGGCCTCCGGCCCGGACGCATCCTCGTGGGCCATGAAATAGCCCCGGGAGGGGCAGCCTTCCGCCACCACGCACTCGGCGCAACGGGGCCGCTGGGCTTTGCACACCTGGCGCCCGTGGGAGATGAACGATACGTGGAACTTGAAAACCTGCTCCGGAATCACCGAAGCCTCCATGATATCGTGGGCTTTGTCGGCCGTAACCTTGGGGCCGATCAAGCCCAACCGCCGGCAGACCCGGTAAATGTGAGTGTCTATGGCCATGGCGGGCATTCCCAGGGAGAAGCAGAGAATGATTCCCGCGGACTTGGGCCCGATGCCGGGTAGTTTCCTCAGCCAGGCCTTGGCCTCGTCCAGGGGCATTTCCCGCAGGAAGGAGAGGTCCAGGGTGCCGTTATGCTCCAGCACCAGGTTCAACACTTGCCTGATGCGGGGCGCCTTGATCTTGGCCAGGCCGCCGGGAATGATGGCTTCTTCTATCTGAGCCACCTCCGCCGAGGCGACCGCCTCCAGCGTCCCGAACCGGTCCATCAAACGGCGAAAGGCCCGGGAGGAGTTGGCGTCGGAGGTGTGTTGCGAAAGGATGGTTAAGACCACCTCATGGGCCGGTTCCAAGCGCGGCTTCCTGTCGAAGGGGCCGTACCGGGAGGACATGAGGCGTATGGCGTCGCTAACGCTGATGTCCGGCTCCAATCGGCCGGTGACTTGATGGTCTGATGACATCCTTTGCTTTCCGCGAAATTGCCGGCGTGCGGCGGAGGGGCCACGGATCAGGACTGTGACCCTCCAGGCCGTCGGCGCTGCTCAGACTTCAGGAACTGCTCCAGGTCCCGCACCAACTCGGCAGGGTCCGGCATCTCGCTCGCCGGCGCCGACTCGTCGTAGTGGTCCTCCAGCTTCTTCACGTAGGTGCTGAGCTGGTCGTCTTTATCTATCGCCTCGGCCACTTGTTCGTCGAAGTTGTTGGCGGCGGTCTCCAGTTCGGACGGGTCCAGGGGCAGGTCCAAAAGGGAGATCAGGGTCCGGGCCAAAGCGTAGCTGACCCGGAAGTTGGGCGCTGCCTGAAGATAGTGGGAGGTGTGCCCCCACAGGGAGGCGTAGTCTATCCCTTGATCGGCGCAAGCCTCCATCAGGGCGGAACTGATGCCCGTCGGCCCCTGGTAGCTCGAAGATCGGATGCCGGCCTCGTCAATCTTCTCCTGAAGGCCGGTGTCGGTCGAGTAGCCGGTGAGCCTGACTTCCCGGTTGTGGGGGACCGCGTCCAGCAATGCGCCCAGGTGGATTACTCTGGTGACCCCATGTTGTTTGGCCAGATCCACGATGGTCCGGGCAAACCTGCGCCAGCGCAGGTTGGGCTCAATCCCAAGGAAGGTCATCGCCCCCTTGGCCGGACTGGGCCCTTCCCAATAGGAAAATTCGTTGGCCGGCCAGCGCACCCGGCGGCGGCCGTTCCGAAGGCGTGTGGTATGCGGCCGAGTTTGGGTGAAGTCGTAGAACTCTTCCGGGTCGATCTCGGCGAACTTCTTCGCTTGGAATTGGCGCTGCATGAACTTGATCGCGGTGGTTGCCCCTTCGCCCGCGTCGGTCCACCCGGCGAAAGCCACAATCAGGCAATCCAACTGGAGGTCAGGTTGATGGTTCAGAATTAGAAAACTCATATCCAGCGGCGCTATCCTTGACGAAGGCTACGCTTCCAACCGCTCCAGCGGCTGGCAAATGGTCAAACCAAGGCCCGTGGATCGCCTTATACCCGTTCCCAAAAGTTCGACCGGACTTGTCGAAGCGATCCGTCACCGAGGGAAGGGGGACCGGCCCTCTGCTCCTTCGCCGGGGGATGTCAGAGTGGGGGGTGAGATGCTAAGCATCACCACTTGCAGGACTCGTCCTGAAAGTAAAGCGGCGTGTGGCCGCAGAATCCGCACACATCCAGTGTAGCATTGGTATCCAGCTCTCACAAGAGACGCGCGGAACGGGCAAAGGGACCTTTGATTATCTTGGGTGTCGGCACCCTTGGGCAACGTGATCCCTCACCCTCGTTCCCTCTCCCACGGGAGAGGGATGCCGTGGCGCGGGTCGGGCCGGCCTCTAACTAGGCACGATGAATCGGAGTGCCGGGGGTCTTCATTCGCATGCTGAAAACAGAGGGGCGGGCGGTGAAGAGCATCGTCCGGTTATCGGGGCCGCCCCAGGCGCAGTTGGCTGGAATTTCGGGCAGCCGAATGGTCCCCAGATGGTTCCCTGCCGCGTCGAATACCCAGCACCCTTCGGGGCCGGTGCAGTAGACGCGGCCCTCCATATCCACCTTCATGCCATCGGGGACACCATCTTCCGCCGATGACATGTCGGCAAAAACCCGGCCGTTGGTCAGTGATCCATCGGCGGCGACGTCAAAGACCCGGATGAACTGGTGGTGGCACACCTCTCCCTTTTCCTTGCCTTCCAGGCACCGGTTGTCCAGCCGGGTGTTCGCAACGTACATCAAACCCTCGTCGGGAGAGAAGGCCAGGCCGTTGGGATACCCGGCTTCGCGGGTCGCCACGGTGTGGGCGCCATCAGGGGCGATGCGGTGGACCCCGGCGAAGCCCAACTCCCGATCCTCCGGAGCGAGCCGCCCGTTGGGGTTGGTGAAGTAGATGCTCCCATCGGAGTGGCAGACCACATCGTTGGGCGTGTTTAGCCGCTTTCCGTCCAGCCGCTCGGCGATGGGAGTGTAAGCGCCGTCATCCTCTCGCCGCGTCAACCGCCGGTTGTCCCCCTCGCACATGATGAGGCGACCCTGGAGGTCGAAGGTCAGCCCGTTGGAGCGTCCGCTGTTCTCCCGCACGATCTCCGGCTGACCGCCGGGCGCCAGCCGGTGAATACGGTGCGCACGAATGTCCACAAACAGCCAGTAGCCATCGGGGTGCCAGAGAGGACCTTCGGTGAACCCGAATCCCGTAGCCAGGAGTTCCGGTTCCATTGATTCCAAGACGTCGGCCAGGCCATCTGCCATATCAACCTCCGTTTCCCTTTTGCTAGAGTCGATCGGCCGGCAGGACCGCTGCTCCACCGGCAAGGTTCGGAAGGTTCCCGCCGAGTCAATCAAGCGGATAAAGGTTCACTTCTTCCCGCGAAGAAGAGGGTATGGGATCGAATCGCCTGCCCTGCCGGGCCGGAGGCCGGGCTTCGTCCGCCTCATGGCAGGTGGGCCAGATACTGGGCCTCGTAGTCCATGCCGGCCAGGTCGCTGAAGGCGGACATCAGCCGCCGGGTTACCGGCCCCGGAACGCTACCATCCCCGACAGGTGCCCCGTTGACCGAGGACACGGGACAGATGCAGAGGCTGGTGGAGGTCAGGAACGCCTCATCGGCGGTGTAGGCGTCGTACAAGTCCAGGTCCCGCTCCTCCACGGAAAGGCCCAGGCCGGCTGCCAGGTCCATGACGGCTCCCCTGGTGATGCCTTCCAGCACGTACTGGCCCCGGGGAGTGGCCACTACGCCGTCCTGAATCAGGAATATGTTCGACCCGCGGCCTTCGGTAAGGTTGCCGCTCTCATCGAGCAACACGGCCCAAGCATTTGGGTCGGTCCCCTGGGCTTCAAGTTCACCCAGCACCAGGTTCAGGTAGTTGTGGGTCTTGGCCCGCGGGCTCACGAACCGGGGGGGAATCCGCGGCGTGGGGGGAGTGACCACGCCGGCGCCGTCCCGGTACAGGGTGGCCCGGCGGGCGAAGGGAATGGCGTGGGACTCAATCAGCACGGTGGGGCCCGAATCCTCACCCGGTTCGGTTACCTCCACACCCCGGCTGATGCGCTGCATCACCCACATGTCCTGGCCGGGCGTCAACAGGGGGTAGTTGTGGCTGACCACTTCCAGGGACCACCGCTCCATTTCGGTTGGGTCCATGCGCGGATCGATTCTCACGTAGCGGAGGGATTGGTACAGCCTGCGGATATGCTCCCGGAGGCGGAATGGTTTGCCGTTGAAGGTTCGTGTTGCGTCGAAGACAGCGTCCCCGTAAATATACCCCCGGTCGCGGATGGGTATGCCCACCTCTCGCTCCAGCCTCAGTTCCCCGTTGAAGAACACGACGTTTTGCTGCTTGGACATCGGCGCACCTCGGTTAAACGGATCGCCAGTGGGTCGGTGACCAGCATACCACCGCGCCAGCGGCCGGGGAAGGCAGCTTGCAGGAGGGGCGCTTCAGGGCTAACGCGCCGGTGCCCGGGCGCGCCAATCCGCTCCGCCGGATTGATGCAGATGAACCGACGAGCGGCTTCGGACATCAAATTAAGCACAGGGATAAGGAAGGCGAACAAAATGGAAACACATCAAGAAACGAACCGGCACCCACTGCTGGAGAACCTGGAGGTTTGCCAGCAGTTTCCTGGCGAGCATCTCCAATGACTGGTGCCTGTTTCTGAGGAGCGGGTCTACGCTCCTGGAGAGGTTATCGTCGGAGCCGGGCATCCGGCGGACAAGGTCTATATCCTGGTGGAGGGAAGCGCCCGCGTCGTCTATCACGTGGCGTCGCCCCCGACGCCCCGGTGGGCCGTGGTGGACATCGTGGGAGCAGGCCGGCTCTTCGGCATGGTCCCGGCCTTGGACGGGGAGCCCTACGTTGCCCAGCTAGAGGCAATGACCAATGCCAGGGTCCTCATTGTCGACAGGCAGGCGTTTCTAGATGAATTAGAGGATCATCCGAAGGTAGCCACGAACCTGATGCGCCAACTCGCATCCTACATCCGGAACACCGAGCGCTGGCTGACCACGACTTTGTAGGATTGTCATCCCACGGGAGAGCGACGGGTGACCAGGGATGCGGTGGCAGACTGGACGGTCCGTTAGAACTGGAATTGGCAAAGCCGAATCCAGCAGGGCCGGGGAGCCGGTCTCAGGCTCCACGGAGCTGGATGGTTAGACAGAGGGATGCATTGAAAAAGTTGCTGATGGTTGGCGGAGTCAACGCCGCCATCATCTATTTGAGCTTCAACTCAATTTCTTGGGAACAGAAATTGATACTCTTGGCGACCGCCAGCGCGTTTTCAATGATCACGCTGAGGGTCGTCCGATTGGGATAGCCTCCAGCCGGTCACGCTCCAGGCCTGAACCAGTCATTAGGAACGTCACGGATGAGCGGGGCCGCTCCATGGCCGCCCCACTACCCGACACGAACCGGCCCAGCCGTCCGGCGCTGAAAGCCTCGCTGCCGCCACGGACCTGGCGCCGGATTCAGCGGGCTGAACCCGGCCCTGCCCAGGGGCAAGCAGCGGCCTGGGGACTACCGCCCGTTATTTCGCGGCGCCGATCCGGAAAACCTTGGTGCCACAGGAAGGACAAACGCCCTGAGTGGCCGGCTTACCGTTCTTCATGGTGATAACCTGGGGGCTCTGGATTTCCTTCTTGGCTCTGCACTTGACGCAATAGGCTTCCATCAGTCAATCACCTCACTTCTGTGGGTTGCTATATTGTAGTGCGCATGGGTCCGGATGTCAATATGTAGTATGTCAATATTATGTAATTGCGGTTCCAGGCACGAATTCTTGCCACTAATAACCGCGCAAAGCGGTAGCGGATCAATTTCCAACCCCGGGCAGGGAGGACCTCAACCGTCACACCGGCGGAAGCCGGAGTCCAGGCAGGAAGCTGGCGGCAACGGTCCATGGATTCCGGCCTACGCCGGAATGACGGGCAGGTGACCGACACACTACCCGCAAAGCCCTGCGATGGACATCCTGCCTGATTTTGCTAGAATATGGCCGGGGTCCGGAGCCTGGGGCCAGCGGTGCTCCGGGCGTAAAATTAGGCCCTTCAGGCTTGCCGGCATCTCAAAACCCTGGTGAGCCCGGCGTTCGCCGGAACTTTGACCCTGATCTGCTTCTCCTCTCGGGTCTCCGCGTGCTCGGCGGCGAGTATTGAGGTAGACTGGCACTGTTGATTTCCCCTGCTGAGTTCCAGGGAGGTCCCAAGAACCCCGGTCCCTTGCCTGGGGCCGGCAAATTCTCCCCGGAATGTCTGCTGGGGCGGGCAGATCGTGGCGCCGGCAGAGCCCGGCGGCTTCTGCTCGTATTTTAATGGAGGGCGTTCGGCTGTATGGGTAGATGGTTGATCGTTCGTCACGGCGAAACGGTATGGAACGCCGAGGGCCGGGTCCAGGGCCATACCGACGTGGACCTATCGGAAAAGGGCAACGAGCAAGCTCGTTTGGTGGGCCATCGGCTGGCCAACGTCCCGATAGACGTGGCCTATTGCAGCGACCTGCGCCGCTGCACGGAGACGGTCCGGCACATATTGGCCGAGCGTGACGTGCCCCTGCATTTCACGGAGCGGCTGCGGGAATATAACAAAGGGGTCTTCGAAGGCCAGACCCCCGATGAGAGCCGGGAACGCTACCCGGAGATGTTCACCGCTTCGCTGGTCAAAGACCTGGACTTCGCGCCCACCGGTGGCGAGAGTATCCGCCAGACCAGCGCCCGGATGGCCTCGTTCGTGGCCGACATCAGGGATCGCCACCTGGATGACACGGTGCTGATCGTCGGGCACGGAGGATCGCTCCGGGCGACCCTGGTGGCGCTGATGGAGCTTCCCCTGGAGGCCAACTGGCGATTCGCAATGGCCAATTGCGCTCTTTCCATGGTCGAGATATATCCGGACAACGCTGTTTTGCGTCTCTACAACGACACTTCTCATTTTCTGCTGCCCTCCTTGCAAGGAGTAGCGGGCGCCTGAAAGCTGATAGCCGCTGGCTGCTAGCCAAAGGGGAAAACGATATGGCCGGCCAGGTTTTGATGGTCATGGGCACGGCGTCCCACGTGGGCAAGAGCGTGCTGGTGTCCGCCCTCTGCCGCATCTTCCGCCAAGACGGGTTCCGGGTGGCCCCCTTCAAGGCCCAGAATATGTCCAACAACTCCTATGTGACCGCCGGTGGAGGCGAGATCGGCCGGGCCCAGGCGGTTCAGGCCGAGGCCGCCGGGGTAGAAGCCAGGGTGGAGATGAACCCGGTCCTGCTCAAGCCCGAGGCCGACCACACCTCCCAGGTGGTGCTGCTGGGCCGGCCGATACTCTCCGCCCGCACCCGGGACTACTTCGCGTTGAAACCCCAACTCTGGGAATCGGTCCGCGCGTCGCTGGACACCCTGCGGGATGAATACGACATTGTGGTGATCGAAGGCGCGGGCAGTCCCGCCGAGATCAACCTTAAGGCCACCGAGATCGTCAACATGCGGGTGGCCCGCTACGCCAACGCCCCCGTCATCCTTTGCGGCGACATCGACCGAGGCGGGGTGTTCGCCGCCATCGTGGGCACCCTGGAACTGCTGGACCCGGAGGAGCGCGCCACCATCAAAGGGCTGGTGATAAACAAATTCCGGGGCGAGGCGAGCCTGCTGACCGACGGATTGACCTGGCTGGAGCAGCGCACCGGCATCCCAGTCCTCGGCGTGGTCAACCATTTCCACGACATCCACATCCCCGAGGAGGACTCGGTGGCGCTCGACCTCCCGTCCCGCTCGCCGGGCGACGCCGTGCTGGACATCGTGGTGGTCAAGGTGCCCCATATCTCCAACTTCGATGACTTCGACCCCCTGGCCCGGGAGGATGGGGTCGCCCTCCGTTACGCGGACTCGCCGGAAGGGCTGGGCCGCCCCGACCTGGTGATACTGCCGGGGAGCAAGACCACCATCGCCGACCTGGACTGGATGGAGGCCCGAGGGCTGACCGCCGCCGTCCGCCGGGCCCACCGGGACGGCGCCTCGGTCATCGGCATCTGCGGCGGCTATCAGATGCTGGGGACCAGGATTCACGACCCGGAAAAGGTGGAGTCCTCCCGCACCGCAATCGATGGCCTGGGGCTGCTGCCGCTGACGACTGAGTTTTCCGCGTCGAAGGAAACTCACCGCGTCCAGGGCGAAGTGGTGCAGGATTTTGGACTGTTGGCCGGGGCCAAGGGCCTGCCGTTCCAGGGGTATGAGATTCACATGGGCCGGACCTGGGGCGAAGGGGCAGGCGCTGCCTTTCGCATCGACGGACGCTCCGACATTCCAGTGACCGAGAGCAACGCCTACGACGGGGCATTGGATTCCTCCGGCGCGGTCCTGGGCACTTACATTCACGGCCTGTTCCACAACGGCGGGCTCCGCCGGGCCATGCTACGGGAACTGGCCCGCCGCAAGGGAGTGAACCTGCCCTTGCCGGCCCAGGAGGCGGCCTCGGACCACGAGTTCGACAAGCTGGCCGACTGGGTGCGGGCCAGCCTGCGAATGGACCTGGTCTACCAAATGGCCGGCCTGGCCCACGATTTCGACGGCGCCGGTTTGGCCCCAGGGCTACAGCATTGACGGCCTCCCAGCTCTGCCTGGTCCTGGGGGGTGTCCGGTCTGGGAAGAGCGCCTTCGCGGAGAAGCTCGCACGGGACCAGGACCGGCCCACCCTCTACGTGGCCACCGGTCTCGCCACCGATGCCGAGATGGAGGAGCGCATTCGCCGCCACCGGCGGTCGCGCCCGGCGAGTTGGTCCACCCTCGAAGAGCCCCTGGACCTGCCGGGACGGGTGGAAGCAGAGTTTTCCAACGCCGGTCCTCCCGGCGCGGTCATACCCGGCGTAGTCTTGATCGAAAGCCTGGACTTCTGGGTGAGCAACATGCTGCTGAAGCATGAAGATCAGGCCGGGCCGGCGATGGAATCCATGACGCTGTCCGCCGTTGACAACCTGTTGGCCGTAATGCGCCGCACCTCGGCCGCCTTCATCGTGGTCAGCGGCGAGGTGGGCCTCAGCCTGGTTCCACCGGAGCCCCTGGGCCGCCGGTTCCAGGACCTGCTGGGCCTAGCCAATCAGCGGGTGGCGGCCGCCGCCGACCGGGTCTACCTGGTAGTCGCCGGGATTCCGACGGAGATCAAGGGACCCGCCGGACCGTGAGAGCCTTCGTTCTGACGGAGACCAAGCTCCCTCCGGGCGGTCCGGGGAGGCCTTGCTCCAAGGGGGAAACGGTGAAGGGGTGCGGGCTTTGACCGGCAGCGCCACGGTGCGGGCTCCCGGCGTCTGCGGCGAGCTAGTGCAGGGAATGCTGGGCGATGCCCACTTCCTGGTTACTTGCCCCATCGACCTCTTCTCCGAGGTCCGGGTGACGCTGCACCACGGCGGCCCCGGAGTCGAGGCCCCCGCCGATTGCCCGAAATCCGCGGCGGCCCTCACGGCCACGCTGGCTCACCTGGGACGCGCCGATCTGGGGGCGAGGCTTTCCGTCCGCAGCGCCATCCCCCGAAGCAAGGGAATGGGCAGCAGCAGCGCCGACGTGGCGGCCACCATCGCCGCGGCCGGCCTCGCTTTGGGGACCAAGCTTCTTCCTGATCTGGTGGCCCGCATCGCCGCCTCCGTCGAGCCCACCGACGGCATCATGTTTCCCGGCATCGCCCTGATGGACCACCGGGAAGGACGCATCCTGGAAGCACTGGGGCCGCCGCCGCCCATGGAGATCATCGCTCTGGATTTCGGCGGCACGGTGGATACCGTGGAGTTCAACTCGGTGGACCGCCGCTCGGTTTGGCGATCGATCGGGACCGAGGTTGACCGGGCCCTTGAGCTGGTGAAGGACGGATTGCGGAGAGGGGACCCGGGAACGATTGGCGAAGGCGCCACCATCAGCGCCAGGGCCAGTCAGCGGGTCAGTCCCAAGCCCAGGATGCCGGCGGTGCTGGAGTTCGCCGGGGCGGCGGGCGCCGTGGGGGTAAACGTTGGCCACAGCGGCACCATCATCGGGGTGCTGCTGGACGCCGGCGCGCGCCAGGGCGAGGCCGTCTTACAGCAGGCCCGGCAGGCCTTCCCCGACGCGAAGGCGATTCACCGGTTCCGGCTGACGGGCGGAGGCTTGCAACAGCTTCGATAGAATCCGGCGGAGTTACCGGACCCACCAGGTCTCGACTCTCTCCAGCTTCTCAGCCTCGAATTCTTCTTGCTCCTCAGTTGGCGTCTCCCTGCTCCTGGCTTCCATGAGGGAAGCGGTCTGCTTGCTCACCCTCGTCATTCCGGAGAAAGCCGGGACCACCCATGGGACTCCATTCTCTTCGGGGCCACCGTCCCGCCGGGCGGTCGATAGGTGGGAAAAGCAAACGCTAGCTGATAGACTGGAATTCTGGATTCCAAACTGAATTAGAGAGGTCTCGATTAGATGACGGAGTACGCGCTGGCGGTGATCGCGGGAGACGGGATCGGCCCCGAAGTGGTGGCCGAGGGAAGAAAGGTGCTGGAAGCCCTGGCTCGGAACACCGACGAGCTCAGCTTCCGGTACACGGAGTTCCCGTGGGGTTCCGATTTTTACCGTGAGACCGGGCGGATGATGCCCGAGGATGGGTTGGACCAGCTCCGGCCCTATGACGCCATCTTCTTCGGCGCGGTGGGCGACCCCCACATACCGGACCACATCACCCTCAACGGCCTGCTGCTGCCCATGAGATTCGCATTCGACCAGGGCGTGTGCATCCGCCCGTCCTACCTTCACCCCGGAGTCGTCTCACCCCTAGCGGGCAAGAAAGCCGGCGATATCGACCTGGTGATCTTCAGAGAGAACGTCGAAGGGGAGTACGCCCCGGTGGGCGGCCGGCTGTACCCGGGCACCCCCCACGAGACGGTCGTGCAGACCAACATGTTCACCCGGCGGGGGACCGAGAGGATTATCCGCGCGGCCTTCGAGTACTGTGTCCGGCGCAACAAGAAGAACAAGGTAACCTCCGTCACCAAGTCCAACGCCCAGACATTCGGCATGGTGTTCTGGGACGAGGTGTTCCGGGAGGTGGCCGCCGAGTTCCCCCAGATCGAGACCGAGTCCCTCCTGGTGGACCGGGCAGCCATGGACTTCGTGCGCTGGCCGGAGAATTTCGACGTGGTGGTGGCCTCCAACCTCTTCGCGGATATCCTCTCCGACATCGCGGCGGTGATCACCGGCAGCATGGGGTTGGCCCCCAGCGCCAACGTCAACCCGGAGCGCTTGTACCCCTCCATGTTCGAGTCGGTGCACGGCGCGGCCTTCGATATCACCGGCAAGGGCATCGCCAACCCCCTGGCCACTATCTCGGCGGTGGCGTTGATGATGGACCACTTCAATCAGCCGGAAGCGGCCCAACGGGTCGACGGCGCGGTGGCTCGCTGCCTGAACGAACGCAAGGTGCTGACTCCGGACCTGGGCGGCAACGCCTCCACGTCACAGGTGGGCGACGAGATCGTGAGACTGCTGGGTGGGGGATAGACGCCGGCTCCTGAGAAATCGACCGCCGCCGGCGTTTGGACTTCAGATGTTCGGTCCATGGCCCGGTCCTCGATGATCCGTTGGCCAGGCTGACCACGGCTCTGGTTCGGTTCAACCGGGGCCGGCCCAGGTCCGTTAGCCCTCGCCCGGAACCCCTTACCCAGCCCCCAACACCACGCTGACTATCCGTTTCTCCAAGGCCAGGCCAAGCTCGGTGGCCAGTTCCAGGCGCTCGTGGTCGCCCACGGTGCCGACAATGGCCACCCCGAGAACGCGGCCCACCCGAAAGTCGACGATGGTGGATGACATGAGGCCGGAGGAGCCTCCCTGGAGCACCTTGAGGGCCACGGCCTCGTCGTAGAAGTTCGCCGGCTCCAGGCGTTGAATTGAGACCAGCTGTTGTCCCTGGCCCACCTTCTCCCCCACGTTTTCATGGAAGTCATGAAGGAAGATGTGGTGCATCCAGTCAGCAACCTGTTGCGGACTGCTGAACATATGGGCCGCGGTGGCGGCCAGGAAGTTAAAGCCGTCCTGGGACTCCATGGCAGCGTTGGGACCGAACTCGCGAATATAACCGGTGACCCTGCCGGCCCGGCGGAACCGGGGCGCCGTGCTGCTGGCGAACCCGTGCCGCGCCAGCCTTTCATTGTCCCAAAAGCCTTCCCGCATACTTTGGTGGTCCTGAAACGCAGGTGACAGGTCCTCCTTCTCCAACACCATGAACTCCAAGTCATCCTCGCCGACTCTGAATGTGGCTTGGTCCAAAGTCATCTGGGTAGAGCTACCTCCTCGAAGTTGGGGAAAGTTGGGGCTTTCCCCGTTCAGCCATCAGTTAAAAAAACCGAGCGTAACCGGCTGCTGGCCGAGTGCTGATGGCCATTATACGCCGTCCACCGGCGGTAACTCTGGCAACCGGCCCGAGTCTGCGTTAGTATGTAGTACATCATGCCCCAGAGGAGACCGGTCATATGAAAAACAAAGTCTACTCCAACTTCGACGACGCGGTGGCCGATGTCCCCAATGGGGCGACCATCTTCTGCCCCGGCTTTGGGGGCGTGGGGCTTCCGAGAAACCTGATCGCCGCCCTGAATCGCCAGGGGGCCAAGAACCTGACGGCGGTGTCCAACAACGCCGGGGCGCCGGATGAGATGGTGGACGTGGGCACCCTGGTGGAGGCGGGCCAGGTGAAGAAGATGATATGCGCGTTCAGTGCCTCCCCCCACCCGTCGCGGGTGACCCCCTTCACCCGCATGTACAACAACGACGAGATCGACGCCGAGCTTGTTCCACAGGGAACGTTGGCCGAACGCATTCGCGCCGCCGCGTTTGGAATCGGCGGGTTCTATACCCCGACCAGCGTGGGCACCGAGTTGGCCGAGGGCAAGGAGCACCGGGAGATAGACGGGCGGATGCAGGTGCTGGAGCAGCCCCTCCCCGGCGATTATGCGCTGATCCGGGCCTGGAAGGCGGACACCTTCGGCAACCTCCAGTTCCGGCTCACCCAGCGTAACTTCAACCCCGTCATGGCCATGGCGGCCACCGTCACCGTGGTGGAGGTGGAGAATGACATCGTGCCGGTGGGTGACCTCGATCCGGACCAAATCCACGTGCCGGGTATCTACGTGAACCGTGTGGTGCGGATACCGCCGGACGGAATCTGGGATTAAACAAGCTATCAGCTATCAGCCTTCAGCTTGATACGCTTGCACAACAGATTTGACGGGGGCCTTCGCCCGGAAAATAACGCTCAACACAGCTTGCCCTTTTTGTTGTCACGGTGGCCCTCCGCGGCGGGCCAGGTGTTAAAGATAATTAGCGGATTGCCAACCTGACGGCTGATCGCAAACCGATAAGCAAACACTGGAGGCATCAAATGGCCGACAAGCCGAGATTGGAACGCCAGGCCATGTGCGACCGGCTGGCCATGGAGTTCCAGGACGAATGGATAGTAAACCTGGGAGTCGGCATGCCGACCCTTTGCTCCAACTACGTGGACCCGAACAAGGACATCATCACCCACTCGGAGAACGGGGTCATCGGCTTCGGTCCCATGGCCGAAGAAGGAAGTGAGGACCGGCACCTGGTCAACGCCGGGGGGCAGAACGTTACCGCCAGTCCCCTGATGTCCATCGTCCACCATGCCGACTCCTTCGGGATAATCCGCGGCGGCATGGTCGATGTGACCGTCATGGGCGCCTACGAAGTGGCCGAGAACGGGGACTTCGCCAACTGGCGGATTCCCTCCCGCAAGGGCGGCAGCATCGGCGGCGCCATGGACCTGGCCGCCTGCGCCAAGCGGGTCTACATCGCCATGGAGCACGTCACCCGTGAAGGCGAGCCCCGCCTGCTGAAGCGGTGCCGCCTACCCATCACCGCTCCCGGCGTGGTCCGGCTGTTGGTCACGGACCTGGGCCTGTTCGAGGTGACCCCCCAGGGATTCAAGCTGCTGGAGCACGCCCCCGGCTGGAGCCCCGAGGAGATCCAGGACCTGACCGAGGCCAAGCTGGTCATCCCCGGCGGCCTGCGGGAGTTCAAGTTCCAGGCCTAGGGCCGACGTCCATCAGGCCGAGGCTGTCATCCGAGCCCATCCTCCCGCCGCGGGGTGATGCGGCCGGCCATCGCGGCCGTTCACTCCCCTATTAGGATGCTCTCGATTACCACATCCTCCAACGGCCGGTTGCCCGGGGCGGTCATGAGTGAGGAGATGGCATCCGCCACTGCTTGCCCGCTGACCATCCGGCCGAATATCGTGTGGGCCCCGTTCAAATGGGTTGTGGGCACCACCGTGATAAAGAACTGGCTGCCGTTGGTATTCGGTCCGGCGTTGGCCATGGCCAAAACACCCGGCTCATCGAAAACAAGTTCCGGGACAAATTCATCTTCGAACGCATAGCCCGGTCCTCCGGCCCCGGTACCCGTGGGGTCTCCACCCTGGATCATGAAACTCGCGATCACGCGATGGAAGATTGTCCCATCATAATACCCCTCTTCGGCCAGGAAGACGAAGTTGTTTACGGTCTGTGGGGCCTGCCTGGCGAACAGCTCCAAAACCATCTCGCCATGGTTGGTCCGGATGGTGGCGGTGTAGCTGGCGGACGGGTCGATGGTCATCGAGGGCGCCTGGGCATATTGTTGGGGGAGCCGCTCGCCCTCGGGAACGGCTGTTGGCGCGGGCGGGGCAGGCGTGGGTGTGGGTGAAGAAGCCGCATCCGGCGGAACCGCCGACACCGTGAGGAAGTAGCCGCCGACGTCGACGGAGCCCGCGTCGGTCACGGAGATGAGATATCTACCGCGCTGGGCCGCCCGGTAGTTGACCCGCGCGTTCAGCCCGAAGATGCCCTTGCCGCTGTCATCGTCGAAGCCCAGCGGGTCCTCCGCGGCCCCCTCGGCGCCGATCTGAAGCACCGGGTCGAAGTTCATGGAGTCGACGTCAACCTCGACAGTATCGCCCTTCGCCAGGTCGATCAGGAAGGTGTCGACATCGCCGGGGTAATCCATGCTGGCCGCGACTGTCTGCCCCAGCGTGATAGTGGCGCCGTCATCCGCGTCATCGTAGGGCGCGAGGAGCCGGTTGCCGGTGACCAGGCCCTCCGCTGGTTCCTCGGTCAACTGGGTGATCACCAGGAAGTGAGGGCCGTCCAGCTCGGTGACCACCGAGCCGGCCTCCAATCCGGCGAATCCGTCGTCGACGTAGGCCAGGAGGTTCCCGGCTGTATCCAACAGGGTGAAGACCGCGTCGGCGGCGCTCTCCACCTCGATATCCACCGTTGTGCCGGCCGGCTCATTGATCACGTACATGCTTGCGTCCCCGGTGTTCAGCAGGTTGAATTCGTGTTCCGTTCGCCCTCCTCCGGCGGGCACCATGCGATCACCGAGGCCCGACAGGTCCTTGCCGGAGATCAGGCCTTCGATGCGAGGCTCCACGTCCGCCGCCGAGGCCACGAGGCCGAACGCGGCTTCGCCGAAGGAGAGGCCCGATATCCCGATCACATCTCCGTCCTCGGACACGAGGATTCCCCCGCTCTGCCCGCCGGCGATGGTAGCGTCGGTTTGGATGTAGGTCATTTCGATGGGCTCCCACTGGCGGAGCCGGGAAATGATACCCCGGGTGATGGCCGGCTGGGGGAACTCTTCCTGTTCGGCAGGATAACCGATCAAGAAGACCTCGCCCCCAATAACCAGGTCCTCGCCATCCGCCAGTGTCAGAGGCTCGGCGGAGGTCTTCAGCGGGCCGATGACCGCCAAGTCGGCCATCAAGTCGGAGTTCATGACCGGGGCCTCGGGGTGCTCGGAGCCGTCGGGGAACACGACCCGCACCTGGTCAAACGGCCAGACCACGTGAGCATTGGTCACCACGTAGCCACCCTGGACCAACACGCCGCTGCCGTTTCCCGTGGGCGTTTGGATAAACGCCACCGATGGATGACGAGACGCGGGTGAATATCCCGGCCGGGCTCAGTGGCGCCGGGGTGGGTGTGGGGCCGGAGTGGGCACCAGCGTCGGCGTGGGCACGGGAGTGGCCGTCGGGGTTGGCGTGGCCGTGGGCGCCGGTGCTGATGTGGCAGCAGGGATCGGAGTGGGCGTTGGAGCGAACGTTGGTTGAGGGGCGGGCGTCGCCGTGGGGCTGGTGTCTCCGCAAGCCAACCCGATGACCAGAAAAAGGGTGATGAGCCCCACGATTGCAACCTGTCTCACGGTTGTCTCCTAACGGTTTCTACCGATTCGCCGCGCGAGTCAGGTGCTAGACCCGTTACCTGGCCATGCCCTGGTCGTGGCTGGTTCTCCTCAATTCTTTTACGCGACAGTGACCCCAAGCGGGCTCGGAAGGGCTTTGCCTAAATAGTGCCCTGGGTACGTGTCACCCCGAGTGAAGCGTGGGGTTCGGGGGATCCGGGCAGCCAAGGAGGAGCCCCGCTCAACACCCGCAGCACCAGGGCGGCGGCAAACCCGCCGGGCACGAAGACCAGTGCGGCGTTGCTCACCCCCGCCAGGACCGCGCTGGTGGCGAACAGCGCCCGGGTGTTTACCATGTCTGCCAGGTTGGTGAACGCGATGATGAGAGTGCCCAGCACGAAGCCCAGTTGAACGGCGATGGTCAACCAGGCAATGTCGCCGCCGGAAAACCCGCGTTCGGTCTCCAACGCCGGCGCGATGGCATTGGTGCTGAACCAGACGGTCAGGCTCAGCAGCGTGGCCGCGGATATCAAAGCCAGTGCCCGCCAACGAGCGGGATGTTCTCCTACCTCGGCTTCCACTCCACTCCTGCTTGCCGCCCGGCGGCGAAGCGGTCTTCGACTACCTCAGGATCGACGCTTCATCACTTTGATGCGCGAACAGAGTAACAGGATTTGGCTTGTGCCGCACCGCGCGACAGGCTCGGCGGGCGTCCAATGCCGCCGGCACTCCGTCCATCTTGAGAGGGGAAGGCTCTGGTCCATAAATTGCGGCGACTTGTTGACCCAGTCCCTGGATGTCACCTGCGTCAAGGCCCTGGCTGACGTTGCGTTGACAGGGGCGGACGCCCCGGCTACACTCCGATTTATCCGGTGCCGGTTAAGTTTGGACTGACCGGTATCCGATTGCCCAGGTTCGACATGCCGGTCCCGAGCCCTTCGGCGGTGTAGGGGCGATTCGCAAACCGCCCCCACGGGACGGAATCCTCGATCCACGCGGGCAGCGCCAATTCCATTCGTCGGTGGCTCCCCACCGGGGCATGAAAGCCCGGAACGGCCAAAGCCAGCTGAGAACAGTGCGAGCTTGGAGGTGACGACATGACGACGCTATCTCCCGACCTGACGGACACCATGGAACTCATGTTCGAGACCGGGTGGACCGACGGCCTGCCGGTGGTCCCGCCCACCGCCGAGAGGGTGAAGGAGTTTGTTGACTACGTGGGGCGCGCCCCGGATGAGTTGATTGCAGAGGTACCGCCCCTAGGCGGCCGCGCCACCATCGAGAGGATCGCGGTGAACTCCGTCATGGCCGGATGCCTGCCGGAGTACATGCCCGTCATCGTGGCCGCCCTGCAAGCCCTGATGGATGAGCGGTTCAACCTGCGGGGCGTTCAGACTTCCACCGGCATTCACACGCCCCTGATCATCGTCAACGGCCCCATCGCCAAGTCTCTGAACATCAACGGCGGCTACAACTGCTTCGGCCAGGGCTGGCGGGCCAACGCCACCATCGGGCGCGCCGTCAAGCTCATCCTGGTGAACCTGGGTGGAGCGACGCCGGGCGGAACCAACAAGTCGACCATCGGCCACCCAGGCAGCTACACCTTCTGCATCGCCGAGGATGAAGATGCCAACCCCTGGGAGCCGTATCACGTCGAAATGGGTTTCGCGGCGGAAGACAGCACGGTAACGGTCTTCCCCGCCGAGGCGCCCCACAACATCATGTACCACGCCGGCGACACGCGGAACTTCCTGATGGTGCTGGCCGACTCCATGTGCACCCTGGGCAACGTCCAGATGTACGTGATGGGAGACACCCTGGTTGTTCTGGGGCCGGAACACGCCCGCTTCATCGCCGAGGCCGGGTGGAAAAAGCGAGACGTAAAGCTGTACCTGTACGAGCACGCCCGGAAGCCGGTCTCCCTGTTGCGCCGGGGCGGCCCGCCCCAGGGTGACATCCGGCGGGAGCTTTTTTGGCCCAGGCACATAGACCCGTTCGACGATGCCCAAATGGTGCCCGTGGTGCGGCGGCCCGACAACATCCACATTTTCGTCGCCGGCGGAGCCGGGGGACCTCATTCCGCTTATCTGCCCTGTTGGGGCTCGACCAAGGTCACCAGGCGCATCGAGGTTCGGTAAGGAGGACGTTATGGTAGGCATTCCTTCCACCCACATCCAGGAGCGGCTGAGCCAGTTGGGCTTACTGGCCCCGGTGGACCCCGACGCCAACTCCCAGTGGCGGCCGGCGGACCGGCTGTCCAACCTGCACGGCAAGGTTGGCGGGTTTCTGGGCAACCGGAAGGCCAACGCCGAGTTCTTGCTGGTGGACATCAAGGAGCTGCTGGAAAAGCAGTTTGAACTCCGGGACGCCCTCGTGGTGAACAAGTTCGTCTACTCGCGTCCCGCCGCCGAGGACATCGTCGATAACCTGGCGGCCCGGTGCGACTTCGTGGTGACCGCCATCGCGGATTGAGGGTCTTGCACCGCGTGCTGTATGCACGACGCGATGGCCTTGGAGAACCGGGGGATCCCCACGCTGGTTGTCTGTACCGCGCCATTCATGGACTCGGCGCTGATCCACGCCCGGACCTTTGGCCGCACCGGCTTCCAGCCGATCTCCATCCCCCACCCTCTGGGGGCCCTGAACCGGGACGGCGTGAAGGAGCGGGCTGCCGCCGTTCAGGACCAGGTGGTTAAGACCCTCACCTCGGGTCAATAGGCCGGGCCAGGCCAACAGATTTGAGGCATTGGCTTCACCGCAGTCCACTTGCTGAGCCTGCGCCGCCGGAGACGGAGTGCCGTCTTGTAGATAGCTTTGCATCGGCGAATCGTGGGAGATTCTCTCCCCACGATCATCCTCGATTGCATCGGGGCCGGGATGACGGGCCAGGTATCAAGCCATCTGGTAGTTATCTCCAAGGGCGGTTCGACAGGCTCGCTTCGAACGGAGCAGTAGCGCCCAACCCGTTCGTCCTGAGCCTGTCGAAGGACCGCCGGCCGGGGGCAACGGTGCCGTTAGCACAGGGAGGTGGCGTCCGTGGATGAGTTGATCGCCCGAGCCCTGGACCTGGCCGCAGTGAGGGGTGCGGGGTATGCGGACGTCCGGGTGGAGCAGACCGACCAGGAGCAATACGTGGTCCGCAACGGGGCGGTGGATACGCTGAGCGTGGACCAGTCCATTGGCTTCGGGGTGCGGGTGCTGGTCGACGGCGCCTGGGGCTTCGCCTCCAGCCACGACCTTACCTCGTCAGAGGTCGACCGGGTCACTGCGCTGGCCGTTCGGATAGCCAGGGCCTCCGCTTTGATACCCCCCCAACCCTCCCTTCGCAATGGGGGGCTAGGGGGAGTTCACCTGGGGCCTCCCGTGACCAGCCGGGGCAGCTACACCACGCCGGTCCAGGTTGACCCGTTCTCCGTCTCCGCCGAGGCGAAGCTCGCGCTGCTGCTGGAGGCGGACCGCGGCATGGCGTCGGTCCGGGGGATCAGAGTCCGGCAGGGCAGCCTCATCTTCATCAGGCAGCAGAAGACCTTCGCCAATACCGAGGGCGCCCACGTTCAGCAGACGATCTACGAATCGGGCGGGGGCATCCAGGCCACGGCCGTGGGCCAGGGTGAAATCCAGCGCCGCTCGTTCCCCCAGTCCCAGCGGCGTCATCAGGGCTGTGCCGGGTGGGAGTTCATTACCCGGATGGACCTGGCCGGGAACGCGGAAAGGACCGCCAGCGAGGCGGTGGCCCTGCTCAGCGCCGATCACTGCCCGAGCGAACTCACGGCCACTGTCATCATCGGCGGCTCCCAATTGGGCCTCCAGGTCCACGAGTCGTGCGGCCACGCCATCGAACTGGACCGGGTGATGGGCGCCGAGGCGGCCTTCGCCGGGACCTCGTTCCTGACCACCGACAAGCTGGGCGGCTTCCAGTACGGCTCCGAATGCGTCAACATCACAGCCGACAGCGTGCGTCTGCCCGGTCTGGGCACCTTCGGCTGGGACGATGAAGGCGTACCGGCCCAGTCGACGCCCGTTGTCGAGAACGGCAGGTTCCTCGGATACCTGATGTCCCGGGAAACGGCGTCCGTGCTCGGTCTGGCCTCCAACGGCTGCATGCGGGCCTCGTCATGGAACCGCCTTCCCCTGATCCGCATGGCCAACGTCAGCCTGGAACCCGGCCCTTGGGAGTTGGAGGACCTGATCTCGGATACCGAGAAAGGGTTCTACATGGAGTCGAACCGGTCCTGGTCCATCGACGACAAGCGGTACAACTTCCAGTTCGGCACGGAGTTGGGCTACGAGATAAAGAAAGGCAAGCTGGGGCGCTTGCTCCGCAACTGCACCTACACCGGGATCACCCCCCAGTTCTGGAACTCCTGTGACGCCGTATGCAACGAGAACCATTGGGAGATGTGGAGCACCCCCCAGTGCGGCAAGGGCCAACCCGGGCAGCTCGCCCACACCGGACATGGAGCGGCCCCTGCCCGGTTCCGAGGCGTGAGAATAGGGGTGCTGAAGTGATTGGCCGCGAGGAATGTGAGGCCATCCTCGGCGAGGCGCTGCGTCTTTCGACGGCCCAGGAGGCCGATTTCTTCCTGAGCGTCGAGGAGTTGGCGCTGACCCGCTTTGCCGGAAATTCCATCCACCAGAACGTATCGCACAGCAGCGCCCAGCTTCACATCCGGGCCGTCATGGGCCGACGCTTGGGACGGGCAGTGACCAACGACTTTAGCGCTGAAGGGATCGGGAAAGCCGTGGAGCGGGCCCGCTTGAACGCGCAGCTCATGCCGGAAGACCCGGACTTTTACGGCCTGCCCACTCCCGCGCGCCCCTCGTTGGTGCCCTCCTACGACGAGGCTACCGCCCGCTTCACGCCCGAGGGCCGCGCGGAGGCTGTGGGAACGGTCTGCCGCAAAGCCCAGGCCCTGGGGTTGAACGCTTCGGGGGCGTGCCGCACCGGCGTCCAGCAAATAGCCGTGTTGAGCACTCGCGGGGTCCAAGCCTATCACGCCTCGACCTTCGCCGGGCTGCTCATCACCGCCATGAGCGACACCTCGTCCGGGTGGGCCAAAGGCGGCTCCTGGCGACTCGCGGATATGGACGTGGAGTCGCTGGCCGAGGAGGCCACCGGCAAGGCCCTCCGGGGACGCGATCCCCGGTCCATCGAGGCCGGCCAATACACCGTCGTCCTGGACCACTACGCCGTGGACGACATACTGGAGGCGTTGAGCTTCTACGGAATGGGCGCCCAGGCAGTCCAGGAAGGGCGGAGCTGGATGGCCGGCCTGGCGGGACAGCGGGCCATGAGCCCCCAGGTCTCAATCTGGGATGACGGCGCCGACCTGGCAGGCTGGCCGGTGCCCTTCGACGCCGAAGGCGTGCCCCGGCAGCGGGCGGACATCGTCACCGAGGGGGTGGTTGGAGCGCCGGTCCACAACTCCAACACCGCCGGCAAGGAGGGCGTGGCGTCCACGGGCCACCAGGCCCATTTTACCGGAGGCCCCATGGCTCGCAACCTGTTTATGATGGGGGGTGACTCCGGGACGGAGGATATGATAGCCTCGACCCGCCGGGGGCTTTTCATCACGCGCTTTCACTACACCAGGCTGGCCCATGGCAAGGGATGCGTGATGACCGGCATGACCCGCGACGGCACGTTCCTGATTGAAAACGGCCGGATCAGCCATCCGGTCAAGAACCTACGGTTCACCCAGTCCTACGTGGCGGCCCTGGCAGGAGTCGAAGCCGCCGGCCGGCGGACCAAGCTGGTGCTGAACGAAGTGGGGTTCGCCACCAGGGTGCCCGTGTTGAAACTGTCCAGCTTCAACTTCACCGGCGTAACTTTGTAGCAGCCCGGAAGGTTTTCGGGCGGGCCGCCATACCCCGGTTCGTGCTCGATTGACCAGTTACCGATCTCAATTCGCCTCACTTCACATTTGCGTGGTCGGCGGGGTTAGTCCCGGATCGTCGGTTCGACCGCCTGGGAGTTCGCCCGTGACCTGGCAAGGGACGGCCGGGCAACCGCACCGAGCGGGCCAGGTTGTCCTGAGGGAACCGCTCAGAGGCTAAGCTGGCGGGCGGCCCGCAACCGAGAGTTGAGCATGCATGGAAGATAGGATGGCGGCCCCACCGGGCGCCAAGCCGCGGCGGAAGATATTCTACGGCTGGTGGATTGTGGCCGCGGGCGCGGCCCTCAACGCCTTGGCGGGAGGCACCTACTGGAACGGCTTCTCCGTCTACTTCCTGCCGGTGACCCGCGACCTGGGACTGAGCCGGACGGCCACTTCGTTTGCCTACGGCATGGCTCGTCTGGAAGGCGGATTCGAGGGGCCCGCCGCCGGGTATCTGGTGGACCGGCTGGGTCCCCGGACCATAATAGCCTTCGGCGGGGTGCTGGCCGGCATCGGGTTCATTCTCCTGGCCCGAACTCACAGCTTCACCATGTTCCTGGTCGTGTATTTGGGCGTCCTCTCCATGGGCATGAACGGGGGCTTCAACCACGGCGTCATGGCGGCCGTCAATCAGTGGTTCATTCGCCGGAAGGGTATGGCCATGTCCATCGTCTCCCTGGGACAGTCGATCGGCGGCGCGGCTATTACCCCGGCGGTGGCCGCTATCGTACTGACGTTGGGCTGGAGGAGCGCGGCCGTCATTTCAGGCGTGGCAATCCTGGTCGTGGTGGTCCCCCTGTCTTTTGTGGTGCGCCGCTCCCCGGAGAGCGTGGGTCTGCTGCCCGATGGAGACGAGGCGCCGGCCATCGCCCATAGGGGCCTCGCGGCAACGAGGCCGTTGCGTTTCAGCCGCCACATCACCACGGTGGATTTTACCGCGAGGGAGGCGTTCAAGACGCGGACCTACTGGTTCCTGGCGATGGGCATGGGCCTTCGAATCGCGGCCCACAGCGGTGTGTTTGTGCACCTGGTGCCCTTGATGGTGTGGAAAGGACAATCCGAGGCCACCGGAGCCTTCGTGGTGGCCTTCGTGTCGATGATTTCGATCCCTCTCCGGATTCTTCTCGGCTGGGCCGGCGACAAGTGGAACAAACAGAAGGTGGTGGGCATCACCATGTTCCTTTCGGCATCCAGTCTGGTGATTCTCCTGGCGAGCGGAGGGGCTCTCTGGCAACTGCTTTTCTTCGCCTCATTCTTCGCCTTCGCCGAAGGTGTTACCGGCATGTCATGGTCTCTGGTCGGGGACTTCTTCGGCCGCACCAGCTTCGCCACCCTCAGGGGTGGGATCACCATGGTGTACAGCCTCCTGTCCACGATCACCCCGGTGTTCGCGGGCTGGGTGTTCGATACCACCGACAGCTACACCATCGCCCTCATCCCCATCCTGGGCATATATCTGACGGCGGGCCTCTTGTTCTGGACCCTCCCCAAACCCAAGCTCCCGAGATGCGCGGCGGACCCCGCGACCGTGGGCGCCGCCACCGGTTAGGCGCGTACCCAACAGCCTGTCGCGGTGGTTCGACAGGCTCACCACGAACGGGAGAAGAACCGAACCAACGGGGAAGATCCGCACGAACGGAGAAGCGAGGAGACTGGAACGGTGGGGCCGGGCTGCCTTGGAGGAACCCCGCGCTGGGTGGGGGCGTGCCCTCACCCAGCCCAGGCTGCGCCAGGGCATCCCTCTCCCGGTGGGAGAGGGAACGAGGGTGAGGGCCGGGGGCCACGACAACTCTGAATCTTTCCTGCCCCGATTGCGTCAGTTGGTGACAAGAGTTCGTCTATTCTCGTACCCCAAAAGCGGTCCGGGATTGCCACTATCGAATGATGTTCTCCGGCACCTCGTTTGCGATGGGCGGCACGTCCTGAATATGCAGCCAGATGGCTCGAAGGTCGTCGTCGGTCATGTTCCTGATTTGCGGTCACGGCATGGGAAGCAGTAACGGTTTACCCTGGGGATTGACTGTTGGCAACCAGCACAAATGGGACAGTTTGGGACCCGAGAGATCAGAGGTGTGGAAGAGCTTGGGTGAGCTGCCTGAGGGTCCGGTTATGAAGTCTTCGCCTATCGATCGTTTGAGCCTTCACCTCCTTTCTGCGCTGTA